>Ga0233425_10004390_pt1 | contig 23749 bp, 25 predicted proteins | sample Watercolumn_Towu_2_FD_181712 | JGI IMG/M metagenome (GOLD analysis project Ga0233425, IMG submission 181712) | Freshwater microbial communities from Lake Towuti, South Sulawesi, Indonesia - Watercolumn_Towuti2014_140_MG | ecosystem: Environmental > Aquatic > Freshwater > Lake | place... | reverse complement strand
GGTGAGATTTTAGAAATTCAAGTGTAACTTTGTTGTTGAAAGTATTGGAAACTTGTGGATCAGAATCAGCAAAGCTCTGAAAAAGTTCTTCTAGTGTTTTTCTATCTGGTGTTGCTACATAGGAGTAATCATCTTTTACTTTGCCTATTTGGAACTGTTTTGTGTCAAATTCATAAAAAGCAAACTCAGTTCCTTCTATCTTTCCTTTGTTTTTGAGTTTTGATATTTTTATTAAATAATCTTTGAATTTTGCAAAATCTTTGAATTTATCATCAGCTACTAAAAACTGCTCTTTTTCATTTCCAAATAACTCTGCTTTGTTAATCTCCTTTACTGATTGTTTTTCTATCATATCTGTAAATTTCATATAATTGAGATAGAAAAAGGATTCTTGGCTTATTCTGACTCTTCCACTATAGTCCAGATCCTCTTAAGGGGAAACTCTGCCTTTAACTTATCACTGAATTTCTCATAGTGTTTTAGAACTTCGTCAACTATCTTTCCCTGATCCCATAATCTGGTAGAAAAAAATGATCTACCTATTTCTTGGTCTGCAATCTTTGTTAAACCACCCCAAGCAACCAAGATTCCATAATCAGCTCTGAAATTCTTAGCAACTCCTTCTAGTTCACGTAAAACTCGAACGTCTACTGGAGATTTTGAAGATTTTACTTGAACGCATATTTTTGGATCATCAAAGCCTAAAGGTCCTGAACCTGCTAGAATATCTACGCCACCATCCGCACCTGGTGGAGATACTTTCGTAATATAGCCTTGAACATGTAAGATTTCATCGACTAATCTAGCTAGACTATGACCAGAGAATTTTGCTTCAAGATATTTTATTAGTTGATCTTTTGCAATTTGTTCAAGATCGAGTGAACTTGGTTCCTCGATTTCGTCTTCACTTAATCCCAACACGACTTTTGGTCTTACATCACCTTCCAAGAGTTTTCTAACTCGTTCTTCGGCATTTTCTCTTCTTACTTGCCCAACTGTTAGAAATGCACCTAATGAAAATAAAATATCTTGATCAAATTCTGAGCGTGGAATAATTTTTTGCCAGTTTACTGATCTTGTGTGCTTTATGTTAGAACTATATTCTTTGTATTTGTAATCTCCAGTAACTTCACCTATCGCAATAGCTGATTGCGTTTTTAGAGGAAGGGCTACTAGATCCCCTACTTTGATTTTTTTAAGAAAACTCCAGATCTGTCCTACTCTATTAACAATTCTCATTTTTTTCTCAGAGCCATAGGTCTTGACATAAAGTTCTTCGAGCTCTTCTTTGTTTTGAATTGCGGAAAGATTTGGTAGCTCATTCCAACCTATCGTAATTATTTTATTATCTAATGCACCTTGCTCCTGGTCTCCATGTTCTCCAGCTCTGACAAGCCATAAAGTCATTTAGTAATGATCTAGAAATTAGAATTAATAATTAAGATTATGTTTCAATTAGCTTCCGCAATTCCTTTTAGTGTTTCATTTAGATCTCTTGTTGATGCATACTCATATCTATCACCTAGTTTAGAGTAAGGAATACTGTATTGTGGCCTCCATCCCTCAAAATCAACTAATCCTTCAAAGTCCGAAACTCAACGATGCTATAACCTATTATTTGCTAGAATCTGATCAAGTCATACGACCATAGTTTTAGGCGTAATATTCTTACGAAGTGCGCTAGCTTAACAAGCAGTATGCATATCCGGGGTTTAAAGATGGATACATGATATTGTTTGGTTCATCTGTATGTCCAAGTCCAATGATGTGACCTAATTCATGCCTCATGATTTTTTCAACTGTTGCAACATCATATAGCTGAAAACTCCCATCACAATTATAATCTCCTAATGCAACCTCAACTACTCCCTTTCCAAGGTTTGCATGGCCAAGCACTCCTTCACCAAGATTTCTAATTACCCATGTAGCCCACGCATTTGCCTCTGTTTTATCATTGGTATAGGTAAATTTTATTTTCACAGGCACTTCCTCTCCTTTTGATGTTTTTCTTGTGAAGTTTTGAGCTTCCCAATATGCAATGGAATCATCCATGGTGTTGACATGGTCAAGTGGCAGTCCTGGCGGCTGATCATTTACAAAAATTTTGTACTCTATAACATAAACGCCATCAACTACCTGATATGTTGGGTCTACAAAATTTTCATTGCCTGATGTGACTTGTTGCTCAAAATTCCATTGTACAGAGTCGCGCAAAAACTTTTTTATTACATCAAAGCTTGGATTTGGATACTCGATGTATCTTTTTTCCTTTTCAACTGTAGTGGCTACCTTTTTTACATACATTTTGAATGCGTGAAGGTCTGCTTCTCTTTCCTGCTCTGACATCTGTGAGCCTTCAGTATCGACAGATATCATACCATTCTCTACAAGAAATTGTATTCCTTTTACAAAATCATCTTCGGTAATCTGACCTTCTGCCCACCACCCAGCATTGTTTTTGACCCATTTTGGAACACTATTGCTGGCTGCAACCGATGTCATTGGAAGATCGGTAATTACAATTATTGATTCCTTTATCATATATCCAATGCCGCTAAGAAAATCAGAATCATTAATTTGCCCTTCTGCCCACCACCCAGCATTGTTTTTAATCCAGAGTGGTATCTGTACTTTTTTTAACGTAGCTAGTAATTCTGGCTTTTCTGTTGGTTTGTAAGGATATTTGGCAATTACTTTATCTGCATATTCTTTATAGTTTTTAACAACTGTATTATCTGGTGCTAATTCATATGCTTTATCAAAATATTTTTTTGCCTCATGATACTCTGCAAAGTTTCCAAAGCCAACTCCCAAGCCTGTAAGTGCCATTATGTCATTTAGATCTCTTTGTAATACGGTATAGAAATTAATCAAAGAATTTTCATGATAGCCAAGATTGCTTTCTGCAACAGCCTTCATTTTGATGGTTTGTTCATGATCTGGAAACATTTTCAATATGTCATCAAATAGCTCAATTGCCTGCTTATAGTCGCCTTCTGCAAAATGCTCAGTCGCAGTCTTGAACAAGGCTTTGGCTTGTTCCTTGTCTTGACCATATGAAGAAAATGGCATCATAATTGACAGTGACACAAAGAAAATGAATAGAACATAGCCTCGAAACATAACATCAAAAGTTTTTGGAAGGTTAGATAAATCTAATCCTACCAATTGATAATATTTATTAGAATTTTTGCCAAAGTTACATAATGAAGATTGTGCATGCAAGTCCTGGCTTTGGCAGTGCATTGACAGAAAAACAGGTAGAGGCGTTTCTCTCACAAAGTAAACTAAATCTAATTTTAGGAACAATTGATAAAAAAGGTGAACCAAACATACATCCAGTTTGGTATTATTATGAAAATGGTAAACTGTATGTCGAAACAAGCAAGTCCTCAAAAAAAGTAAGAAACATCAAAAATAACAACGCTATCTATTTCTGTATTGATGATGAAAAAATCCCATACAAGGGTGTAAGAGGAAAGGGAACTGTAAAAGTCTCTGAAAATATAGAGCACAACATACCTATTGCATCAAAAATTATGATAAAATACACAGGCAGTCTTGATAATCAAATAGCAAAGTTTTTGATGGATGGAGTCAAAAATGGATTTTCTGTAATTTTAGAGATAACTCCAAAATTTTACGCTACATGGGATCATAGTACAGGAATCACCGCATAGAAATTAGGAAAGATAATTAATAATCTGATTTTAACTTGTGGGTAGATGTCTTCTGAAAACAAGCTTGTCCAGCTAAAACAGAAAATTGAACATCTAAATCAGGAACTTGCGACAATAAATCACACCCCACCAATACCTGAGCTGATAAATACTACCAATATTTTACGAACAAACGAATACCTGACACACGCAAATGAAAAGAAAACCCAGATTATTTCTTCTTATAACGAATATGTAACGGAATTAGAGGCATATCTTAGATCAGCGTTTGAGCGAAAGCTGGCATTTTTGAAAAAAACTCGAGCTAGGTTAGAAAAGAAGACAAAAAAGAAACCAAAGAAAAAACACATAAAAAAATCAAAAAAGAAAAAATTATTTAAAAAAAGAAGACGCTAGATTATCTCACTCTAAGATAGTTTACATCGCCAACCATAACTCTGTGACGTAAACCATTTTTTGATATTACAAGGGCACCATCAGTATCAATCTTGACTGCTTTTCCTGTTATTTTGGATTCAGAAGTATCAACTATAATTTTTTTACCTATGGTAGATGACTTTGATGTCCATTTTTTGATTATATTATCAACATTGCCATAATCCAAGATATCGCATATCTTTTCAAGCTCATAAAGAAATGACTGTATCAATTTAGTTGGGTTTGGCTCTTGGCTTTTTTTTAGCAAAGAATCAGCACCATAGAAATGCACACTATTTTTTAGAGATTCGTTAAGTTTTTTTGTGTCAACGTTATAGTTAATTCCAACACCTAAAATTAGTTGTTCGATTTGGTTTGATTCTATTGAAATATCTACAAGCATTCCTGCAACTTTTTTACCATTTAATGTGACATCATTTGGCCACTTGAGCTCAGGTTTTAGGTTTAGTGTTTTTTCGATTGCTATACAAAGTGCCAATGATGATGCAATTGGAAATAGTGTAGCATAGGATGCATCAAATTTTGGATGCAAAACAACAGAAAGCCAAATTCCACCAGCTGGCGAAACCCATTTTCTTTCCAATCTTCCTTTCCCAGACGTCTGTCTTTGTGCTATTATCACTGTACCAGAATTATTTTGATTTGAAATCTTTGATGCAAAGTTTTGTGTCGAATCTATAGTATTAAAATAGTAAACTCTTTTTCCTATTTGATTTGTTTTCAAACCATTAGTAATTTCCCATGGCAGTGGATGTGTAGTTTGTCGTGTAATTTTATAGCCGCGGTTTTGTTTTGACTCGACTTTGTATCCAAGTAGGCGTATTTTTCTAATGTGTTTCCAAACTGCAGTTCTACTAATATTTAATTTATTACAAATTTCCTGCCCGGAAATGTACTTGGAGTCTGATGATTTTAATAATTTTACAATTTTGGGTAAGATCGAATCATCATTAGAATACAAATTATTCAAAAACTGAAGCGATTTTGAGATTTAAAAACCAACATCAATATCAAATCCGCCACCGTCACCCATTCCAGAATCGCCCATCTCGGAGCCATCTGTTCCTTCTGTACCTTCAGACATTTGCTCTGGCGGAACGTATTGTGACATAGCATGTCCAATCATGCTAAACATTGCAGTAAACATGATCATATCAATTATTCCAAAAAACATCATGGTTGGCAAAAGTGATTTTCTATCATCCATCATCTGTTCTAGTTTTTGCTTGTCACTTGATTTGTACAGTGTTACCATTTTGTTCCAGTCCTGCTCTAACTCGTGTATGCGTGATTCCAGCTCGCTTTTACCCTTGTCGGTAACTTGCATCTCTATTTTTGGGCCAAAAAATCCCTTCTTTTTTTGTACTGTTATTAGCTCGCGTCTTTCAAGTCGTTCAAGTATCTCATTTAGCTCTTTAGGATCTATTCTTGTTGCCTTGCGTATCTTATCAAATGTTTTAGCACCGCTTTTTATGGCACCTAAAACCATCACGTCTTTTGGTTCTTCTTCCATGTAATCACTTTGTAGATATTCTATAAAAGCTCTATAATAAATTATAAACTAATTACATAAATCATTACTATGGAAAAAGACTCTTTTACAGATGAAGAGATTAGAAAAATTTTTTCACTCAAAAACGTAGCAGTTGTAGGAATATCAAAAAACGAAGAAAAGGCGGCTCATTACGTACCAAAATATTTGGCAGATCAGGGCTACAATATCACCCCTGTAAATCCTACTGCTGATGCCATACTAGGCAAGAAGTGTTACAAAAGTATCAATGAGGTAGATGATTCTATCGATATAGTAGATGTGTTCAGACCATCAGAAGAGGTTTTGCCTGTGGTTCAAGAAGCAATAAAGAAAAAACCCAAAGTAATTTGGCTACAGGAAGGAATCCACAATCCTGACGCCGAAGATCTAGCAAGAAAGGCTGGAATTAAAGTGGTTTTTAATAGATGCATGCTTGCAGAACACCAACGCCTATTCTAAAATGTCTGATTCTTTTTTAGCGTTTTACAACTCCCTTTTAGAGCTTGTCAAGTCATTTGACAAAAACAATGTAATGCTAAAAGTCGAAGAGGATCTTGAGGCAAATATTGTAAGGGTTTTTGGACAAAACATTACTGCGCTGGCAAGAGCAAAAACAGGACTAGATGATGTATCTGAGCTTGCATACACGACGGCAGAGCATCATCCATACTGGGGACTGCTCTATCATTGTTCACAGATATCAAAAATCGCACTTGAAAAGTGGAATGATAAAATAACAAAAGAAGAACTAGATGAAATCGAGTGGTCAATTGGTGAGCTTAAAAACATGTGTAAAAAACTACGAGAACTCTAGTCAGAGATAAATAATCAGAAAGGAAATTTCATTTATGCCGATCAAAATCGGTCTTATCGGCAAAACAAATACCGGCAAGACTACTTTTTTTAATTCAGCTACTTTATCGTCAGCTGAAATCTCTACATATCCATTTACTACAAAAAAGCCTGAAACTGCAACAGCTTATGCAATTACGCTTTGCGTTCATCCCGAGTTTAATGTGACTGATAATCCAAATAACTCAAAGTGTAGCGAAGGATGGCGTTATATCCCAATTGAGCTAATTGATCTACCCGGTCTAATCAAGGATGCATGGAAAGGAAAGGGTCTTGGGGACCAGTTTCTTACAGTTGCAGCACAATCAGATGCACTGTTACACATAGTTGATGTATCTGGAAGTGTTGACTATACAGGAAAAATAACCGAGATTGGCGCAGGTGACCCAATCTCTGATTTTGCAGACATTGAAGAAGAACTTGTAATGTGGTATCATAAAATTTTAGAAGGAAACAGAGACAAGGTATCAAAGCTTGTCCGTTCTGGTGCTGAACTAATCGATGTAATAACGGATCTTTACCGTGGAATAGGTGTACACAAGTCTCATGTAAAAGAAGCACTTCAAGTGACTGGCCTTGAAGAAAAAGACTTTGATAGCTTTGAGTTCCAAGACAGCAAAAGTCTTGCATCATATCTTAGAAAGGTTTCAAAGCCAACTCTTATTGTTGCAAATAAAATTGATATCGCAGGTGCAGACAAAAACTTTGCAAGATTACGTGAACGATACAACGATACTATTGTAGTACCTGCAAGTGCAGATAGTGAGCTTAGTCTTAGAAGAGCAGAACAAAAGGGCTTGATAAAATATTCTCCAGGTTCTGAGCAGTTTGAAATCTTAAAGCCGCAAGATCTTAATAGTAAGCAAAAAGACGCCTTGAATTTTATCAAAAAAGGCATCATGGGTGAATATATGAGAACAGGAGTACAATTTGCAATCAATGTTACGGTATTCAAATTGCTAAAAATGAATTCGATTTATCCTGTAGCAAATGAAGAAAAACTATCAGACAAAAAGGGCCGTATCTTACCAGACCTTATTTTAATGAAAGATGGTTCCACTGTAACTGACTTGGCAAAGGAAATTCATACTGATTTACTCAAAGGTTTGCTATATGCAAAGGATTTGAGATATAATCTACGACTACCTACAAATTACCAGCTGCGTGACAGAGACGTAATATCACTTGTCAGTGCTTCAAAGAAAAAAACCTGATCAAATTATAACTATATTATACAATTCATGATGCAATTTCAACTAGTATTATTCGACATAGGAGGAGTCTTAGTCAAGTGGCATGATGCATGGTTGTATCATGTTGTCTCTGAACAGTTTGATATTCAAGAAAATATTTTGACACGAGAATGTGAAAAAGAAATTGTAAATTTACACACAGGCAAGATACTTGAAAATGAGTTCTGGAGAAAAATAGGCAAAAAGGTAGACTCGCCAGAATTACAAAAAGTCAAAAAATCTCTAATTTATGATACTTTCAAGCAAAAAGCAAAAGTAAACTACTCAATACTGAAAATGGTCAAAATCATACAAGAAAATGAAATTAAAGTAGGTGTCCTCTCAAATCTTGAAAAAACCACATATGCAGTACTTGAAGAGTTTGGTATATTAGATAGATTTGAATTTCAATTCTACTCTCATAAGATAGGTTTTGCAAAACCAGACAAAAGATTATTCAAATATGTACTTGATAATGTACCGTTTAACTTATCTGAAATTTTCTTTATTGACGATAAAATCACAAATATTCAAGCGGCTAATGTTGTTGGAATAAAAAGTATAAAATATGAAAATGCAAAAAAACTCAGCCAAGATCTTAAAAGTTATAAAATTCTTTAAAAATCAAGTATCTGATTGAATTTTTTCTTTTTTCATCCACGTGGTTCTGTTTTTATGGTCAATTAACTCAATTCCACTTTTTGCAATTTGTTCTCTAATTTTATCTGCTTCTTGATACTTTTTTTGCTGTCTTAGTGATTCACGTTTTTGTATTAATTCATTTACTGAATTGATTTCGTCTTGAGTTATTTTTGGAATAACTAGCCCTAACACTGAAAGCATTCGTTCAATCTCTGGAAGGGATATTTCAGAAATTGATTTTGATAATAATTCATCAGCTGCGAGTCGATTTATCTCCTTTACAAGCTTGAAAAACGCTGTTAAAGCAAGCGATGTGTTAAAGTCATTATTTAATGCGGAATCAAATTCTGTTCTGCACTGTAAAATTGTTTCTTGAATTGTTTTGGTCTCGCTTTTTCCTTCAACAAGTAATAATTCATAATAACATGTTTCAGCTTGTCTCCATTTTACAATGTTTTCTTTAAGCAGATCTTCGGAGTAATCAATTGGTTTTGAATAGTGACCTGAAAGGCAAAACAATCTGATGACATTTGAACCATATCTTTGTAAAACATGTTGTACTGATCTGATGTTTCCAAGCGATTTTGACATCTTTTCACTATTTATTGTAACCATTCCTACATGCATCCAGATCTTTGCAAATGGCTTTTTTGTAAAAGATTCTGACTGGGCAATTTCATTTTCATGGTGTGGGAATATCAGATCTCTTCCTCCCCCATGAATCTCAAAATTTTCACCTAGGTATTTTATGCTCATAGCAGAACACTCAATATGCCAGCCAGGTCTTCCTTTGCCCCATGGGCTATCCCATAGCGGAAATTCTTCTGAAAACTTCCATAACGCAAAGTCAAGTGGATCATTTTTTGTCTCATCAACATCAATTCGCGAGCCAGAGATCAGCTCATCGATTTTTTTCTTTGATAGATTACCATAATCTGAAAACTTTGAAACAGCAAAATACACCCCATTTTTTGACATATATGCAATTTTCTTTTTTACAAGAGACTCAATCAAAGAAATCATATCTTTGATGTGCTCTGTGGCTTTGGGATATTTTGTTGCCCTTTTTACATTGAGTGCGTCAAAGTCACGAAAATACTCTTCAATATATCGTATACTAATATCATATGCTGTTGCCCCTTCTTTTTGAGCACGCTCAATTATTTTGTCATCTACATCAGTAAAATTTTGTATAAACTCTACTGTACTTCCTTTTGATTCAAGAAATCTCCTTAATACATCAAATACTATGATGGTTCTTGCATGGCCAATATGTGCTTCATCATAAACGGTTACGCCACAAAGGTAGATTCTAATCTTTTTTGATGTGTCAAGTTCTTTTTCAGAATTACTTAGTGTATCAAAGATTTTCAATTTAGCTAATTTCATTCTAATTTATCAGGAGTTATTCTCTTGTGTTGGCTTTTTTTGTATAATTGGTAGATTTTCTCTACAAATGTTCTGTCAATTCCAGTTTTCTTGGTAGTGTCATCTAATGATATTTTCTTATCAACAACACAGTATAACACAGAATCAATCAGTTCATATGAAAATCCGATTTCTTCTTCTGCAGTATGCTCTTTCCAAAGGTGTGGGCTGCTTTTTTTTGACATAATTGATGCAGGAACGCCAAGTGTTCTTGCCATCTCCTTTACCTGTGTTTTGTATAGTGAAGCAATTGGCATCAGATCTGAGCTTCCATCCCCATATTTTGTAAAATATCCAATTAGATACTCGCTTTTGTCACTAGTCCCAACAACAAGATAGTTTTTGGCATTTGCATAATAGTATAATATACTTGCACGGATTCTTGCTCTTAGATTTCCAAATGCAATTTCATTAGGTTCTAGATATTTTGAAAAACTATTGTGAATTAGGTTGATGTCAAGCAGTTTGTAATCCAGGCCAAGGTTTCCTACAATTTGCAGCGCATCGTGTGTTTCCGTTTTTGGTGAAATCTTTGAATCAGGCATTATCAATGCAAGCGAGTTTTTTTTAAAAACATTTGAACACAAATATGCAACAACCACAGAGTCTATGCCGCCGCTTAATCCAAAAACCACTCCCACTGCACCGCTTTCTGAAATTTTTTTCTTAAGAAATGATTCTATTGACTGGATAATTTTGCTATAATCATGATTTTTTATCTCATCCAGTATATCTTGACTCACTATAGCCCTAGCAAGTTGTTGGCATAAAAGTTGTACTGGGATTAGATATCAACATAGATGCCGTCTTTTCGTTCTTCGACTTTGTATGTTTGTAGCTTGACATCTTTAAGATAATCCAGGAGTTTGCCTGTTTTGATATTATAATGCCAGAAATGCAATGGGCATTCAACTATGTCTCCTTCAAGTTTTCCAGGCGCAATAGAGCCATCTTGGTGAATGCATAGTGCATCAAGTGCATGGTAGCCATTTTGATTAAAGATTGCAATTTTTATATCATCTATTTTGAATTCTTTTCCTTTACCTTTTTCTATTGAGTTTTTTTCTGCAATCTTCTTCCAAACCATAAACAAGACTTGTGGCTTTGATTTATTTAGGTTGGCAATAGGTTTGATAGAATTTTATAGTGTTGATCGATGTGATGTGTATTGAGTAAGGTAAAAGACCTAAAACTTGCAAAAAAAGGAAAACTTTCCTATGAATGGGCAAAAAACCACATGCAGATTCTTGGTAATACTATTTCCAGACTAAAAAAATCACAACCATTCAAGGGAATAACTTTGGGATTTTGCCTTCATATTACAAAAGAGACATCTGTTTTGCTTATGGGCGCAAAAGAGCTTGGTGCCAAAGTAGTCGCATGCGGCGGTAATCCATTAACAACGCAGGATGACATTGCGGCATTTCTTGCCTCCCAGGGAATACACATGTATGCATGGGCAGGTGAGACAGTAAAAGAGTATGATTGGTGTATTGATCAAGTACTAAATCACAAACCAACAATTCTAACAGATGATGGAGCAGACATGAATGTCAAGGCTCATTTTGATAAAAAATACAAATCACTAAAGATTCTTGGCGCAACAGAGGAAACAACAGCAGGTGTAAACAGAATAAGAGCAATAGAAAAGCAAGGCAAACTTCGATATCCTGTAATAGTAGTAAACGACGCATACACAAAACATCTCTTTGATAACAGATACGGGACAGGACAAAGTACAGTTGACGGATACTTGCGTGCAATGAACCTGTTATTTGCATCAAAGCGAGTAGTAGTAGTTGGATATGGCTGGGTTGGAAAAGGAGTTGCAGCAAGATGCCACGGTATGGGTTCTAAGATTATAGTAACAGAAATAGATCCCATCAAAGCTCTTGAAGCTCACATGGATGGATTTGAGGTAATGCCAATGAGCCAGGCTGCAAGAATAGGGGATATTTTTGTCACATGCACTGGAATGACTGGAGTAATTAGAAAAGAGCACATACTATCTATGAAAGACGGTGCAATACTTGGAAACGTAGGTCATTTTGATGTAGAAATTGACAGTAACTTTCTTTTAAAAAAGTCAAGATCTGTCAGGGAGGTAAGGCCTAATCTTGATGAGTGTGTATTGCAGAATGGGAAGAAAATTTACTTGATAGGAAAAGGACGGTTAGCAAATTTGGTTGCGGCAGAAGGCCATCCACCAGAAGTCATGGCTCAATCATTTTCAAACCAGTTACTTTCTATTTTGTATATACTAAAAAATCATAAAAAACTGCAAAATAAGGTAATGAAGGTTCCACAAGAAATCGACAGACAGGTTGCAGTTGATGCGCTAAAGGCAATGGGCATCAAAACAGATAATCTAACAAAAGAACAGATTTCATATATGAACAGCTGGTAGCTTCTTAAGCTACATTAATTCTGAATTTAATATGAACAACAAGGCAATAATTACAAGCGCACTTCCATATGCTAACGGCGAGATTCATCTGGGTCATGTTGCATCAACATATCTTCCAGCTGATATAACAACAAGGTTTCTAAAACAGAAAGGCGTTGAAGCATATTATATTTGTGCATCAGATGATTTTGGCACTCCGATTTTGATTCAGGCAGAAAGGGAAAAAAAAAGTCCGCAAGAGTATGTAGAGTATTGGAACAAGCGTGATTATGAGGATTTCACTGCGTTTGATATTGATTTTGATTTTTTCTACAAGACAAGCTCAAAAGAAAACATTGAATTTGTTCAAGATGTTTTTAAAAAACTATATGATGCAGGGCATATCTATGAAAAAGACATTATCCAGTTTTATTGTAATATAGATAAAAAATTCCTCCCTGATAGGTATGTAATAGGAGTCTGTCCTTACTGCAAAGCAGAAGATCAATATTCAGATCTATGTGAAAAATGTGGCAGGGTTCCAGAAGAAATTGAAAACCCAAAATGTGCGTTGTGTCATAATCCACCAGTAAAAGAGAAAACAAAACATTATTTTTTCAAGCTCAAAAATTTCTCTGACGAACTCTATAAATGGCTTGATGAAAACCAAAACCTGCAAAAAGATGTGAAAAAATATGTACAAAATTGGATAAAAGGAGGCCTAGTTGACTGGGATATTACAAGAGATATCTCATGGGGTATCCAAATCCCAATAAACAACGCAAAAGGAAAGGTGTTTTATGGCTGGTTTGATAATCATCTTGCATACATTTCATCTGCTGAAAAATTTCTAAATGATAAGGGTTTAGATGGAAAAAAATTTTGGAATTCCGCTGATATTTACCACTTTATAGGAAAAGACATTGTATATCATCACTATCTTTTCTTGCCAGCGATGAGAATTGGTATAAAAAAAGAGTACAAACTTCCAGATTATATCCCAACACGTGGTCATCTTACGCTACAGTCAAAAAAAATATCAAAGAGTCGTAACTGGTACATTGGATTAAAAGAATTTTTAGGATATTATCCTGCTGATTATTTACGATTTTATCTTGTCTCTATAACCCCATATTCACAGGATGACTTGAATTTTGATTGGAATGAATTTGCCACAAAAATAAATTCAGAATTAATTGGAAATCTTGGCAATCTAGTGAATAGAGCACTTGGATTTGCAAAAAAAATCTTTGATGGCAAAATACCAGAGCCAAAAGAATTTGATGTACGAGATAAAGAAGCAGAAGAAAAGATAAAAAAATTACCTTTAGAAGTTGGTAATCTAATAGAACAAAATCACCTTGACAGAGCGTTAAAAAAAATCCTTGATTTTACAGCATATTTTAACCAATATTTCCAGCACAAAGAACCATGGAAAAATAACAATAATACTGAAACTACAACATATCTTTCTGCAAATGCTGTCGCAAGTCTTGCGATTGTTTTGTATCCTTTTTTACCTGCTTCGGCAGAAAAGATCTGGTCACAACTTGGAATGAATAACCAAATTTCAAAACAACCATTGGACTTGGCGTCTGGTTTTCTAGTAAAAAATGCTCATAAGCTCGGTAATGTAACACCATTGTTTTCCAAAGTTGAAGAGTCAGATATACAAAATTACAAAAAGAAACTTCAAAGCTAAAATCATTTTCCTAACAAATAGCTGACCTAATAACTTAATACATAATTGAACAAAATAATGACCAGTTGAGAACACAAACTTCATGGATTTGTGCACTAGTATTTGTAATAGTAATTAGCTCGATTATATTTCAACCAGCAAACAGTGAAAAAGAAAGTACAACAAATTATGGAACGCTCACAATTGACAATGATTCATTTTCCATAAAAGAAGATCAAATAGTAATTATGAAAATTACTGGCAAGATTGTAAATGCGTCCGGAGGAGTAAGACTGTCGTTATTTATTGACAGGCCAGATGGCACTATAACAGAAGTAAAAACAATCCCAAATAACTACGGTGAATATTCTACAAGTCTTTTCTTTGATGCAAACTGGCAAGCTGGAAGCTATTCTATACGTGCCTTATATCTTGGAAATCAAATAGGTGCTGTAACCTTTGTTATTGGTGAAGTCGCAGGCCCAAACATAATTACTACATCTAAAATTGGTACAATAAATATAGAAAAAGAAGAGTATTTTATTCCAAAAAACGGAACAAGACCTGTTGAAATTTATGGTAATATTTTAGAATACAAAGAAGATCTTCCAATAATATTTGTAATAAAAAAACCTGATGGCACAACAGAAGATTTTTCTGTTACACCTAAAAGAGTAGGAGCATTTGACACACGAATCATACTTCAAAATGATTGGAAAACAGGAACATATGAAGTGAGTGCAACATATGATGAAAAAGATCTAGGCAAAGTCACATTCATTGTAAATAATTTAGAATCAAACGAATCTGAAATAAAAATCCCAGAATGGATTAAATCAAATGCTGGTTGGTGGGCAACAAATAAGATAGCTGACACTGATTTTATTAAAGGAATAGAATATCTCATTAAGGAAGAAATACTTAAAGTGCCTCAAACTACACAAGAGTCAGAAATAGAACCACAACAAATTCCTTCATGGTTACGAAAAAACGCTGGTTGGTGGTCTGAAGGTGCAATATCAAATGAAGAATTTGTTAAAGGAATACAATATCTGATACAAAAAAACATAGTTAAAATTTCAAAATAAAATACTGAAAGGATTTTACATAATAACGTTGAATTACACGTGATTTTGTGCTAGAGTAATGAAATCTATTAACTTTGTAGTATTAGGTGAACAGTCAATTGCCGATGAATTTGGAAAAAAAGGAACAAAAACAGACATAACACTGTATGATAGAAAAGAGTCAGATATTATTAGAACATGGGTTGTTCCAAATGGATTTCCAGACAAAATCCAACCACTTTTTCAAGCAATTAATCTTGGCGACTATGTAATATTCTATGTGGGCTCACTTGACAAATTTACTGGCGAACAAATCATTGCGCTTGATCTATTAAAGAAACGAGAAGGGATACTAAGCCACACGTACGATGTTGATGAAAATAGATTACTAGCAATGACCAAAGGAACTGTACTTGAACACTATAAACTGGTTAATTCATCGGATCTAAAACAAGTTACCAATAAACTTGAGTCGTTTTCAAAAGAAGGGAAAACAAAAATTGTAATTGATCACTGCTTTGATGTAAAGGGCGTTGGAACCGTAGTTTTGGGTAAAGTTGTCCAGGGAAAAGTAAAACAATATGATGTATTGAAACTATTACCTGCAGGAATTGAAGTAGTTGTAAAATCTATTCAAATGCATGACGATCCTGTATCTGACGCTGCCTGCCCTGCGCGAGTTGGACTTTCACTAAAAGGTGCAAAATCAGATGAGATAAACCGAGGCGATATCTTGTGTGAAGATCCTACAATGTATCAAATAAAATCAGAAATCGAGCTAGATTTTAAGAAAAATCCTTTCTATAAAGGCGAGATTTCAGAAAACCAAATGTGTTTGGTAAGCATTGGTATGCAAATAAAAGCAGCAAAGTTTGTATCATCAACTCCAATAAAGCTTAGACTAGACAAACCCGCAATATTTGATAATGATGTTTGTGCTATATTGAAACCAGATTCTGAAAATATTAGAATTCTTGGCAGTGGTACGATTAGATAATTTTTGTCATTCAATAAACAGTTTAATTAAGCCTACTTACGGTGTGTTAATGAAACGATATGGTGAGCACATCAACTATATCATATGGTGTGTTTTTTTCTACACTTTTTGTTGTGTGTATAAGTTTGGTTTCTGTCATATTTCCTGCGTTAATTGTCACAATTGCCAGTCCATATGCAACTAATTTGGATCCTTTAGAAACAGGGCCATTAGCAATTCCATTAATAATAACAAATTCTATATTAATTGGAGTTGGAATCGCATATCATAAGCGAAAATTACCTACATCTGTAAGAAAACCAATTGAATTTATCTTAAACTTTGAAGTATCAAAACGTGTAGTAATAATAGCTGCGATCATACTGCTAGCAATCTACATTGGATTTTCTATACCCGAACTTACACTAAATGAAGAAGAACAATGGGGGGATTATCAAGTACTCAAGCAAGCACTTGCGCTCTGGCCTTTTGGGGATTCTGATGACATTTATGTAAAAGAGCAAAACGATAGATACGTACGAATTTTTTTACTTTACATATCTCAGACTGTTTTCCAAAATATCAAACTGCTTCCATTTATAGCAAGCATATTGCTAGTAATTTTGACATATTTCTTTACACACCAACTATCATCTAAGAGATTTGCAGGCCTAGTATCCATGGCTGTTTTGTTGCAAAGTTATACTTTCTTGGAATATGACACTATGGCTGTTTATGAGAATTTCTGGGTTTTGTTTTATGTTTTGTCATTATATGTAATCAACAAAAGATGGTATTTCTCATCGCCTATTTTGTATTTGCTTTCAATATTTACAAAAGCCTTTGCAGCTCCATTCGTATTTATGAGCATGTTTTTTGTATACCAAAGCTCACTTGATAAAAAGAAAAAAATTCTAACTATGATTTTTTATACTACGATAATTATAATTGCGTTAACTATTTTCGTATTTGCTGATACAATTTACGGCGAACTAATGACCTTTAAACCATTTCAATTTTGGCTAGGCTTTACAGTTTTGGCCTCTCAACTACGTTTTGATTACTTTTTTATTTTGACATTCTTGCCATTGATAATCGGGCTTTTTATCATGTCACGCAAGGGAATAAAAGCCGCTGATTCAATTTTGGTATTATTTTTAGGTACAATTCTTTCAGGAACCGTCTTAGTGTTGTTAACAGATTTCTACGTCATTCTTCCCTATCGCTTTGTTCCACTTCTTGTCTTTTTTTCTATTGGAACGGGAATATTTTTATCAAAAAAGAACTAGCCGACTTTTTTTAATATTGTCCAATCTGCTTGAAGAATATCGCCATTTTCAAGAACAATCCCATTAGGTAGGACATCAAAAGGGTATATGTCATATCCTAACTTGTCATAACCTAGAACAGCCCTTCCAATAAAAGTTGACTCTTTTGCACGCAAGGTTTCTACAAATTCTCTTTTCTCATATTTTTGGCCATCTATATCGACTAGCTCCTTAGCTGGAGATGAATTCAAGTATTCATCAGTCATTTCATGTGGAAAATATCCTAATGCGTCTGAAACAAAAACACTAACTAGTGTTCCTTGGGCATTACGTACCTGTAACACGACGTGCCCTAAGTAATTAGAATTGGCAATTGGAATCAAACGAATGTGATTAACAGCAAAATAACTTTGTTTTTTAGCATCATTGTTTGTCGGATCAATTTCTAACACTTTTTTAAAGATTGAAAACGCTTCGCTGTATTTTTTTGATTCTGAAAGCACTTTGCCCTTAAGAATTAAAACTTGAATGTTAGTAGGTTCTATTTCTAAAATTTTATCAAGCGTTTGAAGTGACTCGTCAATTCTTTCAAGCTCAAACAGCGATGCGGCCATGTTGTTTAGAAGAGTGATGTTTGTTGGTTCTAACCCTAGAGCTTTTTTGTATAGTACAAGTGCTTCATCATGTCTGCTTAGTTGCGTTAGTGCGGCACCTTTGTTTCCAAGTGTTACAACATCATTAGGATCGAGAGCTAAAATTTTATCAAAATATTCTAAAGCATCATAGAATTTTCCTTGCTGTAAAAGTGCTATGCCAATAGAACTTAGGTGGCTTATCTCTTCCTCAGTTTGGTTTTCGCCTAGTGAATTTTTTGGTGTAAAAAACACCATGCAAGCTAACAATAATATAACTAGAATTTTTTTCATTATTAGCTAATACCGGGGAGTTTGTAAATAAATACTTGATAATTGATTAGTAAAACTGGTCATAAAACCTTCAACTAAGATAATTAATAAAATTGATGTCTGAATCGTATTAAAATAATAACTGGATTGGAGATAAAATCTCAGGAATTTTAAAATTGAAAGGATTGCGAGCATGCCCTATCTGTCCAATCTGCGGTTCAAAAAAGTTTGAGCGCTTAAGGGGTAAAGGAGTTAAAGTCAGATGTATATCTTGCAATAAAACTCTGTCAATTTAGCTTGTTAGTTTTTATTTGCTGTATTTATAGCACAAAATATGGCAAAAACATGGAAAGATAACGATGTCAGCCTTGATCCAATAAAAAACGAAACAATTGCAGTTCTAGGATATGGAATTCAAGGTAATGCACAAGCCAACAATCTTCGCGATTCCGGACTTAAAGTAATTGTTGGTCTAAAAGAGAATGGAGAAAGTTGGAAAAAGGCAAAAGATGATGGACATAAGGTGATGAATGTTGCCAAAGCTTGCAAAGAGGCAGATATTATTCATGTATTAATTCCTGATATGATGCAAGCTCAGGTCTACAAAGATGAGATTGAATCTAACTTATCAAAAGGAAAGGCGCTTTCCTTTTCTCACGCTGCAGCAATTCATTGGGGTTGGATAAAGGCACCAGACTTTGTTGACATTATAATGATTGCGCCAAAGGGACCGGGCTCAAAAGTAAGAGAAACATATCTTCAAGGATTTGGAACGCCGTCGATTGTTGCAGTACATCAGGATTATACAAAAAAAGCATGGGATAGAACGCTTGGAATCGCAAAGGGAATTGGAAGTACAAGAGCAGGTGTAATACAAACAACTTTCAAAGAAGAAGTAGAAACTGATTGGTTTGGCGAACAAGCTGATCTTTGTGGTGGGTGTGCATACATGGTTGTTAATGCATTTGAAACACTAGTCGAGGCCGGTTACCAACCAGAAATTGCATATTTTGAAGTGCTGCACGAATTAAAACTAATCGTAGACATGATCCAGAGATACGGAATTAATGGCATGTGGCGTCGAGTAAGTGAGACTGCAAGATATGGTGGTCTAACAAGGGGTCCTGTTGTTATGGATAAAGATATCAAAGAAAAAATGAAAAAAGTCTTGCAGGCAATTCAGGATGGAACTTTCAATGAGGAGTGGATTTCAGACTATCAAAAGAATGGTAAGAATGCATTTGAAAAGTACATGAAACAGCTTGATGCACATCAAGTAGAACAGGTAGGACGTAGAATGCGGCAGATGATGTGGCCTGATTCTAAAGAATAGTTAAATTTTTCTGACCTTTACAACTTCTTTTGTTATATGATCAATAACAGTTGGAAGGGGTGTACCAGGACCAAAGACGCCATTTATTCCAGCTTTTTCCAATTTTAGTTTGTCTTCGTCTGGAATTACTCCACCACCAACTACTAAAACATCGTTAATTTTTTTTTCTTTCAAACATTTTACAACTCGTGGAAATAACGTGTTGTGAGCTCCATTAAGCAGACTCAATGCTATAGCATCAACATCTTCATCTTCAGCAATCTGAGCTACTCGTTCAGGAGTTGCAAATAAACCAGAATAAATTACCTCCATTCCGGCATCTCTAAATGCCCTGCAAAGCACAAGTGCTCCTCTATCGTGACCATCTAATCCTAATTTGGCAACTAGGATCTTGATCCTACGAGATGTGGATTGCTGTTTCATAGTATGTTTTGATATTTCTGGATTTTAAAACCTTTATTTGTAAATTTACATAAAGGCGTTGTTTCTGATGTCAGACTGTGAAGGTTATCTGGTAAGTCATGGACTAGAATTTGGATGTGGTCTTAGCTATGAATAAAAAAACTATTGTATATGGCACGGTTGCAGCCTTATCCATTATAACAGTAACTAGCATATTCATATCAGACACTGAAAATCTTGAAGAAACATTTTTTGTTACTGCAACATATTATGAACAAAATCGAACTGTTGTAATAACATTTCAAGATAGATCCGAAAAAACAAACCTTGTTACATTAGAGGTCTTAGGAATGGAAACATCATTTCAGAAAAAATTCAACTCTAGTTATTTTAGCAAAAATATTTCATTATCATCCGAACCAAAATATGGTTGGGCTTCCATTCCGGTAACATTTGTAGTAGAGCATCAGGAATTTGGAAAAGTAGGAATTAAAACAGAAATACGCTCTTACAATCAAATTCCAGCAGAGGTAATCTTTACAAAAAATTTGAATTAATTATTGCTCATACTTTTTTTACGAGATAACTTAAGGCGCTGTGAAACTCTTTCATACTTATCATATCATTTAGCGCCCATTTGCCAAGAGTACTCTTTGTCCATTTAGGTAATTTAGGTGCTGTATCGCCATCAGACTTTATGTTTAAAATGCTTGCAACAATTCAGAATCTATGCTGACACGGTATGAAATCCTGCCCATTTCTGAATAGTTTCTTTTTGTTCAGCTGTAGCTACCTCGACACCTGGTTCTGGTACAACATCAACACTTGGTTCAGGGGTTAACTCTGGTTTCGGCTTTGTTTCTGATCTCTCTTTTGCAATAACATTTGAAACTGGAAGAGATAACACTCAAGATTATGTATCATTTTATTCAAAAGAATTTCCAAATACTGAGTTCTGGCCACATCTCGTACTTTCATATTCCGCTCTGCCAACATCTTTGTTTGAGTTAAGCTCTCAAGAAAAAAGCTATCATACTCCCATCATTATAAGCGGAGTAATAGGTGCAGCAGTAGGTGCATTTACGACGAAAGTAATTATAACAATACGTAAACAAAAATCTCCTAAACCTATTCCTACACAATCAAAGACTCCACAAGAAAAAGTTCAGTGTAAAGTATGTGGCAAAATGTTGCCAAAATTCTTCAAGTTTTGTCCTTTTTGTGCAACACAAATTTAATCATTAATCTCTGAATCTACGGTCAACATTTTATTGTAGGTATAACATGGTAACGAATATTGGATATTCTCAGTGATTTAAAAAAAGGCAGACGCAAGGCTATTGCAAAGGCAATTTCAATTATTGAGAACGACAAATCAGAGTCACAAAAATTAATAAAAAAAATATTCAAAGACTGCGGAAACTCAATAGTTATTGGAATAACAGGGCCAGCAGGAGCTGGTAAAAGTTCACTCATAAACAAAACAGTACTTGAGCTAAAAAAATTAGGAGTAAATCCAGCTGTTTTGGCAATAGATCCAACAAGTCACTTGACAGGAGGCGCAATCTTAGGTGACAGAGTAAGAATGATAGAATCTACAGATTCTGGAACATACATTCGTAGTATTGCTTCAAGGGGTGCGACAGGTGCTATCGCACATTCAATTAGAAACAGCATTCGAGTTTTGGAATACGCGGGGTTTGATCCAATAATTATTGAAAGCGTTGGTGCAGGGCAAACAGAAATCGAGATTTCAAATATTTCAGACATTACATCTGTAATATTCAACCCACATACTGGAGATAGTATTCAGACAATAAAAGCAGGACTTACAGAAATAGGCGATATCTACATAGTAAATAAGGCCGATTTAGATGGCGCGTTGCAGCTCTTTGACGCGGTACGAGACTATATTGGAAGTGCATCATCGGGCAAAATCATAGTTTTCAAAACATCTACAAAAACTAATGAAGGAATTTCAAAGTTTGCTAGAAAACTAAAAGAGCTAATGAAAGAAAAACGAAAGACAAAAAAAGAAAAAGAAGGTCAACGATTGGAATCTGAGCTTAAAGATATTATTTTAAATAATGTTAAAGAAAAAATTGATTTCATGTCAGATAACAAAACTTACACTAAATATCTTAAGCTTGTACGATCGAAAAAGCTAAATCCAGTTGATGCTGCTGAAAAAATTTTACAATTAGTTATAAAGTGAAAAAATGAAAGAAAAATCCGCAAGCAACAAAGAGTTTTTTACAGATTCTAACATCCCAGTGAAGCAAGTATACTACAACTCGAAATCAAGACAAGAAAAACCAGGCAAATATCCATTCACAAGAGGTATTCATGAAAACATGTATCGTGAAAGACTTTGGACAATGCGTCAGTATTCTGGATTTGGTGATGCAGTACATACAAACAAGCGCTTCAAATTCATGCTAGAGAATGGGCAAACCGGTCTCAGTATGGCATTTGACCTACCAACACAAATCGGACATGACCCAGACACGCCAGCAGCTGAGGGCGAAGTTGGTAAAGTAGGAGTATCGATTGCATCATTAAAAGACATGATGACTGCATTTGATGGAATTCCACTAGGTAAAGTAAGCACCTCAATGACAATAAACTCTACAGCGTCAACCTTACTTTCATATTATATCGCTGTAGGGGAATCACAAGGATTTACAAGTGATCAACTAAGAGGTACAACACAAAATGACATTTTAAAAGAATACATAGCTCGTAACACCTACATTTATCCACCAAAACCCTCGATGCGTTTAATTGGGGATATGATTCAATATTGTGCACAGAAAGTGCCACAGTGGTATCCAATATCCATTTCAGGTTACCATATGAGAGAGGCTGGTGCAACAGCAGTTCAGGAAATTGCCTTTACGATTGCAAACGCAATTGAATACATACAAACATGTCTTGATCGTGGTCTTAAAATTGATGATTTTGCACCACGACTTTCATTTTTCTTTTGCTGCACAATAGAATTCTTTGAAGAAATTGCCAAGTTTAGAATAGCTCGCAAAATCTATGCTCAAATACTCAAAGAAAAATTTCATACAAAGGATCCAAAATCAATGCAGCTCAAGTTCCACGTACAAACAAGCGGCGAATCATTAACAGCTCAACAACCAGATAATAATATTGTTCGAGTAGCAATACAGTCGATGGCAGCAGTTCTTGGTGGTGCACAATCACTTCATACAAATTCGCGAGATGAAGCATTAGCATTACCTACAGAAGAATCAGCAAAAATTGCACTAAGAACACAGCAAATCGTTGCACATGAAAGCGGAATAACAAAAACTGTTGACCCAGTAGCAGGCTCACATTATTTAGAATATCTATGTGATGAAATTGAAGATAGAACCTGGCAATACTTAAAAAAAATTGAAAAAATGGGCGGATCACTTAAAGCCATTGAAAAAGGTTTCTTCCAATCAGAAATACGGCAAAATGCTTATAGCCTAAAAAAAGAAATCGACTCTAATCAGAGAATTATAGTTGGTGTAAACAAGTTTTCTGATAATTCAAAACAATCACAAAACTTGCTAAAGATTGATGACTCAATTGGCATTAAACAAGCAAAAGAAATCAAAAAACTTCGAAATACGCGTGATAACAAAAAAGTTGAAACTTGTTTGTCAAAGATGCAAAATGCAGCAGAAAAAGAGGAAAACCTCATGCCATACATACTAGCATCTGTGAAGGCATTTGCAACAACCGGTGAGATTAGCAACACTTTCAGAGAGGTCTTTGGCGTATATAGACCAAAGGAGATATTTTAAAATGAAAATTGATCATGTTGCAATTGCAGTAAATAATGTAGAATCTGCTGCAAAAGAGTATCAACAAGTACTAGGCGTTGATAGTGTAGAGTTTGAAACAGTAGACTCAGAAGGAGTACGCA
>Ga0233425_10004389_pt1 | contig 23749 bp, 21 predicted proteins | sample Watercolumn_Towu_2_FD_181712 | JGI IMG/M metagenome (GOLD analysis project Ga0233425, IMG submission 181712) | Freshwater microbial communities from Lake Towuti, South Sulawesi, Indonesia - Watercolumn_Towuti2014_140_MG | ecosystem: Environmental > Aquatic > Freshwater > Lake | place... | reverse complement strand
AATAAATGCCTTGGAGAGCGGGGGTCTTGTTTTTGGAGTTGTCCACTATTTACTCCTCAGCTTCTTTGCCGGGCCAATGTCCGTACTGGGTTCAAAAGCAGGCCACCACCCAGGCGGGAAACCGGCAGAGGTGTAGGCCCTGCTCCTAATTAAATTGGCTATTCTGGCCGGATTATCCCGTTGGGTAACCTTTGGACAACTCCAAAAACAAGACCCCCGCTCTCCTCCTGTTGGGCTATCCTTAATCCATTTTTCAAAAAGCTAAAATAGTACGACGCACCTATCTAAGGAGAAGACCATGATTCAACATATTCTGGTAGCGGTAGACGGGTCCCCCTTTTCCTTGCGAGCCGCCCGTCTGGGGGCCAAGATCATGCATCGTAATGAAACCGGGACTTTGACTCTTCTTTTTATCACCAAGCTTCTGACCGGGTTGGAATGGTTTAAAGGGCCGGGGACAGACCTTAAAAAGGCCCCAGAAGAAGAGCGCCAGGCCTTGGAAAAGGCCTTCAAAAAAGGGCAGGAGATTTTAGAGGAGGCCCGGGTAACCTGCCAGCCCCTTTTGAAGGGAGAGGCCGTGCGCATCGAGACGGTGGTGGTCCCCGGGGACCCGGCCCAGAAGATTATTGAAACGGCTGAAACAAAAAAATGCGAGATGATCATCATGGGCAGCCGCGGGGCCGGAATGATTAAAGGGGCCCTTTTGGGAAGTGTCAGCCAGAAGGTCTTAAATAATACCCAGTGTCCTTTACTGATTGTTAAATAACAGGGAAATGGTGCAGCCGGACTGGTTATATCTCCTCTTCGGATTCCTGGGCGGGATCGGTATCCTGCTTTACGGGATCCGGGTCATGGGGGACGGCCTGCAAAAGATCCTGGGCCGGCAGCTCCGCACCCTTCTGGAGTCGATAACCAAACGACCGCTCCTGGGGGTCCTGGCCGGGATTCTGATCACCATCCTCTTTCAAAGCAGCACGGCCACCACCGTCATCCTGGTGGGACTGACCAATGCCGCGGTCATCACCCTCCGGCAGTCCATGCCGGTCATCTTAGGGGCCGATATCGGGACAACGGTAACCGCTCAGCTCATCGCCCTCAAATTTACAGAGGTTTCCCTGTTGATCGTCGGGATCGGTGCCCCCATCATTTTTTTCGCTCAAAAGGATCGGCACCGTCGCTTCGGCCAAGCCTTGATCGGTTTCGGTTTTTTATTCCTGGGACTTAAAATCATCGGGGATTGCCTGAAGCCGCTTCAGGATGCCCCGGCCTTCACCGAAGTGCTCTTAACTGTCAGCCGGCATCCCCTGCTGGCCGTGGCGGTTTCCGCTGTGGTCACCTTTATCATTCACAGCAGTGCGGCGGTCATGGGGATCATCATGGTCCTGACCAGCTATGGCCTGATCAATTTGGATGCAGCCATCTACCTCCTCTTGGGGAGCAATGTGGGGACCTCTTTTACCGCCTTACTGGCCAGCATCGGCTCCCGGAGAGAGGCCCAACGGGTGGCCCTAGCCCATTTTTATTCCAAACTTGGTGGCACTGCCATTTTTTTCCCTGTTGTCCCCTGGTTCAGTCAGTTTCTGGCCTCCTTGACCTCTTCGGTCAATTTTCAGGTGGCCAACGGGCATCTCTTTTTTAATCTGGGCATGACTTTCATGTTTCTGCCGTTTTACAATCTGGGATCCCGCTTCATCGAATGGAGTCTGCCGGAAAAGAGACAACCCGAACTGGAGCCCAAGTTCCTGAGGGAGGAGGTCATCACCATCCCTTCGGTGGCTATCGGCCTGGCCCAAAAAGAGACGATCCGCATTTCTGCCGGGACCTTGCGGATGATCTGGTATATCAAAAGGTCTTTAGAGACCAACAATCCGGATTTTTTGGAACGGATCGTCCATAAAGAATGGGTCATGGATGCCTTATGCAAGACCGCCGTGAATTATCTGACCCAGGTCCTGCGTCAGCCTCTGAACCAGCAGGAGCATGCCTTTGCCATGAGTTTGATCCGTATCCTGGACAGTCTGGAAAAGATCAACGATATGGTCGAACGGGATATTAAATATCGGATCGAAACGAAACTCAGCCAAGGGATTCATTTTTCGGAGCTGGGCAAAGAGGAATTGCTGACGCTTTTGGGAGTCCTTATCCGAGAAATGCGTATGACCCATAAGGCCCTGGTCCATAACAATACCCGGTTGGCCGAAGATGCCATTACCCAACATCCCAGGCTGGTGGCTTTGACTTTGGAATATCGGCAAAATCATATTCACCGCCTGACCGAAGGGGTCAAAGAGAGTGAAGAAAGCAGTAATGTGCATCTGGAGCTATTGAATGGTTTTCAGCAGCTCAGTGAAATCATCCGGGCGATCAATCTGATCATCTTTGATGAACTCTCCCGAGAGCTTCCTCGGAAAAAAGGGGAGGAACAACCGCCAGTCCCTCCGGAGGTCTTCGATGAGGAGGCGGATATTGAAGAGGACTTGAAAGAGGGGGATGAAGTTGCCAAAGCATAAGAGAAGTTTTTGGAAAATCCTCATCCCGCGTAGATCCCCTATTTGACTTTACCCAGCAAATATTTTACCTAAATTATTTTGATAAAGGACAAAAGGAAAAAATTATGGCACTAATTGACCTGGAAAGAGAAGGAGATATTTTTCTTCTGACCATGAACGGCGGGGAGAACCGCTTCAATCGAACCTTTATTGAAGCCATGAATCAGGCTCTGGACACGGTGGAGCAATCCAGCGGACCGGCTGCTTTAGTGACCGCAGGGGGAGAGGAAAAATTTTACTCCAACGGGTTGGATCTTAATTGGCTTATGGGTGACGGGCAGGGAGAACGGAAAGAATTCATCATTTCCGTTCTTAAATTCTTAGGACGGATCATGGCCTTTCCCGTGCCGACTGTAGCGGCCATCAACGGGCACGCCTTTGCCGCCGGGGCCATGTTGGCCCTGGCCCATGATTTTCGAGTCATGCGGTCCGACCGCGGATTTTTCTGCCTGCCGGAGGTGGACATCAATATTCCTCTGGCCCCGGGCATGACGGCCTTAATTAAAAGTCGGCTGTCTCCCGTAGTTTTTCGGGACTTGATCCTCAGCGGTATCCGGGTCGGAGGGGTTCAGTCGAAGGAGTGGGGGATTGTTGACGAAGCCGTTTCCGGTGACCAGGTCCTTTCTCAAGCCATCGCCCGGGTCTCGGCCCTGGCCTCTAAAGACCGCCAGATTTACCGGACTTTAAAAAGAGGAATGTATCGTGAGGCCCTGACCTTATTGGAGAATGGGGTCATGGAATGAAAAGGTTAATTGTGCTGTTTGGGGTGGGAAGCAAAAACGTTTTCCTTGACATATTTATGTCTATTTGATATATTTTTATGCATGAGAACGACGATTATAATCAAGGATAACCTTTTTCGGCGGGCCAAAAAACGCGCCTCGGAAGAGGGTCGCACCTTCACCTCCTTAATTGAAGAGGGACTGTCCGTCATCCTGGCAAAATCGAAAGGCAATAGAAAAAAATCTATTCATCTGCCGGTTTCAAAAGCTTCCGGCGGTGTTTTTCCTGGAGTGGATCTCAACCGGTCGGCTGATCTGGAAGAGGTCATGAATAAAACGTGATTCTTCCCGATGTCAATATTCTGATCCAAGCCTTCCGTTCCGATGCCTCCCATCATGCCCTCTGCCGAAAGTGGCTGACTGGTGTAGTCAAGGGAGATGCCCGGTATGGAATGGCCCCTCAGGTTTTAAACGGAGTCATCCGAATTGCCACCCACCCAAAGGTCTTTGTCGTACCCAGCAAATTGGAGGAAGTCATCGAATTCTGTAATGCTCTCCTCAATCAACCTCACTGTCTAATCATCCAACCGGGGGAGCGACATTGGGAAATATTTGTCCGCCTTTGTCTTGAAGCGGATGCCCGCGGCAATCTGGTCCCCGATGCCTGGCTGGCGGCCTTAGCTATCGAGTCCGGTTGCGAATGGATAACACTCGACCGAGATTATGCCAGATTTCCCGGTCTTCGCTGGTATGTGCCCTCTTGAATAATTAGACAAGGTTAGTCTGGGTCCGCCCATATTTTATTATGGTCAGGTCTTTCATTAAGGTATTTCAATCCAGGGGCATTTCATTATTTTGTTGTTCTTGGGGAATATCCCAACTCCACTTCTAAGGGATCTTATACCAGGCCCCTTTACCTTTTCCATTCATCATCAATAGGACTTTCCGAGCAAGAATGGTCAACCAGTTTGTGCTCGCAACCCTTTGATAATCAGCATTCTGGCATAAGCGGTTTGGGGAAGCCCTTCCTTTTCGGCTAAGTCCCGAAGTTTTTTTATGACGTTCGGCTCAAGTCGTAAGGAAATAACCTCTTTCTTGGGACGTACAAAAACCACATCCTTGGTAGGGGTAAAATCATCCAGGTAATCGGTCGAATCCCGGGTATCCCAAAATTTTCTTTCCTCTTTCAAGCTTTTAAATTTCGGTGTTTTCATCTCTTGGTCCTTCTATGAAACTGTTTCTCTTTTTTGGTTAAATCCCTGGCTGTTATAATATTGGTTTTCCTATATCGGATAACCCAGACGACCAACAAAGAGCGACCACTTTGGGTTTGGCCATAAGCCAGATATCTGCCTTCTTTCCCTTTTAAAAGTATTGGTTTGTCGTCTTCGTTAAATAAAACTTCCTCCACCTCTTCCGGAGAAACGGCATGCCTAGCGATATGATCGACCGTTTCCTGATCCCAATTAATTTTTTCAATTTTCATCGGCAACGTTCATTTGTTATTTTTGTATTACATTAATAGCAGAGATAAATCGTTCTGTCAATAAAATAGAGATGGAGACGGTCGCCAAGAAGAATGTTTTTAATTTCTGCTGATTGGGCAGAAATCAAAAAGCCCCCTTTCCCTTTGCTTGCCGCTCACTGGCGGGCAGGCGGGGCATCCCTGGTCTCTTTTAAGGAAAAAGAGAGACTAGTAAAGGTGTTGGGATGATTTTAGTTCTTTTTTGTGGCTTCTTTGGTTCGCTTCCGGTAATCCTCAAGCATTTTTGTCAACCAGTCGGCGAAGCGCAGTTCTTTGCCTTCTTTGATCCGCACAAAGTAATCATCGCCGGTGATCAGGCTTTTGGTTCCGGTCAGACGGATGAAATCTTCGGGCGTTTGGATTTCTTTTTTAAAATATTTGGCCTTGGCTTTCAGATGCTCGGCCGCTGCACGGGCCCCATAAAATTTTTCGTTGCGGATGAAGGTGCATCCCGACTTGGCTACGCGGTCAATCAGATAGTGGATGGTTTGTTCGAGTTCCTGGGCGCTGGGGTTGGGCTGAGCGTAAGTTGGACTCACGCTCAACCACAGAATTAAAAATATTATGAAAAGAAATGACTGTCTTGATTTCATTATCATGAATACATTCGAAGTTCGCCGAACGCCGAACACTGAACGACGAACGGCTTTTTACAACAGCGTCGATTTCATCAACCCCATATTTACATTCTTCAGCAGACGCATCATATTATTGAGCTGGACCTCCACCGTGCCCTCATAAATCTCAACAATCCGATTGTCCCGATAGCGCCTTTCCACCTCCTGTTCCAAAAAATAGCCGTAGCCGCCGAAAACGGAAATGGTTTCATCGATGATCATCTTGGCCGTTTCCGGGACATGATGTTTGATCATGGAGGTATAAAGCGGCATCAGCGCAGCCATTTGCTTGGGGTGCTGATCGGAGAGCCAGGCGGTATAATAGGTCAGCCACTTGATGGACTGAATCTGGCTCCATAAGCGGCTCATTCGGTGGCCGATGGCCTGGAAATCGATCAACGGTTTGTTAAACTGTTTGCGCACCCGGCTGTGATTCAAGGCCTTCAGGAAGGCCCCTTCGGCGTTTCCCAGGGCCTGGGCGGCGATCTCGATACGGCTTTCATTTAGGAAATCAAGGATATTCAACAGGCCCCGCCCTCTCTCCCCGATCAGATTCTCCTTGGGCACTTTGAGATCATGAAAAACCAATTCTCCGCTGGAAGTCATCCTTAGGCCCATCTTATTTTGGATTTCATTGATCTCCAGTCTGCCCCCCAACCAAGTGGAGGGATCTTTTTCAACGACAATAGTGCTCATCCCCTTTCCGGCACCGGCCTCCGGATCATCCTGGGCCAGGACAATAAAAAAATCGGCATAGCCGGCATTGGTGGTAAAAATTTTGGTTCCGTTGAGCATGAAACCATCAGCGGTTTCCTGGAGGGTGGTCTCCATCCGGGTCAGGTCGCTGCCGTGGTCCGGCTCGGTAAAGCAAACAGCGGAAATCCACTCCCCTTTGGTTAACGGAGAGAGGTACTTTTTCCGCTGCTCCGGGGTTCCGATGATCTTTAAGATCTTGGCCGGTAAAAAGGCCAGATGAATGGCCATGCCCAGGCCCGAATCGGCCTTGCAGAATTCCTCTATAACCAAAACATTTTCAGTAACCCCCATGCCGCCCCCGCCAATCTCCTCCGGGTAATCCAAGCCGATAAATCCCAATTGCCCGGCCTTTTGATAGAGCTCCTTGGGGAAGCGATGGTTGAGTTCACACTCCTGGGCGACTTCCGGCAGAAATTCGCCTTGGGCAAATTCCGCGGCCGCTTTTTTGATGTCCTGTTGTACCTTGCTTAATGAAAAGTCCATAACCTTAATCCTCCGACTGATGCCGGCCGGCCTTAGTGCCCGGCCAGTCCTTTTTTAATGAGTTGTCTTGCTATGATGATTTGTTGGATCTGATTGGATCCTTCAAAAATCTGGGTTAATTTGGCATCCCGAAACATCCGTTCCAAGGGATAATCTTTGGTATACCCATAGCCGCCTAAGATCTGGACCATGTCCGTAGTGATTTTCATGGCCCCATCACTGCAAAAACTCTTGGCCATGGAAGAGAGGACCGTATCCGTCTGACCGGCATCGAAGGCCTGAGCCGCTCTTAGCACCAATCCCCGACCCGCTTCGACCAGGGTATAGGCCTCGGCCAGGATAAACTGAATGGCTTGATGATTGATCAAGGGGACACCAAAGGTTTCCCGTTGTCGGGCATACTCCAGGGCTAAAGTCAAGGCCCCTTCGGCGATACCCAGGGCCAAGGCCCCTACGGCTGGGCGGGACATGTCAAAATCTTTCATGGCCAGGACAAAACCCTCCCCCGGGTTTCCCAGCACATTTTCCTCCGGGACTTCCACCTCTTCCAGGATCACCTCGGTCGTGTTGCTGCCGCGAAAGCCGCATTTATCCTCGACCTTGCCTACGGCCAGACCTTTACGCTCTCGTTCCACTAAAAAAAAGGTCGGGGCCTTTCCGTCGACTTTGGCCAACACCGAGTATAATCCGGCCACCCCGCCGTTGGTGGCAAAGGCCTTCCGGCCGTTAAGGATATAGGCGGCCCCTCTTTTCTCGGCCCGGGTGGTGATATTGGCCACGTCCGACCCGGCCCCCGGTTCGGTGACCAGATAGGCGATGAGCCTTCTCTGTTCGGAAAGCAAGGGGAAATATTTTTTTTGTTGTTCGGTTGTCCCGCCCTTAATCAAAGGAAAGCTGCCTACGGCCTGAATCAGAGGCAAGACGGCCGAGGAGGCGCAGGCCTTGGCAATCTCTTCAATGCACAAACAAAGGGTGGAACAGGGGGATTCGGTCAGACCGCCGTATTCCTCCGGGAGCATGATCTGCATGATTCCCAGGTCCCAAAAAAGGGAAGCGGTCTCCCAGTTGAATTCCCCTTTTCTATCGGTCTCAGCGGCCAGGGGAGCGATTTTCTCTTTGACCGCTCTCTTCAGATTGGCCAGCAGGATTTTTTGTTCTTCTTTTAATTCGATCATCTTCTTAACCTTCTTTACTCAGCAATTTCGCTTTTTATCCCTTCCCTCTTCATTGTTTTCCGCAATGCTCATCGAAACGGAAGAAGGACTTACACCACGATACACCCGGTTAGGCGTTTGTTCGGGTTAAAGATCGGGGAACAATCTGAACAGCTCCCAACCGCATTCCCTGGAATAACCTTTTCTCAGCCGCCTGTCAACGGCTTAGATTATTCATATTGTTCCGACTCTCTATCGCTTAATAATTTTTCGGTTTCTCCGCCTAACGATGCCCTAAGGTTTCTTTTTTCTTCTTGACCCCCTCCAGCTCTTCATTTTATAATTATTTCCACAGTAAGATTTTCAGAGATGATTTGGTCTACTTAAAGAAGATGATCATCGAAAAATTTCTGGCCAAGTCGGCCAGGGCATATCGGCGAACCTACGGCCTTAAGGAACAGGATTACGGAAGTGTTATGGTCTGTGTGGGGAATATTTCCCTGAAAATCATCGGCAATTCCGATGGAAAGAGGGCCGGCGAGCATCTTTATTAAAGTATTAAAGCAAGAAACCCCTATACGGAGGCTATAATGAGTTTTTCTCTATCGTTAAGCGGAAAAGGGATTCGGCGGACCGTTTTATTTTTTTTCTTCTTCTCCGGTATCCTGCCCATCCTCCTGGCCCTGACTATCGTCCTTTATAAAATCCTTCCGGTTTTAAATGAGAATCAAATAGCTCAACTCAAGGATGCCTTTTCATACGGCCTCGTTATCTTGTTCTTGATTCCCGGCATGGGCTATTTCTTAATACGGCGTTGGATCGGTTCTCTGGAGAAATTCTTGGAAGAAATAATATCTGAAACGGAGAAAAGTTTGCAAGCAAACAGGGAAGGATATCATAGTTTATTAACAAACATTCCCATCGGGCTGTATCGAACCCGGTTTGACTCTCAGGGGCAATTTCTTATGGCCAATCCGGCCATTGTCAACATGTTCGGTTATGACTCGGTCGATGAATTTCTGAAGATCGGGGTTGCGGATTTGTATCTTGACCCGAACCGATTGAAGGAATTTTCCCGTGAACTTTTCGATCAGCATGAGACCATCTACGAAGAACTGCCTTTAAAGAAAAAGGATGGGACGGTAATCTGGGGAGCAATTACCCTCAAAATTTTCCGCGATGAGAAAGGAAGGATCGAATACCTTGACGGTATAATCGAGGATATTACGCAATGGAAGAAAGTCGACGAAGCCTTAAAGAAGAGCGAAAAAGCCCACCGCTCATTCGCCCAGATCGGCATGGCTTTATCGGCGGAGAAAGATACCAATAAATTACTGGAAATGATCGTTCAAAGTGCCCGAGAACTTTCACGCGCCGATGCCGGAACGCTCTATATATATGATGAGGAAGAGAAATGTCTCCGCTTTGAAATCCTTCAAAATGACTCTTTGAACCTGAAGATAGGAGGGACAAGCGGCCAAAAGGCAACCCTGCCGCACGTCCCCCTTTATCTTGAAGGAAAACCAAACTACTCCAATGTTTCCTCTTTTGTGGCTCTCACCGAACAAACAATAAATATAGAAAATGTATATGAAGTCGAAAGATTCGATTTTTCAGGACCTAAAAATTACGACAAGGAAACGGGCTACCATTCAAAATCCATGCTGGTCGTGCCGATGAAAGATCATGAAAACCGAATCATCGGTGTCCTCCAGCTCTTAAATGCCCTGGACCAGAAATCAGGAAACCCGATCGCTTTTTCCGATGAGTATGTTGATTTGATTGCATCCCTGGCCTCCCAGGCGGCGGTGGCTCTGACCAAAACAAAACTAATTCATGATCTGGACGCCCTCCTAAATGCTTTCATTAAAATTATTGCAACGGCCATAGATGAAAAATCGCCATATACCGGAGGACACATCAACAGGGTGGTTGAATTAACGAATCTTATCGCCGAAAAAATTAATGAGAGCGAGAAGGGACCGTTCAAAGATATCCGATTCAGTCCGGATGAATTAGCCGAATTAAGGATGGCGGCTTGGATGCATGATGTCGGGAAAATCGTCACCCCGGAACATGTGGTTGATAAAGCCACCAAGCTGTCCTGTGTTTTTGACCGCATCGAATTGGTGAGACTGCGATTTGGACTAATAGAAAAGCTGAAGGAACTCGATCTATTAAAAATGGAACTCGATCTATTTAAGGAGGGAAAGAAAGACCGGGGATTTTTCGAATCGTTGCAGCAAGATTTAGAAAATGAGAAAAACAAGCTGCAAGAAGATTTGGATTTTTTAATCGGAATTAATGCAACCGGGGATTTTTTAGGGAATGACAAATTTGAACGTATTAAATTGATGGGGGGAAAACAATTCATTTTAAACGGACAGAAATTTCCTTATCTTACACCGGACGAAATCGAGAATCTGACCATCCGTAAAGGAACCCTGACCGAGGCTGAACGGTTGATTATAGAAGATCATGCCCGAATAACTTCAAAGCTTCTGAGTCAGCTCCCTTTTCCCAAGAAACTGGCCGGTGTTCCCCGATATGCCGGCGAGCATCATGAGAAGCTGGATGGTTCCGGTTATCATCGAAAAATTGAAGGCAAGGATCTGTCTATCCAGTCTCGAATCATTGCCTTTGCCGATATTTTTGAAGCCCTCACGGCTAAAGACCGGCCGTATAGAAAGCCTATGAAGCTTTCTCAAGCGATTAAAATTATGACCTTTATGAAAAAAGACAGGCATATCGATGGCGAAATTTTTGACCTGTTTATAAAAGAGAACCTGGTGCTAACCTATGCCGAAAAAGAAATGTCCAGCGAGCAGATTGATCAATTCAATTTGGAAATTGATTAACATCGGTGGAGAAGTAAAGCAGCCTCATTGTTCATTCATCGGCCGGAGATTGAGACATGACCCTTTCCTGATTTGGTTTAGGCCAGCCAGCGTTTGCGGCGTTTGTAGTGTTTCACATCCCGGTAACTTTTTTTGCCCACTTCGGTCAGTCCCAGATAGAATTCTTTGATATCGGCATTGTCCCGGAGTTTCTCCACCGTATCATCCAGAACAATCCGGCCGTTTTCCATGACATAGCCGTGATGGGCGATACTCAGGGCCAGACGGGCATTTTGTTCCACCAGCAGGATGGTGACGCCTCTTTCCTGATTAATCCGCTTGATGATATCGAAGATCTCGGCCACGAGCAAAGGGGCCAGCCCCATGGAGGGCTCATCGAGAAGCATCAGCTTGGGGTGCGCCATGAGGCACCGGCCGATGACCAGCATCTGCTGTTCCCCTCCGCTGATATATCCGGCCAGGACATCCTTCCGCAGTTTCAGGCGGGGAAAATAGGAATAAACGACCTTGAGATCTTCCTTCATCTTGGCGGTGTTTTTATTGGTGTGTCCTCCGGCGATCAGGTTCTCCTCCACGGTCAGGTCGACGAAGACCCGCCGGCCTTCCATGACCTGGAAGATCCCCATCCGCACGATTTTTTCCGGATACATTTTATCAATGCGCTGCCCCTGAAAGGTGATGGACCCGTCGGTCACTTCCCCGTCTTCCGATTTTAACAAGCCCGAGATGGCCTTGAGCATAGTGGTCTTGCCGGCGCCGTTGCTTCCCAGGACGGTGACGATCTGACCTTCCGGGACTTTCAGCGAAAGGCCCTTGAGGACCAGAATGACGTTATGATAGATGACCTCGATGTTGTTGACGACTAATAAAGGCTCCATTATTCCTCAAAAACCGTCCGTCGTTCAGTGTTGGTCGAAGGGATCAGGCTCCCAACCTCGAATAGGTCAGAGCTTCTTCCCCTAAATAGGCCTGGATGACCTGTTCGTTATGCCGAATCTCTTCCGGTGATCCTTCGGCGATTTTGATTCCGAAATCGAGGACACAGATCCGATCGCTGATATCCATGATCATGCCCATATCATGCTCGATGAGGATGATGGTCACCCCCCAGGCCTCGTTGATATCCAGGATAAAACGGGCCATGTCTTCCGTTTCCTCCAGGTTCATGCCGGCGGCCGGCTCATCCAGCAGGAGGATTTTGGGCTTCATGGCCAACGCCCGTCCCAGTTCGACCCGTTTCTGCAACCCGTAGGGCAGGGTGTGGACAACCTGTTTGCGGATGTGCTCGATTTCCAGAAGATCGATAATGGTCTCCTCGATCTCTTTGCGCATGGCCAGTTCTTCCGTCCTGGCCTTCCCAAAATAAATTCCTCCGGAGAGAAAGCCGGACCGTAGATGAATATGCCGGCCCAATTTGATGTTATCCAGGACGTTCATATGGCCGAAGAGTTCCACATTCTGGAAGGTCCGGGCGATCCCCAGCTCGGCAATTTTATGGGGCTTCACCGCGGAGATATCCTGCTCTTCGAAAAGAATCCGGCCTTCTTCCGGATGATAAAAACGATTGATGCAATTGAGCAGGCAGGTTTTGCCGGCGCCGTTAGGACCGATAACGGCGAAGATCTCTCCTTTTTTTATCCCGGTTGACACACCCGAGAGGGCCTTGATCCCCCCGAAGGTCAGGGAGATATCTTCAACGGTCAGTTGATAATGCTTCGGATCGTAATAAGGTTTAATGTTGTTCATGAGCCCTCGGGAACAGTCCGGACGGTCACCCGGGTTTGGAGACGATAACCGGTTCCATCCTGATAGCGGATATCCGATGCCACCTCGACCTCTTCCTCCTGGCCGTATAAGGCCTCGATCAAACCGGCATACCGATCGGCCACGAAGGAGCGGCGGAGTTTGCGGGTCCTGGTCATTTCATCATCATCGGCATCCAGTTCTTTAACCATCATGACAAAACGGTTCACCCTGGCGATTTTCGGCAGGGATTGATTGATCCGGCCGATCTCTTCGCAAATTAAATCGTAGACCTCTTTCTTTTGGGATAAATCGGTAAAGGTGGTATAGGTCAGCTTATTGTTTTCAGCCCATTTCCCCATATTGGCCATATCCATGATGATCAAGGCGGCGATAAATGGGCGGTCTTTGCCTACGACCATGGCCTCATTGATATAGGGACTGAACTTCAATTTGTTCTCAATGAGTTGGGGAGAGAATTTGCTGCCGTCGGCCAGGCGCATGACATCCTTCTGGCGATCGATCATGACCAGCTGACCGTCCTCATCCAGGATCCCTTCATCCCCGGTATGGACCCACCCATCTTTGAGGGTCTTGGCCGTGGCTTCCTCATTCTTGTAATAGCCCTTAAAGACTGTAGGGCCTTTGATGAGGATCTCTCCGGCATCGGAGATCTTCAAATCGATTTCCGGCATGGGATGGCCCACCGTATTGAGTTTAACACTGTCGTTGCGATGACCTACGGAAATGCCGGTGACTTCCGTCTGGCCATAGAGCTGTTTGATGTTAATACCCAGGGCCATAAAAAAATTGAAGACCTCCGGCCCGATGGGGGCCCCTCCGGTATAGACATTCCGCAGAAAGGTCAAGCCCAGATAGTTTTTCAGGGATCGGAAAAGGAGGAGATAACAGATTTTATCCAGGAGCATCCAGAACCAGGAGGGGGTCTGGTGATGCAAGCGCAAATCGGCCATTCGATAGCCTAGAGGCATACACCATTGATAGAGCTTTCGTTTGATCCAGGCGGCATCCTGGATCTTGACCTGGATATCGGAACACATCTTTTCCCAGTGGCGGGGCGGGGCCAACAACAAATGCGGTCCGATATCGCGGATATCCTGGGAGACGGTCTCCACCTTTTCCGGAAAATTGATGGTCACCCCTTTATAGAGATTCCAGGCCACGGAGGTGGCCTGTTCTCCCACCCAGGGAAGGGGCAGGAAAGAGACATGATTGTCCGAGGAAAAAGCCGGGTCAATCTTGTCGAAGTTCTCGATCATTTTGATCATATTCCGGTGGGTGAGCATGACCCCCTTGGGAAGACCGGTCGTCCCGGAGGTATAAAGGATCATGGCCACATCCTCTTCCTGAACACCGTTCAAAAAAGTGTCAAAGAGAGCCGGTTCCTGACGATCTTTTTCCTGACCCATTTCCATGACCTTGCTCAGAGGAACCAAAATTGGATTCTCATAATTACGCATCCCCTTCATGTCGTCGATGATCACCTTTTTAACCTGGGGGATGTCATCGATCATGTTGAGGATTTTATCCGTCTGTTCCTGATCTTCCACCACAAGAAAGGTCGAGTCGGAATGGTTGATGATATACTGGACCTGATCCAGATGACTGTCCGGAAAGATGCCCACCACGGCCCCGCCGAGAGACTGAATGGCCAGTTCGGCATAGAGCCATTCCGGACGGTTATCCCCGATGACCGACAGCTTTTCCCCTTTGCCGCATCCCAATTCCCTTAAACCCAGGGCCAGATATCTGATTTTATCGAAATAGGCCTGCCAGGAAAGGGACTGCCAGATGCCGAATTCCTTTTCGCGCAAAGCCACCTTGGAATTTCCAAACTGGGCGGCATTGCGCTTCAATAGGGCCGGTAAGGTGTTAGGAGTCAATTGGGTCATTGAAAAAAATCCAGTTTTTTAATTTTTTCCCGCTAAGGGATTATTTATTTGGTACAAGGTTCAAGATATACGTTAAAAGGGTGTTAACCATTTTTTCCCTTAAACCCTAGACCTTAAACCTTGTACCGGGGAATAATCAATCCAGTGTGATCCAGTCCGTGATCGGATCAAAACGGCCGGTCTTGGAATTGCCGCGGACGATGCGTCCAACGGGAACGCTGTTGTTTCTAATGGTGACCGCGGGCATCAATCCGCCCACATCAAAATTCTTGATAGACTGGAGGGCCTTAACCAGAGATTCACCAGTTACCGCCCCGGCCTTGTCGGCCCGCTTCAAGGCTTCGATCAACAAAGTTGTACCCATGAAGACCTGCATATAGGCCTGGGAACGGTAATCGCCTCCTTTGGCATCGCGTTTTTTGACCCAATCCCGGATTTTTTTAACCAAAGGATATTGATCCTGATAGTAAAAGGAATAGGCCGTGACTCCGATATATTCATCGGACAAGGGCCCCAGGGCATCGAGGAGGTGTTTTTCCGTAGACCAGAAGGTGCCCATGAATTGGCACTTGAACCCGTAATCCTTGGACTGTTTCATAACCTTTTGGATCGGGTCGGAAACATAGCCCTGGAAGATGCAGAATTCGACATTCTTCTTTTTCATGTCCAGGATCTCGGTAGTCACATCCACCCCGCCGACTTTGGTCACTTCTTCGGCGACCACTTTCAAGCCCAGCTTTTTGGCATATTCCCGGCCAAAGGCGATCGGTTCCCGCCCGAACTCGGTGTCACTGTAGAAAAAGGCTATATTGGCACCGGGTTTTTGTTTAGCGATGTATTTCAATAAAACGGCGAATTGTTCGTCGTAAGTGGGTCCGGGAATAAACATATAGGGGTTTTCTTTGGGATTGGCTGCTACATCGGCAAAGGTATAGGCTGAATAGAGGACCTTATAGCGGTCTTTGATTTCCGGTCCCAGGGCCTTGGTCATCCCCGTACTTTGGCCCCACATCAGTTGCGGCTTGTATTGGGTATAAAGGCTCTTGAAGGCGGCGATCCCCACGTCGTCCTTGTATTCCCCGTCTTTCCAATAATAGACCAGTTTTTTTCCGTTAATGCCTCCGGCTTCGTTGGCCATGTCCACGGCATCCTTCATGGCCTCCTGGCCATGAATCCCGGCAAAAGCGAAGCGGCCGGTGAAAGGATGGACGGCCCCGATGGTGTACGTTTGTTGGGCCAGAGCAATAGAGGTGATCCCCAGAAACATGACAACGGCTAAAACAAACAGGACTGTTTTTTTCATACGAGTTGCCCTCCTATGTGGTTAAAGGTTAAACACCATAATAGGGTTCGAGGATTCCAGGATTCGAGGGTTCCAGGTGTTTTACGTCCATTTTTTTCACTTGACTCCTCGATCCCTTGGCACCTTGAATCCTTTTTCATGCTTCGTGGTGCCCCACGGGACATGAAAATTAATACGAGAACGGCCAAAGCCGAAAGACATTCTTAACCCGGTTCCAGATTTCCGCCAACCCGCGGGGCTCGAAAATTAAAAAAATGATAATCAGTCCGCCGAAGACCACTTCTTTCAAGGGGATAAAAAATTGTTCATAGCCCGGGGCCTGGATTTTGACCACTGCGGCCAGATGATTCAGCAGTTCAGGCACAATGGTCATAAAAATGGCTCCGAAGATGGACCCCAGGATGCTGCCCAGGCCGCCGATGATAATCATGGCCAAAAACTGGATGCTTAAAATAAAGGGGAAATGTTCCGGGGTGACCACTTTCAAAAAACTCATCCACAAGGCCCCGGTAATCCCGGCATAAAAGGAGCTGATGGCAAAGGCGCTCAGTTTGTAATGGAGAAGATTGATCCCGATAATTTCAGCCGAGAGGTCGCGGTCCCGGATAGCCACAAAGGCCCGGCCCATGCGGGTCCGGACGAGGTTGCGGGCATAAATGACTGCCAGAATAACAAACACCAGGGTAATCCAGTAAAAATCTTTCTCTGTGGTGAATTGAAATCCGCCGATCTGGGGCGGAGGGATATGGATACCGGTGATCCCTTTGGTCATGGATTCCCAATGGACAAAGATGAATTCAAAAATGAACTGCGACGCCAGGGTGGCAATGCATAGATAGAGTCCTTTGACCCGTAAGGAAGGCAAACCGATGATCACCCCGGCCATGGCCGAGACCAGCCCGGCAAAAGGGAGTGAGGCCCAAAAGGAAAAGCCGTACCGGGTGACCAGAATAGCCGAAGTATAGGCCCCGACACCTAAAAAGGCCGAGTGTCCCAAAGAGATCTGGCCGGTAAAGCCGGTCAGCAGATTTAGGCCTACGGCGCCGATGACCGCAAAGCCGATCATATTGGCGAGATATAGTAAGTAGGCGTCGGCGATGAAAGGAAAGACCAGCAGAATACCAAACAGGACGGCCATGAAAAACTTGACAAAAAAGGATTGAAAGATGGCTTCATCCTGAAGATAGGTCTCTTTAAAATCTCCGCAGCGCATTTTTTAAAACCCCGATACTGGATACTGGAGGCTGGCTGCTGGATAAAAACGAAAGAAAAGGCAGTTGTCTTTATCCAGTATCCAGGATCGTTTTGATTCTCTATCCAGCATCTGCTTTTTAAACCCTTTCAATGATCTTTTTTCCAAACAACCCATAGGGTTTGATGATAAGGATTAAAACCAGAATGAAGAAGGGGGCCACATTTTTTATGCCTCCTCCGACCAGGGGGTCGATATAGAACCCGGCCAAATTTTCCAGGACACCGATAATCAGCCCGCCCAAGATGGCTCCTCCGATACTGTCCAATCCGCCTAAAATGATCACGGCCAGGACCTTTAGCCCCACATCGCCCATATAGACGCTTATGCCCGAGAGGTTGCCGATGACGATCCCGCCGATGGCCGAGGCCATGGCCCCGAAGCTCCAGGCCAGGGCAAAAATCCAGCGCACATTAATGCCCATGGATTGGGCGGCCTGCTGGTCGTTGGCGGTGGCCCGCATGGCGATTCCGGTCCGGGAAAATTTGAAGATGGCCAAAAAGATCACCGTTCCAATGACGGCAAAGATAAAGCCCCATAACAATCCGGACGGAACGACGGCGAACTTCAGATTGAGCGGCTGGGGCGGAAAAATGTCCGGGAAATTTCTAAAAACCGGCGTCCAGATCATGTACATCAGTCCGCGCAAGGCCACCCCCAGCCCAATGGTGACCATGATCACCGAGATGATCGGTTCCCCGATCAGGGGGCGAAGGATCACCCGTTCAACGACGACCCCCAGGACAAAGGCAAAGAACAGGGCGAAGACCATAGCCAGATAAAAGGGGGCTTGGAGCTGGGTCAGGACGGTCAAACAGATAAAGGCCCCAATGGTCATGAATTCTCCCATGGCCAGGTTTAAGACACTGGTGGCTTTGTAGATTAAGACGAATCCCAAAGCGATCAATCCGTAAACGCCTCCGGTGGCCAATCCGCTGACTAATATTTGGGCGATAATATCCAAAAGTCGTTCCTCTTTTTCTCCTTCATATTACACAGGTAGAATATCCGGATTTTCCTTGATCCGTGTCTTTAAATCGTTTGTTCGTTCACCGAACGCCGAACTTTTTATCATCTACAAGGTCGAGGCGATGACCATCTTTTGAATCTGAGAGGTCCCCTCATAAATCTGGGTGATCTTGGCATCGCGCATCATCCGTTCCACCGGATACTCTTTAATGTAGCCGTAGCCGCCCAAGAGCTGAACGCAATCCGTGGTGATGCTCATGGCCGTATCGGAGGCCACCATCTTGCACATGGCCGAATAGCGCAAGGCCTCCGCCGAAAGACGGTCCAGGTTCTTGGGAAAAGTCTGGTAAAGGGCCGCGGCCTTGTAAGTCAACTGGCGGGCCGCCTCCAGCTTGGCGGCCATTTCCGCGGCCATCCATTGGATACCCTGATTGGAAAAAATGGGCTTGCCGAATTGGACCCGCTCTTTGGTATACTGGATGGCGTAATCCAAGGCACCCTGGGCGATCCCCAAGGCCTGGGCGGCCACCGGTATGCGGGTAAAATCCAGGGTCTTCATCAGGATCAGAAAACCCTGGCCTTCCTGTCCCAAGAGGTTTTCTTTGGGAACACGGACATCCTCCAGAATCAACTCTACGGTTGAAGATCCCCGGATCCCCAGCTTGTTTTCATGTTTACCGACGATCAATCCGGGCGTGCCCTGTTCCACAATAAACATACTGATGCCCTTATGACCGGGCACGGTCAGGTCGGTCTTAGTGGCCATGCAGATCACCTGGGCCACATCCCCATGGGAGATGAAAATTTTTCGGCCGTTGAGCACATAGTGGTTTCCGTCTCGGACGGCTTTGGTTTGCAGACCGGCCACATCCGAGCCGGCATTGGGTTCGGTCAAGCCGAAGGCCGCCAGATGTTCACCGCTGGCCAGCTTAGGCAGGTATTTCTCTTTTTGTTCCTTGTTGGCGCTTAAAAAAATTGGCATGGTGCCGAGTTCATGGACGGCCAGGATCAGAGAAGTGGAGGCACAGACTCGTGCCACTTCTTCAATGGCCAGACAGACCGCCAGCAGCCCCATGTCTTCTCCGCCGTACTCTTTGGGAAAATCAGCCGCAAAAAGCCCGTTTTCCCGGAGGACTTCGACCATCTCCCAGGAAAATCCGCCCTTTTCATCCCGTTCGGCAGCTCCAGGGGCGATTTTATCCTTGGCCAAACGATTGACCATATCTTTTACCATCAGTTGTTCTTCGGTTAAGCTATATTGCATCATATTCTCCTCAATCCCAGACTCTTTTATCTACTATCCTTTTCTCCTCTTCGGGAATGGTCCCTGCCGGCACGAAGCGGACCTCTCCGCGTAAACGCATCATCTCACGAATATCCTCTTTCAATTTATTTTCCAATGAATCCCGGTCCAGCCCCTCATCGGACAACTCAACAAAAAAAGTCATTTCATCCTGATGGTTCTGTTGTGTAACCAGGACCTGGATTCGGGTTATCGATGGATTTTTTCCGATGATTAGATCAATCTGGCTGGGGTGAATAAACATACCCCTCACTTTGGTTACCTGATCTACCCTTCCCAAGAGCCTTGGCAAACGGAAAGAGGTTCGGCCGCAGGCACAGGGACTTTCATCAATGGAAGTCAGATCTCCGGTTCCGAATCGAAGTAAAGGGTAAATCGGATTAAAGCTGGTGACGACTAATTCCCCGATTTCACCTGCAGGTAATTGTTTCCCGGTGGTGGGATCGACGATTTCGAATAAAAGTTCTTCATCAAAGAGATGATATCCCGATTTCTCCGGACACTCATGGCCGATCAGTCCCACATCGGCTGTCCCATAGGCCTGCCTGATTTTCATTCCCACCCTCGTTTCCAAATCCTCCCGCAGGGATTCGGATAACATTTCCGCCCCGACGACCGCCGCTTCTAAAGCCAGATCATTTTGAAGGTCAAACCCTAATTCGACCACTTTATCGAGAATGGTCTTTAAAAAACTGGGGGTCCCAATATAACCATTCACTTGTAAGGTCTGCATCACTTGTGCCTGAAGCTCCGTATTGCCCACACCGGCCGGAATAACGGTGCAGCCCAAGGAAACCAGGGCATCATCAAAATAATGTCCAAAGGGAGTGAAATGATACATGAAGGTATTTTGGACAATGTCACCGGGCCTGATCCCGGCGGCAAAAAGACATTTGCAGCAGCGGGAATCGGCCGCGCCTGATTTCATGGGATCAAAAATGGGTCCGGGAGAGACAAAAATCCGTTTGAGCTGGTTGGGAGAGAGGGTCAACAGACCGCCGAATGGAGGGTTTTCCTTTTGGATGCCCACCAGTTCGGCTTTTTTGGTAATCGGGAACCGCTCCAGATCGGCAAGTGTTCGAATCGCATCAGGACCCAGTCCGGAATGATCAAGTTTCCTCTTTATGGCCGGGGCCTGGGCATAAGCCGATATAAGGGTCTGGCGCAGACGTTCTTCTATGACCGGTCGTTTTTCCTCGGCCGGCCGGGTTTCCCATTGAGGGTCGAAAAAACCGGAACGTCGATCGTTCATAACGGCCTCTCCTGGATAGTCCATTAAATGGTCAAAGCAATGATCAAGCAGACCGAATATCTTTATATCTAAACAGCAGTCCTATAGCATAACTCAGAGATATTTGTAAATTATTTTTCTTTCTTTTTTGGCCAACCCTTCCCGTTCCAACCTCTGAACAACGGTTTTTCCCTTTGAGACCTTTCCTATTTCATTCAGATCTGAAAGGCATTTATATTTCGTAACGATCTTAATTACACAGGACTCTTCGATTGTCTATAGGGGAAGAAATGAATTTTTTCTAGGTAATGTCTCGAATGGGGAATAGGGAAATTACCTAGGGCCGCTTCCGTTCTCGCTTGTTAAGATGGCCAGGCGAATTAATTCACCTCCGTCGGAGATATGGAGTTTTTCCTTGATCCGTTCCTTATGGGCTCCGACGGTTTTAACACTCAAATGTAATTTCCGGGCGATTTTACTGGGAGAATAGCCTTGGCCGATCAATTGAAAAATCTCCAATTCACGATCCGTTAGATGGTCGATCGGGGATTTCGGCAGCGGTTCATCGGGCCGACGCATTCTATTGAGCAACCGGGTCATAATCCTTTCGCTGACATAGCAATGCCCGTCTAATATATGGCGTATGGCTTTTATTACGGATAATGTAGCCTCCTGTTTCATAATATAGCCTTTGGCGCCGGCGGAAATGCACCGTTCGGCATGGACCGACTCATCATGCATGGACAGGACCAATACCGGAATCCTCGGCTTCCGGGCGTTCAATTCCTTGATTAATTCTAATCCGCTGCTTTCTTTCAAGGATAAGTCCAAAATAATCATCTGTGGCGGGTTTTCGGCGATCGATCGCCTGGCCGAATTCAAATCCTCGGCTTCACCGCACACCTCCATATCTTTTTGGGCGTTGATCAGCTCTTTGAGTCCCATGCGAAAAATGGGATGATCCTCCACAATCAAAACGCGTATCGTCTCGTTAGCCATTTTTCCTGGTATGCTCCTTTTCCGCTAAGGGATCGGCATCGAAAACCAGAGTGATGATCGTGCCGCCGTTTTGATCCTTTAAGACGCTGAGTTCGCCTCCGATCCGCCTGGCCCGATAGTTCATGATTCGTAATCCCATTCCTCGATTATCATCCTCCTGTTCGAAACCCAATCCATCATCTTTTATTTCCAAGATAATTTTGCCCTCACGGACGCACAAAGAGACGAAGATATTTTGGGCCTTAGCGTGTTTGATGGCATTATGAATACCTTCGTGGGCAATGTAGTAGGCATGCATGGCCACGGTATTGTCGTTAATCCGGACCACTGTTTGACAACTGCAATGACAGGTCACTCCAAAGATATCCTGAGTCAGATGAGCCAAGTCCGCCAGGGCGGAATCAAAACCGTGATCCGGCAGATCCACCGGATATAAACCTTTTGAAAGACGTTTTAATTTCCGAATGGAATCCTGGATGAGGGCTTGAATCTTTCCGGCATTCCGGGCCTCGGGAAGAGACTGCTCTTCGAGTTTCTGTTTGAGGACCGCACTCAACACCTCGATACCCAAGAGATGGGGACACAGATCATCGTGGAGATTTCGACCGATTTTCTGGTGCTCCCGTTCACTGATGTCGAGGATTTCTCTTTCTAACCGTTGTGAGGCTTTTTCGGCCTGTTCCCGTTCCTTGACTTCGGCACCCAGCTTTTCGTTGGACCGGTGGAGTTCTTCCATGAAGGTATTAAAATAACCTCCGAGTTCGCCGATTTCATCCCGGGAAAGGTCGTCCATCCGCACCTTCAGGTCCCCGGCACCGGCTTTTCGGAAGCTGCTCATCAATCGTTTTAATGGTCGGACAATATAAATACTCAAAAGCCAGGTGATCGGTAAAGCCAACAAGATAGTGGCGGCTAAAGTGGCCAAGACTATGGTCCGGACCTGACGAAGGGCGGCATAGGATTCTTCCAGATAGCAGGAAGAGGCCACGATCCAATCATATTCCGGAATATAATTGAAAATGACCAGTTTTTTTCGATATTCCTTTTCCTCGGGATTTTTCCAAGAGTAAATCAATTTGCCTCTTTTACGTGTACAGATCGTGCGGACAAACAGGTTTCCTTCGGCATCTTTATAATTATAGGCATTGCCGGTTAAGAGGGGGTGAAGGATTAAATCGCCTTTGCTGTTCAGGATGAAGGAGTAGCCGGTTTTACCGAAGCGCAGGGCCAAGATACTATCTCTAAAATCATCAACGGCAATCAATTCGGCAAATTCTTCCCGGTAAGAGGTGACCGAGATAATCCAATCCCAGGGCGCAAAATAGGTCATATAAAGTGATTTTGGGCGGGGAGAGGTTTCTCCAGGATTCTGCCATTCATATTCCAGATAGCCCTCCTTTCGTTTCATCTGCTCCCGGACAAAGGAAACATTTTGGAAATTTTTTCCTTCCACCCTCGAATTGGGGTGGATTTGGGCCAGGCCTTGGCTGTCGATCACATAGATGTAGCCGGTTTTGCCGATGCTTTGATTGAGTAACAGCTCACGAGCCATGGATTTGGCCTCGATTTCACTGATCTCACCGGCCAGAACTTTTTTATAAATCCAGGAAACATTTTTTTTGTTCTGAGCGGCGGCGGCCCGCAAGTGGTTTTTGATCGATGTTTTGGCTGCTGTCCGAACCATACTGAGGATGATGGAAGTGGTATTATTCAGTTCGCTTTCGATGTTCGCCTCAATGGTCTGACGAACCAGAGAATAAAGAAAAATACTGCCGATGAGCAGGGTGACGATGAAAACCGTTGCATAGGCCCCTAAAAGCTTTAAACTGATCGGTAAGTCGCGAAACAACGAACGTATAGTCGTCATCTGGGTTTCCTGTTTAATCGTCCAGGTCGCAATAGTATTAAGGGAACGATGATGGTTCTCACCCTCATCTGGACAATTCACCAGCCTACAGAATAGCTGAAAAATTCATTATAGCTTGACAATGTAGCAAAAATTTTTTTAAACTTCTATGAATCTTTGATAAGGAGAATTTATTTTATGCCCCATGTCATCGTCAAACTATATCCGGGAAGAAGCGAAGAACAGAAAAGACGCCTGACCGAGGCGATCACCAGGGATGTTGTGGAAATCGCCAAATGTGAAAAAAAAGTGGTTTCCGTAGCCTTCGAAGAGATTCCTCCCGAGGAATGGGAAGAAAAAGTGTACCGCCCCGACATTATTAATAACCAGGACAAGCTGTATAAAAAGCCGGGGATGTAATCATTCTCACCGGAAAAGATGATCCGGTGCATTACCCTTAGAAAGGCCCCATACCCCGGTGATCAATAATTCCAGAATAACGGCAACGGATATCAGACAAAGGCTC
>Ga0233425_10004388_pt1 | contig 23750 bp, 18 predicted proteins | sample Watercolumn_Towu_2_FD_181712 | JGI IMG/M metagenome (GOLD analysis project Ga0233425, IMG submission 181712) | Freshwater microbial communities from Lake Towuti, South Sulawesi, Indonesia - Watercolumn_Towuti2014_140_MG | ecosystem: Environmental > Aquatic > Freshwater > Lake | place... | reverse complement strand
GATGAAAAAGATATTGGCGACACAAAATGATGTGGTCACTATCGGCAAAGCCGGTGTGCAAATCAATGGTCAGTTGCTGCCGTTGAGCATACCTTTACGGGCCGATGGTGCAGGCCGGTTGTTGCCACCTTATGAATCCTTAAGGATTTTGGGCGTCGGGGAATTTCTGCTCATGGCGGACAACAACGACTCTTCGTTTGACGGACGTTACTTTGGGGCGATCAAGCGGGAACAAATCGAAGGTGTTATTCGTCCGGTCTTGACGTGGTAAGAGGGGGTAAAGATGAAGCAAATCAATAAAGATCAACATTCACTTGAAGAATCAGGGAATGCCGATGATGTTTTGGTCAATAAGTTGGATGATGCCAGGATTCCCGGGTTTGAGGCGGAGTTTGATCCTGATGAAGCCGAACGGGCCGGCGCCTTTTTGGAAGATGCGCTCAGCGAAGCCGATGCGTTAGACAGTTGCATTGACCTTGACGATGAAGGTTAGCAACCATGGCAATGGATAAAAAAAAGAAACCTTTCCATGAAACCGTTGCCGAAAACCTGATCAGGCAACTGGAACAAGGCACTGCCCCCTGGCAACGGCCCTGGGAGCCCGGAGCTTCCGGTTCGTTACTCCCGTTTAACCCGATCACCGGCAAACGCTATAAAGGCATTAATGCCTTACTGCTAATGGCGCATGAGCGTTGTGATCAGCGCTGGATGACCTATAAACAGGCCGAGAGCCTCGGTTATCAAGTTCGTAAAGGTGAAAAGGGTACCGGCATTCAATACTGGAAATTTACCGAAGAACAGTTCAAAAAAGACGATCAGGGCAAGGCGATACGGGATCACGAAGGCAATTCGGTAAAAGTTACCATCAAGCTGGAAAGGCCGCGGGTATTTTATGCAACGGTGTTCAATGCCGAACAAATCGACGGGATGCCGGCACTAGAGAAAAAAGTGCAAACCTGGGACGCTATCGAACGTGCCGAGGCCCTATTAGCCGCATCCGGTGCGGTAATTCATTACAACATGGGTGGCAGGGCCTATTACCGGCCCTCGTCCGATACGATCCATTTGCCGGTAAAAGGCCAGTTTCAAAGTGCCGCTAAATTTTATGCCACAGCACTACATGAACTGGGTCACTGGAGTGGCGCGGCTTCACGGTTAAATCGGGATTTATCGCATCCTTTCGGCAGCGAAGGCTACGCCAAAGAAGAACTCCGGGCAGAAATTGCCAGCATGATCCTGGGGGATGAACTCGGAATTGGCCATGATCCTGGCCAACATGCCGCCTATGTCAGCTCCTGGATCAAAGTATTACAGGATGAACCGCTGGAGGTATTCCGGGCAGCGGCAGACGCGGAACGGATACAGGATTATGTGCTAGGCCTTGAACAAAATCTTGAACAGCATCAAAGCCAAAACCAGCTTGAAACCCTATCAGCCTCGGAGGATGTCATGACGGTTAAAAATATCGTTGAACCCACGGCACTGAACACAACCGCCATAAATTCTAATGAACATATCGGCAATCAAGCAACTGACAGAGGAGCGGCGCAGGTTCGTGGTGACAAACTATACATCAAGGTGCCTTTCAAAGAAAGACATCACGCTAAGGTATTAGGCGCTAAATGGGATCGACGAGCTCAGTCCTGGTATGTTCCAGCGGTTGTTGATCGGACCCTGTTTGCACAATGGGCGAAAACTGATGTGATTACCGATCCTGATACTGAGCATACGGATCAATTACAATCCGCTACTAAGGATATAACGGTACGCCAATATCTTGCAGTACCCTATACCGAACGAGCGGTTGCTAAAGCTGCCGGTGCGCGCTGGGACAAAAAAGCCCAGTCTTGGTTTGCCGGTGACAGTGCCGATATGGGCATCCTCAAGCAATGGTTGCCGGAAAACGTGAAAGTCCAACAAACACCCGCCATGTCCCCTCAGGAGGAATTTACCGATGCGCTGGATTCGTTGGGCTGTATCGTCAATGGCGAACATCCGATGATGGATGGCCAGACGCACCGGATTGCGACCGTCGGGGACAAATCCGGCGAAAAGGCAGGATTTTATGTTGCCCATATGGACGGTCATCCCGCCGGTTATATCCAGAACAACCGAACTGGCGAACGTTTGAAATGGAAATCCAAAGGGTATTCGTTAACCAAAGCCGAAAAAAAGCGGTTGCAGGCCGTCAGTGCGGCTAAACTACAAGTGCGCGAAGCCGCACAAAAAGCCCGACAAGACCAGGTTGCCAACGCTGTCCGTGCATTGCTGGCCGTTTCGCCGTTGGCATCCCCAGATCATCCCTATTTGCTGTCAAAACAAGCAAGGCTGGGTGATTTGCGCGTCGTGCCGGATGATGTGGGCGCATTACCAGCGGATCACGGTGTCCTGATTGGTAAAGATTGGAAAGAGTCCAAAGTGTTACGGGAATCGAACCCGGACAAGCTGGTTTTTACTGCCGGTGACCTGCTTTTGTCTGCGCAGGACATCAACGATGAAATCCGCACAGTGCAAGCTATACAAGGCAATGGGGCAAAGCGTTTTGCGGCGGGCGGCGCCAAACAGGGCGCCTTCCATGTCGTCGGTGGCCAAGGACTTGCCGACCTTAAGAATTCACCTGCAATCGTTATCGGCGAAGGTTATGCCACGGCGGATACCTTATCGCAAGCGCTGGGTTATGCGACGGTTGCCGCATTTGACTCCGGTAACCTGCCTAATGTCGCTATCCAATTGCGCGAAAAATTTCCCGACAAGTCCTTAATTATCGCCGGTGACAATGACCTGCATCTGGAATTGACGGAAGGTCGTAATCCTGGGAAAGAAAAAGCTCAGGTGGCAGCTAAAGCGGTCAATGGTACGGCCATTTTTCCGATATTTGCGCCGGGCGAACAATCATATCCAGAAAACCTGGAACCAATAACGCTCACAAAAGTGCGGAACGCTGATTTATCAGACGAGCAAAAAGTGGCAATAGCCGAAATGAAGAATTTCACCGATTTCAATGATCTTGCCACCAAGAGCGCGCATGGGGCGAGAGGTATCGAAAGACAAATTGTCAACATAGTAAATCGTATTGTTGTAAGGAATCAGGAGCAGGCGGGGATTAATCTACAACAAGCTTATGAAGATAAGCCTGAACAACAGCCAGTGCGGCGTAAAGTCTTGAATATATGAGCGTTCGATACCGCCCATAAAACACATGTTTTGTTTAAATCTCGTGTGTTATTGTAACTTTTGAATTAATTTTACCAGCGCCATTTTGGTAAAAGATGTTTTTGAGTATAAACAGCGAATTGATACAGAACGCTTGAAAGCCTTGGATGAATTGGCGGCCCAAGTACAAGAGCTGGGCATGGGATATGAATAGCCGTGAGGTTTTCGTTCATTAGCCAAAATTACCAACTCGACACCCCTAACCAGTTGGTTTTACAAACTAACAACTAAGATGATGTGAAGAGGCTATACTTTGGAAAATTTATAACCATTTTCCTTTATTATGCCTTTTTCCAATGAGTCAAAAATTACTCCTCGTCGATTTTGAGAATGTCCACCAGGTGGACTTGTCAAGGTTGGACGACAGTTTTTTTATCATTATCTTTGTCGGTGTTAACCAAAAGAGCGTACCCATTGAATTGGTCACGAACGCACAGAAATTCGGTTCTCGTTTAGAATGGCAACGAGTTGAAGGAAACGGAACCAATGCGTTGGACTTTTTTATTGCCTGTCAACTTGGCCGTATAGCGGAAAAATCTCCGCAACTTCATTGCATTGTTTTATCAAAAGACAAAGGCTTTGACCCTTTATTGAAGCATTTGAACAAAACAGGTTTGAAATGCAAGCGCATTAACAGTCTTTTGGAACTCGATACCAAATCCGCCACGGCAACCGCGACCGCAGACGAACCGAATTACAAAAGGGTAGTTGAACTTCTTGGAAAATCAGACAAAAAATCACGGCCACGAAAGCTAAATACCTTGTCACAACATATTTCATCAATGTTTCAAAAAAAGATCACCTCCAAAGAAGTTGACCGCATTATTGACCTGCTTTTTGCCAATAAACTCATATCCGAAACCAACAATACTGTGACTTATGAGTTTTAATAAGGAAAATATCAGGAAAGGAATATCAACCTTTATATGTCAACTTTATCTCATATCAGATTAGGAATGATAAATAATTCAGAGTGAAAATAGTTTCTGGGCTAAAATCATCCGCTTAGTCTGCTAACTAGCAAAGATAGTTTAGTAAGTTTTGGTTCAGTGATATTAGTTGTTTTTTGCATTTGACAACTTTCTAAAATCAAAGTACTGATTTCAAATTTTTTGTATCGGTAAAGTGATTACTAAAAAAAATAAAAAACCAAATCATCAATGACAACTGAAAATATATTCTTTGAAAAACCGATTCTAAATTCACCTTATAGCTATCCTTCGAGGCACTGGGAGCTTGATAAATCAGGCCAACCCACCCAAAAAGTCCTTGATAGCCGGCGCTCTGTTGAATTAATTACCCCAATTCCCCAACCCAAAAAACGAAAAAGCTCGCCTAAGCAGGCGTCTATTTTATTTGAAGATGAATTAGGTCTTTCATCCGAAAAACAGCAGTATGATCCTACTCCAATAATCAATGAATTACGCCGTTCGGTAGATGTTTGGCGAAAAATGCCTAACCCAAACGATTGGCTGGTAACGCCAGAAACAGCACGATTACTGCAACATTGGCGGCATCATCAGTTCAATAGCATTCGGCCCTTTTTTTGCCAGGTCGAAGCTGCCGAAACCCTCATTTGGCTTACGAAAGTTGCACCCAAGTTTGGCAAAACGGGGACAAAGTTTCTCGATCACATTGCTAGTGCAAATAACGACGCCAATCCTGAGCTGCTTCGGATAGCCCTAAAAATGGCTACCGGTGCTGGTAAAACGACAGTAATGGCCATGATTATTGCTTGGCAAACCATCAATGCCGTTCGTAAGCCGACTTCAAAAAATTACACCCGAGGTTTCCTGATTGTAACGCCTGGATTAACCATTCGCGATCGCTTGCGGGTGCTTCAGCCTAACGATCCTGATGGCTACTATAAAAGCCGTGAGTTGGTACCGAATGATATGCTGGGCGATATTGAACGGGCAAAAATAGTCATCACCAACTACCATGCTTTTAAACTCCGCGAACGTTTGGAATTATCTAAAGGTGGCCGTCTGTTGCTCCAAGGCAAGGGTGGCGACGCGCTAAATACCTTAGAAACCGAAGGACAAATGCTGCAACGGGTTATGCCGGAACTGATGGGTATGAAAAACATTCTTGCGATCAATGATGAAGCGCATCATTGCTATCGAGAAAAACCTGTCAAGGAAGACGAAGATTTGACTGGGGAAGATAAAAAGGAAGCAGAAAAGAACAACGAAGCTGCCAGACTTTGGATTTCCGGCTTGGAAACGGTTAAACGCAAACTGGGCGTCAACCGTGTTATCGACCTTTCGGCAACCCCATTTTTCTTGCGGGGTTCTGGTTATGTGGAAGGAACCTTATTTCCTTGGACGATGAGCGATTTTTCTTTGATGGATGCCATCGAATGCGGCATCGTCAAACTACCGCGTGTCCCCGTTGCCGATAACATTCCGGGTGCGGAAATGCCTAAATTCCGCAATCTTTGGGAACATATCGGTAAAAAGATGCCCAAAAAAGGCCGGGGACAAGCCAAAGCGCTTGATCCTTTGAGCATACCCGTAGAACTGCAAACGGCGTTAGAAGCACTTTATGGGCATTATGAAAAAACATTCCACCTTTGGAACGAAAGTGGCATTAAAGTTCCCCCTTGCTTTATCGTTGTTTGTAACAACACCAGCACATCTAAATTGGTTTACGATTACATTTCCGGTTTTCATCGGGTAAATGAGGACGACTCAACTTCCCTTGAAAATGGCCGACTGCCCTTATTCCGTAATTTTGATGACTATGGCAACCAAATATCCCGCCCCCGTACCTTATTAATTGATAGCCAACAACTCGAATCCGGTGAAGGTTTAGACGATAATTTCCATAAAATGGCGGCTGACGAAATTGACCGATTCCGCCGAGAAATCATCGAACGCACCGGCGACCGCAAGCAGGCCGAACACCTGAGCGATCAGGAATTATTGCGCGAAGTTATGAACACCGTCGGCAAAGAAGGCCGATTGGGTGAATCCATCCGCTGTGTGGTTTCGGTTTCCATGTTGACCGAAGGCTGGGATACCAATACGGTGACCCATGTCCTTGGCGTTAGGGCTTTCGGTACGCAGTTACTATGCGAACAAGTGATTGGCCGTGCGCTTAGGCGGCAGTCCTATGAGCTGAACGAAGACAACCTGTTTAACGTCGAATACGCCGATGTCTTAGGCATTCCTTTCGATTTCACCGCCAAACCGGTCGTTGCACCGCCGCAGCCGCCTCGCCAAACCGTCCATGTTAAAGCGATCAGCCCTGAACGCGATGCCTTGGAAATCACTTTTCCACGTGTGTAAGGTTATCGGGTCGAGCTGCCGGAAGAACGGCTTACGGCAGAATTCAACACCGATTCCATTCTCGAACTCACACCCGATCTGGTCGGCCCATCCGTGACACAAAATTCCGGCATTATCGGCGAATCAGTTGACCTGAACTTGGTGCATACCGGCGATATGCGCCTTTCCACGCTTTTGTTCCATTTAACCCAGCGTTTGCTCTATACCAAATGGCGTGATCCTGGCGACGATGCCAAGCTGCATTTGTTCGGGCAACTGAAACGCATCACCAAACAATGGCTGTATACCTGTCTGGTTTGCAAAGGCGGCACGTATCCGGCACAACTGATGTATCAGGAGTTGGCAGATATGGCTTGCGAGCGGATTACTGCGGCTATTACTCGTTCCTTACAGGGTGATCGTCCCATCAAAGCGGTACTTGACCCTTACAATCCCACCGGATCAACCGCTCATGTCAGTTTTAACACCTCCAAAACCGACCGCTGGGAGACCGATTCCCGCCGCTGCCATATTAACTGGGTGGTGCTGGATAGCGATTGGGAAGGCGAATTCTGCCGCGTTGCCGAACAGCATCCAAAAGTGAAAGCCTACGTCAAAAACCACGGTTTGGGCTTGGAAGTGCCGTATCGTTACGGTTCGGAAACCCGCAATTACTTGCCAGATTTTATCGTGCAAATCGAAGACGGTCACGGCGATGATGATCTTTTGAACTTGATAGTCGAAATCAAGGGTTATCGCCGCGAAGATGCCAAGGATAAAAAATTGACTATGGAAACCTACTGGATACCCGGCGTCAACAACTTAAAAACTTATGGCCGCTGGGCTTTTGCCGAATTGACCGAAGTTTATCAAATCGAAACTGACTTCAATGCAAAGGTAGAAGCGGAATTCGACAAAATGCTTGCTAATGTTAGTCAGGTTAAGGGTTAATATGCATAGGTTTATGCCATTTTCTATACATATTGCATCCAACGTGCATAGGAAATTAGCATTTGCTATAGATTTCCATAACCGTAGCGAGCCCAAATGACAGCTTTCCCGTCGCTTCAAGCATTATCGCCAGAACGCTTTGAAACGCCAATATTATTAAAAAAATTGGCCTTGGCCAGCCGTAAACTGGCAGAACTCAAAGGTGTCGCGGCTTCCATACCCAATCAAGCCATTTTGATTAATACCCTGGGCATGCAAGAAGCCAAAGATAGCTCGGCCATTGAAAACATTGTCACCACCCATGACGAATTGTTTAAGGATGATGCCTTTCCGGAAAATGCCATTAATCCTGCCGCTAAAGAAGTCTTACGTTACCGGCAGGCATTGCGCATCGGTTTTGAACTAGTTCATGAAACCGGCTTGCTCACCAATAACCATATCCTCCAAATCCAGGCTGAACTCGAACAAAACAATGCCGGGTTTCGCAAACTGCCGGGAACAGCGTTAAAAAATGACCTCGGCGAAACCGTTTACACACCACCGCAATCGCAAACGGAAATCGCCGGCCTCATGCGCGATCTGGAACGGTTTATCAACGAAAACGACAGCTTTAACGCCGATCCACTCATCAAAATGGCGTTGCTGCACCACCAGTTCGAAAGCATCCATCCCTTTTACGATGGCAATGGCCGGACTGGACGGATCATCAATGTCCTGTATCTCGTCAAGGAAGGCTTGCTGGATATTCCCGTACTTTATCTAAGCCGTCATATCGTCCGCACCAAAGCCGATTATTACCGCCTGCTGCAAGCGGTTCGAGACCAGGATGCCTGGGAGGAGTGGGTGCTTTATATGCTGACTGCCGTAGAGATTACCGCAGGCGATACGATTACCACCATCCATGCCATAAAAACCGCATTAATGGATACCAAACACCGCATCCGGGATCAATACCGGTTTTACAGCCAGGATTTAATCAATAACCTGTTTACCCACCCTTATACCAAAATCGAATTCATCGAAAGCGACCTGAACGTGTCCCGCTTAACGGCAACCAAATACCTGGATGCCTTAACCGAAGGCGGCTTTTTACAAAAACAAAAAATCGGGCGTAGCAACTACTATATCAATAAGGCGCTCAATGACATATTGACCGGGGCGTTAATGCAAGGAGACAGGCAATAAACATGGCCAAAAAACCCGAATCCAAACTCAGCGTCGAAACTCTCACCCACGACGAAGCCAAACGCAAGAACATTCCGACGGCGGAATACCAAAGCGTGATGCACAAGGATGAACAAAATCCCATACGCCTTGCTTATGAACGGCGCAACCGGGATTTAGACCCGCAACTGATCTGGCGTGGTAAGGACGAGCAGGACTGGTCGGATTTGGTGGTGCATGCCCCGCCGTTGTATATCCAGGAAAAAGTTCACCCCAAAGTATTGATCGACGACCTGCTGCGCCGCTCAAAAGAAACCCCCTCTCCCACGAGGGGAGAGGGTTGGGGTGAGGGGGAGCAGATCGATCTATTCGCCGATTTCAACGGCCTGCCGGACAGCAACGCCAAAACCGAGTTTTACCGCCACGATGCCCATTGGACTAACCGCATGATTTTGGGCGATAGCCTGCAAGTGATGGCGTCACTGGCGGAACGCGAAGGTTTACGCGGCAAGGTGCAGTGCATCTATCTTGATCCGCCTTATGGCATCAAATTCAACTCCAATTTCCAGTGGTCAACCACCAGCCGCGATGTCAAGGATGGCAATGTCGGCCACATCACCCGCGAGCCGGAACAGGTGAAAGCGTTTCGGGATACCTGGCGGGACGGCATCCATTCTTACCTGACTTATCTGCGTGACCGGTTGACGGTGGCACGGGATTTATTGACCGATTCCGGCTCGATTTTTGTGCAGATTGGAGATGAGAATGTGCATCGGGTAAGGGGGTTGATGGATGAGGTTTTTGGGGATGATAATTGCGTGTCTCTGATAGGTGTCGCTAAAACAACCGGCTCAACTGAAGACTTCTTAGGCCAAACAACAGACTACCTTCTTTGGTATTCTAAAGACAAGCAGCGGGTTAAGTATCGCAATGTGTTGAAAAAAAAGAGACCTGGCGAGAAGGGAGGCACCAACTATAACCGTGTACGAGAACCGATTGGATTTGGGGAATCATTAACCGATGATAAGTTGTCTGACCCTCGGATCGCCAGCGGTAACTGGCGAATTTACTCGCTGGACAACCTAACCTCACAGAGTGCTGGACGAGATAAAGGTGAGGGCGCAGCATCCTGGTTCGGTGTTAAATTGGACGGGCGTATTCACAAACCATCGTTAACAGTACGATGGAAAACAAATGAACATGGCATGGCACGATTGAAGGCTGCAGGCAGACTAGAAGCTACATCTAGCCGACTTGGTTACATACGTTATTTGGATGATTTTCCAGCCGTTCAAATTAATAATCGATGGGATGACGTTGGTGCAAGTTTCATGGCTGATAAAATTTACGTTGTGCAAACATCGCAGTCTGTTATTCAGAGAGCGATTCTTATGGCCTCCGACCCTGGCGACCTTGTTCTCGACCCTACCTGTGGTTCAGGTACCACCGCTTATGTCGCCGAACAATGGGGTCGCCGCTGGATTACCATCGACACTTCCCGCGTCGCACTGGCACTAGCTCGCGCCAGAATTATGGGTGCGCGTTATCCTTATTACCTGCTCGCCGACAGCCGCGACGGCCAGTTAAAGGAAGCCGACATCACCCGCACCGCACCGTCAAGCCAGCCCACCCGCAATGACATACGCCACGGCTTTGTCTATGAGCGGGTGCCGCATATCACCTTGAAATCCATCGCCAACAATGCCGAAATCGATGTGATTTGGGAAAAGTATCAAGAAAAACTGGAACCGCTGCGCGAACAGCTCAATCAGGCTTTAGATAAGAACTGGCAGGAATGGGAAATTCCGCGTGAAGCTGATGATAAATGGCCGGATGCAGCGAAAAAACTTCATTCCGACTGGTGGCAACAGCGCATTGCCCGCCAGAAGGAAATCGATGCTTCCATCGCCGCCAAAGCGGAATTCGAATACCTCTACGACAAACCTTACGAAAACAAGAAAAAAGTCCGGGTCGCCGGGCCTTTCACGGTAGAAAGCCTGTCGCCGCACCGAGTCATGATTGTCAATGAAAACGACGAACTGGTGGATGGCGTTAAAGAAGCGCCTGGCGAATACCGCGAAGAACGCGATTTTGTCCAGATGATTCTGGAAAACCTTAAAACCGCAGGTGTTCAGCAGGCGCATAAGGAAGACAAAATTAGCTTTACCTCATTAACACCCTGGCCGGGTGAGCTGATCTGCGCCGAAGGCCGCTATTTGGAGGGTGATGAGGAATCCGGCAGCGAGAAACGCGCGGCCATTTTCATCGGCCCCGAATTCGGCACCGTCTCCCGCCCGGATTTGGTCGCCGCCGCCCGCGAAGCAGGCGATGCCGGTTTCGATGTGCTGATCGCCTGTGCCTTCAACTACGACGCCCACTCTTCCGAATTCGACAAACTCGGCCGCATCCCGGTATTAAAAGCCCGCATGAACGCCGACCTGCACATGGCCGACGACCTTAAAAACACCGGCAAAGGCAATTTGTTCGTGATCTTCGGCGAACCAGACATCGACATCCATGACGCCGAAGACTTCAAGATTCAAGTTAAAGTCAACGGCGTGGACGTTTTCCACCCCAACACCGGCGAAGTCCGCAGCGACGGCGCCGAAGGGATCGCCTGCTGGTTCATCGATACCGACTACAACGAAGAAAGCTTCTTTGTCCGCCACGCCTATTTCCTGGGCTCAAACGACCCTTACAAGGCTTTGAAAACCACGCTCAAAGCCGAAATCAACGAAGAAGCCTGGTCAACTCTGAACAGCGACACCTCCCGCCCGTTCGACAAACCGAAGTCTGGGCGGATTGCGGTGAAAGTGATCAATCACCTTGGGGATGAGGTGATGAAGGTGTTTAGGGTGCAATAAAAATGTCTTGGATCGACAGCTTAAAAAGCTATAGCGAACGACATCCAGTCGTTGTTTTGCAATTCTCTGGCAATGAATGGACTGAGCTTATAGATTCAAGACGAGGAGTTAAGGAATTTACATTTGCAAAGTCCCATACGCTATTTAACGATGTAAAAGTGCCCGCTCCTTGTATAGTTATTGGAGAATTTGAAGACGAAGAAAGTCTTTATTGTGGACTGCTTTCATCTAAAAGTGCGGTGACCACGCTTGAAACTCGAGCAAAGGTGTCGCGAGGCTTTGAAATTTCACCTTCGACCAAACAAGATTTAATCGCGCTGATAACTGAAAAGCGTTTTTCAAGTCCATTTTCTAACCGCCTTAGCAGTCAAAGACCAGTTATTCCTCTTTCACCAAAGCTTAGTGCTTTGCTAATAGACAAACTTTCCTCTATCCAAAATAACAAAGGGGGGATGCGTTCAATTGCTGAGTCATTATCCGTACCAAAACGTTTTAACGGAAATGCTGCCTTACAAGAGGATGCTGTTCAAACTGCTCTCGCCACTTTCGGATTAGCATCTACTGACCATGCCTCCGAGTTAGAGCTAATGCAAGGAAAGGATACAGCGTTGGGTCGCGTAAAAGTTATGGAGGATTCAGTAGTTGAGCACGATGCTAGAAGCGTACCAGGGTACGCTTTAATTGAAAGTGGAGTAACCGGTCGGGCTTTATTTAAAAAAGGCAATGAACAGCTCGAGGTGTTTACTGCAAACAGGCGTGATCTAGAGCACTGCCTGGGTGTTGATCTTATATACGTTAATTTAACAAAGCAGAACATCGTTATGCTTCAGTATAAGATGCTGGAATCCCATGGAAAGATTGAAGAACAAACTGACTGGATTTATAGACCTGATTCGCAGCTCGACGAAGAAATAGCTCGGATGGAAAAGTTCGCTGTTTCGAGTAAACCAGAAGAAAAGGAATATAGGCTTAACTCAGAAATCTTCTATCTTAAATTCGTTAAACGAGATGCGTCGCTTGCTAGGGGCGGAATTATCATTCCACTAGATCATTTCAAAAAACTAAGGAATAGACCAGAGTTTAAAGGGCCAAAAAATGGCCTACGAATTACCTTTAACACGCTAAACGGGAGGTACCTAAGGCTGTCGCCATTCATTGATATGCTCCGGTGTGGCTATATTGGTGCTCATGCGGATATTACAGAACAGTTGAAAGTTTTGATTGATGAGATTCTCGGCGGAAATAGAGCTGTAATCACGGCCATCCAAAAAATGGGTACTGCTTAATGGATTTCCGCATCGCTGACACCTTTACCGACAGCCTTTCAAAACTCACCGGCGATGAGCAAAAGGGAGTAAAAACTACCGCCTTCGATTTACAACTGAATCCTGAAAATCCCGGTTTCAGTTTCCACAAGCTCGACAGAGCAAAAGACAAAAACTTCTGGTCAGTCAGGGTGAATGACGATATTCGCATCATCCTGCATAGAACTCATAACAGCCTGTTGCTCTGTTATGTCGATCACCACGATAAGGCTTATCATTGGGCGGAAAGGCGCAAACTGGAAACCCACCCAAAGACCGGGGCTGCGCAGATTGTGGAAATTCGCGAACGGATCGAAAAAACTGTTATCCCTCAGTATGTACATGTTGAAGCAGTAAAACCGCCCAAGCTAAGTTTATTTTCAAAGTACTCCAATGATCAATTGATGGGTTACGGAATTCCCGAAGAATGGTTGGGGGATGTGCTGGGAGCTGATGAAGATTCGATTTTGGAAGTTGCTGAACATCTTCCGGCAGAAGCAGCGGAAGCCCTATTGGAATTAGCCGTTGGTAAAACCCCGGTTGCTGTTACGAAGGCCACGGTTAGTGATCCATTCCAGCATCCCGATGCCTTGCGGCGATTCCGGGTAATGAACAATGTTGAGGAATTGGCGCAAGCACTGGATTATCCCTGGGAAAAATGGACTGTGTTCCTTCACCCCGCACAACGGCAATGGGTTGAACGCGAGTTTAAAGGCTCCGCAAGGGTTTCGGGTTCGGCTGGAACCGGTAAAACAATAGTCGTTTTGCATCGGGCGGTTTTCCTTGCCCGCAATCATCCTGATGCCAGGGTATTGCTGGCTACATTTTCTGAAACACTTGCCAATTCACTCCGAACCAAGCTGAAACGTTTAATTAGCGCTGAACCGCGTTTGGCAGAACGTTTGGAAGTACATGCCATGGATGCGATTGGGCAACGCCTGTTTGAATCCAACTTTGGTAGAGCGAATATTGCAACGTCTGATGTCATCCGACCCTTAATAAAGGAAGCAGCAAAACAAGTGCAAGGCCACAAGTTTAGCGAACGGTTTTTGTTAACCGAATGGGAACAGGTGGTTGATGCTTGGCAATTGGAGAGCTGGGAGGCTTATCGTGACGTAAAACGCTTGGGACGAAAAACCCGATTGTCGGAAACACAGCGGCAGCAATTATGGACGATATTCGAGCAAGTCCGTTCTACTTTGGCATCACGCCAATTGTTAACCCATGCCGCCATTTTTACCCGGCTGGCTGAGCATTTGAAGAAGCAAAAACACTTTCCTTTTGAATATGCCGTGATCGACGAAGCGCAAGATATAAGTGTCGCTCAGTTACGATTTTTGTCTGCCCTGGGTGGTGACCGAACGGACGCTTTGTTTTTCGCTAGCGATATTGGGCAACGTATTTTTCAGCAAGCGTTTTCGTGGAAATCTTTAGGCGTTGATATTCGAGGCCGATCCCGAACCTTGCAGATTAATTACCGTACTTCACACCAGATTCGTAGCCAAGCCGATCAACTTTTAGGAGCTGAAGTTTCGGATGTTGACGGTAATGTAGAAGACCGAACCGGAACTATCTCCGTATTTAATGGCCCGAAACCTTCTGTATTAAGGCTGGAAACACCAGAGCAAGAAATTGAAACGGTTGCTACTTGGTTAAGCAATCTAGTAGATGAAGGATTAAAACCTCATGAGATTGGGGTATTTGTTCGATCGGATTCTGAATTAGATAGGGCGACTGGTGCTGTTTCTATGGCATCTATGAAATTTAAGGTTTTAGATGAGCATGTTGACACACTGCATGGCTTTGTGTCGATTTGTACGATGCATTTGGCTAAAGGGCTTGAATTCAGGGCTGTTGTAGTGATGGCTTGCGATGACGAAGTAATTCCTTCCCAACAAAGAATAGAGTCCGTCGCCGATGAAGCGGATTTGGAGGAAGTTTACGAAACGGAACGTCATTTGCTTTATGTGGCTTGTACACGGGCGAGAGATCATTTGTTGGTGTCAAGCGGTAATGTGGCATCTGAATTTTTAGATGATCTTATGCTTTAATTTTTACATTGCAGAGCGTGTTTAAAGAACGCACTTAAATAATATCAGTCAATTCTTTATGATTTCTGCTCATGGGGTTAGCTACATTCCAAAAAAACCATAGTGCAGGTTCGATACAAAAACATTTATACTATCAATTACCTGAAACTGGTTTCTAACCAAAAATTATGCTAAAAAATCTCATTGCCGGAAGAGGCTTACAACTTTAGCAGCTAAAATTTAAGCAAGCCATAATGTATAACCAGATATTTTTTACTAACATACTCCGTTTACTCGAAGAGAAAGAGTTGACCAAAGAGCAGCTTTCAGAAATGTCAGGTGTTTCGATGTCGTTCATCTCAGATTTAACCAACGGCAAAGGCAATCCATCGTTACGGATTATGGAGCAGATTGCCGATTCGCTGGAGGTGCCCTTGCCAGCGCTACTGGAGGAAACAGACCTGGATGCCAAATCGCTGAAAGCATTAACAGGTGGCAAACCCAGAGGATTGAAGGAAGGCTATGAACGCGTTTCTGTCATCTTGCCGTCCCATCAAGCCTACATCGCCCGGGAATGGGCCAGGCAAGCCAAGGAACAACAGGCAAAGAAATCATCCTAATCAGGGCTTCTGTTTCTTAAATAACGGTTATAGTCATTTTTTAAGCAAGTAAATTAAAAAAATTGTTTCGTTATAACAGTTATAGGTGTAGACTCTCATTACCGAACTCCATCGAGGTAGTGATTCTGTGTCGAATACATCCCTACAAGACGAGCAGGCGCTGGATAGTGTCAAAGTACGCGCGAAACTAAAAATTGAGCGTGATCTAGGTCCAGGAATATTGGCGGCCCTCGGCGATCCCAAGACTGTTGAAATCATGCTGAACGCTGACGGAAAGCTCTGGCAGGAACGGCTGGGCGAAAAGATGCGGCCCATCGGGACGTTAACAGCAAGCCGTGCCGAAGCCATCATCAAGACCATCGCCGGCTATCATGGCAAAGAAATCACCAAAGGCAGGCCGCTTTTGGAATGCGAGCTGCCGTTAGACGGTTCCCGCTTTGCCGGGCAGTTCCCACCGATCGTCACTGCGCCAACGTTTGCGATTCGTAAAAAAGCTGTTGCTATTTTTACGCTTGAGGACTATGTCGATGCCTTAATCCTGTCAAAAGCTCAATATGCTGTAATCCAAGAGGCGGTACGAAACCACCGGAACATCTTGGTGACCGGCAGCACTGGCTCAGGCAAAACAACCTTGGTCAACGCCATCATCAACGCGATGGTGACCCTTGATCCGACGGAACGTATTTTTATCATCGAGGACACCGGGGAAATCCAATGCGCCGCTGAGAACTTTGTCCAGTACCACACAACCATAGATATCAGCATGACCATGCTGCTCAGAACGACATTAAGAATGCGTCCTGACCGTATCTTGGTGGGTGAGGTGCGCGGGCCAGAAGCGTTGGACTTGCTGATGGCGTGGAATACCGGTCATGAAGGTGGAGCAGCCACTCTGCATGCCAATCATGCCAGGGCGGGACTTGACCGGCTCTCCATGCTGATCAGCATGCACCCGGATTCGCCCAAGCAGATTGAACCGCTGATTGGCGAGGCGGTGCAGTTAATTGTTCATATCGCCAGAACACCTGAAGGTCGTCGCGTATCGGAAATCATCGAAATACTGGGATACGATGAAGGCAACTACATAACGAAAACGGTAGGAGTTTAAAATGAAGGCATTAGCCAATACTAACAACTCAACCTGGCTGATATTATTAACGCTGCTGCTCATAAACCCCGAGATGGTTCAGGCGGCCGCCACGGGCGGCGGATCATTGCCTTACGAACCTTGGCTGGTGCAATTGCAAAATTCAGTGACCGGGCCGGTCGCCTTCTCCCTGTCGCTGATCGGCATTGTCGTGGCCGGTGGGGTGCTGATATTTGGCGGCGACTTGAATGGTTTTTTCAGGACGCTGATCTTTATTGTTCTGGTCATGGCCTTACTGGTTGGTGCCCAAAACATCATGTCAACCCTATTTGGCAGAGGCGCCATCATCACACCGCCTGTAAGTGCCGTGATGTCGTCAAGCTACACATGAGCTGACAGCAAAGAGGTTAACGCTATGACACTCCGTGCAATCCCCATACGACGAGCAGGTAACCGAATAAACTTGTTCATGGGAGGAGATCGAGAGCTGGTGATGTTCACTGGACTGATTGCAGCCGCGTTGATATTTAGCGCACAAGAACTCAAGGCAACGATCTACGGCATTATTCTGTGGCTATGCTCCCTTTATCTGCTCCGGTTAATGGCAAAAGCAGACCCGCAGATGCGGATGGTGTATTGGCGGAGCCTGCGTTACAAACGCTATTATCCGGCACTAAGTACGCCTTTTAGAGAAAATACGCATAGTCAGGGGCAACAATACCGATGATGGAAACACTGACCGTAATCATCGCTGGCCTTGGTATGATGCTGGTCATACTGTTGCTGACCCTGGTCACCCAGGCCGAAAAAGCGCGGCAATTAAGCAAGCACCGGTCAAAAGAGGCCAGTGTCGCTGATTTGCTCATTTATGCCGCCGAAGTCGATGATGGCATCATCGTCGGCAAAGATGGCTCATTGATGGCGGCCTGGCTGTATTCAGGCGATGACAAGGACAGCAGCACAGAAAGAGACCGTGAATCGGTTTCGGCACGCATTAACCAAGCCTTGTCTGGCTTGGGCAGTGGCTGGATGATCCATGTGGATGCGGTAAGACGGCAAGCGCCTACATATCCCGAGCGTGGCCTGTCCTATTTTCCGGATGCGATCACTGCCGCCATCGATGAAGAACGCAGAAGGCTGTTTGAATCGTTGGGCGTGATGTATGAAGGTTATTTTGTCCTGACTGTGACCTATTTGCCGCCGTTGTTGAATGAACGGAAATTTATCGAGTTAATGTTTGAAGATGAATCGGATTCACCCAATAACCACAGCTACACCCAAGACCTGATTGAAAATTTCAAGCGCGAATGCCTGAACATCGAAAACCGAATCTCATCGGCCATTCAATTAAACCGGCTAAAAGGCAACCCAATCGTCACGGAAGAGGGTGCCACCGTCACCCATGATGATTTCTTACGCTGGCTCCAATATTGTATCACCGGAATCAATCAGCCCGTTCAGTTACCGTCCAATCCCATGTATCTAGACAGCCTGATCGGTGGCCAGGAGCTTTGGACCGGCGTCATTCCGAAGATAGGCCGACACTATATCCAGGTCGTCGCCCTCGGCGGCTTTCCGCTTGAATCCACGCCCGGCATGTTGACCGCCTTGGGGGAACTGCCCATTGAATACCGCTGGTCATCCAGGTTCATCTTCATGGAACCGCACGAAGCACTCAGCCAACTGGAAACATTCAGGAAGAAATGGAAACAGAAAGTACGTGGCTTTTTTGATCAGGTCTTTAACCTGAACACCGGGCCCATTGACCACGATGCCGAATCTATGGTCAAGGATGCCGAAGCCGCCCTCGCCGAAGTCAATAGCGGCATCGTCGCGCAAGGGTATTATACCAGCGTGGTCATTCTGATGCATGAGGACCGTAAGACCGTTCAGGATTGTGCCCGGCGCGTTGAGAAAGCCATTAATGCCACCGGCTTTATTGCCCGGATTGAAACCATCAACACCTTGGACGCCTTTTTAGGCAGTTTGCCGGGTCATGGCGTTGAAAACATACGCCGGCCGCTGATTAACACGATGAATCTGGCCGATCTGATGCCGACCAGTACGATCTGGACCGGCCGGTCGTCTGCTCCTTGCCCAAAATATCCGCCATTAGCGCCCGCTTTGATGCACTGTGTCACTCAAGGCAACACCACCTATCGGCTCAATCTACATGTGGACGACCTGGGCCATACCATTATGTTCGGCCGCACCGGCGGCGGCAAATCGACAGCGTTGGCATTGATAGCCGCTCAACTTCGGCGCTATCAAGGCATGACGATCTTTGCCTTTGACAAAGGGCTGTCCTTGTACCCCCTGACAGCCGCTATTCGGGCCAGCACTGACGGGGTCAGCGGGCAGCATTTCACGATCGCAGGTGATGATGACAAGTTGGCGTTTTGTCCGTTGCAATTTATCGATACTCGATCCGACCGGGCTTGGGCCATGGAATGGATCAATACCATCCTGGCCTTGAATGGGCTGGTCACAACCGCATCCCAGCGAAATGCCATCGCCAGCGCTATCGTCAATATGGCCAATGAACAAGCCTACACGCTGTCTGAGTTTTCCGTGACGGTGCAAGATGAAGCGATCCGGGAAACGCTTAAAAACTATACCGTTGACGGTGCCATGGGGCATCTTCTGGATGCCAAAACCGATGGCTTGAGCTTGTCCGATTTTACCGTTTTTGAGATCGAAGAACTGATGAACTTGGGCGAACGCTATGCACTTCCGGTCTTACTTTATCTATTTCGCCGGATCGAGCGCTCGTTAAACGGGCAGCCTGCCGTGATCATCCTCGATGAAGCCTGGACCATGTTAGGCCATCAAGTGTTTCGCGAAAAAATACGACAATGGTTAAAAGAACTGCGTAAGGCCAATTGCCTGGTATTTATGGCCACCCAAAGCCTGACGGATGCGGCACACTCCGGAATCCTGGATGTCATCATTGAATCCACGGCCACCAAGCTATTTTTACCCAACGTCTATGCCCGGGATGAAGACACGGCCAGCCTGTATAAACGCATGGGACTCAATAGCCGGCAAATTGATCTCTTGGCAACCGCCATCCCTAAACGCCATTACTACTCCATTTCAGAATATGGCCGAAGGTTGTTTGATTTTGCAATTGGACCACTAGCGATGGCCTTTGTCGGATCCAGCGATAAAGATTCCTTGGCGCTGATCAGGAAACTGGAGGCCGTCCACGGCACCGGCTGGATAACTGAATGGCTGGCTCTGAAAGGGTTACGACTTGAAAGCTATCAAGGATAAACCATGAATTTTCCTTTTCTATTCCAAAAGCAAAAGTCGGAACATACCGATCCCCGCCTGAATAATGGCACACTCATCGGGGGTCGGCGCCACGGTGAAAACAATAACCCCTATTTGTCGGCCAGGCGAACCTGGAACGACCACACTCAAGCGCTGATGTCATCACGTCAAGCCTGGCAAATCATGGGGATATTGGCATTACTCGTGGCACTGGTTGCTGTAGGCGGCATCATCCATATCGCGCAATTATCCCGGTTCGTGCCTTATGTAGTCCAGGTGGATAAATTAGGGCAAACCGCTGCCGTATCAATAGCCGACAAAGCCGCGCCAGCCGATCCGAGAGTCATAGCCGCGGCCATCTCTGCCTTCATCGCGAACGCACGGCTAGTCACACCGGATGTCGCGCTGCAAAGAAAGGCGGTGTTTGATGTTTACGCGCTGTTGCCGGCCAATAGTCCAGCAACACAAAAGATGACCGAATTTTACAATGCGACGGAAGATTCAAGCCCATTCAAACGTGCGACCAAAGAAATGGTCAGCGCTGAAATTAATACGGTCATGCCGCACACCGCCGACACCTGGCAAGTGGATTGGGTAGAAAGCACACGGGATCGCGACGGCGCGATGAAAGGTCGGCCGATGTTAATGCGGGCGATGGTAACCCTCTTCATCGTGCCGCCGACGCCAGCCACCACAGAAGAGCAATTGCGAAAAAATCCGTTGGGCATCTATGTTAGGGATTTTACCTGGTCAAGACAGCAACAAGCCAATTAATTCAGGGAGCCGTTATGTTCCATTATCTCATTGTAACTTTCATGACAATCCTGCTCGGTATCGGGCAAGCTTGGGCAGACAAGGGCTTGGCTGAGCTGTATTTTTCAGACAAAAACCCAAACTTAACCAAACAGGAAAAGCAGGCTTTGGCGATTGCCAATCAATGGCAAGGACGCAATTCCATCGGCATGACACCCACACCCGGAAAAAACGGCGCCGTTTCCTATCTGTTCGGCGTGGAACAACCCAGTGTCGTTTGTGCCGTATTGCAAGTCTGTGACGTCGCATTACAGGCCGGTGAGCAAGTCAACTCGATCAACCTTGGTGACTCGGCGCGGTGGACACTGGAACCTGCGATTACCGGCAGCGGTGACACCGAAGTGCAGCATATTATCATCAAGCCGATGGATGTGGGCCTAGAGACCTCGTTAGTAGTCACCACTAACCGGCGCACTTACCATCTAAGACTCAAATCGCACCGAAAAGAATACATGCCGCAGGTCGTGTTCTCTTACCCTGACGAAGAGCAAGGTAAATGGGACGCTCTCAGGCAACAAGCGGACAAAAAACGCCAAAGCATGACGATTCCAGAAACAGGTGAATACTTGGGGAATCTCGACTTTGCTTATGACATTAAGCCGAACGGCGCTGTTTCCTGGACACCGGTGCGGGTTTTTAATGACAAACAAAAAACCATCATTGAAATGCCTGAGGCAATGGCCCAGACTGAAGCGCCCACGTTGCTGGTCGTTCGAAGGGAAGGCGGTTTGTTCGAAGATGACGAAACCGTGCAAGTCAACTACCGCGTCCAGGGCAACCGCTATATTGTTGATTCTGTTTTTGATACGGCAATTCTGATAGCCGGCGTTGGCAATACTCAAGACGCCGTGACGATTAAGCGGGTGAGGCAATGAAATTGCTATGGGCAAGCTTGCTATGGCTTGGCTTAGCCGGGTGCGCAGTTGATCGAAACAATCAGCAAACAGCGCCAATTTCTGCTGGGTTATCAAGCACTATGGCCGTAGACGCCATTAAACAATTGCAAATTTTATATCCACCAGGACAAACCCGATTCAACATCAGCCAACCAATTGCTCAGACGGATGCGTTTGGCACGACATTGATTAAAGTCATGCGCGAAAAGGGCTATGCTGTGCAAGTCGTCAGTTTAGAACAAATGGTTGGGAAATCAGCGGGGTTAACCGTCCAATACACGCTCGATAAACCCGAGATCCGCCTATACGACGGGTTATATCGGGTAACATTAAGCGTGGGTAAATCCCTATTGACTCGGGCGTACTTCGCCAGCAACCAAACGGCTATCCCAGCTGGTGCTTGGGCAGTCATGGAGTAAGGGGTATGCGACAAGGCACTGGAAACGAGGATTTCATGTCGCCTGACGTATCGCCAGGCGATACATCTAGACGCAGTGGCGTTAGGCGGGCTACCCATTTACCGTTGTATCTTGCTGGCGGTGCAACCTTGCTTTTTTTGATCATCATGGTGATGGTAGCGGCGGAACGGGCCGCCAAACAAAGCCGCATAACGGATGAAACGGATAATGCAAAGATCACCAACAATAGCCTGGCCGCTAATGAAATAACGGGCAAATATACCAACGGGATCGTACCGACAGAAGCCAAACCGTTGGACATCCCAGAGCAAGCCATGATCCCCGAAGCGCGGCCTATAAATCTGGATCAGCCGCCGCTGCCGCCGAAGGGGCCCAGCCCAGCCAACAATTCGCTGACGCCAGAAGAAGAATTGGCTAATCGGATACAGCAGATTAAAACACAACAATTTGAGGAGGCGGTAAAATCGAAAACAGCGGTCAACATTGTCGCTCCACGTAGCCCAGGCTCTCCACCCGACACGCCAAACAGTCTGTCCGAACAACAGGCCGTGCTTGCACAACAGATAGCCGCCAACCAGCCGACCGAAACCGATCCAATGACCGCCTACAAAAACCGTCTTGCCCAATTGAAAAAGGCCGGCATCATTGGCACAACAAATGGAAATACGGATGTTACTGGCGATTCATCACAACAAATAATTACGGCATCAGCAGGCAACAACGCTATTGGCCAATATTCAAATAACGGCCAAGGAGACCGGTGGCGTCTGGATTCTAAACCAGAGCCTCCACGTTCACCGTATGAGTTAAGAGCGGGATTTGTTATGCCTGGGACGTTGATTTCCGGCATCAACTCCCAATTGCCGGGTCAGATCATGGCGCAGTTATCACAAGATGTTTACGATACCGCCACTGGAAAATATAAGTTATTCCCGCAAGGCTCGCGTTTTGTGGGCACTTATTCCAGTGAGGTTGCTTATGGTCAAGCGCGTGTATTGGTTGCGTGGCAACGGCTTGTTTTCCCGGATGGCAAAGCCATGGACATCGGTGCAATGCCCGGCGCAGACGGCGCAGGTTATGGCGGGTTTGAAGATCAAGTGGATAACCATTATCTTCGTATTTTTGGGTCGGCGCTGTTAATGTCGGCCATATCTGCAGGTGCTACGCTTAGCCAACAACAAAACCAGGCCTCAGGCTTCAACAACGGCGGCTTTTTTGCGCCCAATGCGCAAAGCACATTGAGCAGTGCATTAGGTCAACAACTGGGGCAAGCAACGGTACAAATGATTGCAAAAAACCTGAGCATAGCGCCAACTTTGGAAATCCGGCCGGGGTACCGGTTCAATATTATTGTTACCAAAGATTTAACGCTTAGTAAACCTTATGAAGCCTTTGATTATTAGGAGTTAGCGATGAAAATGATAAAACGATTAATGACCCAAGGGATTTTTGTTCTTGTTATCGGTCTTATACTGCCGGCACCGTCATTTGCCGGCATTCCGGTTATCGATGGGACCAATCTCTCGCAAAATGTGTTGTCAGCAACCGAAGAAGTGGCACAAACCCTGAAACAGGTCCAGGAATATGCAACACAGTTGTCACAGTATGCTACGCAATTGCAGCAATACCGTAACATGATACAGAATTCCGCTCAGCCCTCTTCATATACCTGGGCTAACGCGACCAAAACGATCTCAGGCTTGACTAATACCCTCAATACCTTGTCGGGATTTCAGAGCCAGTTTGGAACGCTGTCAAATTATGTCAGCCAGTACCGAAACCAGAGCCAATATGCCGATTCGGCGTGTTTCAATAGCAATTCCTGTACATCCGGTGCTTTA
>Ga0233425_10004387_pt1 | contig 23759 bp, 22 predicted proteins | sample Watercolumn_Towu_2_FD_181712 | JGI IMG/M metagenome (GOLD analysis project Ga0233425, IMG submission 181712) | Freshwater microbial communities from Lake Towuti, South Sulawesi, Indonesia - Watercolumn_Towuti2014_140_MG | ecosystem: Environmental > Aquatic > Freshwater > Lake | place... | reverse complement strand
CAGCTTGGCCACGTCGTATTCCAGCAGGGATTCCTTGTCCGGCTCGAAGAAGGGGATGGCGGCCTGGCCGTCGGTGGAGTTGGTGCCCACCAGCCCGAGGAAGATCTTTTCGCCGGACGGTCCCAGGGGAATGCCCTGGACCCCCGCCGCCGCGGCACGGTCTTCGGCTTCCGAGTAGGCGATGGGGTCGACCACTTCCAGCCGGATCTTGCCGCCGGCCCGCGTCGCCATTTCTTCCAGCAGCTCCCGCACGCGGTCGAAGAAGACGCGCAGGCCGCGCACGTCGGGGCGGTTGCTGTCGGCGGTGGCCTTGTCGGAGAAGTAGAGGGTCAAGTGGACGGGTTCGTCGATCTTGTCCACGATGTTGCGGGTGCCCTGCGACAGGGTGTAGAGGGAACCCTCGGTGAGGTCCAGCCGAAGTCCTCGGAACAGCACATTGCTGATCAGCACCACGGCCACGAACAGCACCGCCAGGAGGCCCAGGGCACTGCCGGTCAGAGTCTTGCGATTCAACATCATGGGCCCCTCCTATTCGGCCTTCTTGAGATCGATGACGACGGCGTTGGCATAGAGCCAGAAGCCGATGGTGAGGATGAAGTAGACCAGGTCGCGCAGATCGATCACCCCGTTGGAAATGGCGTTGTAGTGGGTCAGGAAACTGAGGCCGGAGATGGCGTCCACCAGACCCTGGGGCGAGACCGCACGAAACACGTCGAGGACCAGCGGGAAGCCGGCCAGGAGGAACAAAAAGCACACCACTACCGCCAGGATGAAGGCCACAACCTGGCTGCGGCTGGCCGCCGACAGGCAGGCGCCGATGGCCAGGAACGCTCCCGCCATCAACAGGCTCCCCAGGTAGCTGGTGACGATGACGCCGTTGTCCGGGTCGCCCAGGTAGTTGACGGTGATCCACAGGGGAAAGGTCAGCCCTAGGGCGATGGCGATGAAACACCAGGCCGCCAGGAACTTGGCAAACACCGCCTGCCACATGGTGATGGGCAGGGTCAGCAGCAGCTCGATAGTGCCGCTCTTGCGCTCGTCGGCCCACAGCCGCATGGCGACGGCCGGTACCAGGAACAGGTAGAGCCAGGGGTGGAAATGGAAGAAGGGTTCCAGATCGGCCTGGCCGCGCTCGTAGAAGCTGCCCAGATAAAAGGTGAAGGAACCCGCCAGCAGCAGGAAGATCACGATGAACACGTAGGCCACCGGCGTCGCGAAATAGCTGCGCAATTCGCGTTGAAACAGGATCAGGGTCGGGTTCATGGGTGCGCCTCCCGGCTATGGGGTTGGGTGATGGTGCGGAACACCTCGTCCAGACGCCCGGTTTCCAGCTGCAATTCGCTCACCGGGATGTCCCGGGCCTTGACGGTGTCCGCCACCGCCGTGAGGATCGGCCTGCCCTTCTTGGGGAAGGCGGTCAGCCGGTGGTCCTGGGGATCGACCTCGATGCTCTCAATGTCGGCAATGCCCTGGAGGGCGGTATGGGCGGCGGCGGTTTCCGTGGTGGTCAGCGACACCGCCAGGTGATAGCGGGAGCGCGCCTCCAGCTCGGCCGGGGTGGCATCGGCCAGGAGCTTGCCGCCGGCGATGATGATGGCGCGGTTGCAGACGGCGTGAACCTCCTCCAGGATGTGGGTGGAGATGACGATGACCTTGTCCTTGGCCATGGCGTTGATCAGGCCGCGCACCTCGTGCTTCTGGTTGGGATCGAGGCCATCGGTGGGCTCGTCCAGGATCAGCACCGGCGGGTCGTGGAGTATGGCCTGGGCCAGGCCGACCCGGCGCTTGAAACCCTTGGACAGGGTCTCGATGGACTGCTCCAGCACCCCTTCCAGCTGCAGCCGGCCGATCACGTCGTCCAGCCGCCGCCGCTTGTACTCCCCCTCCAGCCCGCGGATGCCGGCGACGAATTCGAGGAAGCTGCGGGGCGTCATCTCGCCGTAGCTGGGCGCACCCTCCGGCAGATAGCCCAAAGCACGTTTGGCATCGATCGGCCGCTCCTCCACGTCGAAACCGCAGACCGTTACACGGCCTTCGGTGGGTGCGAGAAAGCCTGCGATCATCTTCATGGTGGTGGACTTGCCGGCGCCGTTGGGGCCGAGAAATCCCAACACCTGTCCGGACTCGACCCGGAACGAGATCCGCTCGACCGCGGTCAGCGTGCCGTAGCGCTTGGTAAGGAACGAGGTCTCGATCATGGTATCTCCCCCGCATGGCAAATGGACGGTTGCCGACTAGCAAACATGTTTGGCCTCCTGTATTTGGTTGAAATTCGCTCGATCGTCCGGCGCCTTCTAATGGGGCCGCACGGGATCGTTTTCAAGAGCGCTGCGGGGACTTTCCCACTGCGGCGACACCGCAGCCGGTCCGCTCCCGCATTGACAGGCAGGGTCCATGGGCTAGCCTTCTGATACCCCGGCTATTAACCAAACGCGGACATTGATCGCATCCGCCGGACCCTCAATCCAGCCTGTCATGCCGGACGTAACCGTCGATCCCGCTTCCCCGACCGCCACCGCCATCCTGACTGGCCCCGCGGTGCCGGACCAGGCAAAGACCACGCCCGTCCCCTGGATACCCCAATCGGAGCCGTGCCCGGATCCGCTCGGCGGCGACGCCGTCCAGCGGGAGAAGCGCTGGCAGTGGATACTGGAGGCCATTCCCGCCGGCGCCATGCTGGTGGACCGCAGTGGCACCATTGGACTGACCAACTCCCGCATCGAAACCCTGTTCGGTCATTCCTCCTCCGCACTACGGGGGCAACCGCTGGAGATCCTCATCCCGGAACGCTTGCGGGAACCGCACCGGCGCGCCTGGACCAGGCTGGAACCGCGCCCCGGCGTGCGCAGTGTCTCCACCGGCAGGGAGTTTCTCGGGTTGCGTGCGGACGGGTCGGAATTTCCGGTGGAAGTCGCCCTCAGCACCGTCGAGATGGGCAGCGAGACAGCCATTCTCGGCCTGGTTTCCGATCTGAGCGAACGCCGCCAGGCGGAACGGCACACTGCCCTGCTGGCGGCGGTGGTGGAAAGCACCGACGACGCCATCTTCACCGTCGACCGTCACGGCGCCGCCACCAGCTGGAATCGGGGCGCCGAAAACCTGTTCGGCTACGGCGCCGACGAGATGATCGGACAGCCGGCGGATCGGCTGATTCCGGAGCCGGAGCGGGACCGCCATACCGCACTCCTCGGGCGGGTTGCCGGCGGCGAACTGGTGAAAGGCTACGAGACCCGCAGGCTGCACAAGGACGGCGAAGCGCTGGAAGTGGCCCTGACCGTCTCCCCGCTGCGCGGCGGCGACGGCGCCATCATCGGCGCGTCCGAGATCGCCCGCGACATTCGCCCGCACAAGCACCTGGAGAATGAACTGCGGCTGCATCGCGACCATCTCGCGGAACTGGTGGAAAGGCAGGTCCGCGAGATGGTCGCCGCCAAACAGGAAGCGGAAACGGCAAACCAGGCAAAGTCCCGGTTCCTGGCCAACATGAGCCACGAGTTGCGCACCCCTCTCCACGCCATCCTGGGATTTTCCAAGCTCGCCCTCGGACACCCTTCCCTCACCGTCGAAACGGCACAATCCTATTTCGGTCGCATCGCCGATAGCGGCATGCGGCTGCTGTCACTGCTGGACGACCTCCTCGACCTGTCGAAGCTGGAAGCGGGAAAAATGGACTTGAACACCGAACCGACCGATCTGGCGGCGCTGACCGAGTCCGTCCTCCAGGACCTGTCGCCCCTGGCCGAAGCCAAGCAGATCCACATGGTGTTCCGCAACGCCGCCCGCGACCCGCTGGCAGAACTGGACGGACCGCGCATCGCCCAGGTGCTCCGCAATGTCCTCGGCAACGCGATCCGGCTGACGCCGCAACAGGGTGAAATCCGGATGTATCTGCGCGCCGGTCCCATGCCGCACAAACCCGCCGGCGGCGCCCAGCCGCCACCGGGGCTGATCCTGACGGTAGCGGACACCGGCCCCGGCATCCCCGAAGCCGAGCAGGAAGCCATCTTCGATTCCTTCTACCAATCGTCGCGGACCCGCACCGAGGCCGGAGGAACCGGCCTGGGACTGGCAATCTGCCGGGAAATCGTCCAACTGCACGGCGGCACCATCGATGCCGCCAACCGTGCCGGCGGCGGAGCGACCCTGACCGTCACGCTGCCGCGCTGCCTCCACAAACCCTTGGGGCAGCCCCATGTTTAATCTACTGGCGGTGGACGACGAACCCATCAATCTGGAGCTGCTGCGGGCAACCCTGGATTCCTTCGACTGTGCCGTCGATGTGGCGAGCGACGGCCGCCAGGTCCCGGAAATGCTACAGGCCAAGGACTACGACCTGGTCCTGCTGGACCGGATGATGCCGGCCGTGGACGGGCTGACGGTGCTGCGCCAGATCAAAAGCCACAGCCGCTGGCGCCACATTCCGGTCATCATGCAGACCGCCGCCTCGCGCCCGGACCAGGTGAAGGAGGGCCTGGAAGCGGGAGCCTATTACTATTTGACCAAACCCTTCGAACCAGCCGCCCTCCGCATCCTGGTCCGGACCGTCCTCAACGACCAGGAAGAACGCCGCCGGCTGGAGCAATCCCTGCGGTCCGAGGAAATGCTGCGCACGACCCTGGCCCTCGCCACCGCGGTGGAAGTCCGCTTTCGCCGGCTGGAGGAAGCGCGCGCGCTGGCCACCAGCCTGGCCCAGCTGTGTCCCGACCCGCAGCGGGCGCTGCTGGGTCTGTCGGAGTTGCTGGTCAATGCCGTCGAGCACGGCAATCTCGGCATCGGATACGACTGCAAGAGCAAGCTGCTGCGGGACGATCTGCTGGCGCAGGAAATCGAACGGCGCTCACAGTCGCCGGCTCTGCGCGAGCGCTGGGCCCACGTCAGCATGCAACGGGACGACAGGGCCGTCCGCTTCGTCATCCGCGACGAGGGCGACGGCTTCGACTGGCAGCGTTATCAGACGCTGGAGCCGGAACGCGCCTTCGATCCCCACGGCCGCGGCATCGCCATGGCCAGGATGTTCGGCTTCGACCATCTGGAATATTCCGGCAACGGCAACACGGTCTCCGGGACCATCCGACTGAACGGTGCCGCAGCAGCCGAACCACCAGAAGACCAGAGCTGACGGCGTCAGGCTTCGGCCCGGACGCAGAAAGGGGATGCGGCGCACCGGACACGCCCATCCCCTGCGAAGAAAAACAATAGGTTCCCAACCCTGGGTTTATTTGCCTTCGACGGCGTCCTTCAGAACCTTCAAGGCGCTGAATGCGGGAGCCTTGCGAGCAGCGATCTTGATAGTCGCGCCGGTCTGGGGGTTTCTGCCGGTTCTTTCCGGACGCTCTTTCACCGTAAACTTCCCGACCCCAGGCAATACCACTTCATCGCCGTTGGCGAGGGCTTCCCGCAGAGCATCCCCCAAGGCGTCGATGAACGCTTCGGTGACTTTCTTGGGCTGCTGGGTACGGTCCGCTAAGGTATCGATCAGTTCTTTCTTCGTTCGCATAGGGGGTTCCTTGTTGAATTGAAATAGGAAAAGAAAGTTCAGCAAGCTTCCGAAAACTTAGGGAAACGCCAACCAAATCCACCCGGGATTTCGAAGCGCCCGCCGTTGGAAAACACGGTCTTGCGTCGAGTCGCAACATCAGCGGTTTGCAGCCGCCGGTCTTGCGGTTGCATCCCTGCAGCGGGAGAACTGCCGGACAAATCAGCGATTCTCTCGTTCGGACAGTGCTGGCGGAAGTTTTAGATGCAGAACATCCAAATGTCCAGCGGTACGGCCAAACAAAGCTGCATTCTTCGGAAAAAACCGCGCTGCCTCGGAAAACCGCGGGCGGCTCCGCTACGCTCATTCCTGTCCTCGATACGACTCGGCGATTTTACGCAGGCGATCCGGTCCCATGCAAACCGGTCCGCCGGACCCGACCGGGGCTGGATGCGGTGTCGGCGGGAACCCCCACCATGCCTTCCAACATCTTGATCCGGAAAGCGAAGCTGAAACGGCATGGGCACGAAGACGACAGCGCCCCCGTCGCGGACGACAGGGCCCGTCCCGAGCCGGATCCGATCCGGCCGCATCGGCACCGGGTAATCCGTGCCCGCCGGCACCGGCCGGCGCTGCCAATTCCAAGCATTCACCACGGTTTTCCGCGTCCGGACAGCGCCCCGCCTCAGCCGGCCGTCGTCATCGCCGCGGGTCCGAGCCAGCGGCGAAAACGGGTCAGCACCAGCAGACCCGGCAGCGCGGCCACCGCGCTGCCGTAGAAAAAGAACTCCCAGCCTACGTGCTGGGCGAGCCAGCCACTGGGCGCTGCGATCAACACCCGCGGCACCCCCATCAATCCCGACAGCAGGGCGTACTGGGTAGCGGTGAAGCGGCGGTCGGTCTGGCTCGCCATGAAACCGACGAAGGCCGCCGTTCCCATTCCCGCCGACAGGTTCTCCAGGCTGATCACCGCGGTCAGGGCGGCCAGCTGCGGACCGGTTTGCAGCAGCAGGGCGAAGGCCGCCGTCGACACCGCCTGCAGGACGCCGAACTGCCACAGGCTGGCATACAGGCCCAGACGCAGAATCAGGGCGCCGCCGATCAGACCGCCGACGAAGGTGGCCCAGAACCCGAACAGCTTCACCACCGCGCCGATCTCGGTCTTGCTGAAACCCACCTCCAGGTAGAACGGCGTGGTCATCTGACCGGCGATGGAATCGCCCATCTTGTACAGCAGGATGAAGCCCAGGATCCACCAGCAATCGGGGCGGCGGAAAAACTCCCGGAACGGCAACACCACGGCTTCCCGCAGGGAAGCGGGACCGACCGCGGCCGCCACCGGCTCCGGCATCCGCAGCGTCACCAGTACCCCGCTCAGCAGGAGGGCGGCAGCGGCACCGTAGACCGCCGCGAACCCGGTACGGTCGGCGAGGATGAGGCCACCCCCGGAAGCCAGCAGCATGCCCAGGCGGTAGCCGTTGACGTAATAGGCCGCCCCCAGGCCCTGCTCGCCGTCGGCCAGGCTCTCCCGGCGGTAGGCGTCGATCAGGGTATCCTGGGAAGCGGATAGAAAGGCGACCAGCAGGGCCACCGCGGCGAGCTCCAAGGATCCTGCCGCCGGCGAGATGGAGCCGAGGCCGGCGAGCGCCGTCGCCAGCAGCACCTGCACCAGGACCAGCCAACCGCGCCGGCGGCTGCGTCCGAACAGCCGGTAGCGGTCGAACAGCGGTGCCCACAGAAACTTGAGGGTATAGGGCGTGCCGACCAGGGCAAACAGGCCGATGGTGGTGAGATCGACCCCGCTGTCCTTCATCCATGCCTGCAGAACCGAGCCGGTGAGCAACAGCGGCAAGCCACTGTAGAACCCCATGACGAAGGCCGCAAGCATGCGGCCGTTCAGCAGTTCCCGCCACAGCGGCCGCGGCGATCTCAACGGCCTTCCCGCTGCAGTGCCGCCGCGTTCCGCCGCGGCAAAGGCGGCCGCCTACTGCAGCTTTTCGCCAATCTCGACGGCATAGCTGGCGCCGCTCTCCAGCGCCGCCGGCGGATTCAGACCCTGCAGGTCGCCCGGCGCCGGCAAGGCGTTGCCGGACTTGGAGACGCGCGCGCCCAGGACCAGCTGCGGAGCGGAAGAGAGGTTCTTGCCGGGCAACATCGCCATCGAGTCGTCGAGGCTGACTTCCAGCGGCAAATCCTTGACCTGCTTGCGCACGATGGCCAACGGCATGGGCGGACCGGAGGCGGCGCGGGCGAAGATGAACACGGTGTCTTCGGCCGCCGCCTCATCCCGCAGCGCCACCGCCAGGCTGACCTTGACCCGGATCGACTTGCCGCCGCCGGCATCGGCCGCCGCCTCCTCCACCGCCGCCGCCGGCTTCGCCGCGGCGCTGGCGGCGTCGACCTCCTGGCCGATCTGGACACTGTAGGCCTTGCCGTTCTTCACCGCCACCGGCGCGTTCATCCCCTGCAGATCGCCGGCCGCCGGCAGGGCGCTGCCGGACTTCGACACGCGCGCGCCGATCACCAGTTGCTCGAAGGAGGACAAGTTCATGTTGGCGACCATGCCCATGCTGTCGTCGAGGGTGACTTCCGCCGGCAGTTCCTTCACTTTCTTGCGGGCGATGGCCAGCGGCATGGGCGGGCCGGAAGCGGCCTTGGCGAAGATGAACACGGTGTCGTCGGGACCGGCCTTCTTCTTCAGGGCCGGAGCCAGGCTGACCTTGACCTTGATCGTCTTCTTCGGCTTGGCCGAACCGGCACCAGCGCCGTCGGGCTCGGGCGCGCCGGTGCCGCCCACCTGCTCGATGATCTGGCTGAGATGCTTGTAGTCCTCGCTGTCCTTGGGGAATTCCGCCCGCAACTTCTTCAGATAGCCCCCGGCCTGTTTGCCGTCGCCGGCCTCCGCCGCTGCCGCTCCCAGAATCCACAGGGCGTTGTGGTTCTTGGGGGCGAGCTGGATGATCTCGCTGGCGATCTCCAGCGGCCGGCCGCGGAAGCTTCCGGCCACCTCCCCCAGGGACTCGGCGTAATAGCCCTTGGCGTCCAGGTTGTCCGGTGTCTTCTCCAGAACCTTTTCGTAGGTCTCGACCGCCTTGTCGAACTGGCGCGTCTCGTGATACGAACGCGCCAGCAGCATCCAGCCCTGGAGGTTGTTGGGCTCGTTCTTCAGCCGTTCCGCCAGCCGCTCGATCATGGTGTTGAAGTCACCGGGCGCCTGGCCGCCGGGATGGCCCGCCGCATCGGCCCGCGCCGCCGGCTGGAAATCCGCCAGGTCGGGGCGGCCCAGCTGGGAATAGGCCACACCGCCCAGCAAGGGCGCGGCGATCAGCGCCAGCAGCAGGGAGGTGCGGCCGGCGTCGGCCGGCTTGCCGCCGCGGGAGGGCTCGGCGGCGCTGAGATCGGTCAGCAGGTCCTTGTCCAATTCCTGCCGCAGCACCTCCACTTCTGCCGGTGACAGCTCCCGCGCCAGATCCTCCCGGCGCTGGCGGTGCAGCAGCAGATTGAGCTGCTGGCGGTCGATGCCGGCGCGGTCGAGGCGGCCGCGCAGCGCGGGCAGGAACAGGACGTAGGCCAGCAATAGCAGCAAGGCCGCGGTAAACCAGAATCCGGCCATCGGCTAACCCTCGATCTTCGCCTTCAGGCGCTCGAGCCGCTGCCGCTCTTCCGCGGTCAGCTCGTCGGCCCGGCTGCCGACACTGCGGCGCCGTGCCTGCTGCCACAGGAACCAGCCCCCCCCCAGCAAGGCCGCGAAGGGGCCGAGCCAAAGCAGATAGGTGATCGGTTTCACCGGCGGCCGGTAGAGGACGAAATCGCCGTAGCGGTCGGTGAGGAACTTGACCGCTTCCTCGCCGTTCTTGCCCTCCTGAATGATGTTGTAGACCTCGGTGCGCAAGTCCTTGGCCAGGTCCGCATCGGAATCGGCCAGCGACTGGTTCTGGCACACCAGGCAGCGCAAGTCCTTGATCAGGGTTTCATAGGTGGCCTGCTTGGCGGGGTCCTGAAATTCCCGGATCTCGGTCGCCGGCAGCGCCGAAGTCAGCGCCAGCAGGAGCGGAAAGGCGATTCGCTTCATCATGCGCCGACCTCCTCGGCCTGCAGTTTCTGGATCAGGGGGAACAGGGTCTCCATCCAGACCTGTTGGGTGATGGGCCCGGTCTGCTTGTGGCGGATGACCCCCAGCTTGTCGATGACGAAGGTCTCCGGCACCCCGTACACGCCCCAATTGATGCCCACCCGGCCGTCGGCGTCGAAGGCGCTGGTCAGATAGGGATTGCCGAACTGCTGCAGCCAGCCGAGGGCGGCGTCGCGCTCGTCCTTGTAATTGAGGCCGTAGATCGGCACCAGCTTGGCCTTGGCCAACTCCATCAGGAACGGATGCTCCTCACGGCAGGACACGCACCAGGAGGCCCAGACGTTGAACAGGCTGACCTGACCTTTGAGATTGGTACTGCCGAAGGTCTGGGACGGGTCGGCCACCTGGGGCAGGGAGAACACCGGGGCCGGCTTGCCGATGAAGGGCGACGGCACTTCGCGGGGATCCAGCCGCAGGCCGATCCCGAGGAAAACCACCAGGATCAGGAAGATTCCCAGAGGAAGGAGAAATCGCATGCGCATGGGAGTAATGGGGACGGATTGGGAGGAAGGCGGCGGACCGCTGGCCTGAAGACAGCGGTCCGGTAATCGGGGCGGTTATCCGGCCACGGTGGCCGCCGCGGTTTCGGCGCCGGCTGCCCGCTTCACCTGCAGCCGGTACCGCCGGTCGCTGGCGGCCAGGGCGCCGCCCGTCATCATCAGTAGGCCGCCCAGCCAGACCCAGCGCATGAAGGGTTTGTAATAGACCCGAACGCTCCAGGCGCCCTGGTCGAGGGGTTCGCCCAGAGCCACGTAGAGGTCGCGCAGCAACCCCGGGCTGATGGCCGCCTCGGTCATGGTGTTGCGCTGCACCTTGTAGCTGCGCTTCTGCGGGTTCAGTTCGGCGATGATGCGGTCGCCCTGCAGCACCTGGAAGTGACCCTCCTTGGCCCGGTAGTTGGGACCGGTCACATCCTTGACTCCCTCGAAGCGAAAAGCGAATGCGCCGAGGTCCGTCGACTCCCCCGGCGCCAGCTTGACCGTCTTCTCCAGGCTGTAGTGGTTGGAAATCACCACCCCCACCAGAAACACGGCGGCCCCCAGGTGGGCGACGGTCATGCCGTAGACGCTAAGGGGCAGGGCGCGCAAGCCTTCCGCCAGGGTCGGCCGCAGCCGGACGCGGGAGTAGAGGCTCGTCGCGGCGGTGGCCGCCAGCCACAGCGCCATGGACAGCCCCGCCATAGCGGTGAAGTCGCTGCGGTCGAGCCAGATCAGCACCAGCGCCACGCCCACCACCAGACAGCCTTCGAACAGATAGGAAAGCCGCTTCACCAGCGCCTTCAGGTCACCCTGGCGCCACGCCACCATGGGCGCCAGGCCGGCGAGCAGGAAGATGGGCGCCATCACCGGCGTGAACACCGCGGTGAAATAGGGCGGTCCGACCGAGATCTTGCCCAGCCCGAGGGCATCCAGCAGCAGCGGGTAGAGGGTGCCCAGCAGCACGCTGGCGGCGGCCACCACCAGCAGGATGTTGTTGAGCAGCAACAGGTTCTCCTTGGAGAACAGGGCATAGTGGGCATTGTCCTTCACCGCCGGTGCCCGCAGGGCGTAGACGGTGAGCGAGCCTCCCACCACCACCGCCAGGAAGACGAGGATGAATAGACCGCGGGCGGGATCGGAGGCGAAGGCGTGGACCGAGGTCAACACCCCGGAGCGGACCAGGAAGGTGCCGAGCAGACTCAGGGAGAAGGCGAAGATCGCCAGCAGTACGGTCCAGGTCTTGAACGCGCCGCGCTTCTCCGTCACCGCCAAAGAATGGATGAGGGCGGTCGCCACCAGCCACGGCATGAACGATGCGTTCTCCACCGGATCCCAGAACCACCAGCCGCCCCAGCCCAGTTCGTAGTAAGCCCACCAGGAGCCGACGACAATGCCGAAGGTGAGGAAGATCCACGCCACCAGGGTCCAGGGCCGCGACCAGCGCGCCCACGCCGAATCCAGGGAACCGCCCAGCAGCGCAGCGATGGCGAAGCTGAAGGCCACGCTCAGTCCCACATAGCCCATGTACAGCATGGGCGGGTGAATGGTCATGCCGAAATCCTGCAGCAGCGGATTGAGGTCGTTGCCCTCCGGCGGAACCGGCACGATGCGCTCGAAGGGATTGGAGGTGAGCAGGATGAATAGCTGGATGCCGACGCTGACCAGCCCCATCACCCCCAGCACCCGCGCCAGCATCTCATCGCTGAGGCTGCGGCTGAACAGGGTTACGGCACCAGTCCAGACGCCGAGGATGGTCGCCCACAGCAGCATCGAGCCTTCGTGGGCGCCCCACAGGGCGGCGAAGCGGTAGTAGGTGGGCAGCGAGCTGTTGGAGTTGGTGGCGACGTAACTCACCGAGAAATCGTTCTGCAGGAAACAGATCTCCAGGCAGACGAAGGCGACCAGCAGGAAGAAGAATTGGGCGCGGGCGGCGGGCTTGGCCACCGCCATCCATATCGGTATCCCCTGCTGCGCCCCGGCCAGGGGGAAGCCGGCCTGCAGCAGCGCCATCATGAACGCCATGATGAGGGCGATGTGTCCGAGTTCTGCGGTCATTTGCGGAAATCCTTGTAGTTGATGGGCATCTGGCCGTTCTTCCGGAGGGCTTCGCCAACTTCCGGCGGCATGTAATTCTCGTCGTGCTTGGCCAGGACCTCGGTGGCGACGAAGGTGCCCTGGTCATTCATCTGGCCGATGGAGATGATGCCCTGGCCCTCGCGGAACAAATCCGGCAGGATGCCCGAGAAGACCACCGGAACGGTGGCGCCGCCGTCGGTCACCGTGAAGCGGACGTCCACCCCCTGCAGCCGCTGGACGCTACCCTGCACCACCAGGCCTCCCACCCGGAACGGGTAGCCCTTGGGGGCTTCCCCGTTACTGACCTGGGTCGGGGTGTAGAAATACAGCAGGTTCTTCTGGAAGGCGGTGAGGCCAAGAAAGGCGGCGACGGCGACCCCGGCCAGAACCGCCCCCACCAGGACCATTCGACGCTGGCGCGGGGTCATGGACGATCCCTCCCCGGCTGGCGCAGACTCCTTTTGATGCTCCGCCGGATTTCGCCGCTACGACGCAACGGCAACACCAGATTGACCACCAGCACGACCGCCACCAAACCGTAGGACGGCCAAACGAAGGCGGCATAACCGCCCATGGACAGAAACTCTTGCAGCGACATGTTTGGAAGCGAAACTCCGGAAGAACGGGGCCGGGAGCGCGTCGGGACCCGATGCGGGCCGCGGCCGGAAGACAAAGCTTACCGAATAATTACCGGAAAGTCAGGGCAAGACTCGTACCAGCAGCCCGGAAAGCGGGACCGGCGGACACTCTGGCCGCACGCCGCCAGATCCTGCCGCTCTCAGCCCCGGCTGCGATCGGCCAGCGCCCCCATGAGGCGCCGGGAGAACGGTCCGATGTCCTCGTTGTGCAAGGCAAACCGCCCTTGCCGGCGGTCGCTGAAGAAGTACCGCAAGGACCGGTACACGGTCTCGAAGGACAGCTCCTCCCAGGGAATCTCCGCCTCCGCGAACAGCCGGGTCTCCAGGCTCTCGGCTCCGGGTTCGCTGCGCTCGTCCAGCATGCGGGCACGGAAGAAGACGTAGACCTGCGACAGATGGGGCAGGCTGAAGAGGGTGAACAACTCGGCGATCTCGACCACCACGTTGGCCTCCTCCAGGGCCTCCCGGCGCGCCGCGTAAGCCAGGGTCTCGCCCTCTTCCATGAAGCCCGCGGGGAGCGTCCAGTAGCCCTTGCGCGGCTCGATGGCGCGCCGGCACAACAACAGCTGCTCCCCCCATACCGGCAGGCAGCCGGCGATAATCTTGGGATTCCGGTAGTGGATGGTACCGCAGGCATCGCAGATGTGACGAAGATGGTCGTCCCCCTCCGGGGTCCCCCGTCGCAGCGGGCCCCCGCAGTGACTGCAGAAATTCACCGATCCTCAGGCGGTCATGGTCGTGATCAATCGGTCCTCCAATTCGAACCGGACCGCCAGAGCCTCGCCCAGACGCGACAGGTCGTCGAGCAGGTTGCGCCGCAGCGAAGGCCCGTCCAGTTTCTCGTAGTTGTCGTTGAACGACACCGCAGCATCGGTGGTCTGCGCGATCTGCGGGTAGATCTCCTCGGCCACCGCCAGCACCTTGCGGCGCCTCTCGCTGCCGTCCAGCAGGCGCTGGTAGACCCCGAAATGGCCCAGCGAGATGTAGTCGATGAGGATCTGGCAGAACTGCTGGACCATGATTTCCACCGGCTGGTCGTCGGCAAACGGCTTCATCCCGGCGATCTTGCTGTAGATCGCCCAGACATCGCGGCGCTCCTCCAGCAGTTCGGAAATCAGTTTGTTGGTCTGCTGTCGCCGCTCGGATACGCTTTGTTGTCTGATCATGGCTCGAATACGACCGGGTCAATGACTTCGGCGCCATACTTTATTGCATCTCCAGTGCCAGAACAATCGCAAACCCCCGCGGCAACTGTGCCGGGGCGAGGCGACGGCGGCGCTCCCGGAACCTTATAATGGGCGGGTTACCCAATCACATCGCAAAGGTTCGGCTAATGAACGTACTCATCGTGGGCAGCGGCGGACGCGAGCACGCGCTAGCCTGGAAAGCCGCGCGGTCGCCGCTGGTCGGCAAGGTGTTCGTGGCACCGGGCAATGCCGGGACCGCACTGGAACCGGGGGTCGACAACATTCCCATCGCCGCCACCGACATCGTCGCCCTGCGCTTCTTCGCACAGGAACGTGGGGTTGGCCTGGTGATCGTCGGCCCCGAAGCGCCGCTGGTGGCCGGCATCGTCGATGAGTTCCGGGCGGCCGGCCTCAAGTGCTTCGGCCCAACCCGGCTGGCCGCCCAACTGGAAGGGTCAAAGGCCTTCTGCAAGGACTTCCTGGCCCGCCACGGCATTCCCACCGCCCAATACCAGACCTTCACCCGGGTCACCGACGCCGTCGCCTACATCCGCCAGCGCGGGGCTCCCATCGTGGTGAAGGCCGACGGCCTGGCGGCGGGCAAGGGAGTCGTGGTCGCCACCACGGAGCAGCAAGCCATCGCCGCGGCGGAGCAGATGCTGGCGGGCAACGCCTTCGGCAGCGCCGGGCACCGAATCATCATCGAGGACTTCCTGGCCGGAGAGGAAGCCAGCTTCATCGTCATGGCGGACGGCAGCAATGCCCTCGCAATGGCCACTTCCCAGGACCACAAGGCGCGCGACGACGGCGACAGCGGCCCCAACACCGGCGGCATGGGGGCGTATTCGCCGGCACCGGTGGTCACCCCCGAAATCCACGCCCGCATCATGCGCGAGGTCATCCATCCCACCCTGGCGGGCATGGCGGCCGATGGCACTCCCTACACCGGCTTTCTCTACGCCGGGTTGATGATCGCTCCCAACGGTTCGGTCAAGGTCCTGGAATTCAACTGCCGCTTCGGCGATCCCGAGACCCAGCCGATCCTGATGCGGCTGAAAAGCGACCTGGTGGGGCTGTGCCTGGCGGCGCTTGACGGCAAGCTGGACCGCACGCCGGTGGAATGGGACGCACGCCCTGCCCTGGGGGTGGTGATGGCTGCCGAGGGCTATCCGGACCACTACCGCAAGGGCGATTTCATCGAAGGACTGCCGGCCGGCGACAACGGCGAAACCAAGGTGTTCCACGCCGGCACCAAACGCCAGGGGGACCGCGTCCTCACCGCCGGCGGCCGGGTTCTGTGCGCCTGCGCCCTCGGCGGCACCATCCAGGACGCCCAGCGCAAGGCCTATCAACTGGCGCGGGGGATCCGTTGGCCGGGGGCGTACTATCGCACCGACATCGGTCACCGCGCCATCAACCGCAACGGCTGAACCCGGTGTCCGCGGTCTTGGCCCCGCCTCCGCAGGAACCGAATCTGGCACCCTGCGACGGTGAGCTCTACTACCGGCCGGCCTTCCTCGACTCCGCCGAGGCCGATTGCGTCTTTCGGCAGCTCCAGGACGAACTGGACTGGACGCAGGAAGTGATCACCGTCGTCGGCCGCCGCGTTCCCGTACCGCGGCTGGTAGCCTGGCACGGCGACCCGGAGGCGGTCTACCGCTACTCCAGCCTCGACCACCTGCCCCGACCCTGGACCAAGACCCTGCAGATTCTGCGGGACAAGGTGGAATCCGCGTCCGGCCACCGCTTCAACAGCGTGCTGGGTAACTGCTACCGCGATGGGGAAGACTCCATGGGCTGGCACGCCGACCAGGAAGCCTGCCTCGGCCGCGACCCCTGGATCGCCTCCCTCAGCCTCGGCGCGGAAAGGCTGTTCAAGCTGCGCCACAACCGCGGGGTTCCGGCCCTGGAACTGCGCCTGGGCCACGGCAGTCTGCTGCTGATGGGCGGCAGCCTGCAGCATCGCTGGCGCCACTGCGTCCCCAAATCGCGCCGCGTCAGCGGCGCCCGCATCAATCTGACCTTCCGCCTGATCCACCCGGTATCCTGAGCTCATGGGCAAAATCATCCCCTTCCGGAAACCCAAGGCGTCCGAAAGACACGCCAACAAGGCCTTGTGCCGCGCCGGCTTCCACAAGTGGCAGGCGGAAACCGCCACACCCTTCGACGTCAAGCAGGGAAGGCTGGTAACGGTCTACCGCTGCCAGCGCTGCGGCCTCACCCGCAGCGAGCTGGCCTGATGGCCGCCACCGACGGCGAGCTGCTGTTTCGGGTGGACGCCGAGGACCGCGTCCTCGGCTCCTGTCGGCGCGGCGACGCCCACCGCCTGGGCCTGCGCCATCGAGCGGTGCATATCCTGGTTTTTGACCGCGCTGGCCGGGTGCTGCTGCAGAAGCGCGCGCACTGCAAGGACATCAACCCGGGGCTGTGGGACACTGCGGCGGCGGGCCATGTCGACTACGGCGAGAGCTACCGCGACTGCGCCCTGCGCGAGCTGGGGGAAGAACTGTGCATCACCGCGGCGCCGGAGCCGGAGCCGCAATTCAAGATCCCGGCAACCACCCAGACCGGGTGGGAATTCGTCCAGGTCTATGCCGTGGTCTGGGACGGCGCCATCCAGCCGCTGGCCGGGGAAATCGACGAGATCCGCTGGTTCGACGCCGCCGCGATCGATCGGCTGGTAACGGAGGGAAGATTTCCCCTCACCAGCTCCTTCACCGTCATCTGGAAAACCTTTCGGACATCGGCAGGGTCTAAGAAGTAGACCCACATTGTGTGGCGCAACTTGCCGAACGCGACGCTCTGCCGTCGCGAGACGGTGGTAAGTGGGAGGTGTGTCATGTCCGACAAAGAAACCCCAGTCACAGTCACCAACAAAGAGATGGAAACGCCGCAACGCCACAGCGCGTTGAATGCCTTCGACGAGATGGACCGCTGGTTCGACGATGTCTTTCCGCGCAACTGGATGCAGCCTTTCTTCCGGCGCGGCTGGCCGGATCTGGAGATGGCCTTCGGCGGCAAGGCGCCCCGAGTCGACGTGATCGACCGGGAAACCGAGTTGGTGGTCCGGGCCGAGTTGCCCGGCGTCGCCAAGGAGGACCTGGAAGTGTCCCTCAGCGACAATCTGCTGACCATCCGTGCCCGCACCCGGCATGAGGAAACACAAGAAAAAGGCCGTTATCACCGGCGCGAGATCACCAGCGGTGAATTCCAAAGGTCGGTGCGCTTGCCGGCCGACGTCGAAGGGGAAAAGGCCAAAGCCAGCTTCAAGGACGGGGTGCTGGAACTGGTTGCCCCCAAGGCGACCAGCGCTGTCCGCCACAGCATTAAGGTCGAATGACCCTGGGTGGTAGCGGACAGCGGTGCTTCCAACGGACTGCCGGAATTTTCGGCGGCATCCGGTCGTGCCCGTGGCCCGGGTCGCGCCACGGGCGCTTTTTTGTACATCCGCGGCGGCCTTGAGCCTACCACCCGAGAGCGATGCCATGAATCCGGAACCCACACCCTTCGTCCCCCGCCGGCTGCTGTTCATGCTGGGCCTGACCCTGTGGCTGGTGTTGAGCATCAAGCTGGAGATCATCGCTCTCACCTTCGCCAAGCTCGGGCTCGATCCGGGCTCGGCGCTGATCCTGCTCATGACCTCCTTGTTCGGCAGCGCCATCAATCTGCCGCTGTTCACCATCCGCGCCGCGGCCCCGCCGGCGGCCGCCGAACCGGTCTATCACGGTCTGCTGGCATCCCCCGGCCGGCCATTCACCGGGCAGACCCAGGTCGCCGTCAATGTCGGCGGCTGCCTGGTGCCATTGCTGTTCTCCTGGTTCCTGCTGCAACACAACCCCATCGCCGGCGGCAGCCTGATCACGGCGGTCGCCCTGGTGGCCGCCGTGAGCTACGGCCTGAGCCGGCCCGTCGCGGGACTGGGCATCGCCATGCCCATCCTGGTGGCGCCCCTCACCGCGGCTTTGGCCGCCATCGTCCTGGGCGGGGAACAGCGCGCGGCGCTGGCCTATATCGCCGGATCGGTGGGAGTCCTGATCGGCGCCGACCTGCTGCGGCTCAAGGACATCCGCCAACTGGGGGCACCCCTGGCCTCCATCGGCGGCGCCGGCACCTTCGACGGCATCTTCATGACCGGACTGGTGGCGGTACTTCTGACTTGACCCGGTTCCCGCATTGCGCCGCATGCGGGCTACTTCATTCCCTTGGCCAGGTCTGTCAGCAGCGTGGCGAGATCCTGGTGGAACCAGGGCTGGGCGGCGAGGAAGACCTTGCGGTTGTGGTAGAACTCCCGGAAGCGATCGGCCAGATTGGAACCGGTGAGGCGTGCGCCGAACACGTCGGCGCCCAACGGCGGACCGCGGTCACCGGGACCGAACACGACATCGAGCATGGTGTTGCCCATCTCTACGTTGTAATGTCCGACGTCCTGCCAGATGCGGGTCTCGTTGTTGCGGATGCGCTCCACCATGGGCTCCGCCATGCCCTGGAAATCCCAGAGTTCCACCGAACCACCGGCCGTCTGCGGCACCGCCTCCGCCGCCCTGGCGATCTGCTGCAGATCCTGCCAGCGCCGCAGGGATTCGCCGCAGGCGATGCGCAACTCCATGCCCTGGGCGTGGACCGGATACACCAGCAGCCTTACCTCCACGCCGCGCCGGCCCAGCTCCCGTAAGAGCGCATCCAGCCCCTTCCGATTGAGGTTCGTGGCCGGCTCGCTCCAATCCGGCTGCAGCCCCGCCACCGCCGCCACCGCCTTGGCCGGGTCGGTCCAGCATCTTTTGGATTTGTAACCGTAGCGGGTGATCTGGTAGATCATCTCGCGCCGCCAGCCGCTCTCCACCCGGTCGAGCCGCTCGCGCTTGGAGAAGAACCGGCCCTCCGCGGTATGGCTGGGTCCCTTGTGCTGGCGGGTGAGGGTGCGCCAGGAGGCAGTCAAGGCATCGCCGGAAAGCAGCAGCTCCGCCGCCGACACCGCGCCGCTGAACTCCGACCGGCCGCTGCACTTCACCGGCGGTAGCGGCCCCGGCTGGATGCCGATCACGGCGCGGCGCAGATCGGTGTGCTTCAGCGCATAGAGCACGTTGCAATAGACCATGCCCCAGTCGGAACCGGCCATGGCGAAGTTGTAGCCGGCCAGCTGGCCTCCATCGGTGAAGGCAGGATGGAGCGGGTCCAAGCCGATCTCGGTGTAGGAATTGCCGAAGATCACCGCCTGGGGACGACGGCGCGCCAGGATCACCGGCTTGATGTGGCGCTCGTAGTGGGCGAATTCGGTGCGGGCGGCGTTGATGCCGGTCAGATTGACGTCGCCGTAGTACCAGAACGGGTCGATCACTCGGTTGAAAGCCGCGGCCAGCCCCAGCAGAACCAGCAGGGCGGTCAGGCAGCCAATGGCATAAGCCTTGGTGGTCATGTCAAAACTGGAAATAGATGAATTCGCTGAGGCCCGAGATGGACAGGATGGCCGCGAAGCCCGCGGTCACTGTGGCGGCCGCCCAGGCCCAGCCGGTGCGCCAGTACCAGGTCTCATGCGCCGGGGCGCCCAGGCGGGACGGACAAAACCCCGGCTTGTGGCGCTCGAAGATTTGCTGGGTGTTGGGCAGCAGCCAGCAGCCGGACAGCAGCAGCAGGCACCCCAGGGCTTCCTTGCCTTTGCCGAACAGTGGCATGTGGGCGAAGTTCACGTGGTGCGCCAGCAGCCATTGGGCGATGGCCGACTGCTCCCGGTGTTCGATCCAGGCGTAGGGCATTGTCACCCCGTTCTCCCCGGCGAGACCCTGCAGAATCAGCCAGGCCGAGGCCAGGGTATCGGCCCGGAAAAACACCCAGGCCACCATCACCGCCAACAGGGTCAAGGCCCCGCCGGCGATGCGCCCGACCGGCGTCGTGTGGCTTAGATCGGTGCCCAAGCGTTCCCGCAGCGCCCGCCAGGCGTGGTTGACGGCGAGATACAGCCCATGCAGCCCACCCCACACCACAAAAGTCCAGTTCGCCCCGTGCCACAAGCCCCCCAGCAGCATGGTGGCGAACAGGTTGAAGTAGCGCCGGAACTGGCCGTGGCGGTTGCCGCCCAGGGGGATGTAGAGGTAGTCCCGCAGGAAGCGCGACAGCGACATGTGCCAGCGCCGCCAGAACTCGATGATGTTGCAGGACTTGTAGGGCGAATAGAAGTTGATGGGCAACCGAATGCCGAACAGACAGGAGAGACCTATGGCCATGTCGGAATAACCGGAGAAATCGAAATACAGCTGCAGGGTATAGGCCAGCACCCCGCCCCAGCATTCCAGCAGGGTCAGAATCTGGCCGTGGGCGGCCGCATCGAACAGCAGCCGGGCCTCCGGCGCCACCCCGTCGGCGATGACCGTCTTCTTGAACAATCCCAGTAGGAAGATGGTGATTCCCAGCGCCAGTTTGTCATAGGAGAAGCGGTAGGTCTCCCGGTGGGCGAACTGCGGCATCATCTCGCCGTGGTGGAGTATGGGCCCGGCGATCAGATGGGGGAAATAGGTGACGAACAGCAGGTAATGGGTGAAATCGTAGTCCTGCACCTTGCCCTGCCGCACATCCACCAGATAGGCGATCTGGGTAAAGGTGAAAAAGGAGATACCCAAAGGCAATACCACCTGGGGAATCGTCCAATGAACATCGAGGGCATGATCCAGCTCCGCCACGAAGAAGTGGGAATACTTGTAATATCCCAGCACCACCAGATTAGCGGCGATGGCCGCGGCGATTATCAACCCGGCCCTGCGACTGCGGCGCTGCTGCACCAGCCGGCCGATATGACTACCCGCAAGAAAATTGAAGAGAATGGAGCCCAGGAGTATCGGGAGGTTATGCCAGTCCCACCAGGTGTAAAACACCAACGAAGCGAACGCCAGCCAGCCAGCCGCCAAGCCGGCACTGTGCCGTGCCGCCAGGTAGAAGACCAGCAAGGTCAGGGGCAGGTATAGGAAGATGAAGGGATGGGAGTTGAAGAGCATTTTTTAGAGGTCCGATCCTGAGGAGCGGCCTTAATATGGTTTTGAATCGCTGGAATTCGCTACCGCGGATTACACCCTACGTCGTTTTCCTAAAATCCGTTGGTTAGATCGTCGTCACAAGACGAAGCCTACAGTAGTCCCTCGGTCATTCTCCATCTACCTGGAGAAAGACCACTCGAGAAACTCATCGGCTACTTCAGGGGTAAGCTCTTGAACTGCCTCAGCAACCGGAGCAAAGCCCTTCGCTACCGCAATGGCCGAAAGCGCGCAGGCCAGGAAAGTGGCGTCCCACTCACGTTCAGCAGCGGCGGCTACGAGAGAAGGAAGCTTTCCAAGAGCAGAAAAATACGCGGTCTCCATCTCCTCCGGAATCGTAACACCACGTTTCTGGCGACAGATCTCGATCCAGGCAGGAAATTGAAAATAGGCGGAATCTGCTTTTTCTGGAGCAATTTCCAAAACCCGCACGACATGAGGTACCGCTGCAAAAGAAGCGGGGTACACATCCCCTTGATGTGCCAACGCACTCCAAAGCGTAAACCAAGGTTCACTGCGGCCCTCCGACTTAGGAAAACTTTCGAGCCGTCGCAGCAGCGCTGGAATGGCCGAAGCACTGCCATATTCATCAGTAAGTTCGGACCATTTCGGACTATCTAGACTCAGCATCGCACGCGCCATTCATTCTCTACATCCAACCCCGGCTACGCCGGCTCCAACTTGGCATAAGCCAACATCAGCCACTTGGTGCCTGCATTGGCGAAATTCACCTGCACCCTTGCCTGGCTGCCCTCGCCTTCTGCCTGGAGGATCACCCCTTCGCCGAAGCTGGCATGGGTCACCCGCTGGCCCAGCTTGAAGCCAGCACCGGCGGCTGCGATGCGGGCGAACACGCCGGGCTCGCCCTTGGGCATCGCAGTCACCGGCCGCGAGACATGCCCCCGCATGCGGACCTCCTCCAGATGCTCCGCCGGAATCTCCCGCAGAAACCGGGACGGCCGCGGGTAGCTGTCGCGCCCGTAGAGCCGGCGCGATTCGGCATAACAGAGGTAGAGCTTGCGCTTGGCGCGGGTGATGCCGACGTAGCAGAGCCGCCGCTCTTCCTCCAGCCGGCCGGCGTCCTCCAGCGACTGCATGCTGGGGAACAGCCCCTCCTCCAGGCCCACCACGAACACCAGTTCGAATTCCAGGCCCTTGGCGGAATGCAGGCTCATCAGCTGCACGCAGGGTTCGAGGGGATCGCCTTGGGCTTCGCCGGCTTCCAGGGCGGCATGGGCCAGGAAGCGGTCCAGCGGCGCCATGACCTCCTCGGCGGCGGCGGGTGCCTCGTTGTCGAACTGGCGGGCGGCGGTGACCAATTCCTTGAGGTTCTCCACCCGAGTCGCGCCCTGCTCGCCCTTTTCCTTGAGGTAATGGTCGATCAGCCCGCTGCCTTCCACGGTCAGTTGCACCTGTTCCTGCAGGGCCTTGCCGCCGGCCTGATGGGCCAGCATGTCGATCAGTTGGAGGAAGGCGCCCAACAGGCCCCGCGCCCGGCTCGGCAGCACGTCGGCGGTGGTCAGCCCGACCGCCGCCTGCCACAGCGAGCTTTCCCGGTCTCGTGCCAGATCGCGGATGGCGTCCACTGTGCGGGTACCGATGCCCCGCGTCGGCGTGTTGATGACCCGCTCGAAGGAGGGATCGTCGTTGCGGTTGGACAACAGGCGCAGATAGGCCAGGGCGTCCTTGATCTCCTGGCGCTCGAAGAAGCGCAGTCCGCCGTAGACCCGGTAGGGAATCCCCAGCGCGATGAGCTTTTCCTCGAACTGGCGCGACTGGGCATTGGAGCGGTACAGGATGGCCGCCTCGGCGCGGGAATGGCCTTCCAGTGCCCACTGGCGGATGCGGTCCGCCACGAAATAGGCCTCGTCCTGCTCGTTGAAGGCGGCGTAGAGGGCGATCGGCTCGCCGCTGGCGCCGGAGGTCCACAGATTCTTGCCCAAGCGTCCCTCGTTGCGGGCGATCAGGGCATTGGCGGCGTTGAGGATGTTGCCGGTGGACCGGTAGTTCTGCTCGAGCCGGATCAAACGGTGATTGGGGTTGTCGTGCTGGAACCGGTGGAGGTTTTCGATGCGGGCGCCGCGCCAGCCGTAGATGGACTGGTCATCGTCCCCCACCACGAACAGATTGTCCCGGCCCTGGGTAAGCAGCCGCAGCCAGGCGTACTGGATGTCGTTGGTGTCCTGGAATTCGTCCACCAGCACGTGGCGGAAGCGGCTACGGTAATGATCCAGGGGCTCCGGGTTATCCCGCAGGAATTCGTGCATGCGCAGCAGCAACTCGCCGAAATCCACCAGTCCGGCGCGGTCGCACTGCTCCTCGTAGACCCGGTAGATGCGCTGCAACTGGCGTTCGAAAGGCTCGTAGGATTCCGCCAGGTGGCGCGCTCGGTGACCTTGGTCTTTGTGGGCATTGATGTACCACTGGATCTGCTTGGGCGGAAAGCGCGCCTCGTCCAGTTCCAGGGTTTTCAGGATCCGGCGGATCAGCCGGTACTGGTCGTCGGAATCGAGGATCTGGAAGGTGTCCGGCAGCCCGGTCTCCCGCGCGTGGCGCCGCAGCAGGCGGTGGGCCAGCCCGTGGAAGGTGCCCATCCACATGTTGCCGGCGGGGAAGCTCAGCAGTTCCTCGATGCGGCCCCGCATCTCCCGCGCCGCCTTGTTGGTGAAGGTCACCGCCAGGATGCTGTGGGGCGAGACCTGCTCCACCAGCATCAGCCAGGCGATGCGGTGCACCAGCACCCGGGTCTTGC
>Ga0233425_10004386_pt1 | contig 23761 bp, 15 predicted proteins | sample Watercolumn_Towu_2_FD_181712 | JGI IMG/M metagenome (GOLD analysis project Ga0233425, IMG submission 181712) | Freshwater microbial communities from Lake Towuti, South Sulawesi, Indonesia - Watercolumn_Towuti2014_140_MG | ecosystem: Environmental > Aquatic > Freshwater > Lake | place... | reverse complement strand
GCCCACAGGGAACTGTAGTTGTAGCCGGTGCCGAGGCGGATCTGGTGGTCGGCGAAACCCGTATAGACGCCGGACAGGTTGATGCGGGCGTGCCGTTCGTAGGTGAAGGGGTTGCCGATGTAGCCGTTGGGGAAAATCACGCATCGGGCTCCGCAGCCATCTGGAGCGGTGGGATCCATAACTCCGAAGTCGATATTGCCGTCCGGCCCGACGGGCAGCTTGGTGCCCGGCGGCAGCAGCCAGTTGTCGCGGGTGTTCTCATTGGCGGTATGGAAATAGCTGGCCTGGGCCTGCACGTCCCAATGCTCCGTGAACTCGGGGTTGTGGTAGGTCAGGTCGGTGTTCCAGCGGTCGGCGTCGTAGCGGCCATGGGGATTCAGAGCCTGGGCCATGCCGGCGCCCAGCCCGAAGTCGCCGCGGTGCTGGAGCCCCCCGCGCCAGCGCCAGTGGCCGCGGGACACATCCAGCCGCACGTCCAGGTTGTTGCGGGTCAGGCTCATGGGACCCGGTGCCCGGGAAGCGCCGGTACCCAGGAATTGGTCGAAGCTCGTCTGCAGGTCGGCATCGACGATGCTCTCGTAGCCGTTGGTCTTGTGATATTCCAGCATGGCGGCGACATCGAAACCGGCCCAGTTTCCCCCGTGCAATCCCCAGCCGTCGTAGGTGTCGTAACTGCCCACCCGGCCGCCGATTTCGGTGCCGTTGATGTCGTCCTTGGTCTTGGTGATGATGTTGATCACCCCGGCGGCGGCATCGGCGCCGTAGACCGCCGAACCAGGGCCGCGCACCACCTCGATGCGGGCGATGGCCTGGACGGGCATGCCACCCCAGATGATGCTGCGGTCTTCGGCCCAGATGTGGGTGATGGGGATGCCATTGACCAGCATGAGGACCTGCTGGTTGAAGGTGGAATGGATGCCGCGGAAGGTGTAGATGGGGTTCATGCCGATGGCATTGCGCGCCACGTGCAGCCCGGGCACGGTCTCCAGCACCTCGTCGATATCGGTCGCGCCCATGGCCTTGATGTCGGCGGCGGTGATGACGGATGCCACCGAAGGCGCCAGCCGGCGGGGCTGCTGGATGCCGGTGGCGATGCTGATCGTGTCCTCGCCGCCGTAGGCCTCCAGCAGGGCTTGTTCGTCTTCGGACAGCCCGGCGGCAATCGCCGCGCCCAATTGACCCAGGAGGCCCAAGGCAAAGACGCGGATCAGAGGTGACATGGAAGGAATCCTCAGTGGGTTGGCGAGTTCAAGCATCCGCTTGCTGGCGATCCGGGAGAACGGGAACGCGATCAGCAAAGTCTTCCAATCGGTAGGCCAGCGCTATGTATAGCATTTCGACATGACTTGTTGGGCCCAGCGGCACCCCGTGGGAGGGGCGCAACCGCGCTACGGTGGTGGATAGTGAGCGGCATCTGCTCACCGTGATGCGTTGCATCGAACTCAACCCGGTGCGCGCAGGCTTGGTGACCGGTTCCGGAGATGATTCGTGGTCGAGTTATCGCCGTGATGCGCTGTGCGAGTCGGGACCGGGTGGCAAATGGTTGCCCCCAATCCGGAGTATTGGAAGCTGGGGCCGAGTGATCCGGAGCGGCAACTCGCCTACCGGGGACTCTTCAAGACCGGAGTCGGAAGCGCGGATTTGGCGGATATTCCGGACTGCACCCACAAGGGGTGGGCACTCGCTGGTGATCGGTTCAAGGAGGCAATCGAAACTCCCGGTCGACAACACGCCTCATCGAGGGGCATAGGTAGACCGAGGAAGCGGGATAATCGTGTCTGAATCCGTTATCGAAACCCATCTGTCCAGATCAAGCCTGCTCAAGGCCTACGCCATTTCCGGGTAGACCTGAACGCAACAGTGAAACTCGCCCCAGGATTCCGCAGCCGGCATATCGCAATTGACGCGCAGGTAAAGCCGGGCGGGCGCGTGGGTGTAGACGAAATTCCGGTTGCGGCCGATGAAGAAATAGCGATTTCCCAGTCTTCCCAATAGGGAATACGGGGGTACATAGGGCAACGGGAAGCTGGCGCCCGCCGAATAGCCGAGCCAGCCTTCCGGACCATTGGTGCCGGTAAACCAGGAACCGGACCACATCTGACCGTCGGCGGAAATGATCACCTGCTGATTCGGCGACAGATCGATGCCGGTGTCCACGTCCCGTTTGGTCAGATCGACGCAGATTTTCAGCGGCCCGGCCAGGGGATCCTGCGGTAGTTCGAGGCAGCGGGGATCGAGTTCCCGCAAGAACGGGGTCTTTTGCCACTGCAAAATGGGTTCATCATCCTTCATCATGACTTCTCTCCGGGTGGCACCGGTTTTAAGGTGACGGCCCGATCTCGGCCTCTCAGGGCCAACCCGGTCGGTCGGCTCATGCGGCGGACGCGGAAGGAATTCACTCTGGCTTTTCCGCCGCCGACACCGGAAAACATGGTTTCCCGGCGGCTCGCAAAATCACCAAATAACTTCCCGGATTCATAGCGGTAGGGGCGATTTCAATCGCCCATGGCGAATCAATTCGCCCCTACAAGAGCATCCATAAATCGGGAAGTTGTTCCCAGTCATATCCTTACATATCAGGCGCCGCGCCGTGCATGCTGATGCGGAAATTGTCGAAGCGGGCCTTGTAGTTGTCGCGCCGGCTTCCGGGGCCGCCGGCGTCACCGCCGTCAGGGCGGGCATAGACGTTCATGGAACCCCGTGCGAGAACATCCGAGGTACTCGTGGTATGGAATGCGCCGAGGAAATGCTCGTCGACGAAATAGGCCGTGGTCCTGTGGTCGAAGTCCAACAAGATGGTGATGTGATACCACTTGTTGATGCGTATGGGGCGGCTGTATGTCGGACTATCGCCTGCGCCTGATTCGAAATCCCAGCCCTCGACGATGCCCTGGGAAGACAAGCCGATCTCCCCCAAGGTCTCGCCGGCCCCGGATCGCGCCGCCAGGGTGAGGGAAAAGAACTCGCCGGGAGTCAGGTTCGGCTGGTTTTTTTCCAGGAACAGGTCTGCATCGACACGAGCCAAGCGGGTTCTGGATTGCAACTCGATATTGACGGGACGCCGATAAGAGCCGACGGCATCGTAAGGACCGGTAGCCCCCCCTGAACTTTGCAGATCGGCGCCATCGACGACCACTGACTGAACCCCGCGCCTTGCCGCATCGGCCGTTATCCTCGCCGCGTCGGGATTTAGGAACGGTGGAATCGCCAGAGACCATCCATCGGTTCCGAGCAGAGTGCCATCAACCTGAAAGGTCGGCGTCTCGAAACCGGTTCGATACACCTTGCTGTCCGCACCGGCAAACCCAGGAAGGGTGAGCCACCCGGCCACCAGCATCAGCCACGCCGTCACGGGTGCGATGCAAGCGCTGCGATTGCGCCCATGTTCAATCTGTATTTTCATAACTGCCTCCGAAAGATGTAAAGGTTCAAGTCATTCTTGCGTTGGGTTGGCGATACTCATCGCGGGAGCCCGATTCGCCCCCGAATGCGCCAATCCCTCATCGTTTCGGCGGCATTCTCGATGGGCTATGGATGACCAAGGCCTCCGACGCTCAGGTTTGGAGGGACGATGATCGATTCGATACGGGCTCGCGAAAGACCAATGAATCGGTATTAGACGGTGCTCATGTTTCTTCTCCTGTCTGATGGTACGGGCCAGAGCTCGGCGCTGATTGAGCCGGATAACCCGGGCCTCCAGCGCAACTCCCCAGCTTATTCTTTTGCCCACGCAAATCTCCCTGCGCCCGATGGTTTTCCTGCGCAACAATTCCGGCGGCGCGCCTCAACTGCCTGCGAAACGTATGGCGGATTCCGTGTTTTCGGTCAGGAGCAGCGATTCGATGAACGGGGTACCGCCCTGAGTGGCAAAGGGCTCCAGGGTTGAGCCGACCACGACATTGGCGGGCGGTACTGAGCTTGCCAGCAACTGAGCGTATGCCTCGCCTACCATGGAAGGAGGCAGCCCCGTGGATTGGAGCTGCCGAATCAGGGTAAGAGCCTGATTGAACGGGGCGCTGGGCGAGTCATCCGCAAAACCGCTGTCCGATACGGGCTGCATATAAATCGGATGCGGGTGCTCTGCGCCTGTCGTCCCGATGATGTAAGGATTCACGGTCGAGATCAGAATATTGCTCGATGCCTCTTGCAAGGTAAGGCGCAGACTATTTGCATAGGCCAGCAAGGCCCGCTTTGCCGACGTATATCCCTGTATCCAGGGCGTGAGCGGATCGGTTCCGCTCACCAGATAAGCTGCGCTGGATACCGTAAAAAGAAGCCGCGCATAACCCGCGGTGGGCATCAGCGGCAACAGCGCATGGGTAACACGAACGTGCCCTGAATATAAGGTTTCTATCGCCAGTTGGAGTTGCCGAAAATAATAGGAGGGTGAGCCCAGCATGGCTGGGCCGATCGGGCCGATCACAAAGCGCCCGGCATTGTTGATGAGTATGTCCACTTTTCTGCTGCTCAAGCGCTTACCCAAGGCCTTTGTGAATCGCTCCACCGAGTTTGAAATGGTAATATCCAGATCCAGCAAAGGGTAGTGCGGAGGATTTGGTACGGTCTTTACATCGCGGGAGGTGCCAATCACATCGACGCCCCGCGCGACCAACGCTTCCGCGGTCGCTCTGCCTATGCCCCGAGACGCACCGGTAACCACCGCCAGCTTGCCACGCAACTCGATCTCGGGTTCGGCAGTCTCCAGTGGATAATATCGGGGGTTCAGTATCGCGCCGCCACCTGCTGCGTTGGCGGTACCTGCCATCAAGGCATTGCCGGATACCGTGGGCAATGCGACGCTGATCGCTGCCAGGGCGGCAGGTACCCTCAAAAACGTCCGTCTGGTCATACCGGACCCAGACGACATGCCAGGGTGATCGATCGCCATCTCTACCTGCTTTTTCATAATCTCATCCTCTAGTGGACCCATTGCTACTATCGCCGGAGCAGAGGCTAGCGATATACTTTTCGCTAGTCATCACTCGTTCGAGTGAGGCCAAGAAAGATAACGCAGCCCGACTACCAAGAAGGAGGGACGGAACTCATGCTCGACTCAGCCATGCCTTGCTCGCTGGAAGATTTCTCAGCGGTGGTCGAAGTGGTCTATGACTGCGTGCTCCAGCCGGAACGATGGCCCGAGGCGGTGCGAAGGATTTGCGCACTGTGCGAGAGTCCCTACGGATCGGTCAGCGTGATGGATCTTGAGACGTTCGATAACGTCCGGCTTTACGACCATGGCTACAGTCCCGACTATTGGCTCGAATATCAGCGATACGCCAGCGAGCACCCAATTCTGCCCGCGGTGGGTCTCATGCCGGAGGGGGATGTCATCACCATTGCGCAGGCCTGCAGTGACGAAGAGTTTTTCGGCAGCCGCGTCTATCGGGAGTTCTTTCAGCCGCGCGGCCAGTACGATTTCATCGGGCTGTTGGCGCTGCGGACCGGTTCGAGGCTGGGTTACCTGCACGCCTGCCGGGATTTCGAACAACCCCGCTACGGGGAGGATCAGATTCGAATCTTCCGGCTGCTGTCCAAGCACGTGTGCCGTGCCATGAAGATTTCCGATCTGTTCGATTTGCGTACCATGCAAGCCGAGAGCCTTGAACAAACCCTCAATGCTCTCGCTGCCGGGGTATTCCTTTGCACTCGCGATGGTCGGATCGTTTACATGAACAATGCCGCCAGGCGTCAGACCGAAACCGGCAACGCGCTTCGCGTCGTCAACAATCGCCTGTCTCCCGTCGACCCGAAAGCATCCCGTCAGCTTGCCGAAGCGCTGGCGGACGCTGCGGCTAATGAGGCGGAAATGCTGCATGCCGGACATACCATCGCACTGCCCGATCGCGCCGGCGCAGGGCTGGTGGCGACTTTGCTGCCCCTTGGGAGGGGAGAGAGACAGGGCATGGCGAAACCGTTTTCGGCGGCGGCCGCAATCTTCGTGCAGGATCCTGCGATCCTGCCGCTCTTGCCGGGCGAGGCCTTCGCCAAACTCTACGGCCTGACCGGGGGAGAATTGCGTGTTGCCCTGGCCATGGCGCCAGGTTTACAACTGGAAGCGATTGCCGAAATGCTCGGGATCGGCTTGCACACCGTCAAGACACACCTTCAGCACATATTTCAGAAAACCAGCACTTCCAGGCAAGCCGATCTGGTCGCATTGATGGCCCGGGTTTCCGGCCCGATTAGAGCGCGTTGATTGGAGACAAAGGGCGTCCGCCTCGATCTGCGCAGTGGGACTGCCGATCTTTAGTTCAGAGCCGGTCTTCCCGCGTTACTCCAATGTTACCAGCCGGTCCTTATAACGATGCCGGCCCCCCGCTTTGACCGGCCGAGGCAGCCGCGCGCCACCGGAATCGAAACAGGCACCGGAAACGGGTAAGGGGGTGCCCATTCCGATCGAACATCCAAGGAATCCTTATGGATTCTCCGGGGTTCGAGAAAACAACGGTACAACAAGGAGTCCGCTCATGAACCAAGATGTTTTTCACAACCGTCCGGACGTTACCGGGAACACTCTCCCGTCACTCCGCCGCGTTCCATTCCCGGTCCGATCCTCCCCGGCTACCGCCCGATCCGATGTCCGCATTCCCAGGCGGTTGGCCGGAGCTTGGAAAGGGCTCGCGTCCCTGCTGTTGCTCCTGTCCTTGGGACTGGTGCTGAGCCCGGCCCACGGCCAAGATGCCGAACCGAACAATTCCTGCCTCGGTGCCCAGGATCTCGGGGCGATCAGCCTGCCTTACAGCCTGGACGGCGACTTGTATCCGTCACCGGACGGCGACCCCTATATCAGTCTGGCCGATGTGGACTATTTCCGGTTCACCGCCACGCCGGGGACCTTGCTGCAGATCGACCAGGCGCGGGTATCGATGTCTGACCCAGCGTTGGCAGCTTTCGATTCATCCTGTCCGTTTTTCCCCAACTGGAACTGGGTTGACGACAATGGCGGCGGCGATCTCAACGCACGGCTGAAGATCGAAGTTCCTGCCAATGGCACCGTGGTGATTGCGGCATCCGCGTTTCCCGATTATTACTACGGGCCGTACCAGCCTTTTTCCGGCTTCCACTGGGACCAAGGAACCTACCAGCTGACGGTCACCGAACTGCCAGTCATCGGTTCCATCAGCGGCCGCGCAGTCGATCGCCTGTTCGGCGGAGCGCTGCGGGGCGACGCCGCGCCTTATGCGGTGGCGGATCTTCAACGCTGCGACAGCCCCGGCTCCTGCTATTCGGTCGCATCCCAGCCCACGGACAGCGCCGGCCAGTTCCGCTTCAAACGGGTTTCTTGGTCCGGTCAGCGGCTGGAGCCCGGAGCTTACCGGGTCAGCATCAGTGCCAACGAATACCAGCCAGCCCAGAGCGCGGAATTCGCGGTCGCCGAGGGTCAGGACTTCTTGGTACCGGACATCCTGGTCAATCCCTTCCCGGTGAAGATCACCGAGATCCGGCCCTGCGGCGACCTGCCGCCGGAAGGGGGAACTTGCCGGTTCAGCTTCCGGGTCCGCAATCAGATGACCACAGCCTTGACCGGCAAGGCCTGGAGCCTGGTGGAAAACGGCCAGACCGGTTCCTTCATCCCCAATACCCGGTTCCAGGCGGGAGCCCAGGGTCTCACCAACCTGGCCACCGGGGCGAGCAGGGTCGCCAGTTTCTCCTTCCGGGTTCCCGCCACCCTGACGGACGGGTGGCTAGTATGCGTCACCGCATTCGTGGGGCAGGGAGCCGATCCCTTCTTCGCGCCCGTCGGGACGAAGGAGCCGCTGTTCTGCATCCTGAAAGGTTTCACCGGCGGCTACGCCACGCTTTCCGCCAATGGCAAGGCCGCGGGTGGGGGCTTCCAGGTCCTGTCGCCGGAGGAGTCCGAGAAGCTCTATCACCGCAGGCGGCAGTAAGCCGGCGCTACCGGAGGGCACGGTTTCGACCGTGCCCTCCGGCCAGGGCTATGTTTGGGAGTGCCCGTCAGCCGGCGGAGGCAGCCCTTGCCGCCGAGGAACGAGGAGCACCGGTCGCGACCGGTGCGCCTGCTTTCTTCGGCACACCGGAAAACGGCGCAGAAATTCGAAAACGTTCAGCTTGCGAAGCGCGGGTTGATTCGGCGACTCCCGCGGTGCAGGATGCGCCGGTACGATCGGCAGCCACGTTCGAAGCCTTTCGCGACGCCGACGATTCCCCCACCCAGTGCCCGAACCCCAACCACCACCATGATCCCCGACACCATCTGCCTGCCCCGCCCCCTGGTCAATCAGGTGCTGCACTGCGCCCAGGCCAGTCCCGACCTCGAGGTGTGCGGGCTGATCGGCGCCCGGGCCGGGGTGGCGGCAAGCTGGTATCCCGTCGCCAACGTCGCCGATCAGCCCGAGCGGCGCTTTCTGCTCGACCCGAAGGGCCAGATCGATGCCCTGCGCAGCATGCGCGAGGCTGGCGAAGAGTTGTTCGCCATCCTCCATTCCCACCCCACCAGCGCGGCCGAGCCGTCCCCAATCGACCTCAGCGAGATCGGGTACCCGGATGCCTGGATCCTGATCGTGTCCCTCAACACCAAGGGTGTGCTGGAGATGCGGGGATTCCGCCTGCGCCACGATCGGGAGTTCGACGAGGTGGAATTGGTGTTGGACGAGGAATAGCAGCGCCGGAGGCGAGACGGACCCGCCGCATTCCACCCCAAACCCATGCCGATTCGTTAAGGCTATGGGTCCCCTCTCAATGCGGGAGAGGGCTAGGGTGAGAACCAAAACGCCCAAATGTCTCACCGGAGTTCCCGCGAGCCTTGACCGCTTGGCCACACCCCGGGCGCAGCGACCGCTCCGCCGTTTCCCCTCCGGTTGTCCGCGGTTTTTCCAGCGCTTGTTACCGGCTTGTTACGTGCGCCCGGTATTCTTAGGCAATCGGTGATTTTGCGAGCCCGCGGGAAACCGCGTTTTCCGGGGGCGGCGGCTGAAAATCCAGAGTGGATTGCTCCCGCGTCCGCCGCATGAGCCGACTGACCGGCTTGGCCCTGACGGGCCGAGATCGGGCCGTGACCTGACAACCCGTGTCACCCGGAGAGAGATCATGATGAAGGCTGATGCACCCATTATGCAGTGGCAAAAGACACCGTTCTTGCGGGAACTCGATCCCCGCTGCCTCGAGCTTCCGAAGGACCCACTGGCCGGGCCGCTGGAAATCCGCGTCGATCTGACCAAGCGGGACGTGGACACCGGCATCGTCTTGGCGCCGAACCAGCGGGTGGTCATTTCCGCCGACGGTCAGTTGTGGTCCGGCTCCTGGTTTACCGGCACCAACGGTCCGGAAGGCTGGCTCGGCTATTCTGCCGGCGCCAACTTCCCGCTGCCCTATGTACCGCCCTATTCCCTCCTGGGAAGGCTGGGAAATCGCTATTTCTTCATCGGCCGGAACCGGAATTTCGTCTACACCCATGCGCCAGCCCGGCTCTATCTCCGCGTCAATTGCGAAATGCCGGCAGAGGGATCCTGGGGCGAGCTTCTCTGTTGCGTTCAGGTGTACCCGGAAGGGGAGTCCTAGCCGGGAAAATTCGCGCTCGTTCAACGCCGTCCAGGAGCCCGCTGATACGAGGAAAGCCGGACGGAACGGCGAAAAAAGCTCCCGCGCCAGGCGCGGGAGCGACGTTCAACCGCCTGACGGCGGCCGACAGTTCAGCGTTCGACGGGGCCGGCTCTGCTCTTGGTTATCACGACCATCACCTCTCGCTGTTGCAACACCTGCCTGGCAGAGGGGCCGGCAGGTTCTGCTCCGGCTTCCCTGCCGACCGTTCCGGCGGCCCCAAGGGGGACGCGCCGTTCCCGTTCCTTCTCTGACACTCCATCCAAGCGCCCTTGCTGAACGCGAGGTGGCTTGGCGGCGTCACCCTCATTCCGTCGTCAGCCGGTAGCTGAAGTCCAGGCTGAATTGGTATTGGGGAAAGCTTCCCTTGAAATTCACGGTATGCACAGAACCTTTCCGGAAGGGTTTCAGCATCACGTAGATGCCGTCGTCGACGCCGAGATAACTGCCGGCGCCGATCTCTCCCTCGCCCAAGGCCTGCAGCAAATTGCCGTCCGGTGCCAGCACGCTGTAGACATTGGATTGCACGCGGAAATCGCGCTTCCAGTCGGCCTCCACGGGCTTCCCGTCGATCGTTACCGCGAGGCCGGTGGTGAGGTCGATGTGGCGGGCGAGCGCCTGACGCATCTGCGGCGGGTAGGGAAGAGCGTTGACGCCGTCGGGATCGCGGCAAAACTGATTGACCGAGCGGGCTTCGGCATCGAGACAGGCAGTGTTCAGCACCGGAAAGTAGATCGGCTTGCCGGCAGGCACTTTGCATTCCCGCGATGTGACGGTGCTGTTGCATTGGGGATCGCTGGGATTGACGTCCGGAGCGCAGAACCGGCCCCCGAGGAAGAACACCGGTCCGGACTGGCCTTCGGAGCAGTCTGCCGTGTCGAACAGCGGGTGCTTCGCGGCGGGCATGGACATGACCCATTGCTGCCAGGCCGCCGACCAGTCGCTGTAAGTGCGTCCGTACACCACCGCGTCCCGCGGATAAATCTTGCCGTCGTGCCCCCAGGCGCCGCCGCCGGGAACCGCCGTTCCCAGCGCCAACAGGAGACCCATCACGTACTTTGCCGATCTCTTCATGACCCCCCTCCCCCACCAATTGAATTGCTCATGGTCGCACTGCCCTGGCAACTGTTCCGGTCCCGTCCCGGGCGATCCGGCGCGACCGGTTTCCCAACCAGGGGCAACAACGCCGGCTTCGCGGGCTTTCGCTCCGGGTGGCGCGGGAGCGGCCGGACGGGCTGGATGCACACGGTTGGTTGCGACAATCTAGCCCTGGCCGGGTAACAGTCCGGTAACACGCAGTCTGATCCGGAGAGATTCAGGCGCTTTCCCGGCATCCGGGGGAGCTTGGCCGCAGCCCCGCTTCTCGCGCGTTCCGGCACCGGAAATTCCGCTCAACGGCTGCGTTGCAATCGTTCGGCAGCAGCCAGCGCCTCACCCTCGCGGCCGAGGCTTCGATAGCAGCGAATCAGGGCTTCATGCAGGGCGGGATCGCCGGGACAAGCTTCCAGAGCGCGCAGATAACAGTCGACGGCGTCGTCTCCGCGACAGGCGGCTTCGAGATTTCTGGCGTGGCGCAGCACCTGGTGGCGGAACTTGGCGGCGAGCCGTTCGCGGCGATCGATGGCCCAGCTTTCCGGCACACCGTCGAGAAAGGGACCATGATAGAGTGCCAGACCCTTGCGGCAGTTTTCGTCACGATCCGCTGCGGCGCTGCCCAGCCAGCGCTCGAAGCACGAGCAGTCGGACCAGGCCAACCCCGGATCGAGGCTGAGCCGGCCACCGTTCAGGACCACGGCTTCGGAATATTTCAGCAGTCGCCGCAAGCGCTTGAGATTGGTGATCAACGCCCGGTAGGCGGCATGGCCGTCGGATTCGGGCCACAGCATGTCGGTCAGTCGCGACTCCGGAACGTCCCGTCCCCCCAAGGCCAGCATGGCCATGAGCAGTTCCAGGGGTTTGCGCTGGGTATTCTCGGACAGCGTCAGCGGCCAACCGTCGATCACCAGGCTGAAACGGCCCAGGGCGTAAATCCGGATCGGAAAGGGCCAAGACTCGGGCACCGCAACAGCGTCCGGCGGCCTCAGGCCGAGCCTCCGGATTACTACGCAGACGTAGGGCACCTCGATCCCGGCATGCAGCGCAGCGGCACAAAGCCGCGCCATCTCGGCCGGACCGTACAGGCAGGCAAGCACCAGACCGCCACACTGGCGGCTGAGGGCAAATCCCTGCTGCAGAGCCTCCAATGCCGGTCCGGACCGGGCCGGCTCCTCCAGATGCGCGGCGGCTTCGGTGAAGCAGGCCTCGCACTGCAGCACGGCGCTTTCGGTTTCCCGCGCCAGGCGGCGGACAAAATCGAGATGGTCCTCGGCCTCCCGCGCGGAATGCAGGCGGAACCGCGCATGGGCCGCCACCAAATGACCGAGCGCCTGCAGCGCCGGTAGTGCCGCCTGCCGGGCGTAGCGGATGGTGGATTCGGCAGATTCCGCGGTCTGCGGCCAGTCTCCCCGCACCGCATGAAACCGCGCGGCGGCATAGGAATAAACGGCTCGGTGCAGGAGCCCCCCGCCTTCGAGCGAGGCCCGCATCCGGTCGAGATAATGGCGGGCTTCACCGAGGTTTTTTTTCATCAGACAGGCCAGGACGCCGTGCCCCAGCAGCAAGGAAGTGACAAGCTGTTTTCCCCGGCCCTCACCGGGTTCCAGATTTCCCTGAACCACGCACAAGGACTCTTCACCATTACCGGTCATCCCGAGGTAGGTGGCGCGCACCACCGCCAGCATCCGCTGGATATTGGGCAGGGCCGGCAGCCGCTGCAACCATTCCTGCACCAGCACGTTCAACGCCGCGACCCGGTCGAGGTGGCCGCGCCAAAGGCAGTAATTCGTCAGTGCCGCCGCCAGTACCAGAACATGAGGACCGGCCGCGCCGTCTTCCAGCAGACGCCAGGCCGATTCTGCCCAAGCCGGAAGATCCGGATGTTGCGGGTGGGAGTACACCAGCGCCAGCAAGGCCGAACGCACGCGGATCTCGATTTCCGCCGTGGGGAAGACCGGGTGGCGACTTCGGATGCGCGGAAATATCCGGACCCAGGGGCCGATCCGGGAAAAGCCGTCCGCCTCCGCGACGATACTCTCCATCACCCCGCACCAGGACTGATAGAGGCCCGCACTGTGAACCTGCCCGTTGAAGCGCCGAAATGCCTTCGCCAGCAGCCGGCGGGCACTTGCCGGGGCAAACGGAAGCTGGGCGCTGCCCAGGAAGAACAGCAGCCAGGAACTCGTCTGCAGGACGGTTTCGGGCACCCCCTGCAACCAGCCCTCCAGGGTCCGGTGGCGCCCCTGGGCCAGCAGCACGGGACCGAGAGTCTGAATCGCCCGGGTCAAAGCCGGCCAGTCTTCGAGCTTCCGGTAAAGCGGCACCGCCTCTTCCAGAAAGCCGTCTGCCACCAGCGCTGCGGCGGCACGGGCCAGAACCTCGGCGATGGCGGTGCTGCCCAGTTGCGTCAGCGCTCGCGCCTGCAAGAAATCCCGGAACAGCGGGTGAAACTCGTAGCCCGCCACGGGCTCTTCCCTCTGCGCCACGAAGAGGCCCTGCCGATGCAGGCCGGCCAAGACTTCCGGCGCCTCGCCGTGACCACTCACCGCCACCAGCAGCCGCGGAGTGATGCGCGGCAGCAGCGCCGCTTGCAGGAGGACGGTTCGATTCGGTTCCGGCAGCTGGTCCAAGACTTCCGAGGCAAAGTAATCGAACACCAATCCGCTCTTGGGTGGGGAGCGGTCCTCGATGGCACTGTCGGCGGCACGCCGGGAATCCAGCAGCAGGACCAGACCGGCAGCCCAGCCGCGGGAGCGCTCATGGCATTCGCGAACGAACTCGGCCGGGACCGAATCGCCGCGGCGCAACCGGGCCAGGCCTTCCGCTTCGGCCAATGACAGCAGCAGCCGCTCCCAGCCGACGACGGTCACGTCACCCTGGAGACGCAAGCGGGCCAAGGCCGGTGGCGGTTCCTCGCGGCTGATGGCAATGACATTCTTCCCCACCGGAATCAGTTCACCGGCGACCCGCAGGATTTCGTGCAGGGCGGAGGTGGCGGCGGTTTCCTGGTAGCTATCCAGAACGATTACCGCCGGCGACGGCAAGCGGCGGAACAACTCTTCGAAGAATTCGCGGGAAAAGGCTCGGATGCCCGGCAGGAATTCCGGAGTCAGCAAGGGCAGCGGCGGCGCTTCGGCGGAAACGAAAGCCTGAACTGCCGCCCCCAGATTCAGGAAGAAATGGGCCGGATCGTCGTCGCGGGAATCGATCAGATACCAGAGCACGGGTGTTTCCCGCGACTTCAGGTAACTGCTGACGGCCACCGTCTTGCCCGCACCGGCCGGCGCCGAAATCCACAGGATGGGCCTGTTCAGGGCCTGATCGAAGTATTCGAACAGGCCAGTGCGCAGAAACACCCGCTGGAATTCCGGGCGCCGCGTCTTGCCTCTCGTCCCCTGGTCTGCAGATGGCAGAACCATTCCGACTCCCTCCCCGCTGCCGTGCACAACTGCTGGGGGCGGCCCGAGGGCCGGCACCGCCAATCCCGGTAATCAGGGTCTCGCCGGCACCCCCGATACGCGGAAAGGCGCGAAGCGAACCCTGGGTCCACCCTCTTGTCGCGAACGGTCTGGAGTCACCCGTGATTTTGCCGACTTAGGCCGTAATGCCCTTGAGACATCCGGACCGGTTCGATCTTGTGCTTCCCGGAGGGCCGCCCCGGCCAAACGATTCCTTTGGCCGCAGGCACCCGCTCACGCCCGCAGCGGGCGAGGGAAAGAAGAAAGGGAATGTCGACGATTCTACTTCCAGCACCTGCGGAAACTCCACTAAACCGGGCACGATGGAACGAGGGCAAACCCCGCCGGGTTCCGCCGGCAATCGCCAGGATGCCGCTTTAGCCTGGATTCGCCAGCGGCTCCAAAGGATCGGGACCCGCCGCGCGGCGGCCGCAGCGGGCGCCAGCGCCGGATTGGAGAGCAAAACCATTGGGAATTGGAAATGCTTTCGACACGGGGATCCGACCATACCGCCGGCGGGCATCTTCCCGTATGCGGCGGTCGCAGCGAGCGATCACAACCCGAGGACGTCCGCCATGTCGTAAAGCCCCCGATCCCTGGCGGCGATCCACAGGGCGGCGCGCATCGCGCCCTTGGCGAAGGTCATGCGGCTGGAGGCCTTGTGGACGATCTCCACCCGCTCGCCTTCGTCGGCGAACATGACGGTGTGCTCGCCGACGATGTCGCCGGCACGGATGGTGGAAAATCCGATGGTCTTGGGATCGCGTTCCCCGGTGATGCCTTCGCGGCCGTAGACGGCGCAATCCTTGAACTCGCGCCCCAGCGCCCGGGCGACCACTTCGCCCATGCGCAGGGCGGTGCCGGAAGGAGCATCGACCTTGTGGCGATGATGGGCCTCGACGATCTCGATGTCGGTGTAGGCGCCCAGGACGGAGGCCGCCACTTCCAGCAGTTTGAGCACCAGGTTGACGCCGACGCTCATGTTGGGCGCCATCATGATGGCGACGGAGGAGGCCGCCGCTTCGATGGCCTGGCGTCCTTCCGGGGTGAAGCCGGTGGTGCCGATGACCAGGCGCTTGCCCGCCAGCTTGCACATCTCCACGTGGGCCAGGGTGGATTCGGGCCGGGTGAAATCGATGAGCACGTCGAGATCCGGCAGTACCTCCGCCAGATCCCCCTTCAGCGGAATCCCGACCCGCAGCAGACCGGCCACTTCGCCGGCATCCAGCCCCAAGGCCGGACTGTCGGGCCGCTCGACCGCCGCGGTCAGGACCACGCCGGGCGTATTCAGGCAGGCCTTCACCAGGGTCTGGCCCATGCGGCCCGCCGCTCCCACCACGCCTATCCGTACCGCCATTGCTCCACCTCGATCATTGATGCCTTGTGTTGGTTGGGCCATGTTGGGCACGATGGAGCCGTGCCCAACCTACGCCCTGCTCTTGATGGGTTTCGCTTCGCTCTCTCTACCCATTCTTTCTACCCCAACTATCTTAAAGGCCCAGCTTGTCGAAAAACTGCTTGACCCCGTCCAGCCAGCCATGGGCCTGGGGGCTGTGGGTGCTGCCGCCGCCGGAGAGGGATTCGTCCAGCTTGCGGATGATGTCTTCCTGCTCCTTGGTCAGGTGCACCGGGGTCTCCACCCGCACCCGGCACAGCAGGTCGCCGAGGGTACCACCGCGCACCGGCTTGACCCCCTTGCCCTTGAGGCGGAACAGCCGGCCGGTCTGGGTCTCGGACGGGATCTTCAGCACCACCTTGCCGTCCAGCGTGGGCACTTCCAGTTCGCCCCCCAGGCAGGCGGTGGGAAATCCGATGGGCACCTCGCAGTACAGATTGGCGCCGTCTCGGGTGAAGATCGGATGCTCCTTGACGTTGATCTGCACGTACAAATCGCCGGCGGGGCCGCCGCCCTCGCCGGCCTCGCCCTCTCCGGCGAGACGGATGCGGTCGCCTACGTCCACCCCCGGCGGGATCTTGACCGACAACACCTTGGTATCCTGCACCCGGCCCTCGCCGTGGCAGCTGCGGCAGGGGTCCTTGATCTGCTGGCCGGTGCCGCGGCAGGCCGGACAGGTCTGCTGCACGGCGAAGAAGCCCTGCTGCATGCGGATCGCCCCCTGGCCATGGCAGGTACCGCAGGTGACCGGCGACGATCCCTTCCTGGCGCCGCTGCCGCCGCAGTCGCTGCAGCTCACGTAGGTCGGCACCCGGATCTTGGTCTCGGTGCCGGCCACGGCTTCCTCCAGGGTCAGATCCAGGTTGTAGCGCAGATCGGCGCCGCGCTGGGCACGGCCGCGCCGACGGCCGGCAGCGCCGCCGCCGAAGATGTCGCCGAAGACGTCGCTGAAGATGTCGCTGAAGTTCTCGGCATTGAAGCCGTGGGCGCCGCCGCCCATGGCGGGGTCGACCCCGGCGTGGCCGAACTGGTCGTAGGCCGAACGTTTCTTGGGATCGGACAGGATCTCGTAAGCCTCCTTGATCTTCTTGAACTTCTCCTCCGCATCCGGATTGCCGGTGTTGCGGTCGGGATGGTATTTCATGGCCAAGCGGCGAAAGCTCTTCTTGATGTCGCTGTCGCTTGCGTTGCGCGGCACGCCTAACAGTTCGTAGTAGTCTTCTTTGGCCATAACGGATAAAAGCCGCGGGCTGCAAACCCGCGGCGGCTGGTCAGGGTTGAGGGGCCGGCGGCGCGGGCCTATTTCTTGGAATCCTTGACTTCCTCGAACTCGGCGTCCACCACGTCGTCGGCCGGCTTGTCTTCACCGTGCGGCGGCGCGCCGCCGCCATCGCCGTCGCCGGCCGGCGGCTCCTCCGCCTTCTGCGCGTACAGCCGTTCCGCCAGCTTGCCGGAGACCTCGGCGAGGGCTTCGGTCTTGCGCTGGATCTCGGCCTTGTCGTCGCCGTGGATGGCCTTTTTCAGATCTTCGATGGCCGCTTCGATTTTGCTCTTCTCGTCGGCCTGCACCTTGTCGCCCAGCTCGTGCATGCTCTTCTGGGCGGCGTGGATCATGCCGTCGGCCTGATTGCGCGCCTGCACCAACTCGTGGATCTTCTTGTCCTCCTCGGCGTGCAGTTCCGCTTCGCGGATCATGCGCTTGACTTCCTCCTCCGACAAGCCGCTGGAGGCCTTGATGACGATGGACTGCTGCTTGCCGGTGGCCTTGTCGCGCGCCGACACGTGCAGGATGCCGTTGGCGTCGATGTCGAAGGTCACCTCGATCTGGGGCACGCCGCGGGGCGCCAGCGGGATGTCGGCCAGATCGAACTTGCCTAGGGATTTGTTGTCCCGCGCCATCTCGCGCTCGCCCTGGAGCACGTGCACCGTCACCGCCGACTGGTTGTCCTCGGCGGTGGAAAACACCTGGCTGGTCTTGGTGGGAATGGTGGTGTTCTTCTCGATCAGCTTGGTCATGACCCCGCCGAGGGTCTCGATCCCCAAGGATAGCGGGGTCACGTCCAGCAGCAGCACGTCCTTCACCTCGCCGCCCAGCACGCCGGCCTGGATCGCCGCCCCCAGTGCCACCGCCTCGTCCGGGTTGACGTCCTTGCGCGGCTCCTTGGCGAAGATTTCCTTGACGAAATCCTGCACCTTGGGCATGCGGGTCTGGCCGCCCACCAGGATCACCTCGTCGATCTCGCTGGCCTTGAGCCCGGCGTCCTTGAGGGCGGTCAGGCAGGGGCCCTTGGTGCGGTCGATCAGGTCTTCCACCAGCGACTCCAGCTTGGTGCGGGTCAGCTTGATGTTGAGATGCTTGGGACCGGCGGCATCGGCAGTGATGTAGGGCAGGTTGATGTCGGTCTGCTGACTCGAGGACAGCTCGATCTTGGCCTTCTCGGCAGCCTCCTTGAGACGCTGCAGGGCGAGGGAATCGTTGTGCAGGTCGATGCCCTGCTCCTTTTTGAACTCCTCCGCCAGATAGTCGATGACCCGCAGGTCGAAGTCTTCGCCGCCCAGGAAGGTATCGCCGTTGGTGGACAGCACTTCGAACTGGTGCTCGCCGTCCACTTCGGCGATCTCGATGATGGAGATGTCGAAGGTGCCGCCGCCCAGGTCGTAGACCGCGATCTTCTGGTCGCCGCGGCTCTTGTCCATGCCGTAGGCCAGAGCAGCCGCGGTGGGCTCGTTGATGATGCGCTTGACCTCCAGTCCGGCGATGCGGCCGGCGTCCTTGGTGGCCTGGCGCTGGGAGTCGTTGAAGTAGGCCGGCACGGTGATGACGGCTTCCCGGATCTCCTCCCCCAGGAAGGCCTCGGCGTCCTTCTTCATCTTCATCAGCACCCGGGCCGAGACCTCCGGCGGGGCCATCTTCCTGCCGCCCACGTCGATCCAGGCGTCGCCGTTGTCGGCTTCGGCGATCTTGTAGGGCACCATCTTGATGTCCTTCTGCACCACGTCGTCCTTGTAGCGGCGGCCGATCAGGCGCTTCACCGCGAACAGGGTGTTCTTGGGATTGGTCACCGCCTGGCGTTTGGCCGACTGACCCACCAGCACCTCGCCGTCGCCCGAATAGGCAATGATGGACGGGGTGGTGCGGGCACCCTCGGCGTTCTCGATGACGCGGGCCTTGCCGCCTTCGAGGACCGCCACGCAGGAGTTGGTGGTACCCAGGTCGATTCCGATGATTTTTGCCATTGCAGTGGTCTCCAGGCTCTCAGTTCAAAGACTCGGTAGGGGGAAGTGGTCCGGATATGGGGTCCCGGTCCGGCAATTCAAGCGGTCTCGTCCAAATGGGGAGCCTGCTCGAGGGCCTGGGCGATCACCACCATGGCGGGGCGTAGCAACCGGTCGTTGAGCGAATAGCCTTTCTGGAACACCTTGACTACGGTGTTGGGTTCGGCCTCGGCGGTGGGCTGCATCGCCATCGCCTGGTGCTGTTCCGGGTTGAAGCGCAGGCCCAGGGGATCGATGGCCTGCACACTGAAGCGCTCCAGCACCGCCAGGAACTGCTTCAGGGTCAGCTCGTTGCCTTCGCGCAGCTTGGCCACTTCCGGGCTGTCCCCCAGCGCCGCCTGGATACCCAGCTCCAGGCTGTCCAGCACCACCAGCAATTCCTTGGCGAAGCGCTCGAGGGCGAACTTGCGGGAGTCGACGACCTCCTTTTCGGTGCGGCGCCGCAGGTTCTCCATTTCGGCCTGGAGCCGCACCAGCTTGTCCCAGTTTTCCTCGGCACGCCGGTTCGCCAGGATCAACTGCTCGGCCAGTTGCTCCAGCGGGGTCGCCTCGACGGCACCTTCTGCGATTTCGGCCGGGATTTCGGCAACCGGCGGCAACGGCTCGCCGCCCGGCTCCGCTGCCGGCAAAGATTGTTCTTCACTCATCTGACGATCACTCCTGATTGGAAATGGAGGGCTCCGCACGGAACAGCCGCGCGTAACCGCTGAAGGATTCGGCGATGCCTTAAGATGGGGACAAAGGTTTCTGATTCAAGGCCGCCCCCAGCAATTTTGCGGTGACGTCCACCAGCGGGATGACCCGCTCGTAGGCCATGCGGGTGGGGCCGATGACGCCGATCACGCCGAGCCGGCCGTCGACGGTGTAGGATGAGGTCACCACGCTGCAGTGGTCGAGGGCTTGATAGCCGGACTCCTCGCCGATGAAGATTTTGACGCCGGGGGTTTCCAGGCAGCGGTCCAGCAAATGGAGCAGGTCCTCCTTGCGGCGGAAGGCCGAGAACAGGCCGCGCAAGCGGTCGCGGTCGGCCAGTTCGTCGAAGTCCATGAGATTGGTCTCGCCGCTCACCAGGAAGGGCCGGCGCCGGACCTGGCCGCTTTCCTGGAACGCCAGGTCGGCGATCTCGACGGCGCGCAGCACCTCCTGGTTGAGGCGGTCGCGGTCCTCCTGCAAGTCCTTCAGCAGGCTGTCCCGAATCGCCGACAAATCCTTGCCGGCGAAGGCGGCATTGAGATAATTGGCGGCGGCGGTGAGTTCCGCCGGGCTGAATAGCCGGACGGGATAGATGATGCGGTTCTGCACCTCCTGGGAGTTGGTCACCAGGATCACCAGCACCCGCTGTTCCGACAGGGGCAGAAACTCGATCATGCGGAAGACCGCCCCTTCCTGGCGCGGCACCCGCACCAGTCCGGCCATGTGGGTCACGTCCGACAACAGCCGCGATGCCGCTTCGAGCACTTCATCCGGATCGCCGGGGGTGCCGAGGTCGTTCTGCAGCTGGCGCAGCAGCTGCTGTTCCAGGGGCTGCACCGTGAGCAGGGAGTCGACGAAGAGGCGGTAGCCGCTGACGGTCGGCATGCGGCCGGCGGAGGTGTGGGGCGAGCAGATCAGGCCCAGGTCTTCCAGGTCGGCCATGACGTTGCGGATGGTCGCCGGGCTCAGGTTGAGTCCGGCCTCCTTGGACAGGGAACGCGACCCCACCGGCTGGCCGTCGTAGATGTACCGCTCCACCAGGATCTTCAGCAGGTGTTGCGCCCGATCGCTCAGGTCTGGAAACTTGGCGGCACGATTCACGGAAGCGTCGAGGCGCTTGGCACTCAGGGGGAGGGAGTGCCAAATTAGCAACCGCTAGAATATGTGTCAAGAAGCCTCGGGGCACTGGACCCGGTCGCTTCCGCCCTTGCCAGTCAAGGCGATAGCTTCGCCGCTTGGGGAGCGCTGCGGGAAGCGCAGGCGACCGCGCCGGGCGCGGCAATGCCAGCGCCGATTCCCGGCGGCGAAATGGATCGCCGTCAAGCGGCCTTGGTTCCCGGCCGTTATGCTGCGCGATGATAGAACCATCGATTGTCGGACCCACCAACGGGATGCCTTAACCAACCGCTCACCTCAGGACCACCCCTTGCCTTTTGCCCTGGATCTCCCGCTTCAACGGATCGCCCTGATCGGAAAGCCCGACGCACCGCGCATCGGAGAACTGCTGCCGCGGATCTACCACCACCTCACCGCGCGCGGACTGACGGTCACCCTGGACTCCGATTGCGCCACCCTCCTGCCCGCGCCGCTGCCGTCCCTCCCCCTCGACCGGCTCGGCCGCAGCGCCGACCTGGCGGTGGTGGTGGGCGGCGACGGCACCCTCCTGAGCGCGGCGCGGGCCATGGCCGAACGCCGCGTGCCGCTGGTGGGGATCAACCTCGGCCGCCTCGGCTTCCTGGTGGACATCTCGCCGGAGGAGTGCCTGGACCGGCTGGATCAGATCCTCGCCGGCCACTACCGCTGCGAGGAGCGGCATTTGCTACGGGCGCGCATCCTCTGCCAGGGCGAGGTGATCCACGAACGGACCGCGGTCAACGACGTGGTGGTGCGCAGTTCCAATGCCACCCGCATGATCGAGATCGTCACCCACATCGACGGCACCTTTTTCAACGCCCAGCGCTCCGACGGCCTGATCGTCTCGACCCCGACCGGATCGACCGCCTATGCGCTATCCGGGGGCGGACCGATCCTCCACCCGACCCTGAAGGCGATCGTGCTGGTTCCCATCAATCCCCACACCCTCAGCAACCGGCCGGTGGTCATCGCCGCCCACAGCGCGGTGGAGATCACCTTCCGGCCGAGCAAGCAGTTTCAGGCACAGATGGCGTGCGACAGCGTCGCCATTCCCGACGTCAAGGTGACCGACACCATCCGCATCGTCACCGATCCGCAGCCATTCCGCATGCTGCACCCGGCCGACCACGACTTCTACCAAATCCTCCGCGCCAAGCTCAACTGGAGCAGCGGCTACCCGACCGAGACACCATGCTGACCCATCTCGCCATCCAGGACCTGGCGGTGGTCGAGTCCCTCTCCCTGGAGCTGGAGCGGGGCCTGATCGTGCTCACCGGCGAGACCGGTGCCGGCAAGTCCATCCTCATGAACGCCTTGGGGCTGGCCCTGGGGGAACGGGCCGATTCGGGGCTGATCCGCCCCGGCGCCGACAAGGCCGAGATCAATCTCGAATTCGCCCTCGACGACGCGCCGGAGGCGGCGGCCTGGCTGGAACAAAACGAACTGGCGGACGCCGGCGGCGCCTGCCTGGTCCGACGGGTGGTCAGCGCCGACGGCCGCTCGCGGGCCTTCATCAACAGCCGCCCGGTGACCCTGCAGGCCCTCCAGGAGCTAGCCTCGAAGCTGGTGGAAATCCACGGCCAGCACGCCCATTTGCACCTGCTGCAGAACCCCGAGCAGCGCCGGCTGCTGGACGAGTCCGCCGGCACCGGCGAGACCCTGGCGGCACTTCAGGAGATCTTCCGGGAATGGCGCGCCGCCAGCGACGAACTGGAGCGGCTGCGCCGGTGCGCCGCCGACGGTGCGGCGCGGGAGGAACTGCTGCGCTTCCAGATCGACGAACTGGAGCAGCACGACATCGACAAACTGGACTACGACCGGCTGAGTGAGGAACAGACCCTGCTGGCCAACGTCGGCCACATCCTCGGCAGCGGCCAGAACCAGCTGGAGCTGCTCTACGAGGACGAGCGCCAATGCGTCAATGTCCTGCTGCACCAGGCCGTAACCGGGCTGGAGGAGATCGGCCGGCTGCTGCCGGATCTGGCGCAACTGCCCGAGCAGCTGCGGGAAGCCCAGATCCTGGTGAAGGACGTCAGCCACGAACTGCGCCGCCAGCTGGACCGCCTGGAGGCCGACCCGGTGCGGCTGGCCTGGCTCGATGACAAGCTGGGGGACTTCCACCGGCTCGCCCGCAAGCACCACACCACGCCGAAGGAATTGCGCGAGCACCTGGTACGGCTGCGGCGGGAGCTGGACGGTCTCGAGAACGGCGGGGAAGCCATCGCCCGCCTGGAAAGCCGCTGCGGGGAACTGCTGGAGGACTACGGCAGCGCCGCGGCCAGACTGTCCCGGCAGCGAGCGGCGGCGGCGCAGGCCTTGCAGGACCGCATCACCGGGCTGATCCGCGAGCTGGGCATGCCCCAGGGCCAATTTCGGGTGGAGCTGAGCAGCGATCCCGCGGCCGCGCCCGCTCCCCACGGCTGGGACCGGGTCGAATTCGCCGTCAGCGCCAACCCCGGACTGCCGCCGCGGCCCCTCAGCAAGGTCGCCTCCGGCGGCGAGCTGTCCCGCATCAGCCTGGCGATCCAGGTGGCGGCCACCGATTCCAAGTCCGTCGCCACCCTGGTATTCGACGAGGTGGACAGCGGCATCGGCGGCGGCGTGGCGCAGATCGTCGGCGAGAAACTGCGCGGCCTGGCGGCGGATCGCCAGGTGTTTTGCATCACCCACCTGCACCAGGTGGCCGCCCAGGGCCACCACCACCTGCTGGTGGAAAAGTTCAGCAGCGCCGGCAGCACCCAGACCGGCGTGCGCCAGCTGGACGCGGACCAGCGCACCCGCGAAATCGCCCGCATGCTGGGCGGCGTCACCATCACCGCGCAAACCCTGGCCCACGCCGAGGAGCTGCTGGCGGCGGCACAGCAAGCCGGCTCCTGACTTTCGCGCGGCGCCTCGGCCTTCCCTGAACCGGTCTGCCTCCCGATTCTGGCTCGCCGTTGCCATTCAACGTCTGTTCGCACAAACCGAGAATGATGCTCAGATTTCTGAAGGCGCCGCCGTACCGCGATTTTGCGAAGAGTAATTTCAATCCATCCCATCGATATGGTAAGTTCTTAGCCCATCTTTAACGTCCACCCCTGAAAAACCGCCCCTGACGGGCATTGGTTCATGTCAATCCTATTGATTTATAGTGATGCCCGGTAAAGACATC
>Ga0233425_10004384_pt1 | contig 23766 bp, 19 predicted proteins | sample Watercolumn_Towu_2_FD_181712 | JGI IMG/M metagenome (GOLD analysis project Ga0233425, IMG submission 181712) | Freshwater microbial communities from Lake Towuti, South Sulawesi, Indonesia - Watercolumn_Towuti2014_140_MG | ecosystem: Environmental > Aquatic > Freshwater > Lake | place... | reverse complement strand
AGGTTTTCGCACTGAAGCCTGTAGTCTGTAGCCTGCAGCCTGTCGGCGAAGCCGACGATCAGGGTAGTCGTCGGCTCCAGGCTCCAGGCTCCAGGCTCCAGGGCCTGCAGGCTGCGGCGGGGCGATCATTCTGTGGTGTCCTGGGGACCACCCGCGAGGCGAAGAGTCAGAGGCTGAGCCATGCCAGGTTTTCGCACTGAAGCCTGTAGTCTGTAGCCTGCAGCCTGTCGGCGAAGCCGACGGGCAGGGAGCGCGCGCCGCATTGACGGAGCCTTCTCCCTCTTGCAGCATGGATACATCATGCGAGGCGTTCGGCGGTTCGTCCCGATGGCCGTGCTCGCGACCCTGTTCGGGTGCGTGGGCGAGGGCGGTGTCGCGGGCGACGCGGGCGAGGACGGCGAGTCGATGGTGGGAGAGCCGAAGTGGCACGAGCACCACACGGGCGCGCCGCCCTGGCCCCACATCCTCACCTGCTACGGCGGGTGCTCCGAGCCGCACTACGACCCCTCGGCCTGCGGCGGCGGCACGGCGTGCTGCTCGCGCTGCATCGACGGCTCGTGGTGGTACTCCACGGAGCAGCGGAACTTCGGGTGCGGCGCCAAGCTCGAGCTGCGCCGGGGCGACCGGTGCGTCATCGTCGAGGTCGCCGACAACGGCCCGGCCGACTGGGTCGAGGACAACGCCGCGTCACGGTGCGGCGGCGAAGGCCACATCATCGACACCTCGCCGCTCGTCAACGACTACTTCGGCGGCGGCTGCGGCTGGAGCGAGTGCTTCATGGTGGACGTCCGCCCGGTGGCGGAGGACCTCCCGCAGGGGATCTGCCCGAGCTGCCCCTGCGACGGCCCGCCGCCGTTCCCGCTCATCACCATGGCAGCCGAGTGCGACACGATCGATGGCTTCGAGCGCGACCTGTGCCTCGAGCACGACAGCAGCGGCATCTTCGACATGTCCGTCGGCCAGTCCACGGTGTGCCGCGTGTCCGTGACCAACGAGGGCTCCGGGATCGGAGCGAACGTGCGCGTCGGGATCACCATCGAGGAGCCCTACCTCCGCGCCATCCACTACGACATCTACGACAACTGGTCGGGCAACCCCTGCGGCGGCGACTGGTGCCTCAACGACTCGAACTCCAACCCGGAGAACGCGCCGCACGACGGCCCAGGCGCGTCGTTCGTCCTGAACATCAACGCCCTGTCTCCGGGCGAGACGAAGCGGGTCGAGATGACCGTCGTGGCCGAGCAGTGCTCGATCGACGTCGCCGATCACCCGGACGTCAGGGGGTGGGTCCGGCACATCGATGACTGGTACGAGAAAGCGGACTTCTGGAGCGCGGACTTCAACAACGTCGGCGGCCACCAGACGTTCAACGGCGGCGACCTGCGGATCTGGACCGAGACCGACGTCCTGGACGACGAGATCTGCGCGAACGAGATCGACGAGGACTGCGACGGCGTGCTGGACAACGGGTGCGGCCCGGACGGCGACGCGGACAGCGACGCGGACGGCGACGGCGACCTCGACTCCGGTCCGGAGACCGACGGCGACATCGAAGACGACCTCCCGGCCGAGGACGGGGGACACGACTCGGGTGATCCGGAGGATGGGCCCTCCGACGGGCTCGGCTTCACGCCGCTCGAGGGTGGATGCGCGTGCCGCGCCGTCTCTCCGGTCGCCGACGGCCGGCTCCACCACGGGCTGGTGGCGCTCGGTAGTCTGTGACTACCCTCACCCCGGCCCTCTCCCAGAGGGAGAGGGTTTTTTCGGGAGACTCAACCTTCCGGGTTCGACTCGAGGTACTGCTCGTACCCCGCCATCAGGGCGTCGAGGAACAGATCGGCGAGCTCGCGATAGCCGGGCGCGCTGAAGTGGATGCCGTCGCCGCTCACGAGCGACGGCTCGTGATCCGCCCACCGCAGGGTCGAGCCCTCGCCTCCCATGGCCTCGAAGAGGTCGAAGAACCCGCAGCCGGCGAGCTCCGCGGCGTCCCGCTCGGCCGCGATGATGCGGTGGATGTTCGGAGGCGTCCCCTCGGGCCCGTGGTCCGCGAGCGTGGCGCGCGCCATGTCCGGCGGGCCGACGACGAGACACGAGGCGCCGGGCACGGCGCGGCGCACCCGCGAGGCCGCGTCGATGACCCATTGCTCGTACTGCTCGACCTCGTACCAGTCGTCGCCGACCGAGTTGGCGCCGTACCAGAGCACCACGAGGTCGGGGCTGCGGCGCGCGAGGTTGTCGACGAACACCGACTCGTCCCAGGCGAGCATCGCGGTGATCCGGGCGCCGTTGATGCCCAGCGAATCGACCACGACTCCCGGTCCCGAGCGCTCGACGACCGTGCCGAAGAGCCGCACCGGGCCGCCACCGAGCGCCTCGATCCGGAGGTCGTGCGGTCCGTCCTCGGCCTGGACGACGTGGTATCCGGGCGTGGGCTCCGCGGCCTGGGTCGAGAGCTCCGCCACGTGCGCGTCGTCGAGGAACACGCCGATCCGCCCGCCGCCCGGGCGAGCCAGGTAGAACAGCTCGAACCGGCTGGCGCTGCCGCCGATCGGCCCCTCGAGCGCGGTCGAGACCCACACCAGCGAGCCGGAGTGCTCCGTCTGGACGCCGGCGCCCGCGAGCCCGAGGAGCCCGTCGCTCTCGCCGCGGCTGGCGGCGTTGCGGATCCGGCTCTCCGTCCACCGGCCGCGCGAGCCGCTCCGGATGTCGAGGTGCCGGTACGACGGCCAGGGGTTTCCTGCGGCGATGAACCCGTGCCCCGCGTCGCCGAACCGCTCCTGGAGCCGCCTCCTGACGTGGCCGGTCATGACGTCCGTGGCGGTATGAGAATCGCCGTACCACGCCAGGCGCGCGATCCGGCCTGGCTCACGCTCCCGCTCCACGGCGGAGAGCGCCTGATAGAACGCGTCCAGCGCGAAGCCCGAGCTATCTGCGATCACGGAGCCTGGGGCGAGCTCCTCGTCGTCGCCGCTTCCGGCGCTCCCCGCCTCGACGCTCGACATGGCGGGCCCGGGCATCTCCGCCGGGGCCGAAGGTGTGACCGGCGGGTGCACGGCGACGTCGTCGTCCCACCTCGCGTCCTGGCTGGGCTCCGGGCGCTCGACTGGAAGCGCCTGGACCCCGGCGGCGCCGCACACCACCATGGCCGTCCCGCCGAGCGAGACTCCGAGCCCGAGCACGAGCCGCCTCAGGGCCCTCGCGGCCTCGTCACGCATCAGGGACATTGTATGGTGCTCCGCGGGGGGTGAGCCAGTTTCGGGGATGCCGGCTCTCCTACGAAGGCCGCACGCAACCGTTCAGGGGGAACCCCCTCTCCATTCATGGTTTTTTCAATCGAACCCAGTTGGTATGCCGAAAAAACTGTGTGAAGTCTTTTGAGGAGGGGGTGCGGGGGAGGAACTTTTCTTCAGAAAAGTACCTCCCCCGTGGTTTCTTACGGCCGCACGTGCCAGACGTGGATGATCGACCGGTCCTCGTCGCCGCGGAACTGGAGGATGTAAATGAGGTTGCGCTCGCGGTCGTAGGTGATGCTCCGCACCCGGCGTTGCGTCTGCGGGTCGGTGACGTGCCAGAGGAACTCGTTGAAGTCCAGGGTGGCGTACGGCTGCGGCGCCGTGGCGTCGGCGCGGCCCGCGGCCACCTCGGCGAGGTCGCGCGGGTCGTAGAACAGGGCCATGGCGGTGTACGCCTCCGCCCAGAAGCCCCTGTCGCCCGGCCCCTCGCGGTTCTCGGGGTTGGGGTGGAGGGTCCCGTCGGACCAGCCGTACCAGCACCGCCGCAGCGACTTGGAGCCGACGAAGACCACGGCCGACCGCTCGCCCGCGGTCAGCCATGCCCCTCCGACCCAGTCGTCGCAGTCCTGGTAACCGTCCAGGATGCCGGCAGTGCCCCCGTCGTAGACCGGGCGATACAGCAGCAGGGGTTGAGCCGCGATCTTCTCTCCACGACCCGGCAGGTCGCGGCCGCCGCTGTACGGGTCGTACGCGACGAGCGACGGCCCGCGGCCTCCCTGCCCGCCCTCGCGGAACCGTCCGGCGGCCAGCCGCTTGCCTTTGACGTGTTGACCCGCCCACTCGCGCGGGATCTCGAAGAGGTAGTCGGTCGTGGCGTAGTTCTGGACGTTGCCGAGCACCCACGGGCCGACCATGCGCTGGTCCCGGAGATCGAGCGCGACCCAGCCGTGGCTCGGCTCGTGACCGAGCTCCTGGAAGTGGATGCCCCAGCAGTAGTGCAGGACCCCGGGCCGCTCGCCGTTCGGGCCGGTCAAGTACACGAGGCCGACCGACGGGAGGTCGCCCTCGGTCATCCGTCCGCGCCTGATGTCGGCGAACGGCTGGAGCGTCTTGGCCCGGTTCAGCCCGTCCAGGTCTCCGCGCGGGACGACCGGCGCTGGGATGCTCACCTCGGACGCCATGTTCTGCCAGTCGTGGCCCATGCCGAAGAGCGAGCCAGGGTAGCCGTCGGTCTCTCCGCCCGGGTCGCCCTCGGGGTTGTAGGCCAGAGCGCCGCCGCTCCAGTCCCAGCTCGAGCCGTTCGACCCCTCGGGCAGCCGGAACGCGCCGAGGTACTCGAGGTGGCTCGGCTGGATCAGGTCCGGGCGGTTGCGCGTGCTCGTGTACGTCTTGGCCGACGGGACCCGTCCCCCGGTGAAGGACGCCGGGGTCTCAGTGGAGCCGGCCGACGGCTCGGCCGCCGCCTGGCCTCCGGCCGGACCATGTGGAGGCGGGGCAGGCTCTCCCGGGAGGCTCGTGGAGCTCTCGGGCGTCCCGAGGTCCGCGGCGCGCTCGCGCAGCCAGCCGCACCCTGACACCGAAGCCAGGAACGCGGCGATCACCGCCACGAGAGACGGAAGAGATCGACAGTGCATGGTGCTCTGGTTCATGTCATTCACGATGAAATCCTACCACGCACCTTGGTCCGGGAAAGCCCCCGTTCCCGCCGATGCGACGTGGCTGGTATAACACGTGTCGATGCGACCTCTGTTCATCTCGTCAGAGCTCAGTTCCATGTTCCTGCGCGGTCTGATCGCCGTGGCGAGGACCGACGGGGCGATCAATCTCGAGGAGATGGACTCGCTCCGTGCGATCGCGGCCGACCTCGGTCTGGTGATGCCCGACGAGGAGGACCTGCTCGTCGCCGGGGAGGTGGCGCCGCACGCGCTCGCGGCCGCCATCGGGAGCTCCGGCGGTCCGTTCCGCGCGTCGGGGAGCCAGCCGGACGAGATCGGCCGGGCCTTCGTCGAAGCCGCGCAGCGGCTGTCGCGCGCGGACGGCGAGCTCACCCCCGGGGAGGTGGCCATCCTGCGCCGGTTCGCCGCGGCGCTCGGTGTGGGGAATCGGTAGCTCGTGGGCGCCCGATCGACTTGTCAAAATGTCACTCGTGTGTCGGCCGACGCCGGCCGAGGTGACATCCTGTCTCCACGGGACCGGTGCTCTTGAGGTAAAGAAATACGAGAGCCATTCGATCAAGCGATGGCCCGGTGGCTGCACAGCCTCTCCGGGTCCGGAGGCGATGATGGAACAGGGCGAGAGCACCGTGCTGGTCGTGGACGACGAGCAGAGCAACCTCGACACGTTGATGCGGACCTTCCAGCGCGAGAAGCTCCGGGTGCTCCTGGCCTCGAGCGGCAAGGAGGCGCTCGAGGTGCTCCGGACCCACCACGTCAACGTGATCCTGAGCGACGTGATGATGCCGGGCATGAGCGGCGTGGACCTGCTCCGCGCCGTGAAGAGCATCACGCCAGAAGTCGAGGTCGTGCTCATGACGGCCTACGGCACGGTCGAGCTGGCCGTCTCGGCCATGAAGGACGGCGCGTACGACTTCGTCGAGAAGCCGCTCAAGCGCGTCAACATCGTGAAGACGGTCCGCAAGGCCATGGAGAAGCGGCTCCTGCTGGCCGAGAACCGCGCCCTCAAGCAGGAGCTGGCCGACTACTGGTCGCAGGCGTGGGAGCGGGCCGAGGCATCCAGCGGCGGCGACCAGGTCGCCGGCGCGCAGCCCGCGGACATCGTGGGCACCAGCCCCGCGCTCCGCGAGACGCTCGACGTCGCGTTCCAGGCCGCCCCGTCCACCGCGACGGTCCTCATCCTCGGCGAGAGCGGGACCGGCAAGGAGCTCCTGGCGCGCGAGGTCCATCGCCGGAGCGGCCGGGGCCAGCGACCCTTCGTCGCCGTCAACTGCGCGGCGATCCCCGACACCATGATGGAGGCCGAGCTCTTCGGCCACGAGAAGGGTGCGTTCACCGGCGCCGTGGAGCGGCGGGCGGGCCGCTTCGCTCAGGCCGACGGCGGGACCCTGTTCCTCGACGAGGTCGGCGAGATCGGGCTCCACGTCCAGGTCAAGCTCCTCCGCGTGCTCCAGGACGGCTGCTTCGAGCCGCTCGGGGGCCGCACGCAGCGTGCGGACGTGCGGATCGTCGCCGCGACGAACAAGGACCTCCGCGCCGAGGTCGACGCGGGCCGCTTCCGCGAGGACCTGTACTACCGCCTCAACGTGATCCCGATCGTCGTGCCGCCGATGCGCGAGCGGCGAGAGGACATCCCCCTGCTCTGCGACCACTTCCTCCAGCGGTACTGCCGGAAGAACGGAAAGGACATCAAGGGATTCGTCCGCCGCGCACTGGACGTGCTCATGGACTACTCCTGGCCCGGCAACGTCCGAGAGCTGGAGAACGCCATCGAGCGGGCCGTGGTCCTGGCCCGGCAGGACGTCCTCGACATCGGCGACTTCCCGCCGCACATGGCCAGCAGGGGAGTCGCCGAGGGACAGGTCGTCTTCTCGATCGGCACTCCGCTCGAGGAGGTCGAACGGCGCCTGATCCGCGAGACTTTGCGGCACACGAACGGCGACAAGCGCCTGGCCGCGCAGCTCCTCGGCATCGCCACGCGGACGATCTACCGCAAGCTCGACCAGGAGCAGCAGAAGGGAGGCGACGTCCCTCCGGGCGCGCTGGACGAGTGACACCCTCGCCTTTGTCCGTGAGCGTGAGCGTGAGCGTGAGCGCGAGCGGTATCTCACCCATCACCGAACGCCCCTCCCTATGACATTTTGTCTCGCGGCCCTTCGTCGCGGAGAGTGATTTCCCGCGTTTTTTCCTTGCGTTTCTGCGACCGGGGCAGCTAGGTATCGTGGCACGCTCGTTGCTCGGATTCGGTTGGAGCATGGACCAGTTCCTGCGCAAGAACCTCTGGTTGATCAACCTCGTGAGCCTGGCGCTGCTCGCGTTCTTCCTGGCCTCGGGCACTGGTGCGCTGTTGAGCCTGCTCGTCGCCCCGATCCCGGCCGACGACGGGCCTGCGCTCGCGGCGCCCCGTCCGGCGAAGGCCAAGACGGAGCGGTTCACGCCGCGCACGGGGCGCGACATCTGCGTGGCCAACGTGTTCGATTTCACGACCCGGCCCTGCGCCGAGGAGTTCGTGGAGCCCGAGGAGGACGAGGAGGAAGAGGAGGAAGGCGAGGGCATCCCCGCCTACTGCGGCGGAGGCGCCACGCTGGTGGCGACCATGGTCTCGACCGATCCGTCGTGGTCGTTCGCGATGATCAAATCGGAGAACGTGACCAACCCCTACCGGGTCGGCAAGTCGATCCCGCAGCTCGGCACCGTCTCGAGGGTCGGGTGGCGGATGGTCCTCGTCGATGCCGACTCGGGTCCCGACTGCCTCCTCGACCTCTACCCGGTCCCGAACCAGGAGAACCAGCCGACGTCCAACTACACGCCCACGTCCACGCCCGTGGCGTCGGCGGCTCCGGTCCGGCCCACGGCCGGTCGGATGCCGGCCGACCTCGAGAAGCAGATCGAGTCCGGCATCGAGGTCGTGTCGGCGACGGAGCGGAACGTGGACCGCGCCCTCGTCGACTCGCTGACCGAGAACTCCGCGGCGCTGATGAGCCAGGCCCGCATCCTCCCGTACGAGCAAGGCGGCCAGGTCCAGGGGTTCAAGCTGTACGGCATCCGAAGGAACAGCCTGCTCGGCCGTCTCGGCCTCCGTAACGGCGACATCGTCAACTCCATCGGCGGGATCGACATGACGAGCCCCGATCGGGCGCTCGAGGCCTATACGAAGCTCCGGAACGCGGACCACCTGACCGTGACCTATACCCGGCGCGGCCGCCGCGAGACCATGGACTACAGCATTCGTTGAGGTGACACCTGTGAATTGCTCACGCCAGGGAGACAGGTTCTCGAAGGCTGGCCGGCTCTCTGAAGGAGCTGGAGAAGGGCCGACTGGGTCGGCCGCTCACGCTCACGCTCACGCTCACGTCGTGTTCGGCATGCTGGCGGCAGCCGTGCTGCTCGCGGGGTCGCCCCTCCGGGCCGAGGAGCTCTACCCGGCCCCGCCCCCCCCGCCGAGCCGCGTCGGTACGACGGCGAAGATGCCGACCAAGCTCGAGGAGATCCGTGAGCGGGCGCGCAAGCGCTCGGAGGAGCGGGCCAGGGAAGAGGCGGCGGAGACCGGCCTCGAAAAAGGGGGCCCGGCTGCCCCCCTGCCGCCGGAGGGCGAGGGAGGCATCTTCGACAAGCTGACGGCCGAGACCGTCGAGGACGGGCTCGGCGCGAAGCACGTCCCGCTGGGCCGCGGCGAGAAGATCAACTTCAACTTCACGGACGCCGAGCTCCCGGAGCTCGTCAAGGCGATCTCCGTGGCCACGGGCCGACGGTTCATCGTCACAGGCAAGGTGCGCTCTCTCAAGGCCTCGCTCTACTCACCCTTCCCCGTGTCGCCCGGCGAGGCGTATCAGGCGTTCCTGTCCGTGCTCGCGGCGAACGGGATGTCGGTGGTCCCATCCGGGAGGTACCTCAAGCTCATCGAGTCGACCGAAGCCGTCTCGAGCCCGGTCCCCATGTGCCGCGACGGCGAGCTCTGCGAGGCCGGGGACCGCATGATCACCCGGCTCCACCGGCTCCGGTACGTGAGCGCCGACGACATGTCGCAGGTCCTCACCCGCTTCAAGACCGCCGACGGCGACATCACCGCGTACGCGCCGACGAACACGCTCATCATCACCGACTACTCGAGCAACGTCCGGCGCATGCTGCGCATCGTGCAGGAGCTCGACGTCGAGGGCATCGGGACGAACATCTGGATCGAGCCCATCTACTACGCGTCGGCCGGGGAGATCGCGGGGCTCATCAGCCAGCTCTACCCGGCCGAGGCGGCCCAGCAGGCCGCGCCCGGCAAGGCCAAGGCCCGCGTGCGTCCGCCGGCTGGCGCCGGGAAGCGTACGCCCCCGGCGCAGGAAGGCCGTGACGCGGAGACCGTCGGACAGGAGTCGGCCGGCGAGCGGCTGCGCCTCATCATCCCGGACGAACGGACCAACCAGCTCATCATCGTGGCGAGCGAGCGGACCTATCTCCAGATCCTCGAGCTGATCCGCGCGCTCGACACGCCGCTCGGTGAGGCCGACGGCGAGATCCGGGTGCACAAGCTGCAGCACGCCGACGCCGAGGAGCTCTCCTCGACGTTGAGCTCGCTGTCGGGGCGGGCCGCTCCGGCCAAGGGCAAGGCCGGCAAGGCCGCAAAGGCCGATCGGCCCGACGCGGCCTCGCTGTTCGAGGGCGAGGTCCAGATCACCGCGGACAAGGCGACGAACTCGCTGATCATCGTCGGCTCGGCCCGCGACTACCTCAGCCTGCGGCAGGTGATCGGCGAGCTGGACATCGAGCGGCGCCAGGTCTTCGTCGAGGCCGTCATCATGGAGGTGAGCATCGACGGGCAGCGCCGCTGGGGTGTGGCGTTCCACGGCGGCACGGACCTCGACGTCGAGGCGGAGGACGCCCAGGGCGTGGCCCTCGGGCTCCTCGGGACGAGCTTCGACAGCGGGCAGCTCAACTCGCTGCTCCTCGACCCGAGCATGCTGCAAGGCCTGGCGCTCGGGATCCGTGGCCCGGAGATCCAGGGTTCGGAGGACAGCGACATCCTGCCCGCGGGAATCTCGATCCCGGCCTTCGGCGTCGTGGTCCAGGCGCTCCAGAACTCGACCGACGTCAACGTGCTCTCGACGCCGCACATCCTGGCCATGGACAACGAGGAGGCGGAGATCCAGGTCGGGCAGAACGTCCCGGTCTCCACGTCGTTCGCCCAGGGAGCCGGCGCGCTCCAGGGGCTGCTGAACCGGGCCGTGGGCCAGCAGCAGGGCGCCGCGGGCGCGCTCGGCCAGCTCGGCGGCGGGATGTTCCCCCAGATGGCCATCGGCCGGCAGAACGTGGGCATCAAGCTCGGCATCACGCCGCACATCAACCAGTTCAGTCAGGTCCGCATGGAGATCCAGGTCGAGGTCAGCGAGATCGCGGGCGAGAGCGACCTCGGCCCCATCATCGGTCAACGGACCGCGAAGACCGTGTGCGTCATGGCCGACCAGCAGACCGTGGTCCTGGGCGGGCTGGTCACCGACAACGTGGTCAACGGCGTGCAGAAGGTCCCGGTCCTCGGCGACATCCCGGTGCTCGGGCGGCTGTTCAACCGGACCACGAAGCGGACGACGAAGCGCAACCTGCTCATCTTCCTCACCCCGTACATCGTTCGCGACGAGACAGACTTCCGCCGGATCTTCGCCCGCAAGATGCAGGAGCGGCGGGAGTTCATCGATCGGTTCACGGCGTTCGAGTACCACGAGGTGCAGCCGGACATCGACTACGACCGTACCAACGGCATGCTCGAGGAGATCAACCGGGCCGTCATCGTGATCGACGAGGACGCGGAGCAGCGGCGGTTGCTCGAGGAGCAGGAGGAGCCGCAGCACATCCCGCGGCCACCGCTGGGCGAGGTGTCCCCGGAGACGGCGGCGATCATGGGCGGCGGGGGCGAGGAGGGCGAGGGCGATCCGGAGGCCCCGCGGATCGACCCGCAGAGCCTCGTGCCGAGGCCGCTCCGGATGGTCCAGCCCCCTGTCCCATCGATCGTGAACAGCGACGAGGAGCCGGAGGAAGGCGGGGAGGAGGAGTAGGCGGCCATGATCGAGCAGGTCGTCGTCGAACGCCTCGTCCGGAAGGGCGTGCTCGCCCCCGACACGCTCGCCCGCGCGGAGGAGATGCGGGCCGAGCAGGGCGGGAGCATCACGCGCCTGCTCGTGGCGACCGCCGCGGTCACCGAGGACCAGGTCCTGGCGGCGATGGCCGAGCACCTCGGGTTCCCCACGCAGGACGACATCGACGCCGAGTCCATCGAGCCGGACCTCATCCAGGGGCTGCCCATCAACTTCGTCAAGCAGCACAGGCTCCTGCCGCTTCGTCGGAAGGGGAGCGAGATCGTCGTCGCCGTGGCCGATCCGCTCGACACCACCGGGCTCGACGACACCCGGAGCGTGCTCGGCCAGGTGCTCTCCCCCGTCGTCGTCCCCGGCGAGAAGATCATCGCGGCCATCAACCGCGTGTACGACCGCAAGGCGGCGGACGACGACCTCGCGGGCGACGAGAAGGGCGAGGAGGACGAGCTGGCCGACCTGATCGACGTGGACGACGACGCGCCGATCATCAGGTGGGTCAACTCGCTCTTCTTCAACGCGGCGCGAGAGCGCGCGAGCGATATCCACATCGAGCCGGGCGAGCGCGACGTCATGGTGCGCTACCGCATCGACGGCGTCCTCCACGAGGTGCGGCGCGCCAACAAGGGGTTCCTCCCGGGCATCGTGTCGCGCGTGAAGATCATGGCCGGGCTGAACATCGCCGAGAAGCGGCTGCCGCAGGACGGGCGCATCGCGCTCAAGATCGCCGGACGGAACATCGACATCCGCGTCAGCACGATACCGACGAGCCAGGGCGAGCGGGTCGTCCTCAGGCTGCTCGACAAGACCAGCGTGCTGCTCGACCTGACGGACCTCGGCCTGTCCAGGGGCAACCTCGCCGTCGTGGACCGGTTGATCCAGCGTCCGCACGGGATCATCCTCGTCACGGGGCCGACCGGCTGCGGCAAGACCACGACGCTCTACGCGGCGCTATCGAAGATCAACACCCCGGACCGGAACATCCTCACCGTCGAGGACCCGGTCGAGTACGACATCAAGGGCATCAGCCAGATGCCCGTGAACCCGAAGATCAACCTGACGTTCGCCTCCGGGCTGCGCTCGTTCCTCCGGCAGGACCCGGACGTCATCATGGTCGGCGAGATCCGCGACCGCGAGACGGCGGAGATCGCGATCCACGCGTCGCTGACCGGTCACCTCGTGCTCTCGACCATCCACACCAACGACGCGGCCGGCGCGGTGACGCGGCTGGTCGAGATGGGGATCGAGCCGTTCCTCGTGGCCTCGTCGCTGCTTGCGATCATGGCGCAGCGCCTGATCCGGGTGCTCTGTCCCAACTGCCTCCAGCCCGTGGAGGCGCGGCCCGAGGAGCTGCGGGACCTGGGCATCGACCTCGCCACGCTCCCGCAGCGGATGTACTCCCACGTCTCCGGGCAGTACACGATCGATCGGGTGAGGCCGCTCGGGCCCTCCGGCCTGCCCATGCTCTTCCGCGCGGTGGGATGCGAGAAGTGTCAGAGCACCGGGTACTACGGACGCTCGGGCATCCACGAGCTCCTGCTCATGTCCGACGGCATCCGCGCCCTCGTGCTCAGGAACGCGGACTCGTCCGCGCTCAAGCGGCAGGCCATGTCGGAGGGGATGCAGACGCTGCGCGACGAGGGCGTGTGCAAGGTCCTCGCGGGCATCACCGCGCCCGAGGAAGTGGCGCGGGCGACACAGGAGGACATCGAGTAGCGTGCCGGTCTTCGACTACGAGGGGATCTCCAAGGCGGGCAAGACCGTCAAGGGCGTCAGGGACGCCGACAGCCCCAGGGCTCTCCGGACGGCGCTGTCGCGGGACGGCATCCTCCTGACGAAGGTCACGCCCGCCGCGCAGGCCGCGGAGCAGCGGCGGCGCGAGGTGGACTTCCGGCGGATCATGCGGCGGGTCTCGCCGCTGGACATCGCCATCGCCACCCGGCAGCTCGCCACGCTCACGCGGGCGTCGATCCCCCTCGTCGAAGCGCTCTCGGCGCTCATCGACCAGACCGACCAGCCCGACCTCAAGACGACCCTGACCACGGTGCGCGAGCGGGTGAACGAGGGCGCGAGCTTCGCAGACGCCCTGCGCGAGCACCCGCGCTTCTTCAGCGACCTGTTCGTCAACATGGTCCACGCCGGCGAGCAGGCCGGGACGCTCGAACAGGTGCTCGAGCGCCTCGCCGACTTCACCGAGCAGCAGGTCCGGCTCCGGAACAAGATCCTCGCCGCCATGGCGTACCCGGCGTTCATGATGCTCGTCGGCTCGTTCATGGTGTGGATCATGCTCGTCGTGGTCGTCCCCAAGGTGATGCACATCTTCGAGAGCTTCGATCAGGTGCTCCCCTGGTACACGAGGCTGCTGATCGCCGTGAGCACGTTCCTCCAGGGCTACTGGTGGCTGCTCCTCGCGCTCGTCGTCGTCGGCATCTGGGTCTTCACGGCCTGGAAGAGGCGGCCGAAGGGCAGGGCGTCGTGGGACTCGTTCAAGCTCAAGCTGCCGATCTTCGGCCGGCTCGCCCGGATGATCGCGGTCAGCCGGTTCGCCCGCACGCTGTCCACGCTCCTCGGCAGCGGCGTGCCGATCATGAAGGCGCTGGACATCACGAAGCACGTGCTCGGGAACGTGGAGCTCATGGGCGTCGTCGAGGAGGCGCGTATCTCGATCCAGGAGGGCGAGTCGATCGCCGAGCCGTTGCAGCGCTCGGGGAAGTTCGACCCCATCGTGACCCACATGATCGCGATCGGAGAGAAGGGAGGGCAGCTCGAGGAGATGCTGACCACGGTGGCCGATTCGTACGACGCCCAGGTGGACGCGAAGGTGTCGACGCTCACGGCGCTCCTCGAGCCGATCATGATCATCGCGATGGGAGGGACGTCGGGCGCGATCATCATGGCGATCCTTTCGCCGTTGATGCGCATGAACCAGTTCATCCAGTGACGAGGCGGCAGAGCGGACGACGCGAAGCGGAGGACGGGACGAGGCAGATGTCGTGGGACTGTTCGACAGACGGAAGAAGGACATCATCGTGGGCAAGGGGGTTGCGCGCCCCCACCGGCACAAGCTCCGCCGGCGCCTGGAGGTCGGGGTCGCCGTCGCGTTGTGCTGCACGGCCGTCGTGCTCGCCGCGTGGCACGAGCACCGCGAGGCGGACCGCCGGGTGGCCCGGCTGGACATGGAGCTCGTCGTCACGGCCGTGCGGCGCTTCCGGCAGGACCACGGCCGGTGCCCCCACGACCTGGGCGAGCTCGCGCACCCGCCGGCCGGCGGCGTCCCGTACATCGCCCGGGAGCCCGAGGACCCGTGGGGACGGCCCTACTTCTTCCAGTGCCCGGGACGCTGGGACGAGCGCGACGTGGACATCGCATCGAGAGGCCCAGACGGGGAGTGGGATGGGGGAGACGACATCACGACCGACCTCTAGGAATGATGAATGATGAATGATGAATGATGAATGATGAATGAGAAACCACGAAAGGAGTGAGTCATGAAAATGAAATTCCAGAGACGGGCGGTGCGGCGCCGAGGCGCGGCGCGAGGCATGACGCTCGTCGAGATCATGATCGTCGTCATCATCATGGCCTTGATCGCGACGGGCGTGGCCTTCGCGGTGATCCCCATGCTCGGCGAGGCGCGCGAGACCCAGACCGCCTCGGACATGCAGGTCATCCAGGGCGCCGTGACCCTCTACATGGTGCACCACGGGACCTGCCCGGGAACGGTCCAGGACCTCGTCACCGACCGGCGGCTGAGCGCCAGCGCGCGGACGTCCGACGCGTGGGGGAGCGAGTTCACCATCTCGTGCGAGGGTGACAGCGAGCCCGTGATCGTCTCGGCCGGCGCGGACCGGCAGCTCGGCACCTCCGACGACCTCCGGACGGACCAGGTCAACGCCCCGACCGGCGGGGGCGAGTGACGAAGGGATCGATGACGAGAGCAGCGCACCGCCGCCGCCTCCTCCCCGCGCTCCGGGGCATGACGCTGATGGAGATCATGGTCGTGGTCTTCATCGTGGCCCTGATCATGACCGGCATGGCGCTCGGCATCGGCAACCTGACCCACCAGCGGCTGAAGTCGTCGGCCGTGTCGGTGGCCGCGGCCGTGCGCGCGGCCTACTCCCGCGCCGCGACCACGGGCCACACGGTGCGCATCGTGTTCGACATCGACGCGGGCACGTTCTGGACCGAGGAGGCCGAGGCGGGGCGAGTGCTGCTCGACCGCGAGGACCGGGGAGACGAGGAGGAAGAGGAGGAGGAAGAGGGGGAGGAGGGAGCCGGCACCGGGTCGGGCTCCGGCACCGGGCCGGGCTCTCCGCTCGACCTCGGCGCGCTCGGAGGGGGTGATCCGCTCGCCGCCTTGATGGGGGGCGGCGACGCGGAACAGATGCTCGAGGCCGCGAAAGGCGCGGTGCGCGAGGATCTGGGGAAGTCGCTCGACCTCGACGTGCTGGGGCAGCTCAGCTCCGCTGGCCTGGCGGCGACGTCCGACCTCGAGACGCCCCGGTACAGGCGTCCCCGCTTCGGCGCGGCGCCGGGCAAGCAGGGCCAGGTGACCACGCTGAACAAGGGCGTGACCTTCGTCTCGGTCTACACGTCGCACCGCGACCGGCCGGCCGAGGAAGGCAAGGCGTACCTCTACTTCTTCTCGGGCGGCATGACCGAGCTGGCCGTGATCCAGCTCCAGGACGGCGCGGGGTACGTCAACTCGGTCGAGGTCCACCCGCTCACGGGGCGCTGTCGCATGCACAACGTGCCGTACGAGCCTCCGATGCGCGAGGAGGACCAGAACGAGGCAGCGGAGGCGCTCTGAGCCGAGTGATGAATGATGAATGATGAATGATGAATGATGAATGATGAATGATGAATGATGAATGATGAATGATGAATGATGAGTGATGAATGATGAATGATGAATGATGAATGAGACCGTAAAGATGAGCTCGATTTCCTGCGCATCTCGTCCACGGGGGAAGGGGAGAGCATGAAGGGGAGCCGCGCTTTCACGCTCCTCGAGGTCATGGTGGCGGTGACCATCCTGAGCCTCTCCATGGCGTCGCTCTTCTCCGCGCAGACCGGGTCCATCGGCGCGACGCAGTACATCAAGCACATCACCGTCGCGTCGCAGCTCGGCCGGTGCAAGATGAGCGAGCTCGAGCTCCTCGTGCTCAGGGAGGGGTTCGAGACGGCCGAGTTCGGAGACTGGACCGACGGGCCGTGCTGCGAGCTCCGCGACGAGCGCGTCAGGATCGACGGGCCGGACCCGTTCACGTGCCGCTGGCGCTTCGAGACGGTCGTGCTCCCCAGCATCTCCGACGCCCAGACCGCGGTCGGCGAGGCGGCCATGGAGGGCGACGCCGAGGCCGCGGAGGGCGCGATGGGCATGAGCCTGCTCGGCCCGCTCCTGCCGATCGTCCAGACCCTGCTCGAGGCGGCGATCCGGCGCGTCTCGGTCCAGGTCGTGTGGCAGGACGGGCCGATCGAGCGGAACGTCGAGCTCGTCCAGTACATCACGAACCCGAACCAGGGAGAGCTGGGCGGCCTGCTCCGAGGGAACCAGGTCCAGGAGATACAAGAGGAGCTCGGTGGCGGCCCGAACCCGCCGCAGGGCCCGCCGAACAACCCGCCGCCGGGGGGGAGTGGCAATTGACGGCGCGGCGTCACCGGCGGAGGCCCGGGTCCAGGGAGGGCCTGACCCTGATGGAGATCATGGTGGCCGCGGCGATCCTGACCATCGTGGCCGGCATGATCTGGACGAGCTTCGACCAGGGGGCGCGGTCGATCCGGGAGGTCGAGTCGTCCCAGGACCGCTACCACGAGGCCCAGGTCGCGCTGTCGGTCATCTCCCGCGACCTCGCCGCGGCGTACCTCACCAAGCACGTCAACCCGACCCAGCCCGTTGCCGTGGTCGCCTTCGCCGCCGAGGACCGCAGGCCGATCGACCGGCTCAACTTCGTCTCGTTCGCGCACCAGCGGACCATCCGGGACAGCCACGAGTCGGACCAGTGCGAGATCGGGTACTACGGGGCGCCCGACCCCGAGGACTCCAGCGTGACGAACCTCATCCGGCGGGTCTCGCCGTACATCGACGACGAGCCGGAGAGGGGAGGCCAGCGGCTCATCCTGGCGCACGACGTCATCGAGTTCGACCTCACCTACTACGAGCGCGAGGGCGACCAGTGGATCGATGAGTGGGACACGACCGAGGCGACCACCGGGCAGCCCGACCGGTTGCCCGACCAGGTGCGCGTCCTGCTGACCCTGCGCGAGGCCGAGGACCAGGAGCTCACGATCACTACCCAGGTGCCCATCCACTTGCACCAGGCGCTCCTCTTCGGGAGGAGTCAGATATGAGGAGCATCCGCCACCACCGCAGGGCCCGGAGCGGCGGACGAAAGGGCATCGCGCTGCTGATGACCCTGATCGCGGTCTTCCTGATGGTCCTGCTCGTCTCGGACTTCATGGAGAACACGACCGTGTTCGTGGCCACGGGGGCCAACGCGCGCGACGAGGTCCAGGCCGTCTACCTCGCGCGCTCGGCCATCAACCTCTCGCGGCTCCTCCTCGTGATGCAGCCCACCATCAACCGCCAGCTCCGCTCCTTCGGCATGCCCTCCCTCCCGCTGTGGCGGTACGCCGACATGATGCTGGCCGCGTTCTCGGAGCCGGGGGCGGCGAGCGGGCTCGGGATGATGCTCGGCGCGTCGATGGGCGAGGCCGAGGGGATGGGGGTCGAATTCGGCAGCTTCACGGCCCGGATCGTGGACGAGGACTCGAAGATCAACCTCAACCTCGGGGCGCAGCCACGGATGGCCGACCTGCTCGCGCGCGAGCTCGCCGCGCTGGTCGCGCCCGCTGTCTACAACCCGCTCTTCGAGGAGAGCGACGCGAGCGGGAACTTCACGGACCGGGAGACGAACGTCCAGGCCATCATCGACTGGGCCGACCTCGACACCGAGCCCTACGGCTTCGACTCCGGGACGGAGGACGGGTTCTACGAGCTGCTCACACCCAGCTACCACCGGAGGAATGCGCCGTTCGACAGCCTCGAGGAGCTTCGCATGATCCGCGGAGTCGACGAAGACTACTGGACCGCCTTCGTGGAGCCGAACGCGGACGACCCGGACCAGCGCCTGATCACCGTCTGGGGCGCGGGCCGGATCAACATCAACACGGCGACGCCGCTCGTGCTCGCGGCGCTCATCTGCACGTTCGCCGCGAACCAGCCCGAGCCGGCCTGCGACCCGGCCAGCGCGACGCTGGGCGCCTTTGCGCTGGCCCAGTACGCGGCCATGTACCGCGACGCGGGAGGGCTGATGCCCGGGCTCGGCGCGTTCTCGTCGGCGCGGCAGTTCACCTCCCTGGTCAACGACGGAGTCGAGGGCATCGTACCCGGGGTGCAGCTCAACGAGCAGGAAGCGCTCCGGTACCTCGGCGTCGAGAGCCGGGTCTTCTCCGTCTATGCCACCGGCGAGGTCGGCAGGGTGCGGCGGACGATCCACACCGTGATCCACACCGGGCTGAGCCCGAACGAGGGCGGCGCGGTGCTCTACTGGCGGGAGGACTGATGGCGCAGATCATCGTGGGTCTCGACGTTGGTTCCCGGAACGTGCGCGCGGTCAGGCTGCGAGCGGGGTTCCGGACCATGGAGCTCGAGGAGGTCGTCGCTCGCGGCGTCGACGAGGACCCGTGGCCCGCGATCCGCGAGATGGCCCAGGGCGCCGACGTGGTCTTCACGGCCGTGCCGGGCGATCAGGTCAGCTTCCGCAAGCTCGAGCTCCCCCGCGCCGCGTCGAAGCGGCTCGAGCAGGTCATCCCGTTCGAGCTCGATGGCGAGGTCCCGTTCGAGATCGACTCGCTGGTGATGCACCACCGCGTGCTCGGGCAGACATCCGACCGGCTCGACGTGCTCGCCGTGGCCGCGAGCCACGCGAAGGTCGCGGCGCACCTGGCCACGCTGTCCGAGCACGGGCTCAACCCGAGGGAGGTCGTGCCGGCGCCCCTGGCGCTCGCCGAGCTCGCGAGGCTGGCGGCGCCGGCGGGCCACGTCGCGGTGCTCGACATCGGACACGCGAGCACGGACATCACCGTCGCCCGCTCGGGCGAGCTCGTCGCGGCCAGGACCATCTCGTTCGGCGGGCGTGACGTGACGGCCGCCCTGGCCCGGGTCTTCGAGGCGCCCGAGGCCGTGGCGCAGGAGTGGCTACGGACCGAGCAGTACCTGTACGACGGCGACCTGGGCGACGTCCAGGGCGAGGGGCGGCTCGCTGTCGAGGCCGTCTGCGGCGCGGTGGACACCCTGGTCCGGGCGGTCAAGCAGACCCTGGCCGCGCGGGAGCTCGAGACCGGCGCGACGGTGGAGCGCCTGGTCCTGTGCGGCGGCACGAGCCGGTTGAGCGGGCTCCCGGAGTACCTCTCGTCGCGCCTCGGGCTGCCGGTCGAGCGTTTCTCGGTCCCCGCGACCGCGATGGGCGGTGCGACCGACGTGGACGTGCTCGGCGGCGGCAAGGCCCTCGCGCTGGCGGTGCACGGTGCGGCGCCCCGGGGCAGGCGCTTGAACCTCCGCCAGGGCGACCTGGCCTTCGAGGGCGAGGTCAGGGCCGGCAAGGGCATCCTGCTCTATGCCGTCGCGGCCCTGGTCCTGATCATGTTCGCCTGGGGGTTCAGCGCGTATGCCCGCCGCGTCTCGCTCCGGTCGGAGAACGAGGCCCAGACGCAGTCTCTCGCCACGCAGTCCAAGCGGCTGCTCGGCAAGCAGCTCGGGAACTTCGACGAGCTCGAGCTGCTCATCGGCAGGGCGGCCAAGACGAAGGCCGGCGAGTCGCCCATCCCGCAGCTCGACGCGTTCGACGTGGTGGAGCAGATCAGCAAGCGCATCCCCGAGAAGATCAACCACGAGATCGACACCCTCGACATCCGTGGCGGCAGGGTCCAGATCCAGGGCCGCGTCGATCAGCGGCGCGACGCCGACGAGATCGAGGCGGCGCTCAGCCGGTGGGACGACTGCTTCGTGAAGGTCCAGGTGACGCGGACCACCCCTGCGGTCCGGGACAACAGGCTCCAGTACACCATGGACATCGAGACGAGGTGCCCATGATGCTGTTCGATCTCAGCGCGGCGTTCGGCAGCATGCTCGAGCGGCTCAACCCCCGGGAGCGGGTGCTCCTCGGCGTGATGTCATTCGTGGCCCTGGTCATGGTCTGCTTCCTCGTGATCCTGCTCACGAGCCGCTCGCTCTCCAGGCTCGAGGAGCAGGTCGCGGCGCAGGACGAGCTGCTCGTCCAGCTCAGGGAGAGCGCGCCGGAGCTGCGGGAACGGCTCGAGGCGGGATCGGCTGCCGACGCCGAGGCCGCAGAGCCGCCGGCGCTCGGGACGCAGCTCGAGGCGCACGCGTCGAAGGCCGGGATGGGCGACACGGTGCTCGAGATGGTCGATCAGCCGGAGGAGGTCGTCGGCACCTACCTCCGCAAGTCGGTCGAGGTCAGGCTCCGGCGAAAACCCCTCGGCCAGCTCTCGGAGTTCTGGGCGTTGACCGTCAACGACCGGGCCGAGTACCCCGTGGCCATCACCAAGCTGACGGTGCGCCGCAGGCAAAACGAGAAGAACTCGTACGACGTGGACATGGTGGTCTCGTCCTACTGGCCGAACAGGGAGCCGGCTCCCGAGAAGGCGGGCGGCCGCCGTGGGGACTCGGTCCCGGGCAAGAGCAACGGGAGCAGGAGCAAGGGAAGGCCGTGACCGCGACAACCAGGAAGAAGGTTCTGCACGCCCTCGGGTACCTGGTCTTCTTCGGGGCGTGCTTCGTCGTGTCGTTGCTGGTCACCTTCCCGTATGACCGGCTGACCGGATATGCCGAGCGCGAGCTCGAGAGCTCGATGGGACGGGAGGTGACGATCGAGAAGCTCAGGCCGACCGTCACGCTCGGCGTGCGCGCCGACGGCGTCACGATCGGACCCGCCATCAAGGCGGCGCCAGGCCAGGAGCCCGGCGGGCCGCTCGTCAGGATCGACCGGGCCGTGGTGGGCGTGAGCTGGCTCGGGCTGGTGTTCGGGAGCACGTCCGTGTCGTTCGAACTGGACGTCGCCGGCGGCAGCGCGAGCGGCAGCTTCGAGCGCGACGACGAGCACGTGGCGCTGGTGCTCGACCTCGAAGGGGTGCAAGCCAAGCAGCTTCAGATCGTCCAGGACAAGGTCGGCCTCCCGGTCCAGGGCTCGATCGAGGGCCATATCGAGTTCGACGTCCCGGTCGGCCACGCGGAGAAGAGCGTCGGCGACATCGACCTCGGTCTCCAGGGTGTGATCATCGGCGACGGGAAGGCGCGGCTGTCGTTGAGCAGCCTGATGGGGTACGGCCGCGGGAGGCCGTCGAGCGACGAGGGCACGGTGATCCAGCCCATCAAGATCGGCCCGATCGCCCTGCAGACGAAGCTGGTCGACGGAACAGCCGACATCCCTCGCGTCGAGGCTGTGTCCGAGCACGCGGAGGTCACGTTCGAGGGGCGCATCAAGCTGCTCGAGCCGCTCGCCCAGAGCCGCGTCGATACCTACCTCACGGTCAAGCTGAACGCGGCGTACGCCGAGCAGGACGAGCAGACCGAGGCGCTGGTCAGCCTGGCCGACACCGCGGGAGGGCGAGCCAAGCGGCCCGACGGGTCGTTCGGGTTCCGGATCAGTGGCGCGCTCGGCAGCGGGCTCTCCTTCCGGGGGACGAGCACCTTCTCGCTCCCCGGCAGCCCGGAGTCGCCGCGGGCTGGGGGGAGGCCCGCGCCCGGACGCTGGCAGCCTCCGCGATCGCCTCGTGCGCGACTGCCGAGCGGCGAGGAGCCAGACGAAGGCCCGAGCATCGAGCACCCGGCCGCGACGCCCGTGGGCGGCCCGATCGCGGCGCCGCCGCCGAGACCGTCCGAGCTGCTGTACCCGAGTGGCATGCCGAGACCGCAACCCACCACCGCACCCGACGAGCAGCAGAACGAAAACCAGTACCCCGACGAGCAGCAGCCCCCGCAGTACCAACAGGGCCCGCAATACCAGCAGGACCAGCAGGACCAGCAGGACCAGCAGGACAACCAGAACGAGCAGCAGGGCGAGGATGTCGAGGAGGAGTAGCTGTCAGGGGACCGAGCGGCAGCAGCGGATGCCGATGTCGCGACGTTGAAACTCGTCAATTTCGTCGAACCTCGTCACGATTCCACCAAGATTCACGAATGCAATGTTTACCATGTAGCTGTCACCACGGATGACACGAAATCCACCATCTTCTGGTCCCTGCGGGTTCTCACGAGGGCTCTCGCTGTAGTAGGTTCGTGAATATCTGTCGAAGACCCACTCGAAGACGTTGCCCATGATGTCCAGCACTCCGTAGGGGGAGCACCCCGCCGGTCGTAAGCCGACAGCCATCGTACCACCATTCGTACACAGGGTGTGGTCAGCTCCGCTGAACACGCCTCTCGAGCAGTTCGCGACCTCGTCTCCCCAGGGGAAGAACCGACCGTCCGTGCCACGAGCCGCCTTCTCCCACTCCGCCTCGGTACACAGCCTCTTACCCCTGAAGGAGCAGTAGCTCTCCGCGTCGTACCAGCTCACGTAGTTCACGGGATGGTCATCGTGGTCCTGCTCGTACATGTTGGAGTCCTCGCCTCGACGAGGCCACTCGCACTCGTCGGCTTCGGCGCACTCCCGGTACTCCGAGACCGTGACCTCTGTCCTGTCGATCTCGAACGCGTCCAGGTAGACCTCGTGATAAGGCTGGTTGTCTGCGTTTTCCTCGACGATACAGAAATGCCTCTCTGAGTTGCACCCCATCCAGAAGTTCCCGGCAGGAACCAACACCATCCCAACGGAAACGCTCTCACCAACACACTCCGGAGTCACATCGTCATCGGGATCGACATCTCCATCGGTGTCGGTGTCGGCGTCCGTGTCGCTATCGATATCACCATCGCCGTCCCCGTCCCCATCCGATCCGATGGGGACGCACTCGAGATCACGGGCCTCGTAGCCCTCATCGCACACACACCGAGCGCTGTCGTCCTCAGCTTCGCAGCTCCCGTGACCCGAGCATTCGACATCGACACAAGGACCTCCTGGTGTCGCTCCTGAGCAGCCGAAGAGCCAGGACGTCCCCGAAAGTACAGCAGACAGGAAGAACCGACGTTCAGTTCCCATCATTCCACCCACGTGTTGCCCATTACGGGGGTGTTGATATCTCCATCGTCAAAACAGAACTCAAATCCAAAAATACTAAACTGTTCTAGAAACAGATATGCTGTATCATTGCGGTCTCGAGCCAGGACAAACTCGACCTCATTTGGATATGTATTAGTTGAGAATATGTAATATGGTCTGTACTCACAAGTGTGCGCTTCCGTATTGCATCGGTAAGCGATATCTGTCCACGTGCTATCTACGTGGGTGAGCTCCCTGCAAGACTCGTCAACCGTGCAATACAAGCCAGGCGCGGGTTGCCACATCGTCTGCTCGACGATAGCGAGCAAGTAGGAGTAGAGCCTGCGGTAGGGGTGTCGTTCGAGCGAAGCGAGCTCCCTGTTCAAGCCAGCTCGAATCTGACGGCACAACCCGCCGGCACCACCGCTGAACCCGCCCTGAGGATCGCATGGAGCTCCAGGAGTACGGACATTGACACCGTAGTCCGCGACATCGATGAACGATGCGATTTCACAATGCGAAGTACGGGGGTTGCACGTTGCGCCGGGAACGAGGTCGTGGCACTCCTCATCCGTCGAGCAATCCAGGTACCGCTCGTCACACCTCCCCTCTGGGCAGTAGATGT
>Ga0233425_10004383_pt1 | contig 23770 bp, 26 predicted proteins | sample Watercolumn_Towu_2_FD_181712 | JGI IMG/M metagenome (GOLD analysis project Ga0233425, IMG submission 181712) | Freshwater microbial communities from Lake Towuti, South Sulawesi, Indonesia - Watercolumn_Towuti2014_140_MG | ecosystem: Environmental > Aquatic > Freshwater > Lake | place... | reverse complement strand
ATCAGCGGCCCCGCGGTGAGGCTGCTCAACGCATCCGCCGCGGTCACCGGGAACTACCTCGAGGACAACCAGATGGCAGGCGTGGCGCTCAAGGCCTGCACCGGCGACGTCACCGGAAACCGCGTCGAGGGTGGATTGCCCTCGGACCCGGGCCTCAAGGGCGGCGACGGCATCGTGCTCGTGGACTGCGACCCCGGACCCGTGGTCGTGTCCGGAAACAGCGTGGTGGCCAACACGAGAAACGGCATCCTGGCCACCGGGAGCATCGCCAAGATCCAGGGGAACCTGGTCCTGAACACCGCGGAATCACCGTCCGGGAACATCACCTATGGCGCCGGGGTGCACGTCGTGGAAGGCGCAGACGCGGTGGTCACGGGCAACAGCATCTCGGGCAACGCACTGGCCGGTGTCCGCATCGACAAGGCCTTCGGAAAGGTCCAGGACAACGCCATCGCGGGAACCGTCGGCAGCGCGGCCGGGGACGGGCGCTGCGGCGGTGGCGTCGTCGCGATCGACAGCGCCCTGCCCGACGGCATCCTCGGCAACCTCGTAAGCGGCAACTACAACGCGGGCGTCCTCCTTTCCGGGTCCACAGCGGGGGCCATCAGCAACAACATCGTCGAGCAATCCAAGGGCGCGGGAGGCTCCCTCGGTGTCGGCATCGTCCTGGCCGCGTCCAAGGCCCTCGTCTCCGACAACTGGGTCCGGGCCAACAAGGACGTCGGCCTCCTCTACGACGCCAGCTCCGGAGACGTGGCCCGAAACGTCTTCGACGGCAACGGCTCGTCCGGCGCGGGCGTGGGTGCCCTCGTCCAGAACGTGGAGAAGCCCCTCGCCAGCGTGTCCGGAAACTCCTTTGCCACCAACGGCTTCGCAGGCCTCGTGGCCGTCGCGGCCAGCATCGAGGTCTCGGGAAACACGTTTGCCACCAACGTGGCGAACAAGGAGGGCCTGGCAGGAGCGGGCGTCTGGATCGAGGACTGCCCGGAAGCCGAGGTGTCCCTCAACAAAGCGGCGGGAAACCTCCTGGCCGGTATCGTCGCAACCGGAGCGATGACCGACGTGGCCGTCAAGTCCAACCTCGCTTCGTCCTCGGCCAAGGGATTCCTTCCCGGCAAGAAGACACCCGTGCAGATGTCCGACGGCATCGCGGTCATGGCCGGCGCGTTCGCTTCGGTCGTCAACAACCGCTGCGAAAGCAACTCCATGGCCGGCGTCGTCTTCCTCGACGGGGAAGGCGTCGCCTCGGGCAACGAGCTGAACGACAACGGCACCTTCGGCCTCGAGCTGTCGTCCTCCTCTATCTCCGAAGACCCGGACCTGGAGCCGAACCACTTCCGCGGCAACAAGTCCGGCAAAGAGATGAAGCAGAGCGACAGGCCCGTGCCCGAGTACGTCCACGGTGCCGCTGCCGCTTGCTCGGACCTGTAGGGAGGAACGCGTGGGCCAGGTCATCTGCCTCAAGTGCAGACAGCCGCTGGACCAGGCCACCGGGCAATGCCCGAGGTGCCTGCCGCCCGCATCCGGTGCCTCCCTGCCCGACCCGCTCGTTCAGGAACGACGCTTCCTGTTGGACCGGGCGGTGGAGCTGTCCGACCTCGCGAAGCCTGCCTTCATGGGCCACCAGGAGGCGGACTTGAAGGACCGGGTGGACCGGGTCCCGCCCCTGCCGCCCGGAGTGCCTCACGTAGCCCCGCGCGACGAAGAGGGCGTGGAGAAACTCGTGAAGCAGCTCTCGGGCGGAGACCCGCAGCAGCGCGCTCTGGCCGCGATCCAGCTTGCACGCCATCCCACCCCGGAATCGGTCTTCGCGCTGCTGCGACGACTCGGCGACCGCGACGGGGACGTCCGCACCGCCACCCTGTGGGCTCTCGGCAAGGCCGGAAACCCGCTCATCCTTCCCCCGCTGCTGGAATTCGAGAAGCTGGAGAAGGACCGCCTGGTCAGGGCCCAGCTGGCAGCAACCCTCCACGCCCTGATCACGCGCTTCCCCTCCCCGCAATCCAAGAGCAACCCGGACATCGAGCAGCAGATCGCACAGCTGGAGGTGGAGCTGGCTTCCAATCCCACGGCGGAAGGATTCCTCAAGAGAGGTCGCCTGGAGATGAAGCGCCACGCGCTCCTGAGGTCCGTCGGAAACTTCACACGGGCAACCCTGCCCGACGGCTCCCTCCTCCCGGACGCGCTGCTGCACCGGAGCCAGGCGTTCCTGCTCATGGGCAAGCCGCTCTTCTCCATGGACGATCTCATCGACTGCCCGCAGCTCCACGAGTATCCGCCCGTCTTCTTCATCCACCGCGTCGCGCTGACCGCACTGGCGCGGCAGATCGTGGCGGCCGCACGGGAGAAGGGGCTCAATGACTACGCATCCCTGTTCGAGGGGAGGCTCGAACGCCTCTCGAAAAAGGAGTCGCCGGCATGAAACGGCCGACGCGGGATCGACGGCTCGTGGTGCTCCTTCCGCTGCTCGCGGTCGTGGCATGCGGCCTCTCCCTGCCCGCACTGCCGGAGTACGACGCGGGGACCTCACTCGCGGACGCTGCCGACGCCCCGGGAGCCTATGACGGGCCGCTGTCGGATGTGCCGGTATCCCCGGACGACGCAACGGGCGACACCTACCCCTGGTGGCTGGCCGACACGGGTCCGGACTCCCCAAGACAGGACCACGCCTCCCCGGACATCCACGTCCCCGACGTGGGGACACAAGACGGATCGGCCCCGCCCCCGTTCTGGGACTGCCCGGTCAAGACCCCGGAGCAGCTGGGCGGGGGCCTCGTGCACTACGGGTCGTTCTCCGCTTCCCACCAGGTGCTGGACGACTTCCCGCCGGAGAATAACCTGCTGTCGCCCAACTGGCTCACGTGCGGGTTGCCCCGCGCCAACTCCCAGTGGCAGGACCGGGCCTTCGTGCTCCAGGTGGACGAGCCCACGGAGATGCGCCTGTCCCTCGACTGCAACGGCCCCTGCTACGCCTACACGCTCCAGGGAGGCTGCCTCTACCAGTACCTGCAAAGCTGCTGGTTCTCCGGTGAAGAGACGGTGGACGGCGGGACCTGGCTGCTCCCCGGCCTCCACGTGCTCGTGGTCGAGTTCTACTACCAGGAGGGCATCCTGCCCTCGCAGTGCCAGTTCGACATCCACGTCGCGCTCAACCACGAGGACGGACAGCAGGACTGCGTGGTGGAGAAGGCAACCCGCTTCACCGACGTGCCCCTCGACTGCCCCCTGGCTCCGGGCAGCGCCCCCGCGATCTCCATGCCGTCCGAGCTGTCCGAAGAGGACGGGGACGACTTCTACATGGACTGCTCCCCCTTCGGCAGGGTCGACCCCTTCGGCGGCATGCCCGACGAGGCGTTCTCCTTCACCGCGGACGGGCAGGCAGCGTTTCCCGGCCCGGTAACGCTCTCCCTGACCCGAACGACGCCCGCGACCGGCCCCGCGCTCATGCTGGCGCTCTCCACGGCCCCGTGCGGGGCCGAGGGCTCGGTGATCTCCTGCACCTCGGGGGCCGCGGAAACCCTCACTCTGCCGCCCGTCACCCTGTTCCCCGGACAGACGGTCTACGCCATCGTGGACGCGGTCAGCCAGGCGGGTCCCGCGCCCGCGTGGCCCGTCCCGTACACGTTGACATGGACCGTGCCGGACCCGTGCCCGCAAAAAACTCCTTGACACGCGAAGGCACCCAAATACAATCGCACGGCTGATTTGTTGATCCTGGTGGAGGCGTGCCATGTATGCAGTGTTCAAGGTCGGTGGTGAGCAGGTTCGGGCTTCCGTAGGGGACATGGTGGAGGTCGAGAAGCTTGCCGGAAACGTCGGGGACTCGGTGGAGTTCCCCGAGGTGCTGCTGCTGTCCAGCGACAAGACCGTTGTCGGGACCCCTTCGGTCAAGGGAGCCAAGGTGATCGGAGAGATCGTCAAGCACGGCCGCGCCAACACGATTCTGGTGATGAAGTTCAAGCGCCGGAAGACCTACCGCCGCAAGGTGGGGCACCGGCAGCATTTCACGACCCTGAAGATCACCCAGGTGGTGGCCCCATAAGGGAGGGAGGACGCCATGGCTCACAAGAAAGCATCAGGAAGCGCTCGCAACGGCCGTGACACAGCGGGACGCCGCGATGGCGTGAAGCGGTACGCAGGCCAGCTCGTTTCCGCAGGCAGCATCATCGTGCGCCAGCGGGGGACGAAGATCCATGCGGGAGAGAACGTGGGGATGGGGCGGGACCACACGCTGTTCGCGGAAGTGGACGGCGTCGTGAAGTTCCACACCAACGGCTCGGGCCGCTGCTTCGCGATCATCGTGCCTGCGATCGCGCAGTAGTCCTCCCGGCCTCCTCCTCTCCATCTCATCCATCAGCCATGTTCGTCGACGAGGCAGAGATCACCCTGGTGAGCGGCCACGGCGGCCCTGGCTGCCTGTCGTTCCGCAGGGAGAAGTTCCGGCCCAAGGGCGGCCCTGACGGCGGCAACGGCGGACGGGGCGGCGACGTGGTCCTGGCCGCGGACTCCCAGAAGAACACCCTCATCGACTTCAGGCAGGTCCACAGATTGGCAGCGGAGGACGGACGCCGAGGCGGCTCCCAGGACTGCACCGGCAAGTCGGGCAAGGAGCTGGTCGTCAGGGTGCCCCCGGGCACCCTCGTCTGCGACGCGGCGACCGGGGCTCTGCTCGCGGACCTCAACGCACCGGGCGCCCGCTACCTCGTGGCCAGAGGAGGCGACGGCGGTCGCGGCAACGCGGCGTTCGCCACCTCCACCAACCGGGCACCGACCCGCACCGATCCGGGCTGGCCCGGGGCCGAGGTCACCGTGCGCCTCGAGCTCAAGCTGCTCGCGGACGTGGGCATCGTCGGGCTTCCCAACGCGGGGAAGAGCTCCTTCATCAACCGCATCTCCGCGTGCAAGGCCAAGGTGGCGGACTACCCCTTCACTACGCTGGTCCCGAACCTCGGCGTGGTGGAGCGTTTTGCAGGCTTCCCCTTCGTGGTCGCCGACGTCCCGGGCCTTATCGAAGGCGCGCACGCGGGCAAGGGGCTCGGCCTCAGGTTCCTCAAGCACGTGGAGCGGACCACGGTCCTGCTCCACGTGCTCGACGCATCGCACGAGAAGCCGTCAGCGGACTGGCGGTCCATCCGCAAAGAGCTCGACGCGTTCGGCGGCACGCTGGCCTCGAAGCCCGAGCTCGTCGCGCTCAACAAGATGGACCTGATCCCACCCGAGAAGCGCACCAGGAAGACCGCAGCACTCAACCGGTCCCTGAAACGACACGGAAGGATCTGTTTCCCGATTTCCGCGGCAACCGGCGAAGGCGTCGACGACCTGCTCAAGGCACTGGCCCGGCTGCTCAAGAAGCACAAAGCCCGCTAGAGGCACTGGCCGACGACGCAGGCCTTGCCCACGGGGCAGGTTCCGCAGGACTTGCCGCACTGGTCCTGGCCGCACTTCTTCTCACCGCACGAGCACTCCTTGCACTTGCCCGACGGGGCGCAGTAGAGGCCTTGCAGGCACGTGCCGCAGCTGCCTGAGCAGCCGTCGGCTCCGCATTCCTTGCCGGTGCACTGGGGAGCGCACTCGCAATGGGACAGGAACGGGCACGCGGTGCACGCGTCCGGGCAGCAGTCGTTGGTCGATGCGCAGCCGTCGTCGCACCAGCAGTCGCCGGACTGCGCACCGCAGTGGCCGACGCAAGAGCCCCCCGCACAACCGGGGATCGGCTGGTTCACACAGGCCCCTGCGTTGCAGTAGTCGGTGGTGCACGGGTCCTCGTCGCCGCATTCCAGCGGGCTTCCCGCACACACCCCCGCCTTGCAGGAGTCCGCGGCGGTGCACGGGTCGCCGTCGGAGCATTCCTTGCCGTCCAGCTTCTCGAACACGCAGCCCGAAGCGGGATCGCAGGTGTCCTTCGTGCACGGGTTGGTGTCCGAGCATGCCTTGTACACTCCCGCACAGACGCCCAGCGAGTTGCACGAGTCCGCGTAGGTGCATGCGTTCGCATCGTCGCAGGGCAGCCCGGGCTGGCCCGCGTTCTTGCAGCCGACGAACGGGACACACGAGTCGACGGTGCACGGGTTCCCGTCCGAGCACGGGTCCGGCACGCCCGCGCACTTGCCGTCGGGCAGGCAGACGTCGTTGACCGTGCACGGCTGCTGGTCGTCGCACGCGGCGCCCGGAGACGGCACGTTCTTGCAGCCTGTCTTCGGGACACACGAATCGGTCGTGCACGCGTCGCCGTCGTCGCAGGAGGCCGGCGCGCCCGCGGTGCACGTGCCGCCGAGGCAGACATCCCCGACGGTGCACGGATCCCCGTCCTCGCACGGGGCCGGAACTCCCGCGCATACCCCCGCGGCGTTGCACGTGTCCATGGTGGTGCACGCGTCGTTGTCATCACACACCGCGCCCACGGCCGCCGCGTGCGTGCACCCCTGCCCGGGCACGCACGCATCGGACGTGCACGGGTCTCCGTCCGCACAGCTCACCGGCGTGCCGGTGCACTGGCCGTCCGCGCAATGGTCCTTCTCCGTGCACGGGTCGCCGTCGCTGCACGGACCGCCCAGCGGCGTGTTGAGGCACTCGTGTGACTGCGTGCAGTATTCCACGGTGCACGCATTCATGTCGTCGCAGTGCACGGGCTTGGCGCACTGCACGCACACTCCCTTCCCGGGCAGGCAGTGGGGGAGACCCGGGTCCGTGCAGTCCGCGTCTGACGAGCACGGTGCGCCCGCGGCGTCCGGCGGCGACAGTGCGTCGCTTGCCGCGTCGGGTGCGGTGTCCGGGCCTGCGTCCGGACCCGTGGTGTCGTTGGTTCTCGCAGCGTCAGCAGCAACGTCGCCGGGCGACCCCCGATCGGCCGTCCCCCAGTCGGGCACACCCGCGGCCGTATCCGGCAGCACGAGGCTTGCCTCCGGCGTGGCCTGTGAGCCACAGCCCGCCAAAGGCAGCAGCGCCGCGACGAGCACCCAACGGCCAACAGGGAACAGGACGCTCCTTCCCGGATCGCTCACGCGTACACCTCACCTGGAGAGGCATTCTAAACCTGTTCGGGTGGAGAGGCAATCGTGCGGACCCCCGGAGGTGCGATCGCTTGTGCCCTGGACTCGCGACTGGTATCGTCCGCCCCGAATCGCGGAGGAGAGGCCCATGCCCGAGTGGCTCTCGTTCCTGTTGTTCTTCCTCCTGACCAGCACGTTCTGGACCGGGGTCAACCTGTACGTGGTCAACCGGTTCCTGCACCTCCTTGGAGTCGTGCAGCGAAGGCGGCGATGGCAGGCAGCCTTTCTCGCGGTTGCGTTCCTGTACCCCATCGGCGCGCTGACCGAGCGGTACCTGCTGCCCGGCGGGCCGGGCGGCTGGCTCATGATCGCGGGGAGCTACCACATCGGCGGCGTCGTGCTGTGCCTCTGCACGTTCTTCCTGGGAGACGTGGGACTCCTGGTCGCCCGACTGTTCCGCTGGCTGCGCACGGAGAAACGGCAGCCAGCCGGCATGCGCATCAGGGCCTTGCTGGCGCCGCCGCCGAGGCCGCAGCTCCTGGTCGAAGTCGCGGTAGCCGCACTCGCGGTGGCCGCTGCCCTGTGGGGCGGGCACCGGGATCCCCGGGTCGTGAGGGTGGAGGTGACCGCGGCTCCCGGTTCAGGCCTCGATCAGGCGGTCCGCATCGCGGCGTTCTCCGACGTGCACCTCGGCCGCCTCGTCGGCACGCGGGAGCTGGAGCGGATCGTCGAGATGACCAATGCCTTGAAGCCCGACATCGTGCTCATCCCCGGCGACCTGTTCGACGACGCGTCCGCGTGCGCGGCCGACGCGGTGCCGGCCCTGGCCGGGCTCGACGCTCCCCTGGGCATCTTCATGACCCGCGGCAACCACGAGTTCTACGTAGGTGACAAGCACTGGCGGCCCTGGATCGCCGCGACGCCTGTGCGCATCCTGTCCCAGGAAGCGGTGCAGGTCCGTCCCGACCTGGCGATCGCGGGCGCGGACGACCGGCACTACCGGTCGGACACGGGCCTGACCGACAAGGAGTCCGTGGACCGGGCCGTTGCCGCGGCCGGGACCCGCGGATTCCTCGTGCTCGCGACCCACCGGCCGGACCCCGCGGACGAGGCCGTCGCGCTCGGTGCAGACCTGGTGGTCACCGGCCACACCCACGCAGGCCAGATCCCGCCGTTCCAGATCTTTGCTCCCATGAGCAACCAGCACTTCCTGCACGGGCTCTACCAACTGGGCGCCGGCACGCTGTACGTCAGCTCCGGAGCGGGCACCTGGGGGCCGCGCATGCGACTGCTTGCCCCTTCTGAGATCGTAGAAATCGTTGTGCAACCCGGGGCGTCGGAATAATATCCCGGGCTCGGGCACCCGTGGATGGGGCCCGGAGGTGAAGCGGGTGTTCGTCGAAGCAGGATTCGTCAGCCCGGAAACGCTGCAGGCCCTGTGGTCCCTGGTGGAGAGCATCGACCCGCGGGTAGCCCTTGGAGCCATCTTCATCCTGCTGTTCCTCGCAGGCTGCGGCCTCCCCTTGCCCGAGGACATCCCGCTGACGTTCACCGGCATCCTCCTGGGGCTCCCGCACGTGCAGGCGGAGTACGGCGGGCTCGGGCCGGCCGTCGCGGTGATCGGGTTGCTGGCCTACTCCTCGATTCTCGTAGGCGACCTGGTCGCGTACAAGCTGGGCACGCGCTACGGGCGGTCGCTGATCCGCTACGCACCCTTCCGCTGGGCCGTGTCGGAACGGCGGATGGCTCGGTTGGAGCGCTGGTTCCGCCGGTTCGGCAACTTCACGGTGTTCCTCGGCCGCATGGTGGCCGGGATCCGGTTCGTGACGTTCCTGACCGCGGGCATGGCCCGCATGCCCCTTTCTACCTTCGTCCTGTTCGACTCTCTGGCAGCCCTCGTCACGGTCCCGGCCTGGATCTTCCTCGGGTACTTCCTGGGCACGCACTTCCAGGACATCGTGAAGTGGATGGGCCGCATCGGGACCACGACCTGGATCGTGGTGGGTGCGCTCTTCGCGATCGGGGTACTCGTCTGGCTCCTGATGAGGCTCCGGAGGAAGCCCCCCGCTGAGGTCAAGGAGTTCTAGCCTGGCTGCGCGGGGCCGGCAGGTCCGCGTGCACGCACAGCTTGAGCCCCTGGTCCGTGACCTGCTTCACGACCTCTGCCCAGAGCTCCCGCACCCGCTCCGGATCGGTCTGCCGATTCATCCGCTGCCATGTGGACAGAGTGTCCAGCACGATGCCGGGCAGGCGGATTCCCGGCCGGGAGAAGCCGTGCGTATCCCCGTCCGACCAGGGCATGCACGGGAAGAAGCTGAACATCCCGTTGACCGGACGGTCGGGCGTCGCGCCGAAGTACAGCCGGTAGGAGTGGGTCTGCCCGGGAGACCGAGCGCTCGCGTCGTAGGAGATCGGCCGGATGGTGATGTCGAGATACTGGGGCGGCACGTGGCCCGCAAGCGCGGTCTCGAAGTTGTTGGCGTCGTACGGCACCGAGCCCGACACGACGAACACGGTGTCCAGCACGAAACGGTCGCCTCCGCGGTTGGATCCGAACAGGATCACGGAGCCGAGATCGAGCTGCTGCATCTCCGTTGCCCCGCCCTCGTCCCGATTCTGCTTGCAGTTGCCGTAGAGGAACGTGCCGCCGTAGATGAACGGGTCGGTGTTCTGGAGCGGCGGATCGTTCTTCCGGAACGGGTCGATCACGGGCAGGAACAGCGTGGCCGGGTCGTCTACCGCCTGCTTGTCCAGGGTCTTTGCGACCAGCGAAGGCGGCTCCCACTCGCCCCATGCAGCGACGGTGCCCCGGACCGGCTCCTGCCCCGGCGACGCGACGTAGGCTCCCTCCAGCCGCAGGAACTTCCGGCGATGCGCATCGGTGTTCCACGAGCGCTCACCGGGCAGGTCCGGCTCGTGCTCGCTGCCCGGATGGTGGAACTGGACGAAGCAGAGCATGTCGGCTTTCTGATGGGCCGTTCCCACCCGGTGGACGGCAGGCGTGCACGCGCACAGGACGCAGGGAAGGAGCATGACGGTAGAGAGCGGATGGACGACGCTGGCACTCATCCAACGACCTCCGTCCTGAGCGGTCCAGCGAACCGCTCATAGGTCACGGTAGGCCTCCTCGTCGTTGTCAGACCTCCACTCGCCCAGCGTTGACTCGACAGCCTTGAGAAACTCCAGATCCATCTGCAGAAGAGAGGTCTCCATGATGTTATCCTCCCGTGCCTCAGTACCGTAGTACCGTGCCAACGCGGTGTCAAACAGAGTTGGATTCCCACCCGGCTTGGCGCGGTTGCGCGGCCGGGGCTGGTCGGCTACACTGCGTCGCAGGCGCAGCACTCGTGGAGCCGTTCGTGAGCATCCGTGCCAACCCCATGACCGACGCGCTGTGCCGGGAGGGGATGGTGCGGTCGGCCCGCAGCCTGAAGGCCGGCAGCATGAAGGCCAACCCTCTGCCCCTCACCGAAGACGAGCTGGTCGAGATCCTCGGCGCGGCATGAGGGCTACAAGGTGATGACCTGACCCTCGCGTCGGGCGATTTCGATGAGCGGGCTGCCGTCGTCCGCCTGCCACTGGTGCTCACCGCACGGAATCGGCTCGATGCGGGAGTCCACCTGCGCGCTGAGGTGCCAAAGAAGGGCCCGGTCAGCGTAGCCGTATGCCCCGTCGTAGAGCGGCGACACCACCAGAAGGTCGATGTCGCTCCACTGGTCGGCGCTGCCAGCAGCCTGCGACCCGTAGACGACTCCGAAGCGCACGTCGACCCCTGCCCCGGCAACGCGAGCCAGGTAACGCTTCACCAGATCGACTACCGAGTCAGCAACCACGTGAGCACCTCGTCTCCCCTCTTCATCAGCTGCTGCGTCACGCTGCCTGGCGGAAGCGGCCCGACGCTGTCCGGATACCTGCCTTGCAGACTGAAGCTGTTGAACTCGGCCCAGATGCTAGCCCCTTCTTCCTCCACCGAAATGCCGGCGAGGGATGCCAGCCGCACCAGATCGTGGATTCTCGGCGGAATCTCACCCGTGCTCCTGCACACCAAGGCTTTCAAGGCCTTCTCCAGCGCCAGGTGAGCGAAGAAGAGCCCGTGTCGCGGCTTGCCGTTGTCGACAAGGCCTCGGGCGACCTCCCAGTCCTCCACCGCGCCACCGCGCCAGTAGGCCACATGCTTGGTGATGTCGATCACCGGCACCTCTTCTCTCGGACGCTCTCCCTCAGCTCCTACGTCCCGAATGCACAGCTTGATGCTAGAAGTTCGGAAGGAACTCGTCAAGCCGTTGTCGCCTGGAAGGGCTACTTGAGACCGGGCTACGGATCGGTGCAGGAGCCGCGGTGGCAGCGTGGAGCCCGCGGAGAATCAGTTGTACGTGGCGCTGAAGCAGGCGGTCAACGCAAAGGAGGTCCAGCCGGGGTCGTCCCCATCTTCCCCTAGATGGCCTTCCTCCTCCGCACCGCTGCGCACCACATCGAGCGTTGCGGTGAGCCCCATCCCCCAGTTCCCTCGGCGCCACCAATTCCACCCGAGAAGAGCGCGACCGGCCAGCCCCATGATCGGCTGCGGGAAAGTATCCTCCGGTCCCTCCATCTGTTGGAAGCCTGCACCCACCATCAAGGACCAGTAGGTTTCGCCGGACGTGAGGAACTGCGTGACCCCTGCGCCGAAAGCCCCCATTCGCGCAGTCGCGTCGCTTGTCGTGTACTGGTCGTCAGCCCCGCCCCACCTCCGGTACAGAGATGGGAACACCATGTCCCACCCCCAGGCAGACCCGTGAACCGCCAGCCCCGGGAACAGCACGCCGCCCACGGTCATCTCAGCGGACAGGGTAGTTCCGGAGAAGACGGTTTCTTCCTCCAGATAGCCGTCCAAGGGGCACCTCGCGTAGCCCGCCCCCGCGGTGAATCGCACCAGGAGCCCTTCGCGGACACGTTCGTCATCCCGTTCTTGCGACAATGCCGGGGAGAGGGTTCCCAAGAATGCGAAGACCAGTGAAACCGAGGCAGGGAGCGGTCGCATCGAGTCACCCGCGAGACGTGTCCGTCTTGACAGAATCCTCGTACAGCGTGTCAGGGCAGATGTCCTGGTCATTCGGCCAGGCGACCGTTCCCCCCTCGACGCGCACCCTCCTGAAGTAGTTCTTGTCGCCAAGCTCCCTGAAGACACCGAAACCCAGGAGGTGTGAACAATCGAATATGCCCGTTTCGCCGTTGGCGAAAGTAAGTTCCAACGTGTAGTCGTTTCTGGCGCTAACGCTTACTACCCGAGGGTTCATCAGCTACCTCAACGGATCGATCTTGAAGACCGGTTCGCCTGCGGCCGCCAGTCACCCCAACTCTACACCCGTGCGCATGGGGGAGGCAAGCGGAAGCGCCAGCACAAGATGGCGCCGTCACTCCGGTCGCACCGGATCAGAAGTAGTACTTCAGTCCCAGGCTGAGCTGGAAGTTCTCGGGGGTGATGTAGTCGCTGACTTCGGGCGCGTCCACCAGGGAGGCGCCGGTGGGGCGGGCGGAGGCGTCCACCCGCAGCGCCTGCTGGGACACCACGATCTGCTCCACCTCGGGGATGAGCATCAGGAACTCCGCGGCCAGCGACATGTGGCTGCCGATGTAGACCTCCAGGCCGCCGCCGCCGTGGTAGGACTTGTTCAGGAGATCCGACTCCGTGAGGCTCGAAAGCTCCGACGCACCCGCACCGGCCGAAAGGTAGAGCGACATGACGCTGGTGGGCACCAGGTAGAGGAGAGCGGAGAGGCGGTAGTTGGACGAGTAGCTCTCACCGTGACCCACCGTCTGCTCGCCGGACATGTTGTAGTTGAAGTCCACGCCCAGGACCGCCAGCATCCGCAGCCGCATGTTGAACTCGGTGACCACGTTGTTGGCCGTGCCACCGGACACGGGCTTCACGTGCGACACGCCCAGCGACTGCCCAAGGCCCAGCGTGATGAGGGAGTCGCTGTCCGCCAGGACCGGACCCGCCGTTCCCATCACCATCGCCATCATCGCCGCTGCCGCCATCGTCTTCACGTTGTCACCCTCGCTCGTTGTCAGCCGCCGTTTTTCAACTTCACGCACCCTCAAACGGATCGGATTCCCGGGAGCTTTAGCGGTTTTCTTCACCATCCACTTCTCAGACTCGGAACGGATGTGCTATAGAGGTTCGGCGGGACAACGGTCCCGACGGCCCCGGACGCGGAGGTGAGCACCATGTGGCTGCCCGACAAATCAGAAGCCCTGGAGTTCCTGAGAACCTACATCAAGGCAGAGAATCTCATCCGGCACATGATCGCTACGGATGCCATCATGCGGGCACTCGCGCGAAAGCTCGGCCAGGACGAGAACCTCTGGGGCATCACCGGGCTGCTCCACGACATGGACCTCGAAATCGTCGACAACAACATGAAACGCCACACCCGGGAGACGGCCCGCATCCTCGAGCAGAAGGGGTTCCCGCCGGAAGGCATCGAGGCCATCCAGTCCCACAACGAGGAAGCCGGCGTCGTCCGGATTTCCAAGCCGTTCCACTATGCGCTGACCGCCGCGGAAACCATCACCGGCATGGTCGTCGCCTGCACCCTCGTCTACCCCTCCAAGAAGGTCGCGGACGTGCAGCCCAAGTCGATCCGCAAGCGCATGAAGGAGACCCGGTTCGCGGCCAACGTCAACCGGGAGAGCATCATGGCCGTGGAGAAGCTCGGAATCCCCCTCGACGACTTCATCGGGCTGTCCCTCGAGGCGATGAAGGGCGTGGCCGCGGAGATCGGACTCTAGGAATCCCCGGAACCGGCAAGAGAGTCGCGTCGAAGATCGGCCTGCAGGAAGCCGCGGGACCCGGATACCCTACGGCCGAGAAGCGCCCCCCGGATGCACCAGCAGCCGCTTCCACGCACCCGCATCCTGGCGGTACCCCTCTACCTGCGAAATCGCCTCCTGGCGGGAAGTAATCCCTTTCTTTTCGAGCACATCCGCTACCACCCGGGAAGCGGAAACCCCCTGGTCGGCCACCAGGTGGAAGATGGCAGTGCGGCGCTCGAGGAAGTCGGATACCGTGGAGATGCACTCCGCTTCCACCGCGTGCACCACCTCGGCCAGGCGGATCCAGTCCGCACCCGGCAGCGGCTCCAACAGGGAGGAGTCCTTCTCCGCAAGCTCGACGACCTCCGCAGCTCGTGAGCCGAGCCGGGCCACCAGCGCGGACAGCCAGGAGCCCGGCATCCGGGGGTAGCTGCGCTGGAGCGTGTCCGTGAGGGTCTCCAGCGACTCGACCCCGCGGCCTCCGGGCAGGGGTCTGGAAGCCGTGTCCGAAGCGGGGACCTTCTCGTGCCCCATCTTCTCCAGCATCCGGGCCAGCCGGTCGACCACCCCCTCTGCCATGGCCCGGTAGGTCGTGAGCTTCCCTCCCGCTACCGTCACGATGCGGCCCCTCGACTCCTCGATCCGCTCCTCGCGGGACACGTCCGACGGCGCCCTGCTTCCGGTAAGGGACTGGGGCGGCGCGATGAGCGGCCGCACGCCCGCCCAGACGCTCACGACGTCCGCGGGCTCGAGCTTCAGCGCGGGGAAGTACCTGTTGGCCGTGTCGAGCAGGTACCTGCAGTCCGCCGCGTCCACCGCGGGCGAGGCGCTGGGGTCTGGGAAGTCCGTGTCCGTCGTGCCCACATAGGTCCTGCGACCCCAGGGCACCGCGAACGTGGTTCTCCGGTCCGCGGCGGACTTCATGACGACCGCGTGGTGCAACGGGAAGCGCGCCGCGTCGAACACGAGGTGCGCCCCCTTGGTGGGGCGGAGCCAGCGGGAAGCCGTCGCGTCGGTCAGCGGCAGGACCGCGTCGGTCCAGGGGCCGGCAGCGATGGCCAGGGTCCGGGCACGCAGCGTGAGCCGGCGGTCCTCCAGCAGGTCCTGGACCCCCAACTCGATCAGATCTTTGCCTGTAGAGATGGAACTGACGTGGGCGCGTGTGAGCACGACGGCATTTGCGGAGACCGCGTCCAGCGCGGTCTCGAAGGTCAGCCGCGCATCCATGGTGGAGCAGTCGTAGTACCCCGCGCAGCCCACCAGCCCCGTGCGCCCGAGGCCCGGCTCCGCGGACGCGGCCTGCTGCGGAGAAACGCCAAAGACGCTGCCCGGGGTCCGGAAGTAGGAAATGGCGGAGTAGAGGACGGTCCCCATCTTCACGACTGCCAACGAAGGCCGTTCCCCCTGGTAGACCGGGAAGAGGAACGGGAGGGGCCGGGCCAGGTGCGGCGCGAGACGCATGAGGCGCCACCGTTCGACCACCGATTCGTGGACCAGTCCCAGGCGGGCCTGCTCCAGGTAGCGCAGCCCGCCGTGGATGAGGCGGGATGAGCGGCTGGAGGTTCCCGCCGCCAGGTCGTCGCGCTCGATCAGGATGACCGAGAGACCTCGCAGTGCCGCGTCCCGGGCAATGCCGGTCCCGGTGATCCCCCCTCCGATGACCGCGACGTCGAAGGTGGACTGGGAAGAGAGCCGGCGGAAGTCGGGTCTGCGCGCGATGGTGAACGACAGCATGCTCCCCTCCCGGCTCACACGTGGGACAAGCGCCTGCGGCCAGCGGCAGCGCGGACCTCCTGCGAACCGTCGCCCGGTAATGTGCCACTAATTTGACCACTCCTGCAAGTCCCCTTACGCTGAAAAATTGCACGGAACCGCTCCGGCGGGCCGCAGGGGAAGCGGAGGGCGCCATGGAAGGACTCGCAACCGTGGGAATCATCGCGTTGGGAATCGTCGTCGCGGTAGGGCTGTCGTACGCCAGCATGCAGGCGTTCCTCTTCTTCCTGCCCACCCGCCAGCATCCCAAGGAGTGAGCCGGACTCTCACAGGACGTCCGTGAGCCCGACGACAACCACCATCCGGGGAGTCGCAGGCAAGCTGCTGGAAGCGTTTTGCTGGGCCATGCGGTTCGAGCGGAACCTGAGCCCTGCCACCGTGGTCGCCTACGAGACAGACCTGCTCCAGTACATCCGCTTCCTGGCCGGCCGCGGAGTAAGCCTGAAGCAGGCGGCGCGGGAGGACGTCATCGCATTCCTCGAGCAGCGCATGGACGACGGAGCCATGGTCCGCACCAGGGCCCGCCAGCTCTCCGCCATACGCCGCTTCTACTCCTACCTCGTCGAGGAAGGGGAAGCAGAGGTCGATCCCTGCGAGCTCATCGATCCCATGAGGCTCCCGTTCCATCTGCCGACCGTGCTCTCGGTGGAGGAAACCATCCGCCTGGTGGAGCGCCCGGACGTGAGCACGCCCGAGGGCGTCCGCGACCGGGCCATGCTGGAGCTCATGTACGCTGCGGGGCTTCGTGTGAGCGAGTGCTGCGCGCTGAAGCTCACCAGCCTTCACCTGGCAGAGCGCCTCGTCACCCTCGATGGCAAGGGAAGCAAGCAGCGCCTCGTTCCCGTTGCGAAGAAGGCCGCGGACTGGGTCGAGTTCTACATGGGCGACGCGCGCAAGCGCATCCTCGACAGCGCCCGGAGCGTCCGGCCCGACGCACGCAACCGCCTCTTCGTCTCGCGCCGCGGAACCGGGCTGACGCGGCAGGCCATCTGGAAGCTGACGCGCAAGTACGCGCTGCTGGCAGGCATCACGCAGGACGTGCATCCGCACGTGCTGAGGCACTGCTTCGCCACCCACCTGCTCGTGAACGGGGCGGACCTGCGCGTCGTCCAGGCGCTCCTGGGCCACGCCAGCATCAGCACCACCGAGATCTACACGCACCTGAGTCGGGACGATATTCGGGCAGCGTACCTGAAACACCACCCGCGTTCTTGACCGACCTCAACTCCTATTCTATGCTACGGTTACCTAGGGGAGGGGAACCGTGGCCCAGAAAAACCCCGGTGAAGACACGACACGCGTAACGTCCGTCCACGCGATATCGGAGAACCTCGACGGCACGGACTGCGTGGTCCAGATCTACGGCCCGCACCTCGGCCGCAAGTACGACCTGTACGACTCCGTGGCCACCATCGGCCGCGACCCCCAGAACACCATCGTGCTGGATTCCGACAGCGTGTCCCGCAGGCACGCGGTCATCGAGCTGTGCGACACCGGACGGCTGCTGAGGGACCTGGACAGCACCAACGGCACGTATCTCAACGACATCCTGGTCCGCAGCGCGGTCCTGGGCAACGGCGACCTCATCAAGATCGGCGACACGATCTTCAAGTACCTCTCCGGCCACAACGTGGAGTCGTCGTACCACGAAGAGATCTACCGGATGACGATCCACGACGGCCTCACGCAGATCAGCAACAAGCGCTACATGTTCGACTATCTGGACAAGGAGCTGTCCAGGGCGCGTCGGTACAGTCGTGACCTCGCGGTGCTGATGATCGACATCGACCACTTCAAGGACGTGAACGACCGCTTCGGGCACCTGACGGGCGACTACGTGCTCAAGGAGATGGCCGCTCTGCTCAGCAAGCGGATCCGCAAAGAGGAGCTCTTTGCCCGGTACGGCGGGGAGGAGTTCGTCGTGGTGCTTCCCGAGTCCACCAAGGACGTCGCGGTCGCGTTCGGCGAGATCGTGCGCAAGATGGTCGAGGAGCACGAGTTCGAGTTCGAGGGCCACCCGGTCCAGGTCACGATAAGCGTCGGCGTGGGCTGTGTGACGGCAGAAACCACGACTGCCGAGGAGCTGGTCAAGGTGGCGGACGAGAAGCTGTACGAAGCCAAGCGGACGGGCAGAAACCGCGTCTGCAGCTGAGGCCGCGCGTTCCAGCCATGGGCACATTCGAGATCAAGGCGCCGTTCGAGCCAGCAGGAGACCAGCCCGCGGCCATTGCCGGCCTTGCGGCCGGGCTCCGGCAGGGGAAGCGCCACCAGGTGCTGCTGGGCGTCACCGGCTCGGGCAAGACGTACACCATCGCCAAGGTCATCGAAGAGGTTCAGCGCCCCGCACTGGTCATCGCGCATAACAAGACGCTTGCCGCACAGCTGTACCGGGAGTTCAAGGAGCTGTTTCCATCCAGCGCGGTGGAGTACTTCGTCAGCTACTACGACTACTTCCAGCCCGAGGCGTACATCCCGGTAACCGACACCTACATCGCCAAGGAATCGAACATCAACGACGAGATCGACCGGCTGCGGCATGCCGCGACCCGGGCGGTCATGGAGCGCCGCGACGTGATCATCGTCGCCAGCGTCTCCTGCATCTTCGCAATGGGAAACCCCGAGACCTACCGCGACACCACCTTGACCATCGAAGAGGGCAGCACCAGCAGTATCGAGGCCCTGTCGCGGGCTCTGGTGCGCATGCAGTACAAGCGGGAGCAGTATGACTTCGAGCGCGGGTGTTTCCGCGTCCGCGGGGACACCCTGGAAGTGTTCCCCGCATCGGAGGTCCAGCGGGTCCTGCGCATCTCCTTCTTTGGCGACACGGTGGAGCGGATCGACGAGGCAGACCCGGTGACCGGGAGGAAGCTGTCCGGGCTCGACCGTGCGGTGGTCTTTGCCAACACGCACTACGTGACCCCGCGTGACGTGCTCCAGCGGGCCATGGACGCGATACGAGCGGAATTGGCTCAGCGCAAGGAGGAGCTGCTCAAGGCCGGCAAGCCGCACCTGGCGGAACGCCTCGACGAGCGGACGCTCTATGACCTGGAGCTGCTGGAGGTCTCGGGCTTCTGCCCCGGCGTGGAGAACTACAGCCGGTTCCTCGACGGCCGCAAGCGGGGAGAGCCGCCCTGGACGCTGCTCTCCTACTTCCCCAACGACTTCGTCTGCATCGTGGACGAAAGTCACGTCACCATCCCGCAGCTCGCGGGGATGTACCACGGCGACAGGGTGCGCAAGGAGAACCTCGTCGAATACGGGTTCCGCCTCCCGTCAGCGCTGGACAACCGGCCGCTCACCTTCGACGAGTGGCGGGACCGCGTGGGGCAGGTCATCTACGTCTCCGCCACTCCGGGCGACTGGGAGGTGGAGCAGGCCGGCGGCCGCGTGCAGGAGCTGGTCGTGCGGCCCACCGGGCTGCTGGACCCGGCCATGGAGGTTCGGCCCGCGGCAAACCAGGTGGAGAACCTGCTTCCGGAAGTGCGCGCCCGCGTCGAGAAGAAGCAGCGCGTGCTCGTCGCCACGCTCACCAAGCGCATGGCCGAAGACCTCACCGAGTTCCTGCGCGAAAACGGCATCAACGCAGCCTATCTCCACTCGGACATCGACACGCTGGAGCGGGTCGAGCTGCTCTACTCCCTGCGCCAGGGCAGGCACGACGTGCTGGTCGGCATCAACCTCCTGCGCGAGGGACTGGACCTGCCGGAAGTCGGACTGGTCGCGGTGCTGGACGCGGACAAGGAGGGCTTCCTGCGCGCGTACCGGAGCCTCGTCCAGGTGTCTGGCCGGGCCGCACGCAACGCGGACGGCACCGTGATCCTCTACGCGGATCGGGAAACCGATTCGATCCGGCAGGCCCTGGCCGAATGCGCACGGCGCCGGGCCCTCCAGGACGCGCACAACCGGAAGCACGGGATCACCCCCACCACGATCCAGAAGCCGCTGCTTGCCATGCCGCGGCTCGGGGACGCCCGCGCAGCCGGCCCCGATGCTTCCGGAGGCTGGAAGCAGGAGGTCATCGAGGCCGAGATCGCCGCACTGCGACGGGAGATGCGGGACGCAGCAAAGCGCCTCGAGTTCGAGAAGGCCGCGGAGCTGCGCGACAAGATCGCGTCGCTCACGCAGATGCTGGTGGAGTCATGAGTCCGTCGGACGAGACAGCGGAGGTGCCGGAATGAGAAGAGAGAGCGCAGTCCTGCCGACAATCATCGGCGCCGGCAGGGGCGGAATGTGCGCAATGGCAGTGGCGATCTTCCTGCTTGCAGCCTGCTCCTCGGGCGGAGGAGATGCGTCCGGGGACGCGCCGGGCGAGGCCGCGGGCAGCGACGCGGCTGAAGACCGCCGCGCGGCCGACCTCGTGGATACGGGAGCGGACAGGGCGGAGGACTTGGCCCTGCCCGACCTGCCCACGATCCCCGACGCGGCGCCGGAGCTGGTGCCGGACGTTCCGGACACGGGCACGGACTCCCTGCCCGACGTCCCGGCGGATACCACCGCCGAGGCCGTGGCAGAAGCCGTCTCCGACGCGGACACCGGAACCTCGGACGTTGCCGAAGACCCGCCGGGAGACCTGGCCGTGGACAACGGCGCCCAGGACGCTGCTCCGGAGATCACGCCGCCCCCCAAGAACCCCCTCGTGCTCGTAGACGAGACCGAAGACCGGCTGCCCGAAATCACGGGCGACTCGCGGTACGTGGAGCACGCGGACGTCGACGGAGACGGCGACGAAGACCTGTTCCTGGCTGTGGCGTCCAACGCGGTCAGCGTCCAGATGCTCAACGACGGCACCGGGCATTTCCCCGAGGCCACACCGCTTCCCGGCGGCCCGGGCGAAGCCACGGGCCTTGCTGCCGCGGACTTCGACGGAGACGGCGCGGTGGACCTGTTCGTGGCTCGCTCCAACGAGCCCAGCCTGCTGCTCCTCAACCAGCAGGGAACCCTCGTGGATGCGACCGCGGCCAGCCTGGGCTCCTTCAACGTGCAGGCCGAAAGAGCCCTGGCCGCAGACCTGGACGGCGACACGGACATCGACCTGGTCGTCATCACTTCCGGCTCCCAGCCCAAGAAGCTGCTGCTCAACGACGGCAAGGGGAAGCTCACCGTCGCAGACGGCTTCCTTCCCCCCGACACGCTCATGGGCGCGTCCGGAAGCCTGGGCAGCGTGGACGGGATCGGGCCGCCCGACCTGGCGTTCGCGTGCTTCATCTCGAGCCAGACCACGCGGCTGTGGCTCAACGACGGCACCGCGCACTTCACGGACGGAAGCGCGAACATCCAGCCGGCATACGAGAGCATCGGATTCGACGCGGTGCTGGCAGACCTGGACGGAGACAAGGACCTGGACCTGTTCGAGGCCAACCTGATGAACCTCCAGCGCGTGCTGCTCAACAACGGCAAGGGGAAGCTCACCGAGTTCCCCATCGGCCTGCCCAAGGGGCTGGGGTACTTCGGCGACGGCACCCTCATGGCGACCGACGCGGAGGTGGGGGACATCGACCTGGACGGCGACAACGACGTGCTCGTCGGCTGCAGCGGCAACACGCCGGGGCTGAACCAGGAAGTGCTGCTGCTGAACAACGGCATGGCCAGCTTCTCGACGTGGAAGGACGCGCCCTTCCCCGAGGACGGCGGCGACACCCGCCACACGGCCTTCGTGGACGTGGACGGAGACCTCGACCTCGACGTGATCGTCGTCAACAGCCTCAGCCAGACCCGACTCTACGTGAACCAGTAACCGCTGCTCGGAAGCGCTCAGCTCGCAAGGCCGACGCTCTCCCGCTGAGCTACCCGCCCGGGAGCCGTGGCGCTACTTGTACTTGGGAGCGGACCGCAGATCAACCGGAAAGACCATCCATGCCTTGGCACGGCCGCAGTCGGTGACCTCCATGCTCGCGCACCGCAACAAGTCGCTCTGCGACCTCCTCCACCGGACCAGACCGCGCCGCCGCTCCCGTTTTTGACACTACCCGATCCGGTAAGGAAAATGCTCTCAGCAACACGGAGGAGGAAATGAGAAGAATGCGGAGAGGAACCCGGCGCGTTGCATGCATGGCTTGTGTGCTGTCGCTTGTGTCCATTTCGGGATGCAGGGGGGCCGAGGACAAGCCTGACGGAGGGGCCAAGGACGAGGCGGCGGGAGCCTGCGACTCCGGCACGTGCGACGCTACGGTGGAGTCGGTGTCCTGCGTCCCGAGCTGTGCCGGAATGGTGTGCGGAGACGACGGGTGCGGGGGCTCTTGCGGCAACTGCTCGCCCGGCATCAAGTGCATAGACGGTCAGTGCCCCCTGTGCGAATCGGGCCTCCAGTGCAACGACAGGGAGTGCGGCGAGGACGGGTGCGGCGGGACTTGCGGCACTTGCCCGGCGGACCATGTCTGCAGTGACCACGGGAAGTGCGTCGGCCCTCCGCCGGATCCTTGCGAGGGTCTTGTCTGCGGAGCCGGGACGGACGGCACCACGCAGTGCGGCGTGTGCCCCTGCCCGACCTGCCCGGAAGAAGCGGTCGTCTGCATCGAGGGGCAGTGCCAGGACGACCCGACCACGTATGACTGCGGTGCCTGTGCAGGGTTGTGGTGGTGCATCGACGACTGCTCCGAAGGTGATTCGGCGTGCGCTCAGGCCTGTGTCAACGCTCAACCGCTTTGGTGTGCGCAACAGTGGAGTGCAGTGGCGGAATGCTATCAAGAGAATCTGTGGCCATGCTGGGACTTGTGTCCCGAACAGCCTGACGACTACCACGACTGCCCGTCCGAGGCCGTCGAGTGCTTCGAGAAGGGGTCACTTGAGTGCGAAACGTTGAAGCATAAACTGTTCCACGGCGACCTGACGTGCAAGGACATGTGGGAGTGCCTCAATGGCTGCCCTCAAGACGATCCCGCGTGCAGCAACGAGTGCATCGAATGCGGCGACGTGGCGGCACAGGATGCATGGTACCTGTTCATCGTCTGCCTCGATGACGCGGGCTACTTCGACTGCGCGGAGAGGGACGCAGAATGCTCCGACCCGGCCTGGGCCAAGTGTCAGTCGAAGCTCGATGAATGCCTGAACATGATTTGATGAGCACGATCACTTCGCTTCGCGTCAGTCCCCAACGTGCAGCAGCTTCCCGCTGACCTGGCCCTCTCCCGCCTTGAACCGGAGCCCGGCGGATACTGCGTCGGGCCGTTCAGGGTGACGGGGCCGAGTTCGTCTGCCGTACGCCCGCTCAAAGAGAACCGAGATCCGGTGCGGACCTCCACGCTGCAGCGAATGCCTCCGCCATCGCAAGCACTTGGCCCGCATCGGCCAATGTGGCCTTCGCCCCGTCCTCAGTGGCAGGGGCCAATTCCATGTAGTCTGACCGCTGCCTTGCGTTGAAGCCCGCGCGCAGCAGCCGTGAGAACTCCTGAGGAAGAAGCCCCGGATGGACGAATTCGCGATCCAGCATCGCCAGCACACCGGCGTGCTTCCAAGCACCGAGCCCCTTGGTGAGGAGCAACGCCAGGGAGGCGTAGAACATCGCGTAGTATGACCGGTTGATCACGCCGTCCCACTCCCCTGCGTCGGCCAGGATGGCGGCCTGACGAAGCGTATGTCTCGCCTAGTCCAGCCGGTACTCCACGAGTGCTTCCAACTCCTTCCTATTCATATGGCGACGCCTTCCTTCCGGATGGCCAGCACAATCGGAGACGACCGGAGTGGGGAGTCTTCAAGCTGATGTCGCGTGTACTCGACCGTGCTGATAATACGGCCCGACACAAAGCCGACCTCCCAGGCAACGCGATCTACTGCCCGCAGGATGTCAGGACTCAACTCGTACATGACGAGGCACACGTCAAGGTCGCTATCTACGCCTGCGTCTCCCCGTGCACGACTTCCGAAGACGCGCAGTTCCAGCAGCGGCACGCCAGCCGCCAAGAGCGCTTCACGCAGCCGCTGGGCTATTCCTTTGTCGTGGGGTGAAATCATCCGCCTGATTCCTCCTCCTCACAGACGCCATACTACCCCGATGGGACCGGCGAACGCAAGGTCGTCACGACGCAACGTCACCCCGAGCTACGCTTGGGGGCGCACCTGACAGAACAGACGCTTGTGACCACCTTGTGACTACAAGACCGCCCACTCCTGCCAACAACAGCCAACTGCTGCCAACTGCGGGGAGGAGGCGCAGGACCGCATGGGGACTGGATGTGCCTGAAATTCAAGGAAAATGACGCCTGCGTGGGCTTGTG
>Ga0233425_10004382_pt1 | contig 23780 bp, 23 predicted proteins | sample Watercolumn_Towu_2_FD_181712 | JGI IMG/M metagenome (GOLD analysis project Ga0233425, IMG submission 181712) | Freshwater microbial communities from Lake Towuti, South Sulawesi, Indonesia - Watercolumn_Towuti2014_140_MG | ecosystem: Environmental > Aquatic > Freshwater > Lake | place... | reverse complement strand
AGGCAGAAAATATGAATGGTAAACTCCAACGATTCATCACCAATAATTTCGGCGTCAGAGATAAAGATTTTACCCTATACCGTATCGCAAATTATTTCTCATAGCACTCGAAAAAAAGAATTAGCCGGATTTTCTTTATGTGAAATCATCTCTACCAAAATTCCGTTTTCGTCAATGAGGTATTTCTGGAAATTCCACTTCACAACCGAATCCATCACACCGTTCTCTTGCTTATTTGTAAGCCACTTGTAAAGCGGATGAATGTCATTACCTTTCACTGAAATCTTTGACATCATAAGGAATGTTATTCCGAAGTTTGTTTCGCAAAAGGTTTTGATTTCCCGATCTGTTCCGGGTTCCTGACCCATGAAGTTATTAGCCGGAAACCCGATAATGGTAAAATTGTCACCGCCAAATAACTCGTACAGCTTCTGCAAATCCATATACTGTGGCGTGTAGCCGCATTCGGAGGCGGTATTGACTATCAGAACCTTCCTGCCTTTTAGCCTTGAAAACGCAAAAGGCTTTCCCTCGATGTCCGTGACGGTAAAATCATAAAAGCTTTTCACCTGAGATTGCAAGTTTGTAGAAAAGACAACACTCAGCGTCATCAGTATTATTCCTCCTGAGAATTTCATTTTTTCTAATTTTAACGCTGAATTCAACGCGGGAAATATAATTGTTGTTCAAACACATATAACAGATGCCATCAATCAAAGGATCTAAAACAGAAAAAAACCTGATGATCGCTTTTGCGGGTGAGTCCATGGCGATCAGCCGTTATGAGTACTATGCAAAAGTTGCAAAAAGGGAAGGATATGAGCAGATAGCTGCCATTTTCGAGGAAACGGCAGAACAGGAAAAATCACATGCCAAAACATTTTACAGGTTTATCGAGGGCAGCACTGTTGATGTGAATGCCTGTTACCCGGTAGCCCTGATCGGGACGACAATCGAAAATCTTAAAGCATCGCTTGAAGGTGAGCGCGGGGAATGGAGTGAAGTGTATGCCGCATTCGAAAAAACAGCCTGGGAGGAAGGGTTTAAAGATATTGCGACCCAGTTCAAACTGATCGCAACTATCGAGAAATTCCATGAGGAAAGATTCTCGAGGCTTCTCGACAACATCAAGACGGGTAAGGTGTTCAAGCGTGAGAAAAAAGTAAAATGGCAATGCCGGAAATACGGTTTTATCCATGAAAGTAAAACAGCCCTTCAGAATTGCCCGGCTTGCGGACATCCGCAGGCGTACTTCGAAATTCTGGCAGAAAATTATTAAGCCTGCAGCATTCCCGAATTACCAGGCACTTTAATTTCAAGGACGCCCCAATGAACTGGGCTGGCGGGTTCGTTTTGCCTGGACCGGGAGCAGAGATTGTAACGAAGCACGAAGTACAGGCACGCCAGCGGAGAGTTTCAGGTAAGATACCGAAGCCTTAAAGGATAGCAGCGACTGAGGCAGAGGCTCAGACGTACTGAGTTTCAGGTTTCGGGTTTTAGGTCTCAGGCTTAAGCCTGAAGGGATAGCTGAGACACTGAGTAAGATTAGTGATATTAGTTTAAATCGATCTTGAGGTTATAAATCGATCTTTTATCCCTGAAATAAACCAAAAATGAATCAGAATTAAAATTTACAACCTGAAAAACATCTTCTTTCATACCCTTAATGGAAGCATTAATCATTATTAATCCGGATTCAGTATATACTTCTTTAATATTGACGGGATGACTGATATCTGATAATAACATATCAGAACTACTGCTCCACAACTCCGCAATTTTTGTTGCAGTAAATTTCGTTTTATCCTTTAATAAGGCTTTAAAATCTTCAAAACTTGGCAATAAATTAGAATAGGCAACACCTGTAAACGATGCTTCTGAACTTTGATAATAAGAATTGCCCTGCGTACGCGACGCTGTAAGATAGATTACATTAGCGCCTAAAAATGCAGCATGTATTTTTAACTTACGGTAAGCTCTTTGCTTGACTCTTTCCTGATTTGAAAATTCAGTCGTACCAGCAGCTTTTGAACTAACATCTCCTAATTTAAATAATCCTTTTACTTCACTCTCAACAGGAGTTATTGTTACACTTTCCCAATCAGTAGGACCATTTACTTTTTTAAAACTGGTATTTTCAGCAAAAGTCTGGATCCGTCCTGAATGAAAAACTATTTTTTGAATAGTATTTTTATATATTGAATTAATCAAATCTTCATTTGGGTATGAGAATTTTACGGCTTCAGGCGTAATTTCTTTGACTATACAAGCAATTTTTTCATTGTTGCAATAAATGGTATCAGATTGTGCAATAGTACCATGAAATATTATAAGAAAAGATGTGTTGAGAAAAATTGATAACACTTTCATACCTATTTAATTTTGAAGTAAAATCATATCAGAAAATATATTAATAAATTATAGAATTAAATACAGTTAAAAGAACATTTTTCATTTTTTATTACTCATTTTCTTTACTACTGGTTTATAAATTTTTATTTTCATATTGAACCATGACTATTAATTACTACCTTAATTAGATCTAAACACAATTGTATAATTTCTTTTATCATGTTTTTAAATATTACTCTGGCATTTTGTATAGAAACTTGGCTTCATTAGGTAGAATCCAATACACATTGTTTGTTCTTTTATCAAGGTAAATTCCGTTTTCCATTTTTTGATACCTATTGCCACCTGAAATTATGTATGAACTCCTAATTTGGACAATCGATAATATTATCACACAAAAAAGCAAAATAGCTCTATCTAAAACTATAGTATCTATTTTGTTAATGTTTTCCCAAAAACTATTTTCAGTTTTTACTATTTTCTTTTTATTCTCATCATGGTAAGATTCTGTTTTCGTATTAGGTAGTACAGCATTCATAAACCTTCTTCTTTGATCTTCTATATTTTCCATAATGTGTCAAATTAAATCAATGTTAGCACGAATAAAAAAGCCATTGACAAATTTACTTCAAACTCAATTTGTATTATCTATAAAATTGAGTTAAATTTTGCATAAATTGAGGTAATGAAAATGTAAAATCACAATATTTTTTTGCCAGTTCGTTCACAGTAATTCCATTCTTCAGTTTACAATCATTATATCAAGATATTACAATATAACTATACTTTATAATCGCAAATGAACAGTGGTTTAGGTATTATCACCACCAAACCTGCATACCGTTTTCATCAAGGGTAAAGATCCTTTCCTCCTTTCGCGAATTTTCTTCTACCAGCCAGTAAATTGCATTTGAAGGCACATCCTTGAATACAAGCGGTCCGTCGCCGGCTGTCTCTGTCCCGGTTTTCTCCCATTTGTCGTTCCAATAAAATAATGTATATTCCTTCCCCTTCATAAAATCAGCCTGACGGATAAAATCCGTCGTTTCTTTTGTCACCCGCATGGTTGTAGAATACAGCCTTACTGTCTGTTTGTTTTTCATGTCCGGGATTTTCTTTTCCATTTTTCCTGAATCGGTTAGTATAATAGCGCTGCCTGCAGGGATGATCTCCTTTTCGTAATAAAAAGCGGGAAGGTAAGCAATGCCAAGCCCCACTTTATTAAAGCTGGCTTTCGAGCCGAACGGTCGCGTGTAATCAATGGCACACCATTCACCGGAATTGAACACACAGATGTAACAGAAATTCGTGCTGTCGGGAATACCTTTGGTCAGTTCAATCTTTATCTGGCTGACCTGAATGTACTGGTCGGTGACATCCCTGATCGTCTTGCTGCTGAGGTATTTCGGCGCCTTTTCCCATTCCTCCATTTTCATGGCGAGGCTTTTTTCCTGTATGGCATAAGTCTTTCTCCATACCTTCGCAAGTTTGTTACCGAGCTTATATTCACCCGGATTCGATTCACCACCCATAAAAATGATCACGCTGTCGTTTTTATCGAGAACCGCATTCCAGGCATGGTTGTTTCCGGTATTTGCCCAATAGGGTGTGAAATCGCTCATCACAGGAATTCCCAGCGCCCTCATCGCATAGATCGCCAGGTTGGTCATATCTTCGCAGCGACCCATTTTGTCGCGAAGCATTTCCTTCAATCCCTGATCGGTAGGATGCTCATAATACCGGGGATCGAACCGGAACCAGGATTTGATATAATCGTTCACCTTGCAGCAGGCTTCCACCGGATCCGTTTTGTCCTTCAGCGAGTCCTTAACCCATGCCAGTTCCTGTATAAAGTACTGTCGCCATTCTTCGACAGGCTCATTGCTGCTCCGGTAAGGAAGGACATATTCGCAAAACTGATCGAAGGAAAGGTTTTTCGACCAGGGGTTTTTATCCCATGCTTCATAAGCCAGGTCGATGTTGTTGACCAGATATTCGGCAGTAAGCGTATGATAATCCTTAATTAAGGTGTCGAGTTTGAATTCAAGCTCCCCTTTCACCTTTTCGAGCCTGTCCCAGCCATTCAGCAACGAATCGTAATTTACATAATCCAGGACGTTGAATTCAACCCTGTTCCCTGTCGAATCCACCAGTTTATATACTGCATAGCCCTGGTCTTCCAGGTTCCCGATGAGATAATAAGCCGCTTCTTCCTTAATAACCTCACCGGTTTCTTTAAAATGGCTGATTGCCTTTTCGAGCTCAGCCCGGTTAGAACCGGCTTTTTCAAGAATTGCTGTAACATTATCTGGTAATTTAAATTCCCTGGGACCGCAGGAAACCATAAATACAAGCAACAGTGGGGCAAAAATTCTCTTCATGACTGTAAGTTTCATTGATGGACAAATGTAGAAATAGTTTGAACATGGCTGGACGTCATTTTAATATCCTGCTTTAATGTTTAATTTTGCCGAAAATAATTCTATGAAATTCGGATCACTACTCTTTCCGGTATTGTCAATCAGCCTATCCGTGACAGGGCAAATTCCTCCCGGTTACTACGACAGCGCGAACGGTCTTACCGGCGAAGCCTTAAAAACAGCCCTCCACAACATCATTAAAAACCACACCGAATATCCTTACAGCCAGACCGACGAGTTGTTAATGGAAACCGATGAAGACCCTGATAATTCAGACAATGTGATTTTGTTGTATAAAGGAACCTCCCAGGCAAAATCCACCTTCGGAGGCAATCCTGACGACTGGAACCGCGAACATGTGTGGGCAAAATCTCATGGCGACTTTGGCGATGTCCCGCCTTGCGGAACCGACCTTCACCACATGAAGCCCGAAGATGCTTCCGTCAACGCCGACCGCGGCAACAAAGATTTCGATAATGGTGGCGTGCAGCATCCCGAAGCGACCGGTTGCTATTGGGACGACGATTCATGGGAACCCCGCGATGAAGTGAAAGGCGATGTGGCGCGGATGATCTTTTATATGAGCGTGAGGTACGAAGGCGACAACGGCGAGCCGGACCTGGAAGTGGTTGACTGGGTCAATTCAGCACCGGAACCGGAACATGGAAAATTTTCCGCATTATACCAGTGGCACCAGGACGATCCGCCCGATGCATTCGAGATCAACCGGAATAATGTGATTTACTCTTATCAGGATAACCGCAATCCGTTCATTGACCACCCCGAGTATTTGATTTTGATATATGATCCGACAAATGCCGTCAATGACAGATATTATGGAAGCCTGAGCGTTTATCCGAATCCTGCCAGCGAATATGTTTGCGTGAGTTTACCGGTTCAATGCGAAGAAGAGGGCATATTGAGTGTGACCAACGTTATCGGGCAGCTGATTGAAACCAGGATCATTACCCATTCGGCATCTTCTCAACATCTGGATATCAGCTCTCTTCCGAACGGATTACATATTCTGACTTTTCAAACAGGAGCTCGCGTTTTCAAAACAAAATTCCGGATCGTCCGATAATTCCAAAAACATAAACTATACTCATTCTTGGCTGGTCCCACCTTTGGCGGGAGCCGCTTAGAATGAGTTATACCGAGAGGAACATCATCATAAAATTCGTACCGCGTTTAATTTACGGTATTCCGATTCGGTATAACGTTGTATTTCGTTGGTAGTGTTAAATGTTGTTAAAATTACGAAAATATTCGTAATTAAACTTGCAATTACGAAATAGTTCGTATTACATTTGCGTTACAAATTGCATTCATATTAATTGAAAGGTTATGGTTAAGAGAAAAATAAAACCCACCGAAGCGGAACTGGAAATCCTCCAGATGCTTTGGTCACAAGGTCCCCGATCGGTAAGGGAACTGAATGATGAATTAAACCAAAGTAAACCCGTCGGATATACAACTACCCTGAAGATATTGCAGATCATGGCTGAAAAAGGATTGGTGACCAGGATCAAGGACGGTCGTAACCATATCTATACTGCAGCCGTGGAGCAGAAAGCAGCACAACAACAGCTTCTCGACAAGCTTCTCAACGGGATTTTCGGCGGATCAGCCAAAAAACTGGTTATGCAGGCGCTCGGAAATCATACGGCTTCGAAGGAAGAACTCGAAGAAATAAAACAATACATTGAACAGCTTGAAAAATCAGAATAATGAACCACTTTCATACTTTTTTCGATTCAAATGCAGTCACCGCCCTCGGATGGACGCTTATTCATTCCCTGTGGCAGATAGCGCTTGCCGGTTTGCTTTTAAAAACAGGACTTTTCCTTACCCGCAACAAATCCGCCGAAGTCAGGTCAGATATCTCATCCGTTTCGATGGTTGTTATTGTGATCGTTTCAGTGGTGACTTTCGCCAGAATTTACTCTGACGGGTCATCTTCAGTCGGAATTCATTCAACAGAGGTCAATAATTCCCACATCGCCCAAAATCAAGTCGAATCAATTGTCAGGTACAATCCGGATTCATCGGGATTACTGACGCTTAACAGGATATTGAATCTGATCAACAGCAATCTCACTGTTATCGTGACTCTTTGGCTGACAGGCATGTTTATCTTTTCGATCCGTTTTGCGGGAAGTTACCTTTATATCCGCCGCCTGAAACGACACAGCACAGTCGAGGTTACCGGAAAGTTATTTCAGACCCTGAGCAGGTTTCGCTCAAGCCTTGGTATCCACAAACAAGTGCGACTCCTTGAATCCCTGCTGGTCAGGATCCCGATGGTTATCGGTCATCTCAAACCGGTCATCATTATACCTGCCGGACTTGCCGCGGCTCTTCCCTTTGACCAGGTGGAAGCCATCCTTGCGCATGAGATGGCTCATATCCGCCGCCACGATTATTTCCTGAACCTTGTGAAGTCTGTTCTTCAGGTAATTTATTTCTATCATCCGGTCATCTGGTGGTTATCGGCGGAAATGGAAAAGGAAAGAGAAAATTGCTGCGACGACATCACCATCCGGCTACTCGGAAATGACAGGTCGTTGCAATCCGCCTTGATCAGCCTCCAGCAGTTCGAACAATCGTCTGCATGGGTTGCAGCAGCATTCTATAGCAGGAAATATAAACTTTTAAACAGAATAAAACGCATGAAAACAGTAAATCAAATCAGTCAGAGATTCAGAGGCAGCCTTGCAGGATTCATCGCTCTGTTCGGCGGACTCATCATCTTAACCACAACTTCGGCAATTTCACCTAAATCGGAAAATTTGCAGAAAGAGTATAAAACACAGCATGTTGGCATTCTGAGCCCGAACACATTGCAAAGCGAGCCTAAAACCGGTTCAGGATATTCTGTGTTTTCAAGCCAGGTCGCGCTGCGGTTACCCGATCAAATGATGCAGTTACCCGACACAGTAAAGGGAAAGAGCGGACAATCACAGGAAGAAAAATCGAAGGTAACTCTCGAAATGGATGGCAATTACAATCTCATCAGTGTAAAGAAGGACGGAAAGCCTCTTGAAGGCGATGAGAAGAAGGAATTTGAAGCTATGGTCGGGAAAATGAAAACCATGAATGAGCAGGAACAGGAACGCGAAAATCAGCGACTCGTTCTTGAAGCGGCAGAAAAGCAGTTACAGGCTGCCCAGGAACAAATTGAAAAAGCGAGGCAGGAATATGAGAAAGCCATGGAATCATATAACGGAAACCTGTTCGAAGCAGGCGAATCCGCGCCTCATGTCATGTTCTGGAATGAAGACCCTGATAAACTCGATAAGCTGTATAAGGAAATTCAGGTCATTACTGATGTTGAATCAGGAGAAACACCAAAGGTATACTCCTACAGTTTTTCCGATCATGATTTCTCCGAATTGCCTGAGGATTGCATTCGTGAAAAAGAGGTCGTTGCTGCCATTTCCGCCGACAAGCTTGCTCACCTGGACGATTTAGACCGGAAAATTAAAATGATTGAAATTGAAAAGGAAATTGGTGAACACGGAGATTCGAAAAAAATCATCATCAAACATACAGGTTCTGATGATTTGCTCGAAACGCTGAAGGAAGAGCTTTTAAATGACGGAATTATCAAAAGCGGTGATGACCGTATGAGTTTCACTATTACCCAGGACGAGGTGGAAGTGAACGGACAAAAACTTTCGGACGAATTGCATAAAAAATATCTAAAGATATATACCAAAGAAACCGGAAACAAGCTGAACGGCGATTTCAAAATCGTTATAAAGAATTAGAGAGTTCATTATTCAGGCTCTTAACAAGATCTCAGACATTGCAGTCTTCAAGCCGGAGGATTGCAATGTTGTTTTATAAACCTTTTGAGTGTCCTTTTGTTTAATTTTGAATTTTACAAATGGCACGCTATCATTACCCGGATAACGGCAGGGAAACCCCGAAAAAGAAAATCACCAGGCAAGGTTTGAGAAGATTGATGCGTTTGTTCCGGTTTATCAAACCACAGCGAAGTGTTTTTATCATCGGTCTGGCATTTCTTCTGCTGTCGAGCCTCACCACGCTTATTTTTCCTGCTCTGATGGGCGACCTGCTCGATTCGGCTACAAAGGGAACACTTGAATCCATAAATAAAACCGGATGGATACTGATTGCAATATTTCTTGCTAACGCTGTTTTTTCGTACTTCAGAATCTATCTGTTCGCCATTGTAACTGAAAAGACACTTGCGCTGCTGAGGCAAACCACCTATAATCATCTCATCAAGCTCCCGATGGTCTTTTTTTCGAGCCGCAGGGTAGGGGAGCTCAATAGCCGGATTTCGGCGGATGTGGCGTTGCTCCAGGAAACCTTCACTTCCACACTGGCTCAGTTCATCCGCCAGGTAATCACCATCGTGGGGGGCATCACACTTCTGGCTGTAATTTCTTACAAACTTACTTTGTTTATGCTGGCTTTTGTTCCGGTTGTTGCAATTATTTCGCGGATTTTTGGCGGCTTCATCAGGAAACTCTCCAAAGAAACGCAGAACAAAGTTGCCGAATCGAACACGATCGTGGATGAAACACTGCAGGCGATTGCCAATGTAAAAGCATTTGCCAATGAGACTTTCGAGATATTCAGGTACCGGAAGAAAACCAACGAGGTGGTTGACGTCGCCCTGAAAGGTGCCAAATGGCGGGGATTGTTTGTTTCGTTTATCTTCTTCGCCCTCTTTGGATCCATAGTCGGAGTAATATGGTATGGCGTTTATCTTGTGAACCAGGGCGCGGGTATGACCTCAGGCGATTTATTTAAGTTCGTTCTTTACACCGTTTTTATTGCCGGTTCAATCAGCGGAATGGCTGATCTTTATTCCCAGTTGCAGAAAGCCATCGGCGCTACCGAGAACCTGATGGATATCCTGGATGAAAAGCCGGAGCTGATTTCGGAGAACGGAATTGACGACAGAACAGTGATCACAGGCGAAGTCAGGTTCAATCGTGTTTCCTTTTCGTATCCTTCACGAAAAGATATCAGGGTTCTCAAGGATATTAATTTTGCGGTAAGCAAAGGGCAGCAGGTAGCGCTTGTCGGTCCTTCGGGTGCCGGAAAAAGCACGATCGCCGGTCTGCTGTTCCGGTTCTACCAGCCTGATTCCGGATCGATACTCATCGATCGTAAAGATATTTCTACCTACAATCTTACAGGGCTTAGAAGCAATATGGCAATTGTTCCCCAGGAGGTTTTGCTTTTCGGCGGAACTATCCGTGAAAATATCGAATACGGGAAACCCGGGGCAGCTGAAAATGAAATCCTGAAAGCCGCAGAACAAGCCAATGCCCTCGAGTTCATAAATTCTTTTCCTGAAAAACTCGAAACCATCGTCGGAGAAAGGGGGATTCAGTTATCGGGCGGGCAGCGGCAACGAATTGCGATTGCGCGGGCGATCCTGAAAGATCCGGCTATCCTTATTCTCGATGAGGCGACCAGTTCACTCGATTCTGAATCGGAAAGGCTGGTTCAGGAAGCGCTTGAAAAGCTGATGGAGGGTCGTACATCCTTCATTATTGCCCACAGGTTATCAACAGTTCGTAAAGCGGATAAAATTATTGTCATCGATAAGGGAGAGGTCAGGGAAACCGGAACACACGAAGAGTTACTGAATCTGGAGGGAGGAATTTACAAAAATCTTACTGCCCTGCAGATAGAGGTGATGGGTTAGACTTCAGATGAAATACATCTGTTTCAGCCACAATGCATAAATGGGATCAAGAATCTCAATCTTTTCCGGGAATTCATCAATTATTTCCTTTTCAATCAGCGCTTTTTTAACCTGGAAAACGTTTGCAGAACTACCCAGTTTGAATCGTTCAAGGTTTTCCTTTGAGCTGAATGAGGAGATGCCTTCTGTTAGCGCCTTTAAAAAATTCACCTGATATGTGCTTAATCCTTCCGTTAAACTCTGAAATAACAAGCTCATTTGTAACATCAGGCTTTCTATTGCTTCCCCGGTAATTTCATCATTAACTTTATCCTCAGTTCTGAGCCAGACAAGCTGTGCTAATTGCTGTACATAATAAGGGTGACTATTTACAGTCGTTACCAATTTTTCGGTATGTTTCGTTTCGATATGCTTCCCGGTAGCTTCGAATCTTCCGGTTATAAATGGTATCCATTGTTCCAGGGGTATTTTATGAAGCAACATCAAATCTCCGAATTTATAAAACGGCATCGAAGGCGAGGAAAATACTTCAGCAAGCATGTGTCGTTTACTTCCATAGAGGCAATAACACACCGATTGATGATGCTGCCAGTGTGCCCTCAGTTTTTTTTGAAAGGCGAGCGGGTCTTCAAAATAGCTGATATTCTGAAACTCATCAATACACACAACGAATTTGTAGCCTTTATTTTGGGCAATGGATTCGGGCAGGTTCAAAATCTCATCCGGTTGTTTTTTTATCTCCTTCCAGTCGAGGCTGAAACTGAATTCCAGTTTGGAATCGGGCGAAAACTGAATTTTGGGAATCCATTGTTTCATGAATTTTTTAACATTGGCAATGACTTCGTTCATTTTTCCTGAAACTGACCGGACCACCGATTCTGAAAGGATTTTATAAAATTCCTCCTCGCTTCGGACATTGAATAAATCGAGCATCACAATCCTGATGGATTTGTCTTGAAGAAATGCTTCATTAACCGATTTCAGGACAAGCGAAGATTTGCCCCACCTCCGGGGAGAAATCAACATTGTATTTGTGCCGGAAAGGAAATTCTGAACCAAATGATTTGTCTCTTTTTCCCTGTTGGTAAAGTTTTCACCTGTCGCTAACTTGCCGTAAATGAATGGAGTATTCATGTTCGTTTTTTAGAATGCAAAAATAAGTAATCTTTTTCTAACTAAGAAAACTCTAACTAAGAAATTTATTAGTTAGAAACATCTTAGTTAGGAGATAACAATTCCGATCACTTTGTTTGAAGGCTGGTGGTTGATGTTTCGTTAAGCCAGTTCATTTGTGGAGCATACCGGATTCGAACCGGTGACCTCTGCAGTGCGATTGCAGCGCTCTACCAACTGAGCTAATACCCCAAAGGAGAAGCCAAAAGTACAAATAATCGAATGACAAATCGAGAATGAGGTGAAAGGAAAAGGGAGTTTTAGGAAATGAGATAAATTGAAATGGGTTTGAAAATGGAACCTGAAACATGAAACCTGAAACTCATTCCACAAGCACCATCTTTTTCATTTCAACCCATCGTCCGGCATGAAGGACGAGATAGTAGATTCCGGCAGGTTTGTGCGCCGGCTGCCATTCATAGGAATAATTTCCGGCAGGTTTAATTCCATTCACAATCGAATCCACCAGCATTCCTTCTGAATTTTTTACATAAAGATGAACTTTCAATCTATCGGGTATTGAAAAGCTGATCGCTGTTGAACTTTTAAAAGGATTCGGAATATTCTGAAGTAAAACCGGTCGTGACGAATCTGCAAATAATAATTCCGGCGAAACAGACATCACCGGACTACCGGCTTGAAGCCATGCATTATAGATCAGTTCGGCAAGAGTATGCGAAGCCCTTGAGAACAGCAGGATCGTAAAGTCTTTTGACTTTTCCCAAAGCGCTTGCTTGTAGGCTGACGAATTTGTGTTGCCGGAAATGCTTTGAGCATAATCGTCAGCTAGTAAAACTGAATCAACATACATATAGTTCGAATAAAGATAGTCGAAAACATACTGGTTAATATTCCCGATAATTTCAGGTTCGTAGCCTCCGTAAGTTATCTGGTCAACATAGTCATTGATCATAGTCGATTCGTAGCGTGAGTGAATCCCGTCGTTACCGGAATACTGACCGTCGTAATTGCGGGTTATATGCAGGGGCATGTGCCCGTCGCCAACATAATGCCCGAGGTCCGAGGCAAAAAGTTTAGCCTGTTCCCAGTCGCCACGCTCAAAACAAGCTTTCAGCGAATCGAAGGTTGCCAGGGTTGCCCAGGGCAGGATTCCCTGGTCCTCAACAAAATAATATCCGTAGATCGCAATCACAGAATCCCAGGTTTGAGGAATGGTTCCTGTATTTACAAACTGGTCATAATTGTCAATATCGATATAATGCTTGGGTCCCTCATCCGGATCCCACGCTTTGCGTTCATCGGCATCCATAGAATGCGCCACAAGGAAATCCGTCCAGGAATAAAACTGCGACATCTGCTGGTTGAATGATAATGAAGCCTCCTGGCTGATCTTCTCGTGCCCGGCGTAACCCCAGCTCATCAGCGCCAGTGCAATGAGAGGGGCGAGAATATTTAGTAAAACAAGTTTTTTCATCTGTTCATTTTTGATAAAAGTAAAGATTATAGCTTCTCCGATGGGGTTATCCAGATAAGTTCTGTGCAAACTGTTTTGCATGATTGAAAGTGAAGTCTTTACTTTTTTAAAACCATGTAGTTGAAACTACTTAGATCAACCTGCGATCCCAGTGTTACGCTCTGATTGCTGAAAACATCCGTCCAATCTGTGTTTTGAAGTTCTGCAGGGATTGCCAGAGTTTTTGCATTATTCCTTACATTTACAAGAACAAGGACTGTTTCAAGGCTGAAGGATTTTTGAAAAAACAAAATATCGTTGTGATTGTAGGTAGTGAGTGATCCTTTTTTCATGGTTTCGGAACCCGCAAAATATGAAAGTATTTCCTTATAGGCATTCAGCATTTCCGGGTGACTTGTCCAGTCAATCGGCGAATTGGAAAAAAAAGGAACCGTATTTTGTCTTCCCACCTCCTGGCTGCCGTAGATCAGTGGAACGCCACCGAGATAAATGGCTATGACCGAAGCTGCCAAAGCGCCGTCGGCTCCATCGAATAGTACCATGGGTGTTGCATCCCAAGCCGATTCATCATGGTTGGTGGTGAACCGGAGCTTGTGTTTTTCATCCGGAATTCCGTTGTACTCGGCATTGTGGGTCGTAAACAAAGTGGCAGCCGATTGCCCGTTGAATACATTCTTAAGCTGTCCGTAAAAATTCCACGAAAAATTCATCTGGAAGCCTGCCGTAAAATGATCGGCTCGTGCACCTTCCGCAAGCAGAATGAGATCGCGGTCGGGAATCGCCTGGAGGGAATCGATGGCTTGTTTCCAGAAGTCGAACGGAACCATATCGGCTGCGTCGCAGCGAAAGCCGTCCACATTTGCCTCTTCTATCCAGAACTTCATGGCTGAGATCATCGCCTGCCTCATATCAGCATTGTTATAATTCAAATCAGCCACATCCAGCCAGTTGGTTCCCGGTGGATGAACGATTTCACCATTCACCTGCGTGTACCAGGAAGCGTTAGAAATCCAGGGATTGTCCCAGGCTGTATGGTTCGCAACCCAGTCGAGGATTACAGCCATCTCACGTTCGTGTGCTTTACCGACAAGATTTTTAAGGTCGTTCATTGTTCCATACTCCGGGTTTACTTCAAGGTAATTCTTAACACTGTACGGCGAATTTACGCTGTTGACAGTTCCTATCGGATGAATGGGCATGAGCCAGATAACGTTTACCGAAAGCGCTTTAATTGAATCGAGCCTGGCTGTAATGCCCGCAAAATCGCCTGTCAGGCTGAACGCCCTTTCGTTGATTTCGTAAAGGATGATATCACGGGTTTCGGGAACAGTAAAAGAAGTGTCATCATTGTGATTGTTGCCGTTTACAAGCACCGGCTTATCATCCTTTTTACAGGATGAATAAATGATGATCAGGATGAGAGCGAAGATATAGTGCCTGACGACCGAAGGATTCATTCTCAAATATTTTATGCAAAAGTACGGATTGAACGGTTAAAACGAAATTTGGATAAAAATGAAGTATCTTTGTTCAAAACAAAAATTATACAGACAATCCGGCTTTGGGTAAATGATAAGATTTTTGATCGCTTAATGTGGCTGTTAAAGTGTTTTACTAAAGAAGAAATTCAGGTGATCAGAGAAAACGATGAGTTTTTGTCAGTCAGGGAATATTTAACCAAGGAACTTGAAAAAATTGAAAATGGAACTGCTGAATTTGTCAGCATTGACGAATTGGACAATGATTTAGAAACTGCCATTAATAAACATGAGTCTTTAAATCCTCTTATCATTCAAAGACAAGCTGATTGATCAGGTTGAATTTATTGCCGGAGATAAGCCTGCCGCTACCCGGAAATTCAAATCCGAAATAATTGGAAGGATTAAAGAGATTCCTCAAATGCCTTATAAACACCGGAAATCAATATTCTTCGACAGAGATGACATCCGCGATTTGATTTACAAGGGTTATATCGTTGTTTATAAAATTAATGAGAAGGATAATACGATTGAAATATTTGGGTTTAATAAGTACGAAGAAAATCCCTTTAAATAATAAAACTCTCTGCAGAGGCAGTAGGAAAGCCCATAAGCCAAAATTGAAAGCTTTGAATATTCAGTAAACCATGATTGCTTTTTTTACCTCTCCATCGCCAGCCACATCCCTCCGAAATAAGGGATTAGCCAGACCAGCCACACAAAAAGGCTGTATCGGTGAAAATTCCTTCGGAGGGTTTCTTTCTTCTTTCTGATGACAGTCGCTGCCCATAACGCATGAGCAAGCATTAGCCACAACGCGATCTGACCGGTGAGTGTGTGAGGCTCCAGGATATTGAAAGGTTTCGTGGAGATAAAATGCATCGCCAGCGTACCAATCACATCAAATGCAAATCCAATCCAGAACATTGCCACATGCCACGGCTTCAGGTACCTCGCCATTCTCTCGGACCAAATTCCAAGGGAATAAAACACCAATGCAAGGGTGATCAATATGCCTGAGAAAATTATCAAAGTCTAAATTCAATGATTTAACTGTACTATTCATAAATTTTATACTTCAGACTACTTTTGCAGGTTAATCCCAATTTAGTCGCATAAAAATTACGGATAATTTGTATTGAGTTTATAAATTATCCGGGTCAAATATCCAGACGCTGAAGGTGATGTTCCGATCGCTATGTCACACCTCCTCGCTACGACGGTGTCCTTTGCCGTCATTGCGATCCCGCTTACCGGCGGGGAGAAGCAATCTGTCATAAGTTCTCACAAAGAATCGAAAGCTTCGTCGCTCTTCCTCGCAAAAACGGTTTTCACATTCAACAATTCAACAATTCAACAATTCATCACTTCAACAATTCCTTAAACCGGATCCACATCGATTATTACTCGTACTGCTTTATAGCTTGCAATTCCTTTAAACTTTCCGATGACATCAAGAATGGTCTTTTTCTGCTCCTTCAGGTTCTCACTTTTCTCCAGCTTGACGAGAATGTTTTTAATGAAAAGGTTTTTGATCTTCGAAACCACAGGATATTCAGGTCCGAGAATACGGTTTTGAAGTTTTTCGCGAAGCAGGAGAGCCAGCTCGCGTGCAGCTTCATTCAGGAGCCGGGCGTCTTTGTGCTTCAGGCTGAGGCTGATGAGCCGGTAAAACGGCGGATACCTGAAATTTCTGCGTTCCAGAATCTGGCTCTGATACATCGAAAGGTAATTGTGCTCAATAACATCCCTGATGACTGCATGCCTGGGATTATAAGCCTGGATGAGTACTTTACCGCGTTTGTTCTTTCTGCCTGCCCTGCCGCTTACCTGCGCCATAAGCTGAAAACTGCGCTCATACGACCGGAAATCGGGATAGCTGATCATGCTGTCGGCATTCAGGATGCCGACCAGACTCACGTTATCGAAATCGAGACCCTTTGTCACCATCTGCGTACCCACAAGGATATCGATCCTGCGATCCTCGAAGTCGTTGATTATGCTCTGGTAGGCATTTTTGGATCGTGTAGTATCGAGATCCATCCGTCGGATACGGACATCCGGGTACAGAATTGCCAGATCATCTTCCACTTTCTCTGTTCCGAAGCCTTTCATTTGCAAATGTGTGCTTCCGCACGAATCGCATCGCTCGGGAACCCGGCGCGAATAGCCGCAATAGTGGCATTTAAGCTGGTTGTTGTGCTTGTGATAAATCAGCGTGACATCGCAATGTTTGCATTCGGGGATCCAATTGCAGGTGTCGCATTCGATGCGTAGTGAAAAACCACGCCGGTTCTGAAAAAGAATAACCTGCTCCCGGTTTTTTAGAGCGTCGTTTACGTGATCGAGCAGAACCGATGAAAAGTGCGATTTCATAGTCCTTTCCCGCGTTTCGGTTTGAATGTCGGCAACCCGTATTTCGGGCATTTGAATGTCACCATATCGATTTGGCAACTCCACGAGTGCATATTTACCCGACCGTGCATTGTAGAAACTTTCAAGTGAAGGCGTTGCTGATCCGAGCAGGACGTTAGCCCTGTACAGTCCGGCTAGATAAACAGCGGCGTCGCGGGCATTGTAGCGGGGAGCCGGATCATATTGCTTGTAGGAATAGTCGTGTTCTTCATCCACGATTACAAGTCCAAGGTTGCTGTAAGGCAGGAATAATGCCGAGCGGGGTCCGAGAACGATGCTGTATTTTATTCCTGAGTCCTGGTTATCGAGGACATTGTTCCAAATCTCCACCCGTTCGTTTTCGTTGTATTTCGAATGATAAACACCCACCTTATTCCCGAAGTACTTTCTGAGCCGGTTGATGATCTGCGTAGTCAATGCAATTTCAGGAAGGAGATAAAGAACCTGTTTGCCATTTTCGATGGCTTCGTCTATGAGCCGGATATAAATTTCCGTTTTGCCGCTGGATGTCACTCCATGAAGAAGGGCTGTTTTGTTGTTCGAAAAAGCTGCATGGATTTCATCCAGGGCTTTTGCCTGGCTTTCATTTAATTCAATGTTCGCGGGTGAGGAAATAGCATGATATTCACCCAACCGGCTCGCAATTTGCCTGTCGGATTTCAAAATGCCTTTATCGATCAGGGCATTAACTGCTGCATTTGAATGGGGAACCTTTTTTGTGAGATTCGTTAGCTTCACTTCCAGCGGTTCTGTTGTGCCGAATTTCGAAAGCTCGATGAATTTCATCAGCGCTTCGAGCTGACGGAAAGCTTTTTTTTCGAGCCGGTCAAATACTGCCTTCAGTTTTCCTTCATCCCTGAGTTCTTCTGACAGCGTGAGGTACGTTTCCATTTTCGGCTTGAATTTCTCTTTCAGTTCTTCTTCAATGAGGATAACACCTTTTTCCATCAGTGTTTTGATTAGCGGGATAATCCTTGCTTTTCCCACAATATTCTCAACTTCAGAAACAGTAAGGCTTTTCCGAATGTCGAGCGCTTCAGCCAGGAAGTATTCATGGTGGTTCAGGCTGTCGAAGTCACCTCCGAAGCCGGGATTCAGCATGATCTGGGTTTCGCTGGCAAGTTTCAGCGCCGAAGGAATTGCGACATTCATTACTTCTCCGGGTTCGCACATATAATAGGATGATATCCATTGCCAGAAGCTGAATTGAATGGAATTCATAACAGGCGTCTGGTCGAGGATGGAAAGGATATATTTGACCGTATAGTTTTTAGGAGGATTTTCATGGATATGAACCACCACTGCGGTGTAAATCTTCTTTTTCCCGAACTGAACGACCACTCGCTTCCATAGTGCGATGAGGTTGTTCATTTCGTAAGGAACGCGATAGGTGAACAATCCGGGAACCGGAAGCGGAAGGATAACATCGGTGAAAAGGGTAGTGCGCTCCATAAATTGATTAAAAGCAATCAATTGGGATTATTTTATTCGTTGGACGAAATATAACTTTCAATCTCACTAATATAATCCTTCATATCATTCAGGTTTTGATAAACTTCCTCCGCATCAAATTGTGTGAAAGCAATGTAATCTCCTTCATTTCTAAGCTCAAAAGCAGTTGTAATAATCTTGCCAAATTTTTTATTGATCAAATCATTCTTGATAAAAGTTCTGTTAAACCAACCGATAAGTTGTATGTGTTTAGAAGTCTTGAATTTATACTTTACGGCAAGGGCAAGCAATGCGTAAAACATTCCATAATAAATTCTGTTTGAGGCTGCTCTGTACATTTGATTTTTGATCAACAATTCAACTTCCTCAATTGATTCAATAGCTTGACTGATTCTTAACCTTATAAGGGTTTTGTCCAAATCGGCTTGTAAAATCATGCGTACAATCCGTTTTTTAATGCATCCTGAAAAAGGGATTCTGAACCCCGGTGTGAATGTTCAATTTCATTTTTTGATATGAGATGGCAATCGATGAAAATATCCTTTTCGAGACAATAATCAAAGATCGAATTATATATTTCTCTCTTGTACTTCCAATCATAATCGTTCTCAAGAATTAATACGATATCAAAATCCGAGTATTCACCTGCGGTTCCTTTTAGTCTTGATCCGAATAAAACAAGTTCAGAAATATTATTGCCGAATTTGTATTTCAGATATTCCTTAAGTCCTTTAATTAACCTGAGATTATCCAATGCTCTTTTTACTTACAGATGACAAAGATAGTGAATCATATTACTCTTCAGGATGACAGCACTCTTGCCATTTTCAGCATTTCCTGGTTGATGTCCTTGTGATGCTTGATCGCTTTTTCGAAAGGAGTATAGGCTACCTCTTTATTCACCATGCCGACCATTTCACCGCGCCTGCCCTCCGCCAGGGCATTGACAGCCACATAACCCAGGGTGCTGGCAAGTATTCTGTCGTACGATGAGGGCGATCCGCCCCGCTGAATATGTCCAAGTATAGTGACTCTGGTATCGTAATCAGGAAGCTTTTCTTTGACTTTTTTTGCCACCTCAAAAGCTCCTCCCAACTCTTCGCCTTCGGCTACAATGATTATCCCCGACTGCTTGTTCTTCCGGAACCCGGTTTCGAGCATGGTGATGAGGTCTTCGATATAAGTTACCGTTTCAGGAATCAGAATGTCCTCTGCTCCTCCGGCAATACCGCTACGCAGTGCAATGAAGCCGGCATCCCTGCCCATCACTTCGATAAAGAACAACCGGTTATGCGAATCGGCAGTGTCCCTTATTTTGTCAACGGCTTCCATCACGGTATTCAGCGCTGTGTCGTATCCGATGGTCATGTCTGTTCCATACAGGTCGTTGTCAATGGTTCCCGGTGTTCCCATGATTGGAAAATCGAATTCATGGATGAAAATATCCGCTCCGGTAAAGGTGCCGTTCCCGCCGATGACAACGAGCCCGTCCAATCCGTGCTTTTTCAGGTTCTTGTACGCTTGTTTGCGACCTTCATATTCCATAAATTCCATGCTGCGGGCAGTCTTGAGGATGGTTCCTCCCCGCTGGATGATGTTTGAAACCGAATGGCTTTCAAGCTTTACAAACTCATCGTGGATTAAACCATTGTAGCCTCTTTTAATCCCGAAAACTTCAAACCCGTGATGGATTCCGGTTCTCACCACTGCCCTGATGCAGGCATTCATTCCGGGTGAGTCGCCGCCGGAGGTGAGGACTCCGATTTTTTTAATATCATTCATCTCAAAAATAATGTTTGAAAACTGATTGGTTGATTCAAATTAATTGTGCGTTTTGAGGGAAGAAATGTTAACCTCAACCAAACTGAGTTTTCAGAATGATCTCAAATATTTGTACTTCTGCTATATTTGATCTGCTTGGCATATTGCTTCCTGATCTTTTCCAGGCGTTTTTCCCTAGCTTCAGGATTCGCTAGATATGCCTTATGATGCCTTTCCCGTATTTCTCTCATCATTTGAACAGCATCGAAAATTTTTTTCTTTTTCATTGTTTTAAATCGTTACAATTTCACGCGGAGTTCTGATCTCCAAAAGAGAATAACCATTTTTCAAGTTAACGGCATTATATTGTCTTATCCTTTCAAGATTTACAATATGTTTAAAATTCCAACTTGATAAAACGTTTATTTGATTAATTGTTGCAATGCTAATATGCAAAGCATCTTCGTAAAATTTCTTTGTTACAGCTTTTTCCAGAATATATAAATCTGCAAGTTTTCGCGATTCGGTATCAGCCAGAACTACTTCCATGAATTTCTCTGGTATTGAATCTAAAATCTCCCGAACAAAAAGTGGGGCATCAGATAACTCGTCAATCGTAATGTCCGAAACAACGGCTAACCTTTTGCCTTTCCGGAAGTCTTCAAATAATAACTCAGACCATTCTGCAAATTCTTTATCCAAGCAGCCGCCAATCACTGAAGTATCGATATAAACTCTTTGAAGCATGAGCTACTATTTATTTCAAAGTTATTTCAAAGTTACGAAAGTTTCAACATTTGACCGGTATTATCTTACTACCTAAACTCCGCAAGTAAAGATAAATGAAAAAATATTATCAGGCGAGGCAAGTTGATTTGGCAGTAGGTGGTAGTTTTCAGGATTTTACCGCGTTTTTACATCTCTCCGGGCACACTTCCCCTTACCCCGCTTGTTAATCCGGGCTATTGCGGGGAGAGCCCAAATCCGATAAATCTGTTGATCAGGATGAATTTCCCAAAGTAGTTGGAATATCAAGGGGTGTAAAGAGTTTGACTACCTGCCTGCGCCCTGTGCGAATCACCTTTGCTGCAATGCACACCAGGCGAAATATAAATTTTTTCAGGCGGTGTGTCGGCGATAAAAAATCGCATCCCTGGCTGAAAAACCGGATGAGCCATTGATACATCACATGGCACATAGCCATCAGGATAAGATAAACCCAAATTCAGCATTAGAAATGAAATGCACTGATGCTGAGTGCGATTGGCTGTGGGTTGGCATTTGGGTAATCCGCCTTTGGCGAGGATTACGCATTCTATTGCGTAATCCGGGATAAACGGTGTTTTGCTCCAGGAAGCTGAAGGGCATTTTTTTCCAGTTGAAGTCATTGTTCTGAATATCAAACAACCTTTCAGAATCGCCTCTGCCGTTGTAAAATTCAATGACAAACTTTTCCGATTCTTTTCTGTCATTTGTGATAATAAACAAATAATTGTTGGCATCGTCGGTAATGATGTCCTTTTGGCCTGTTTTATTAGGCCAACGATACGCTACCACTCTGTGCGTATGTTTACCGAATACGTGATCTATACTACACACCTCATAAGTGTTTATGCCTATTTTTGCCTCTTTCCAGTCATCACTTGTAGATGCTTCAAAAAGTAATTGTTCACTTTGTTCGGCACGGATGTAAAAAGTGATTTCCTCCTTTTGAAAATAATCGCACACCTCCTTGAGGTAAGAACCGCAATCCATACGACAACGTACGGGTTTTATACCGTTATTTTTCAAAATACATAGAACCCGTTTAATGGTATCAATCTGATTGAATTTTACCTGGCAGTTGCCATTACGGTTTTCAATATAGACAGGCGTATTTTCAATAGAAGCCACACCTGGAAAATAGCCTCTCTCTTTTTTATAACTATAGGTGGCATCATATTTCTCGGTGGGAATAAACTGGTGATCAAAATCCATACAGTAATCCTTTCGCTCTCTTTTGAGCACTCCTAAATGCAACGCTGTTTTCACCAATAATTCATTCAGCGGGTTGTTGATGTTTATTTTGTTTACCGTACCGCTGTCTGAGGTAATCTCCTGGGCATTGGTCACCAACTCTTTCTGCATGGATAGCATCGTATCGGGTGATGCTGTTTTCATTCCCTTTAAATGACGCATCGTAGGCTTAACATAGTTCACATCTTCGGCACAATCACCACCGCAAAAGGTAATGTAACTCATGTTCAAAAACAAATCAGAATAGCTGTATTCCGCATTGTGTCTGCGTTTACCAAGATATGTGTTAATGAATTGTGGAATTCTTTTAGCAATTACTTGCTCGTGGATCAGATAAAGTCCGCCAAATGGACTAACTTCGCTTTTATGTTTTTGTATCATTCACCAAAATAGGTGAAAATAACAAGGCCATCCGAACTTTTCGGATGGCTTATTTTAACAAGGTTTTCAACATCGTTTGATTCATTCTACTTGCGATTTTAAGGTACTATTAAACAAAAAGTCATCTCCCTTTCGGTAATCGTTTTCTTTTTAACTTTTGATTTATTTCTTCTGTCTTTGGCTTCATTTCCCCCTCTGATTTCTTTTCACTCCAAATTCTCTTCTTGCTCCCTTCATAAATCTCGAACTTCGAATACTTGCATTCCAGTTGACCGTTGTTCAGATCCAGGTTTCGTGTCGGACGAAGCCCCACAAACTTCAGGGCTTCGATATTGGCACTGATGATCCATGCCTGGTAACCGGTAAAATTTCGTTTCAGGGTGTCACCGATGCTTCTGTACAAATCGATCACATCTTCGGTTTTGAGTCTTTCGTTGTAAGGCGGATTCATTATGATCACCCCTTTTCCTTCAGGGGGTTCGAGGTCGGCAAAAAAACTGCCCCTGAAGGCAATATCTTTCGCCAGCCTGGCGGATTCGGCGTTTTCGCGTGCAACCGAAAGTACACGCCCTGAGCGGTCGGAGCCAATGATAAGTGGCGAAGAATGCCGGATTTTTCCCATTGCTTCCTGTACAATGGAATCCCACAAGGCTCTGTCGAAATCCTTCCAGTGCATGAAGCAATAGTCTTTCCGGAAATAACCGGCTGGAATATTCCGTGCAATCAGTGCAGCCTCGATCGGAATAGTTCCCGATCCGCACATGGGATCGATAAAAGTGCTTTTTTTATCCCAGTCAGTCAGATAAATCATTCCGGCAGCAAGTACTTCGCTAAGAGGCGCCGGTCCGGTAGCTTTCCGGTAGCCCCGTTTGTGCAACGATTCGCCTGAACTGTCGATGGAAACCGTAGCTTCATTTCTGAAAATCCTGACATTAACGACCAAATCGGCATTATCGAGCCTTACATTGGGTCGCCGCCCGAACTTGTTCCTGAACTGATCGGCAATAGCATCCTTGGTTTTCAGCGCCAGAAATTTGGAATGAGTAATGTTGGAATAGCTCGTTACGCCATCCACGGAAAAAGTCCCGTTCACATCGAGGTAATCGCCCCAGCTGATCCTGCCGATACCGTCGTAAAGCTGCTGCTCATTGTCCGCCCTGAAAATGGCAATCGGAACAATGATCCTGAGGGCAGTCCGTGAT
>Ga0233425_10004381_pt1 | contig 23784 bp, 20 predicted proteins | sample Watercolumn_Towu_2_FD_181712 | JGI IMG/M metagenome (GOLD analysis project Ga0233425, IMG submission 181712) | Freshwater microbial communities from Lake Towuti, South Sulawesi, Indonesia - Watercolumn_Towuti2014_140_MG | ecosystem: Environmental > Aquatic > Freshwater > Lake | place... | reverse complement strand
ATCGGTCCTGAGCCAACCGATTGCGCCCTGTCTGTGCCGGCTCTTTTTTTCGCAAAGGTGACGACATGGAACGTCTGATGCACGAAACCAGGGAAACCCTGACGGCCGTGATGATCGTCGCCTGCCTTGCCGCCGGCATCGGCGGTGCGGTGGTCTATACGCTGGGGTCGGACGGCTGGCTGACCAGCATGGTGCGTGATGTGCTGCAGGATCCGAATCTGGCGACGCTTGCCGCCCTCACGGCCGTGATCGCCCCGGTTGCGGTCGCCAAGCGCATCCTCGATCGTGATTACAACTCGATCCTGAACAATCTCCTCGTCGGCGCCGTCGGCCTGGGCGGATTCGTCATCCTGCTCCAGGGCGTGCGCGCCGTTCTCGGCTAGCAGGGCTTTGCCTGCTCACACGGCGGGACGCGCTGTCCTCGCCGTTTTCTTTTTCTTCCCCGACACACCGGCATAGATGGCCTGGTAGGCCCCGGCGGCCCGCGTCCAGCTGAAATCCAGCACCATGCCGTTGCGCTGCAGTTTGTGCCAGAGCGCCTTGTCATGCCAGGCCGACACCGCGCGGCGCAGGGCCTGGCGCAATCCCTCGGCGCTGGCCTCGCGGAAGACGAAGCCGTTGGCCGTGCCGCGGGCTACCGTCTCGTCGTTGCAATCCACCACCGTGTCGGCAAGTCCGCCGGTTTCGCGCACGACGGGCGGCGTGCCATAGCGCAGGCTGTACATCTGGTTCAGCCCGCAGGGCTCGAAACGCGAGGGCATGAGGAAGATGTCCGAGCCCGCTTCGATCAGATGTGCCAGTTCGTCGTCGAAGCCGACACGGACGGCGAATTGGCCCGGATGCTGCTGCGCCAGCACCGACAATCCGGCTTCGAGTCCCTTGTCTCCGGTGCCGAGCAGAACGAGCTGGGCGGGCAGGTTGGCGATGTCATTGCCGATCTCGAGCAGGAGATCGAGCCCCTTCTGCTGGGTGAAGCGGCAGACCGCGCCGAGCAATGGCGTCGAGGCCTCCCCGGCCAGGCCGAAGCGCTGGCGCAGCGCCTTCTTGTCGAACTCCTTGCCCTTCAGGTGCGCGAACTCGTAGCGATGCGGAAGAAGCGGGTCGGTCGCCGGGTTCCAGGCATCGACATCGATGCCGTTGAGAATGCCGGTGAGGTCCGCCTGCCGCCAGCGCAGCAGTCCGGCGAAGCCGTAGCCGTATTCCTCGGTCTGGATTTCCTGCGCATAACGCGGGCTGACCGTGGTGATGTGGCGGGCATAGTGCAGGCCCGCTTTCATGAAGGAGAGCTGCCCCCAGTATTCGACGCCCTCGATGGCATAAGCCTCGGGTGGCAGCCCCAGCGCGCCCAGGGTGTCGGCGGGGAAGATGCCCTGGAAGGCGAGGTTGTGAATCGACATGACCGTCGGCACGTGCCCGCCCGGCAGGAAATGCAGGTAGGCCGGCGCCAGGCCGCAGGGCCAGTCGTTGCAATGCAGGACGTCGGGGCGCCAGCGCAACGGGCTGCCCTCGGCGGCGAGCTGCGCGGCGACCCGGGAGAGCAGGCCGAAGCGCAGGTGGTTGTCGGAAAAATCGTAGCCGGTCGCATCCAGATAGGCAGAGCCGTCACGCAGGTAATAGGCCGGGCAGTCGAGCAGCAGCAGCGGCACGCCGTTCGCGGCCTCGGCTTCGAGCAGTCGTGCCGGTTGCAGCGCGCCGCCGGGCTGCGTCAGTTCGGCCACTTTCCGCGCCATGGGGAATGCGGCCCGCAGCGGGGAATAGGCGGGCACCAGGATGCGCACGTCCACGCCGGCCTTGCGCAGGGCCTCGGGCAGCGACCAGGAAATTTCCCCGAGCCCGCCGCTTTTCATCCACGGCGCCAGCTCGGGCGTGACGAAGAGGACTTTCAAAGCCAGACCATCATGCCCATTTCAAAGGGGTGCGTGAGCATCTCATGATGGGGATAGATGCGAATGCGGTACTCGATCTTGCCGCAATACTCCGGCGTCAGGTCCAGCGCATAGAGCTGTTCGCCGGTGTCGAGCGGCCGCACATGGGTGAAGCGGTAGCCGCGCGCCTTCTTCGGTAGCGTCCCGCCGGCCGGCCGGCCGAAGAGCAGCTCTACCACCACGTCGTCGGGCTGCAGGCCGTCCAGGTTGGCCGCCACCTCGAAGCGCAGGCTGTCGCCGAAGCCGATGCGCCGCGTCGGTGCATCGAGCCGGCGCAGGCGCACCTGCTGCCAGGCGGCGCGCACGCGCGACTTCCACTGCGCCACGGCGCGTGCGCCGGCATAGTTGTCGTGCGAGTAGCGCCGCCATTGCTGGGCGGCGGGCACGTAGAAGCGCGACAGATAATCCGACAGCATGCGCGTCGAATTGAAGCGCGGCAGCAGCGTGGCGATCGAGTGCTTGGCCATTGCCACCCAGCCGGGCGAATAGCCCATCGGCCCCCGGTTGTAATAGAGCGGGATCACGCTGTCCTGCAGGATCTCGTAGAGGGTGCGCGACTCCTCGCGGTTGCGCCGCACTTCGTCCAGCGTGTCGGAGGCCGGCTTGATGGCCCAGCCGTTCTTGCCGTCGTGGCCTTCGCCCCACCAGCCGTCGAGCACCGACAGGTTCGGAATGCCGTTCATGGCGGCCTTTATGCCCGAGGTGCCGCAGGCCTCCAGCGGGTACTGCGGGTTGTTCAGCCAGACATCCACGCCGGAGACGAGGCGGCGCGCGAAGCGCAGGTCGTAGCCTTCCACCAGCAGGATCTTGCCCTCGAACTCCGGCATGCGCGCCACCTCGGTGACGCGGCGGATGAGCGCCTGCCCGGGCTGGTCGGCCGGGTGGGCCTTGCCGGCGAAGAGGAACAGCACGGGGCGCTGCGGATCGCACAGGATCTCGCGCAGCCAGTCGAGGTTCTCGAAGAGCAGCGCGGCGCGCTTGTAGGTGGCGAAGCGGCGCGCGAAGCCGATGGTGAGGACGTTCGGGTTGTCCGGATTGGCCAACTTGAGGATGCGGTCGAGGTGCGCTTCCGAGCCGTGGTTGCGTGCGTGCTGCTCCGAGATGCGGTGGCGCACCAGGTGCAGCATCTGCGCCTTGAGCGACTGGTGCACGCTCCAGAACTGGTGGTCTGGAATGGTGTGGATGCCTTCCCAGCAGCTGCGGTCGGTGACGCGCTGGCTCCAGCCCGGGCCGAGGAAGCGGTCGAACAGCTCGTTCCACTCGGTCGAGAGGAAGGTCGGCATGTGCACGCCATTGGTGACGAAGGTGACCGGATTGTCGTCGGCCTCGATCTGCGGCCACAGGCCAGAGAGGATGCGCGCCGAGACGCCGCCGTGGATGCGCGAGACGCCGTTGTGGAAGCGCGAGCCGCGGATCGCCAGCGCCGTCATGTTGAACTCGTGGCCGCCCGGCACGCGGCCCAGCGCCAGCAGCTGCTCGGTCGACACGCCGATCTCCTTGCAGGCGCGCTCGAAGTAGCGCCGGATCATGTCGTCGGCGAAGTGGTCGTGCCCGGCCGGCACGGCGGTGTGGGTGGTGAATACCGTATGCGCGGCGACCGCCTCGACCGCCGTCGCGATCTCGATGCCCTGCGTGGTGAGGTGGCGGATGCGCTCGAGGATCATGAAGGCGGCGTGGCCCTCGTTGATGTGCCAGACGGTGGGCTTGAGGCCCATCGCCACCAGCGCGCGCACGCCGCCGACGCCGAGCACGATCTCCTGCTCGATGCGCGTGGTGCGGTCGCCGCCGTAGAGGCGGTGGGCGATGTCGCGGTCGTGCGCGCTGTTCGCCTCCAGGTCGGTGTCGAGCAGGTAGAGCGTGACGTGGCCCACGCGCGCCTGCCACACCTTGACCCAGACGTTGCGGTCGGGCATTTCGACGCTGACGCGCAGCTCGCTGCCGTCCTCCTTCAGCACCGGCGCGATGGGCAGGTCGTCGAAGTCGGCGTCGCGGTAGAGGGCGTGCTGCAGGCCCTCGCTGTCGATGGTCTGGTGAAAATAGCCCTGGCGGAAAAGGAGGCCGACGGCGATGAAGGGCATGCGCAGGTCGCTCGCCGCCTTGCAGTGGTCGCCGGCGAGGATGCCGAGGCCGCCGGAATAGATCGGCAGGCTCTCGTGGAAACCGAATTCGAAGCAGAAATAGGCGACGAGGTCGTTGTGGCGCAGGTGCTGCGCGCCGTTCGAGCGTCCCGGCTCGTTGTGATAGGTGTCGTAGGCGGAGAGGACGCGGGCGTAGTTGCCGAGGAACACCGGGTCGTCGGCGGCATCGAGCAGGCGCTGCTGGTCGACGCGCTTGAGGAAGGCCTTCGGGCTGTGGCCGACCGAGCCCCACAGGCTCGGGTGCAGGCGTGCGAACAGCGTGCGCGTCGGCCGGTCCCAGCTGTACCAGAGGTTGTTGGCGAGTTCCTCCAGCCGCGAGAGGCGGGCCGGCAGCTGCGGATTGACTTCGAGGTGGAATGGGGTGCCGGGCATGATCAGGAATTAAGCGATGGTGACGTCCCTGGAGAGATACACGTCCTGGATGGCGTTGAGCAGCGCGACGCCTTCCTGCATCGGCTTCTGGAAGGCCTTGCGGCCGGAGATCAGGCCCATGCCGCCGGCGCGCTTGTTGATCACCGCGGTGCGCACTGCCTGGGCGAGGTCGCCGGCGCCCTTCGACTCGCCGCCGGAATTGATCATGCCGGCGCGGCCCATGTAGCAGCAGGCCACCTGGTAGCGCGTCAGGTCGATCGGATGGTCGGTGGTGAGTTCCGAATAAACCTTGGAGCTGGTCTTGCTGAACTTGACCGCGTTGAAGCCGCCGTTGTTCTCCGCCATCTTCTGCTTGATGATGTCCGCCTCGATGGTGACGCCGAGGTGGTTGGCCTGGCCGGACATGTCCGCCGACAGGTGGTAGTCGACGTCGCCCTGCTTGAAGGCGCTGTTGCGCAGATAGCACCAGAGGATGGTCGCCATGCCCAGTTCGTGGGCGCGCTTGAACATCTGCGACACCTCCCATATCTGCCGGCGCGATTCGGCCGAGCCGAAATACACCGTCGCGCCTACCGCGCAGGCGCCCATCTCGAAGGCCTGCTCGACGTCGGCGAACAGCGTCTGGTCGTAGGTGTTCGGGTAGGAGAGGAACTCGTTGTGGTTGAACTTCACGATGAAGGGGATCTTGTGCGCGTACTTGCGCGACACGGCGCCGAGCACGCCGAGCGTGGAGGCCACTCCGTTGCAACCGCCCTCGATGGCGAGTTGCACGATGTGCTCGGGGTCGAAGAAGTCCGGGTTCGGCGCGAATGACGCGCCGGCCGAGTGCTCGATGCCCTGGTCCACCGGCAGCAGCGACAGGTATCCCGTGCCGCCGAGGCGGCCGTGGCCGAGCAGCGCCTGCAGGTTGCGCAGCACCGTCGGCTTGCGGTCGGATTGCGCCACGACACGGTCGATGAAATCCGGCCCGGGCAGGTGCAACCGTGCCCGCGGGATGCCGCGGCATTCATGCCTGAGCAGCTTGTCGGCTTCGTCGCCGAGCAGTTTGACGATGTCGGTCATGGCGTGCTTTCCCTTTTGCTATTGGATCAATGTTACACCCGCCCTAGGGCGGTATCCAGAAAATCGCCGAACGCCCGCACCCATTGCGGCCGCATGAAGATGAAGCCGTCGTTGTGCCCGCCGGCGAGTTCGAGCCACTGGCGCGGTCCGGACGCGGCCTCATGCAGGCGCCGGCCGTGCGCGACCGGGATGATTTCGTCCTGAGGGCTGTGCGCCACCAGCAGCGGGCAGCGCAGGGCCTTCACCGCGCCTAGCGTGTCGTAGTCGAAGCGCGTCAGCAGCCGCGCCGGCAGAAAGGGGTAGAGGTCGGCGGCGAGGTCCGGCGCCGAGGTGAAGGCGGAGTGCAACACCAGAGCGGCCGGTGCGACGCGGGCGGCCAGCCGCGCGGCAATCGCGCCGCCGAGCGATTCACCGAAGACCACGATGGCGCCGGCGGCGAGACCGCGCGTTTCGGTCAGGTAACGCCAGGCGGCCTCGGCATCGGCATGGGTGCCGGCTTCCGAGGGATTGCCCGTGGACTGACCGAAGCCGCGGTAGTCGATGATGAGGACGGAGAGCCGCAGTTGCTGGAACATCGGCAGCCAGTCGAGGCGGTGCACGATGCTGCCGGCGTTGCCGTGCAGGAACAGCACGGTGGCGCGCGCATCAGTCGCCGGCACGAACCAGCCGTGCAGGGTTTCGCCGTCGGCGGTGGGCAGGCGCACTTCCTCGAAGGGCAGTTGCAGCAGCGCCGGTGTGGCGCTGTCCCCGCGGCCCATCTCGGGGTAGTAGACGAAGCGCGACTGGAAGAAGAAGAGCAGGGCGGCGAGCGCCGCGTAACCCAGGGCGAGGCCGAGGAGGATGTGGCCGAGCAGTTTCATGGCGGCCTATTTGTCGGCGACGATTTCCAGGGAAAAAGTCAGTTCCTGCGATACGGCGTCGATGGGCCAGGACAGGGTGATGCAGGCCGCCTGCATGATCTTCTCGAAGCCGGCCTCGGACTGCGAGACGGTGTGGTGCGGCCGCGCCGAGATGTCCACCGGCCGGCTCGCCGTGAGCACCAGGGCGCCGTGCAGCTCGCGGTCGTCGAAAGTCAGCCGCTGCGCGGCGGCGAGGTCGAGCGCCTGGCCGAAGCCGCAGGGGATGCGGCCATCCTCGAGGATGTAGCGGCCCGAATAGCCGTCGCAGCTGGGCAGGGCGAGGTTGAGCGTGACGGCGAAGCGCCCGCCCGGCACGTCGCGCAGGCGGTAGCTCACCTGCAGGGTGCGCCCGGCCAGGGTGTAGGTCTTCGTCACCTCCCCCCCGTCGAGCGGCGCGCTGAACGTGGCGCTCATGAGCGGCGCCTTGACGGCGCCCGCGGTGTAGCGCGGCCAGGCCGTCTCGCCGTCGAGCCGCTGCCAGGCGTCGAGGAAGAGGCGGCGCGGCCGCGCGTCCGGCACGATGTCGGCCTGTTCCACCTCGTCCTTGAAGGCGACGCGGTCGTGGGCGGAGGCGATGCCGTCTCCGGTGCTGCCGGCCTGCGGCGCGGCGTCGATCCCGACGTTGAGTTTATGGTAGTAGTGCTCGCTGCGCTGCGTCAGGGTATCGCCGAAATTGTGGGCGAGACCGTAGGCATCGAGTTCGCACAGCGCGGCGTGGTCGTCGAGTTTGACCACTGCCTGGGCGTCGGCATTGGCGAGGAAGAGCTCGCGCACGCCGTCGAGGTCGGCATCGCGCGTGGCGAGCGGCGGCCGTGGCGCCAGCGCGTCGAGCACCGCTTCCAGTGCCACCAGGTTGCGCCATACCTCGCGCCGCAGATGGGGCAGGTAGAGCCCGCCGAAGAGGCCGTGCCAGTAGGCGTCGTTGGCCTGGGCGCGGTAGAGCCGCTCGGTAAGCGCCTCGTGGCGGCCGGGCGGCAGCGCGGCGAGGCGCTCGGAGAGGCCGAGCATGCGCTTGTGCATCCAGTTCGATTCGGGATAGCGGGTGAAAAAATTCTTCCAGTAGCCGCCGCGCACGAAGGGCTTGCTCGCTTCGTAGCGCCCGGCCTGCTTCTCGCGCGCGACGAGGCCGTCGTAGGCCGCCGCCGCCGCCGCCGGCAGCGTCCATTCGTTCATCTCGATGTAGGACGTCGTCGGCAGGTAGACGATGCCGCGCGTGGCGTGCGCGGCGTGGAAGTCGCGGTAGGTCTCGGTGCGGATGAGCGGCGAGGCGAGCACGCCTTCGATGAACTGCTCGAGCCAGCGCTTGCCGTAAACCCATTCGTGGGTTTCCGGCCAGATGCCGAACTTCTCGATGTCGTCGAAATACACTGCGGCGCGGCGACCCTCGCGCGCCATGCCTTCCAGATAGGCGACGGCCTCGGCGGCGGGCGAGAAGGGCAGGCGGTAGCGCAACTGCTCGGAGATGGCGAAGAGGTCGATGCTGCGGCCGTCCTCCTCGGTGGTGTGGAAGCCGTCGAGCTCGGCGGCCTCCTTGCCCGCGCACAGGAAGTGGTAGTCGTCCACCGTGACGTAGCGCATGCCGCAGTCGGCCAGCGCCGGCACCACGGTGGGGATGTAGACGCGCTCGGTGAGCCAGGCGCCGGATACCTCGGCGCCGAAATGCCGGCGCAGCTTGGCGCTCAAGGCATTCAATTGGCCGACGCGGTCGCGTTGCGGGATGGCCGCCAGCACCGGCTCGCACTCGCCGGCGCCGAAGAGCTCCACCTGGCCGCGCGCCACCATTTCCCTGAGCAGCGCCATGTCCTGCGGATGGTGCGCCAGCAGCCAGTCGAGCAGCCAGCCGGAGAAATGCGCTGCGAAGCGGAAAGCCGGATAGCGGTGCAGGGTGTGCAGGAAGGGCCGGTAGCAGCGTTCGTGCGCTTCCTCCAGCACGGCGGCGAAGTTGCCGACGGGCTGGTGGGCGTGCACGCCGAGCAGCAGGGAAATCGGTTCGGTCATGAAGCTCCGTTGTTGTTTTAACTGGCGCGGCGCATGGTGCCGCCGCCTTCCGCCATGCCGCCGCCGCTGGAGAGCGGCACGTCGAGTTGCAGCGGCCGGGGCAGGCGCAGCAGCTCATAGAGTCGGGCGAGGTTGGCGCGGTACAGCGCGTCGAAGCTTTCCACCGCCTCGCGCGGGTTGTAGTCGCCGAACCACCAGAACCAGTCCGAGCCCTCGCACACGGCCAGCTGCGCCTCCGCCACGGCCTGCGCCGGCGTGTCGAGGCGACCGCTCGCTATGACCAGATCATACGCCTGCTTGGCGTCGCAGAGCAGGTCCCAGGCGCGGTTCTTGTCCGGCTCGCCGATCCAGGTGGTGAACGTGCCATAGACCCAGCTGCCTGCCACCAGGCGCGGCAGGGGCTGGCAGCCCTCGGGATGGCGCGCAAGCCAGTCGGCGCAGGTGGTGGTCGATAGCCAGGGTTGCTCGGCGATGAGGCCGTAGAGGTCCTCGAAGAAGAAATAGGCGTTGTAGGGATAGTGTTCCCAGGCGTTCTCGCCGTCGAGGAAAACGCAGACCAGCGGTGTCTCGCCCGCCGGTGTCGCGTCGCGGATGTGCGCCAGCTGGTCGACGAAATGCCGCGCGGCGTCGCGGCCGTGCCACTTGGCGTATTCGAAGCCGATCAGGTCGGAGAGTTTCTCGTCGCGGAAGAAGACCGCCGTGCCGGGCGCGGCCTCGACGCGCCAGGGCCGCCGCATCGCCGCATCGCCGCCTTCGCTACCGCTTGCGAGCAGACTGTGGTTGAGCACCGCCTGGCTCGAGGCGGCCCAGCGGCAGCCCTGCGTCGCCAGCTGCTGCAGCAGGGCGGTGGAGACGGCGCCCTCGGCCGGCCACATGCCCGCCGGCGGGCGGCCGAAGCGGCGCGCATGGCTCTCGCGCGCCAGCGCGATGTGCCGGTCCACGCGCGAACGGCCGCCGGGATAGAAATGCGCGTGCGGCAGCGGCAGCTCGGGCAGGGCCTCGCGCGCCGAGGCGAAGTCGAGCAGCAGCGGCGCGAGCGGGTGCGTGTCGGGCGTGGCCGAGAGCTCAACCTGGCCGCGCTCGGCTAGGGCGCGGTAGCGCGGAATGAGGCCGCGCAGCGCATCGCCCATCATGTCGAGCAGGCGGCGGCGGTCGGCCAGGGTGAAGCCCTCGCCCTTGGTCATCAGTTCCGCCAGCAGGGAGCGGCTGCGCCGCTCCGTTTCGCCCGTCCACACCAGGTGATACCAGACCAGCAGGTCAGCGAAGAAGGCGCCCGAGAGATAGGCCGTGACCGCCGGTCCCTGTCCCTCGGCATGACGGTAGAGCTCGCGCAGGCGTTCGAAGCGCGGATAGGGCGCCACCATGCGCAGGTGGTTGCCGGGGAAGCAGGTCGTCAGCAGCAGGCGGCGCTCCTCCGCCTCGAGACGGTCGAGGGATTCGCGCGCCAGCAGGCGCAGCAGCGGGTCGCGGAATACGCCCGTGTCGAACTGCGCCACGTAGTCCTCGATCTGGTCGAGCAGCACCGGCACGAAGTTCACCACGGCGCGCACCCGCGGGTGGCGTTCCAGGTGGCCCGCCATGTCGGTGTAGTCCTTCAGGCCGTGCAGGTAGGTCCACGGCCGGCGGAACTCGCCCGTGACATGGTCGCGGTAGTCCGGCTGGTGCATGTGCCAGAGGAAGATCAGCTCGACTTTTCCGTCTGCGGCCATGCCGGGCCTTATCGCACGCGATGCGCCTGCTGGCCGAGCATCTCCGGCGTGACCAGGATGACGCCCTTCTCGGTGACGTGGAAGCGCCGCGCGTCCTCCTCGCGGTTGATGCCGATCTGCATGCCGTCGGGGATGCGGCAGCGCTTGTCGAGAATGGCGCGGCGGATGACGACGTTGCGGCCGATGCGCACCTTGGGCAGGATCACCGAATCCTCGACCAGGCTGCGATCCTCGACGCGCACGCTGGAGAAGAGCAGCGAGCGGCGCACCGTGGCGCCGCTGATGATGCAGTCGCCCGAGACCATCGAGTCGATGGCCATGCCGCGGCGGTCCTCGTCGTCGAAGACGAACTTCGCCGGCGGCAGCTGGTCCTGGTAGGTCCAGATCGGCCAGGCGTCGTCATAGAGATTGAGCTCCGGCGTGACGCGGATGACGTCCATGTTGGCTTCCCAGTAGGCGTCCACCGTGCCGACGTCGCGCCAGTAGGGCTGGCCCTCCTCGCAGCCGACGCAGCTTTCGGCGAAGTCGTGGGCATAGACGCGGTAGCGGGCCACGATGTGCGGGATGACGTCCTTGCCGAAATCGTGGGAGGAGTGCGGATCGTCGCGGTCGCGGATCACCTGCTCGTAGAGGAAGCCGGCGTTGAAGACATAGACGCCCATGCTGACCAGGGCGCGGTCGGGCTTGCCGGGGATGGCCGTCGGCTCGCGCGGCTTTTCCTCGAAACGGGTGACGCGCCAGTCCTCGCCCACGCCCATGACGCCGAAGGCGCTCGCCTCATCGCGCGGCACCTCCATGCAGGCGACGGTCATGTCGGCCTGCTCGGCGACGTGGAAGGCGAGCATGCGGCCGTAGTCCATCTTGTAGACATGGTCGCCGGAGAGGACGAGGATGTACTTCGGATGGTTCCGGCGCAGCATGTCCAGGTTCTGGAACACGGCATCGGCGGTGCCCTGATACCATTCCTCGCCCATCTGCTGCTGCGCCGGCAGCAGGTCGATGAACTCGTTGAGCCGGCCGTCGAGGAAGCTCCAGCCGCGCTGCAGGTGGTGGATCAGGCTTTGCGACTTGTACTGGGTTGCCACGCCGATGCGGCGGATGCCGGAGTTGACGCAGTTCGAAAGCGTAAAGTCGATGATGCGAAACTTGCCGGCGAAGGGCACGGCCGGTTTCGAGCGCCAGTCGGTGAGCTGCTTGAGCCGGCTGCCGCGGCCGCCGGCCAGCACCAGCGCGAAGGCGTCGCGCGTGAGCTGGCTGACGAAGCGCGGGCCCTGCCCGCCGCGCGTGATGGAGTACACCTGCTTGAGGGCTTCGTTGTCGTCTTGCATGACCTTGCCTTTCGGTGAATACGCAGATTATGAGGTCAAAAGGCTGCCGCGCAACAGCGCAAGTCCGCCAGCCAGCCCAGGCGACAACGGGCGCGAGATGGACAACAATGATTCGTCCCGCCACGACGGTGGTGACATCGGCGACGGCGGAAACGCGGCGTGCAGCGTCAGGATCGGACTTCCCCGCCTGCGTCGAAACAACCCCGCCGCCGTTGGCGGCGGTAATCCTGCAGGCGCTCAGCCTGCCCCTCTGGAGTCGAGCAGGGCGTCGATTTCCGCCTCCGCCTCGATCCAGTCCGCCAGTTCCCCGCCTACGGTGAAACCGCGTTTCTCCGCCTTGTAGTAGGCGGCTTCGGCGATGTAGCGCTGGCGATCGTCCGTGGTCACGAGCCCCGGGCGCTTGGCCGCACTGCGCCTGCGCGGGTTCGTCGTTAGCGGCGCAGCCTGCTTTGCCTCCGTCTTGGTGGTCTTGCCCGATGGGGTGCTGGTGCGTGGCGACATGGCAGCCTCCTCCAGGATGAATGGCGACGTTCTTCTTGTTGTTGTGGAATCATCCTACGCCCGCCTTGTTGCCGGAAATTGACAGCGGTCAAGAGAGTGCGGTGTGCACCGCAGCAATCGAAAGGGCGCCGAGCAGGCCGAGCCTTTCTTCCGTGATAACCCGGATGGGGAAGTCGGGCATCAGCCCGGCATGGGCGCCGCGTGCGCTGAAGGCACTGACGAAACCGCCCCGTATCAGATGCGGCAGGATCTTCGGCGCGATGCCGCCGCCGAGATAGACGCCGCCGCGCGCCATGAAGAGCAGGGCGAGGTCGCCGGCGAAGGCACCGTAGGCGGAAATGAAGAGGTCGAGCGCACGCCGGGCCTGGGGGTCGACGGCAACCGCGGCGACGATGGCCGCCGGGTCGGTGATCGCCGTGTTGCGCAGACTGACTTTTACCAGACTGTCGTAGATGGCAACCAGCCCGGGCCCGGAGACGATGTTTTCCGCCGTGACGCGGCCGCCCGGCTGTTGCAGGTGGCGCCATACCGCGAGTTGGTCCTCGTCGGCGGGCGAGAAGCCGATGTGCCCGCCCTCGCCGCCGACGGTGCGCCAACCCTTGCCCTCGGGCAGCAGCGCGGCGACGCCGAGCCCGGTGCCGGCGCCGACGAGCAGGCGCGGCGCGCCCTCGACGGGCCGGCCTTCCTGCAGGGTGATGAGCGCCCTCTCCGGCAGCGCTGCCACCCCCTGTGCCGCGGCGGCGAAATCGTTGACCACCGTGACTTTGCCGATGCCGAAGCCGTTCGCCAGCGCCTCGCCGTCGAGGGTCCAGGGCAGGTAGGTGACCTTGGCACGGTTATCTGTCACCGGCCCGGCAACGCCGAAGCAGGCGGCGGCGATGGGCTTGCCCGGGACTGCCTCGTCGAGAAAGGCGCGCAGCAGGGCGGGGAAATCGGCCCAATCGCGGCTCTCGAAGCGACGTTCGCAGACGATGCCCCGCTCGTCGGCGACTGCCAGCAGGGTCTTGGTGCCGCCGATATCTCCGCCAAGGATCATTGCGGCGTGTCCCTCACACCGCGACCGGCGCGGGAATATGCGGATGCGGGTCGTAGCCTTCGAGGGCGAAATCCTCGAAGCGGAAGGCGAAGAGGTCGGTCACCGCCGGGTTGATGCGCAGTTGCGGCAGGGCGCGCGGCTGGCGCGACAGCTGCAGCCGTGCCTGCTCGAGATGGTTGGTGTACAGGTGGGCGTCGCCCAGGGTGTGCACGAAATCGCCCGGCCGGTAGCCGCACACCTGCGCCAGCATGAGCGTGAGCAGGGCGTAGGAGGCGATGTTGAAGGGCACGCCGAGGAAGATGTCGGCGCTCCTCTGGTAGAGCTGGCAGGAGAGGCGTCCGTCGGCGACATAGAACTGGAACAGCGCGTGACAGGGCGGCAGCTTCATGCGCTCGATGTCGGCCGGGTTCCAGGCGGTGACGATGTGGCGGCGCGAATCGGGGTTCTTCTTCAGGCCGTCGACGAGCTGCGCGATCTGGTCGATGATGCGGCCGTCGGGCGCGTGCCAGGAGCGCCACTGGTAGCCGTACACCGGGCCGAGGTCGCCGTTGGCATCGGCCCAGTCGTCCCAGATGGAGACGCCGTTCTCCTTCAGGTAGCGGATGTTGGTGTCGCCCTTCAGGAACCAGAGCAGCTCGTGGATGATCGACTTGGTGTGCAGCTTCTTGGTGGTGAGGAGCGGAAAGCCCGCCGCCAGGTCGAAGCGCATCTGCCAGCCGAAGACGGAGAGCGTGCCGGTGCCGGTGCGGTCGTCCTTGCGGTGCCCATGCTCGAGCACGTGGCGCATCAGGTCGAGGTATTGCTGCATGAAAGAGGGTGGCCGGAGGCGAGGCTATAATCAGCTTCGATTCTAAAGGAAACGATGATGCTGGCCAAACTGACCCAATCCGCCGCGCCGCTCACTGCCGCCTCGCTCGAGCAGGCGAGCCATGCCCTGCTGGTGCTGCCCTTCGCGAAGAAACTCGACGGCCTGGGTACGGTGCCCGGCATCGAACGTCTGCGCGCCGCACTCAAGCGCCGCGACATGAAGGTCGAGGAGCTGGCCAAGACGCCGGTCAGCGTGAATCTGGCCTCGGGGGGGCTGGCGAGTTACGTCATGCTCGACGGCGGCAAGAACGTCTTCGAGCGCCAAAGCGTGCTGCGCAAGGCGCTGACGCCGCTCATGGAGGAGCAGCCGCAGGAGCTGGTGCTGGGGCTCTTCGGCAGTGCGGAGGCGCGGCGCGAGAATGCGCGCGAGGCGCTCTACGTCGCCTGGGTCAACGGCGTGCGCCTGCCGACGCGGCGCAAGAAACCCGTGCCGCGCCCGCTGGTGCGCATCCGCCTGCATGGCGCGCGCGATGCGGAGGGTTTTGCCGAGATTGCAGCCGTGGCCGAAGCCAACGCCCTTTCGCGCACGCTGACCGCCCTGCCACCGAACGAGCTGACGCCGGCGGCCTACCGGCAGCGCCTGCGCCAGATGGCGCGCGCCAACCGCTGGGCCTTCGAGGAATTCGACCTGCGGCGGCTGCGCCGCATGGGGGCGGGCGCCTTCGTCGCCGTGGCGCAGGGCAGCCGTCCCGAGGACGCTGCCATCGTGCATCTGTCGTGGAAGCCGAAGCGCGCCAAAGGGCATCTCTCGCTGGTCGGCAAGGGCATCTGCTTCGACACCGGCGGCCACAACCTCAAACCGGCGAAATACATGTCCGGCATGCACGAGGACATGAACGGCTCGGCCGTCGCCCTCGGACTGATGCAGGCGCTGATCCGGCGCGGCACGCCGCTCGCCATCGATGCCTGGCTGGCGATCGCGCAGAACCACCTGTCGCCCGAGGCCTACAAGCAGAACGACATCGTCACCGCGCTCGACGGCACCACGATCGAGGTGGTGCACACCGACGCCGAAGGGCGCATGGTGCTGGCCGACACCCTGGCGCTGGCCACCGGCGGCGCCAGGGGCAAGGGACGCGCGAAACCGGACCTCGTCGTCGACTTCGCCACCCTCACCGGCAGCATGGGCTATGCCCTGGGCAGCCGCTATTCCGGCGTCTTCGCCACCTCCTCCGAGCTGGCGCACCTGGCCGTCGCCGCGGGCGAGGCGAGCGGCGAGCGAGTCTGCGTCTTCCCGCTCGATGCCGACTACGAAGCCGGCCTGGAAAGCAAGGTCGCCGATATCAAGCAGTGCACGCTGGATGGCGAGGCCGACCACATACTGGCAGCGCGTTTCCTCAAGCGTTTCACCCATGACGCCGCCTGGCTGCACATGGACCTGTCAGCCTCGAGCTGCAGTGGCGGCCTGGGTGCGCTCGGCACCGATCTGACCGGCTTCGGCGTGGCTTGGGGCGTCGAATTCATCGAGCAGTGGTTGTCCTGGCACACCGCGCCGGCGCGCCGCCCGGCCCGGATGACAGCGCCACCGGCTTGAGCTATTCTTGAGCCGTAAAGAATGCGGCGGGGCGGACCTTCGCCGTAAAGGGCCACACAGGGGCCACACAGGCAATCCCGGAACCGAACGCGCCATGCTGGGCATTTTCTCCTCCAAATCGAATCATCCTCTCGCAGACGCCAGGGAAGCCAAGCGGGTCTTCGACGAGCTGTCGGTGCGCGAAGCCGGCGTAGCCCTCGACGAGGTGGGCGGCTGGCTCGAATCGGTGGCCGGCGACGAGCTGTTCAAGCTGTCCGACCGGCTGGCACTCGTCTCGCAGCTGGACGAAGCGGCGCAGTCCCACGCGCGCAAGCTGGGGCGCGACTACCTCACCTCGCCGCGTCTGGGGCGCCAGCAGGAATACAAGCTGTGGCAGGCCAACCATGATTTCTGGGCGCAGCTCGGCAACGCCTACGATGCCTGCCTGACCCGCCACACGGCCCAGGAGAAGGGCGGCGAGGCGATCAAGGCGGAGCTGCCGAGGCTCATCGCCCGCATGCTGCGCGCCTATTCGGCGCGGCTGAAGTGGGACCAGTTCCGCTACGGACCGATCGCCGGGGAACTCTGGCAGCGCATGGGCCGTGCCTACCTTGCGGCCGAGCAGGGCAAGTTTTCGCGCCAGGCGCTCACCCTCTATGCCGCCGTGCCCGGCGAGAGCACGGTCGAGCATGAATACCTGAAGGCGCTGGTGTTCCAGGCTTCCAGCATGGACAGCCTGCTGCCGCTCGAGATCGAGATCGCCGAGCGCTTCATCGCCCACTTCCTGCCGCAATTCGTGTTCACCGCCGAAGTGCGGCCGGACAACGTCTATTGGGTGGATGCCGACAAGCCGGCGCCGCCGAAGCGGCTGGCCGTGCTGCCGCAGATCTCGCCCAGCCTGCGCTTCTTTAGCGCCGGCCCGGCCCTGGCGAAGCTGGAGGCCATGCTCAGGCAGGTCGAGCGCGGCGAGGTGCCGGCGGAGGTCAATCTCGGTGGCCAGTATTCGGCGCGCATCGTGCTCCCGGTGATTAAGCACCTGGCCATGTACTGGGCGCCGAAGCCGCCGATGCGCTCGCACGACCGCCATCGCGTCAAGTCGCGTCTGACCGTGGTGAACGGCCTGGCCAACACGCATGCGCGCCTGTTCGACAGGGGCAGCGACAGCAGCGAGGCCTGGGTGGTGGACGACGTCAGTCTGGGCGGCATGGGCGCGCAGGTGCCGCTGGGCGCCAACGACTGGGTGCGCATCGGTGCGCTGGTCGGCATGCAGCCGGAGGGCGGCAGCAACTGGCTGGTCGGCGTCATCCGCCGCTTCAGCCGCGAGACGCCGACGCAGGGCTCGGTCGGCATCGAAACCCTGTCGAAGTCGCCGCAGGCCGTCGCCGGCGATCTGGGCGGCATGGACTGCAACGCCATCCTGCTCGACACCCTGCACACCGGCGACACGGTGCGCGTCATTCTGCCGAGGGCCGCGTTCGAGCCTGCGATTCCCCTCGTCTTCGCCTGGCAGGGCCGTTCGGCCCGGCTCGACCCGATCGAGCAGCTCGAGACCGGGGTCGACTTCGACCTCGGCCTCTACCGCGTCGCGCCTCCCGGCTGAACGCTATTTCGGCCGGATCGCCGACTTGGGCCGGAAGGCCTTGAGCACAGCTTCGTTCGTTTCGACGTAAGGCCCGCCGATGAGGTCGATGCAGTAGGGCACGGCGGCGAAAATCCCGTCCAGCGTTTCCTTGATCGCCTTCGGCTGGCCGGGCAGGTTGAGGATCAGCGTTTTTCCTCGCACCACGCCGACCTGGCGCGAAAGGATGGCCGTCGGCACGTACTTCAGGCTGACCTGGCGCATCTGCTCGCCGAAACCGGGCAGCACCTTGTGCGCCACCGCCAAGGTGGCTTCCGGCGTCACGTCGCGCGGCGCCGGGCCGGTGCCGCCGGTGGTCATGACGAGGTGGCAGCCGACCGCGTCCGCGAGTTCGATCAGCGTTTTTTCGATCACCGCCTGTTCGTCGGGAATGAGGCGGTTCTCCATGCGCCAGGGCGAGGCCAGCGCCGAGCCGAACCACTCGCGCAGGGCGGGAATGCCCTGGTCCTCGTACACGCCGCTCGAGGCGCGGTCGGAAATCGAGACCAGGCCGATCAGCAGTTCGTCACTCATGGTCGATCTCTCTCAGGGTGCGAAACAGTTCGCGGTAGCTTTTCGGCGGCTTGCCCGCCTCGCGTTCCTTCAGGGCGCCGCGCCGCAACTGGCGGATGCGCGTCAGGTCGGCGCCGGGGTGCGCTGCGCCGATCTCGGTCAGCACCGACTCGTCCTCCAGCAGCCGTTCGCGCAAGCGCTCGATGCGGTGCTGGCGCGCGTTCTCCTCCGCGTTGACGCCGGCGAGCGCGTCGAGTGCGGCGCGGATCGGCACCGGGTCGACGTCGCGCATGAGTCGGCCGATGTACTGCAGCTGGCGGCGGCGCGCTTCGTGCTTGGTCAGCCGCTGCGCCTCGAGGACGGCGCCGCGCAGGTCCTCGGGCATTTCGATGCGTTCGAGGCGCGCGGGCGGCAGGTCCACCAGCGCGGCGCCCATGTCCTGCAGCGCGTGCATGTCGCGCTTCTTCTGCGACTTGCTGGGACGTTCCTGCGTGCCGAGGTCTTCAAGGTTCTTCATCTTGTATGATTATATCTTTGCTTTCCCGGCCCCCCACGATGTCTTCCCAGGGCTTCAGCTTCACCCAGGACACCCTGCGCGACATGGCGCAGGACATTCTCGACTATGCCCGGTCGCGCGGCGCCGGCGCCTGCGAAACCGATGTCTCGGAAGGCTTCGGCCAGTCGGTGACGGTGCGCGTGGGCTCCGTCGAGACCATCGAGTACAACCGTGACAAGGGCGTCGGTGTCACGGTGTACCTCGGCCAGCAGCGCGGCTATGCCTCGACCTCGGACTTCTCGCGTGCGGCCCTGCATGCGACGGTCGACGCTGCCCTGTCCATCGCGCGCTTCACTGCGCCGGACGAGGCGGCCGGCCTGCCCGAGGCGGAATTGCTGGCGCGCGGCGAAATGGACCTCGACCTGTACCACCCCTGGGCGCCGCCGGTCGAGGAAGCCATCGACCTAGCCCGGCGTTGCGAGGCGGCCGCCTTCGCCGTCAGCCCGCTGGTCAAGAATTCGGAAGGCGCCAGCGTGTCCTGCCAGCAGTCGCATTTCGTTTCCGCCAACAGCCTCGGCTTCATGGGCGGCTACCCCTCCTCGCGCCACTACATTTCCTGTTCGGTCATCGCCGGCGAGGGCGACGCCATGCAGCGCGACGACTGGTACAGCACGCACCGCAATGCCGAGGACCTGGCCGAGGCGGAGGTGGTCGGCGAATACGCGGCGCGGCGCGCCCTCTCGCGCCTCGGCGCGCGCAAGATCGCCACCTGCGAGGTGCCGGTGCTCTTCGAGGCGCCGCTCGCCGCCTCGCTGATCGGCAATTTCGTCTATGCCGTTTCGGGCGGCAGCCTCTACCGCAAGTCCTCCTTCCTGCTCGACAGCCTCGGCACGCCGGTGTTCTCGCCCCGGGTGCACATCAGCGAGCGGCCGCATCTGCCGGGCGGACTGGCGAGCTGCCCCTTCGACGAGGATGGCGTCGCCACGCGCGACCGCGAGGTGGTCGAGGCCGGCGTGCTGAAAGGCTATTTCCTGTCGACCTACTCGGCGCGCAAGCTCGGCATGGCCAACACCGGCAACGCCGGCGGCTCGCACAATCTCATCGTGCGTCCGGGCAAGCGCGACCTGGTCGGCCTGCTGGCGCTCATGGGGCGCGGACTGCTCGTCACCGAGCTGCTCGGCCAGGGGGTGAACTACGTCACCGGCGACTATTCGCGCGGTGCATCGGGCTATTGGGTGGAAGGTGGCGAGATCCGCTATCCGGTGCAGGAGATCACCATTGCCGGCAATCTGAAGGCCATGCTGCGCGGCATCACGGCAGTGGGCAACGATGTGCTGGTGCGCGGCTCCAAGCAGGTCGGTTCCATCCTGATCGACCGCATGACGGTGGCCGGCGCATAAGCCTGTCACCCGATAGGGGTTATCCCCAACTTTGGGTGCGTGTGGCCCCTGGGCAGTTGGTGTAGTATCACACGGCGATCCCCCGACCCGTGGGGGTTGGATCAAACCGCCGCACAACGGCAAAGAAGAACCTCTAGAGGAGACGTTCCATGGAAAGAAGGAAATTCATCAAGAACGCCGGCATTGCCGGCATCCTGGCCGCCGGTGTCGCGCCCAGCGTCCACGCCCAGGCCACCATCCGCTGGCGTCTGGCCTCCAGCTTCCCCAAGGCGCTCGACACCATCTTCGGCGCGGCCGACGTGTTCTCCGCCAAGCTCAAGGAGATGTCCGGCGGCAAGTTCACCATTTCAGTGCATGCCGGCGGCGAGATCATGCCTCCCTTCGGCGTGGTCGACGGTGTGCAGCAGGGCACGGTGGAGTGCGCCCATACCGCGCCCTACTACTTCTTCGGCAAGGATGAGGCGTTCGCCATGGACTGCGCCATTCCCTTCGGCCTCAACTCGCGCCAGATGACGGCGTGGATGTACGAGGGCAACGGCATGAAGCTGTTCCGCGAGTTCTACAAGAACTACAACATCGTGAATTTCCCGATGGGCAATACCGGCGCACAGATGGGCGGCTGGTATCGCAAGGAACTGAAGTCCCTGGCCGACATCAAGGGCCTCAAGATGCGCATCGGCGGCTTCGGCGGTAAGGTGCTGGAGCGGATCGGCGGCGTGCCGCAGAACATCCCCGGCGGCGAGATCTACCAGGCGCTCGAGCGCGGCACCATCGACGCCACCGAGTGGGTCGGCCCCTATGACGACCAGAAGCTGGGCTTCAACAAGGTCGCCAAGCATTACTACTACCCCGCCTGGTGGGAGGGCGGCCCCCAGCTTTCCCTGTATGTGAATTCCAAGGCCTATGAAGGCCTGTCGACGGAGTACAAGGCCATGCTCGAGTGCGCCGCGGCCATCGCCCACACCGACATGCAGGCCAAGTACGACGCCAAGAATCCGAAGGCGCTGAAGGAACTGGTGGCTTCCGGCACCCAGCTGCATCGTCTGCCCAAGGAGATCATGGATGCGGCCTACAAGGCGTCAACGGAATTGTATGGCGAGCTGAACGCCAAGAATGCCAACTGGAAGAAGATCTACGACGACTACAGCGCCTTCCGTCGCGACCAGAACCTGTGGTTCCGCTTCGCCGAAGCCGGCTTCGACGACTACATGCAATCCCTGAAACTGTAATTCGGTCGCTGCAACTAAAAAAACCCTGCCGGTCCGCCGGCAGGGTTTTTTTTGCACAGGCCGGGCGGGACTCCTACTTCTTCCCGGCCCCTTCTGCGGTCGCCGGCGGGTTGGCGAAGAGCTTGTTGACGTCCTGCTCCTTGTCACCATAGCCCCGCATTTCCGGCATGTTGATCTCGATCTTGGAGGTGTCGATCACCTGCTCCTTGTCCATGAAGGCGGTGACGATTTCCGGCCAGACGATGATCATCGTCACCATGACGATCTGCAGGAACACCCAAGGGATGGCGCCCCAGTAGATGTCGGACGACTTCACCTCCTTCGGCGCGATGCCGCGCAGGTAGAAGAGGGCGAAGCCGAAGGGCGGGTGCATGAAGGAGGTCTGCATGTTCACGCACAGCAGCACGCCGAGCCAGACCAGGTCGATGCCCATCTTCGCCGCCACCGGGGCGAGCAGGGGGATGATGATGAAGGCGATCTCGAAGAAATCGAGAAAGAAGGCGATGAAGAAGATGAAGATGTTGATGAAGATCAGGAAGCCCACCCGGCCGCCCGGCATGTCCGCCAGCATGTGTTCGATCCATACCGAGCCGTCCACGCCCTGAAACACCAGGCTGAACACGGTGGAGCCGATCAGGATGAACAGCACCATGGCGGTGATCTGCATGGTGGATTCCATGCCCTGCCTGACCAGCGTCCAGGTCAGGCGCTTGTGCAGGGCGGCGAGCACGATGGCGCCGACGGCCCCGAGCGCGCCCGCTTCGGTCGGCGTGGCCAGGCCCATGAAGATGGTGCCCAGCACCAGGAAAATCAGCACGATGGAGGGGATCATGCCCCACAGCACGCGCTTCCACAGGGCCCAGCCGCGCAGCGTGCGCGCCTCTTCCGGCAGGGGCGGCACCCACTGCGGCCGCACCAGCGAGAGGATGAAGATGTAAATGATGAAGAGCAGGGTCTGGATGATCGACGGCCCGATGGCGCCGGCGTACATGTCGCCCACCGACTTGCCGAGCTGGTCGGCCAGCACCACCAGCACCAGCGAGGGCGGGATGACCTGGGTGATGGTGCCCGAGGCGGCGATGACGCCCGTGGCGGTGCGCATGTCGTAACCGTACTTCATCATGATCGGCAGCGAGATCACGCCCATGGCGATGACCGAGGCGGCCACCGTGCCGGTGATGGCACCGAGAATGGCGCCAACGATGATGACGGCGTAGGCCAGCCCGCCCGGCACCTTGCCGAAGAGCTGGCCGGTGCCCTCGAGCAGATCCTCCGCCAGCCCGCAGCGTTCGAGGATGGCGCCCATGAAGGTGAAGAACGGGATCGCCAGCAGCAGCTCGTTGGAGAGGATGCCGAAGATGCGCAGCGGCAGGTTGGAGAGAAACTCCGGCCCGAAGAAACCGAGGTGGATCGACAGCACGCCCGCCGCGAGTCCCAGCGCCGCCAGCGAAAAGGCGACCGGGAAGCCGATCAGCATGAAGACGATCAGGCCCGCGAACATGATCGGGGCCATGTTTTGCATGGTGATCATTGCAGCGGCCTTTCGTAGTGGGTGTCCATGTCGTAGATGTTCATGAGGAAGCCGACGCGCTTGATGATCTCCGAGATACCCTGGATGGCGAGGAGGGCGAAGCCGACCGGCAGGATCAGCTTCACCGGCCAGCGGATGAGGCCGCCGGCGTTGCCCGACATCTCGCCCGAGGCGTAGGAGGTCATGAACAGCGGCCAGGAGGTCCAGGCGAGGAAGAGCACGGCCGGCATGAGAAAGACGATCATGCAGACCAGGTCCAGCGTCGCCTGGGTGCGCGGCCTCATGCGCGAATACAGGATGTCCACGCGCACGTGTTCGTTCATCTTCAGCACATAGGGGGCGCCGAGCAGCACCATGCCGAAGAACATGTACCACTGCATCTCGATCCAGGCGTTCGAGCCCATGTCGAAGGCGTAACGGATGCTGGCATTGACAGCGCTGATCAGGCAGGACAGCAGGACCAGCCAGACGGCGATGCGGCCGATGCGCGCATTCAGCGCGTCGATCCAGCCGGCCAGGCGCAACAGTAATTTCATCGGGAGCTCCTCCTCCTTGAGCGGCGTAAGGTTAATCCGGAATGCCGCCCATTGCCAGCCGTTTTTCCCCCCATCCCGGCAAAATGCAGGTAAACCCTTACGGCCCGGACTGCTCCCCGCCGGGCCGATCCGCTATGCTTACAGCCTTCGCACAGCTGGGGGCTTCCATGTTCAAGCACATCCTTGCGCCGACCGACGGATCGGCGCTTTCCCGCGCCGCGGTCGGGAAGGCCGTTGCCTTCGCCGCCGAGATCGGCGCGCATATCACCTTCTATTACGCCTGGCCAAAGCACAAAGGCTACCTCTTCGGCGAAGGCGCGCTGGACAACCGCATGACCCAGGACGAATTCGCCGCGGCGATGAAGGCGCAGGGGGAGGAGATCCTGGCCGAGGCCGCGGCGGTGGCGCGCGAGGCCGGCGTGGCCTGCGACCGGTACGCCGAGGCAACGGACACGCCCCATGCCGGCATCATTGCCGCGGCCGAGCGCAGCGGCTGCGACGTGGTGTTCATGGCCTCCCACGGCCGGCGCGGCGTCGGCGGACTGCTGCTCGGCAGCGAAACGATGAAGGTGCTCACCCACTCGAAGATCCCGGTGCTGGTGTACCGCTGAGCGAAGCGGCCGGCGCAGCCACCTCGACGAAGCGCTCGATGAGCTTCCCGGTTGAAGATGCCGCGGGGCGCCTGCTGAGCGTGACGGCGCAGCTGGTGCGGGAAACCCATCCCGGCCGCCAGGCGCCGGTCACGCTGGACAGTCCGCTCGAGCGCGACCTCGGCCTCGATTCCCTCGCCCGCGTCGAGCTGTTGCTGCGCCTCGGCCGCGAGTTCGGCGCCTCCCTGCCCGAAGCGGCGCTGGCCGAGGCGGCGACCCCGCGCGCCCTGCTTGCCTTCCTCGGCCATGCCGCGCCTGATGTTGCGTCCGATGCCGCGCCGGCGCCGGCCCTCGACCTGCCGCATGGCGCCATCCTTCCCGTACCGGATGCCGCTGCCACTCTCGTCGAGGTGCTGGAATGGCATGTCGCGCGCACGCCCGATCGCACGCATGTCCTGCTCTACGAGGAGGGCGAGCGCGTCGCTCCGATGACCTATGCCGATCTGCTCGCCGCCGCGCGCCG
>Ga0233425_10004380_pt1 | contig 23788 bp, 29 predicted proteins | sample Watercolumn_Towu_2_FD_181712 | JGI IMG/M metagenome (GOLD analysis project Ga0233425, IMG submission 181712) | Freshwater microbial communities from Lake Towuti, South Sulawesi, Indonesia - Watercolumn_Towuti2014_140_MG | ecosystem: Environmental > Aquatic > Freshwater > Lake | place... | reverse complement strand
GCTCAGGGTGTCATCCTGAGCAATGTCGAAGGATGGCAGGATCCGAAAAAATCTACGCGACCGGCTCTACCTTTTTGACCTCCGGCACGGCCTTCTTAAGTTCGCGCTCCACGAAGTTGGAGAGCGTCATCTGGCTCATGGGGCACCCGCAGCACGCGCCTTTGAGGCGCACCTTGACGACCCCGTCCTCCACGCCCACAAGCTCTATATCTCCTCCGTCGTTCTGCAAAGCGGCCCTTACCTTGGCAAGCGCTTTCTCTATCTTCTCTTTCATTTAGAAGCTCCTTTTTCCAATAAGGCCTTCAGGTCGGCCTCAAAAACGTCTTTGGTCCTGTAGCCTATGTACTTCTTCACCACTTTGAAATTCCGGTCTATCAAAAACGTGGTCGGCACGGACCTGATAGGGCCGTACACCGCGGCGGCGTAACCGTCGTCTATGAGGACGGGGTAGTTGATGCCGAAATCCAGCGCCAGCGCCCTGGTGTCGGAGGCCCTAGAAAGCGATACTCCTATCATCGTAAAGCCGTTGTCGCCGTATTGTTTCTGCAGCTCGATAAATTCGGGGATCTCCTGTTTGCACGGCGGGCACCAGGTCGCGAAGAAGTCGAGGATTATCACCTTGCCCTTGTAATCCGACAGGTTCACCATATTCCCGTCGATGTCGCGCAGGTTCAGGTCAGCGGCGGTTGTGGTGCGGGCGCAGGCGCTAAGAAAAAATCCTGCGAGGATAAGGACTAATATGTTGATAAGCAGCCGTCTTTTCATGTATACCTCTTCTATTTGGAAAAGAATACGAGGAGCCATTCGGAGATCACGTTCAACTTGTCCGTGACGATGAGAACGCCTATCAGCACGAGGATCCAGCCTGCGGCCTTATTGACATACCCCATGACGCTCTTGAAACGGTTGAAGAATTTGAGGAAGGTGTTGATGGCCAGCGCCGTCAGCATGAACGGCACGCCTATACCGGCCGAATAGAACGCCAGAAGCTTCGCCCCTTCGCCCACGCTCTCTTTCGTGCTGGCTATGGCAAGTATGGATCCGAGTATCGGCCCCACGCACGGCGTCCACGCGGCGGCGAACGTCACGCCGACGAGGAATGATCCGAAATGCGTAGCCTTTTTTGCGTGAATATTCAGATGGTGGTCCTTTTCCATAAAGGCGAACTTAAGGACGCCGGAGACGGTCAGGCCGAAGAATATGATCAGGACGCCTCCGGCTATACGTATAAACTTCTGATACTGGAAGAGGGCGCTTCCTATGGCCGTAGCGGTAAGCCCCATTAATATGAAGACCAGCGAAAAACCGAGTATGAAAATGGACGTGTGGACGATCGTTTTTCTGTGGACTTCCCTCGCGTGCGCTTCGGTCTTGTGTTCGTTCTTAAGGTCGGAAAAAGAGATGCCGGTTATATACGCTATGAAAGACGGGACGAGCGGCAGGATGCATGGAGACAGAAACGACGCGACGCCGGTTGTGAACGCCACTGCGAGAGAGATGTTCTCTCCTGTCATGCGCTACCCCTTCTTTCTGCGATTACTGCTGCTGCGTTATCCGTATCTTTATGATCCTCAGCTCTTCTTTGATAGAAGCGAGATCGCTCATGATAATCTTCTGATTACTCAACAAATTCTCGAGCCTTGAGATGACCGGTTCGTTTTCGGATCCCGACGCGCTTTGCGCCTGGGTGGGGCGATTGGAAGCATCGAACAGGGTCCAGAGGACTACGCACAGGATAGCGCCCCAGAGCAACGCCTTTTTTGTCTTCATGGCAGATCTATTCCCCTGTTCTGCAAAAACGCCTGTAGTGTCAATGAGGATTATACCAAAAAATCGACCGCCGGGCTATCATTTTCCCCACACCAGCCATAGAAACACGTATGCGGCCCCAACGGCCACGACGGTGAACGGGATGCCCAGTTTCATAAAATGCGTGAATTTTACCGGGTATCCCTCTTTCTTTAATATGCCGCAGGCGACTATATTGGCAGACGCCCCTATGGGGGTTATGTTGCCTCCCAGGCTGGCCCCTATGAGAAGCCCGAATAAAAATAGCGACGGATCGACACTCATGCGCACGGACATAGAGATGGCTACAGGCAGCATGGCCGCAAGAAACGGCACATTGTCTATAAAGGCGGACAATATTACCGACACTACGACTATGACGGTGTAGCCCATAAAAAGATTTGTCCCCACCGCGCCCGAAAGAAATTCCGCCGCTTTCTCCACCCACCCTGTGGCGGTAACCGACCCTACGAGTATAAATACGCCCATAAGAAAGGCCGTCGTGTCCCAGTCGAGCTTCCTTAGCCCTTTCAATATCGACTTTTTGTTTATGAACCTTTCCCACATTATCGATATGAACGCGGCGGCTATGCACAGCTCTCCCGCCAGACAGGAAAAACCGGCGTCAAAAAAGGATGACGCGGCCAGCAGGAATATCAGCGTCACGAGCACAACCGTAGGAAACCATGACCGGACTTTCTCGATTGGCACGAGGACGGTCTTTTCCTTGTGCCTTCTGAAAATAAAATACAGCACGCAGAAAGAAGCGGCCGCGCCGCATTCGACCGCGAAAAAGATGCTCGGCCTGCCCTTGTATATGAAGAAGTCCATGAAATTCATCTTGGCGAAACCTCCCAAAAGCATGCTGGGAGGGTCCCCTATAAGCGTCGCGGTCCCCTGAAGATTTGAGGAGATCGCTATCGCGATCATCATGTTCGTCGGATTTATCTTCAGCTTCCTGGCGAGGGATATGGCTATCGGGGCGACTATAAGTACCGTAGCTACGTTCTCGACGAACGCCGATATGAATCCGGTCAGCATACATATGGACAGGATCGCCCATGCGGTATTTTTTGCCTTGTCTACTATGATCTCGGCGAGATATGCGGGAACCTTGCTCTCCATAAATATATCGGCGACCACAAGCGTACCGACAAATATGCCCATGACGTTCCAGTTGACCGAGAGGAAGGCGTCTTTTGGGGATATCGCCCCGGCCAGCACCAGTAGCAGGCTTCCGGCTACCGCTACGATGGACCGCCGGGCAGGCAGGATAATAAACAGTGCGTAGGCTGTAATAAATACCGAGAGCGTTATATAAGCTTTATCCATGGGCGTATTTTATCACAAATTCGCTCGCGGAAAAACAGCAAAAGGATGGTGCTTATACAGATGCTAATGTTTTCCGGGACACTTTCCCGTCATGTGGAGTATCGTCATCTCAAGGTTCCCGACTTTATTGCAGAGATCCGAAAGCAGAAACGCGGTCCCGACCACATATATCGCCACCGCCGCGATCAGAAGTTTTTTGTATACAGGTCTGACTGTCTCCATGCGATCCTCCGTTTAACGCACCGTCAATGAATGGAACCCTGCGCCCAGCAAAAGCGACATCGCTATGAGCACCCCCAGAAATACCGACAGGACCCTGGTCCCGTACTCTTTTCTCAGGACGAGCAATGTGCCGTAGCTTGTCACCGGGCCTATGAGAAGCAGCGCCATCCCGGCGCCGGAAGACATGCCCTGGCGTATAAGGCTGTCGACCAGCGGCACAGTAGCAGTGGAACATATATACATGAGTATCCCGAATACTATGGCGAAAAGATACCCGACCCATCCGCCCAGGTACGTCTTTATTATTCTTCCCAGCGGGACGAAGGTCGCAACCACGGCCGCCAGCAATATGCCTACAAGGAGTTCCACGCCTATCTCTTTGGGCAGGTCCACATATGCGTATTTGAGCGCCGACAGGGCCTTCTGCTTCAGCGTCTTCTTCCGGTGCTCGTGCGCATGCGCCGGGTCAAGCCTGCAATGAGGACAGTCTGCCTCGCCGGACCTGTCCCCGGGAGTGTATTTTATGGCGTTCCCCACCAGGCCCATCGTCACGCCCATAATTATCACGGCAAAAAATATGTAAACAGTGAACGACAAACCGAGAACGCTGTAAGATACCAGCAGCGCGCTTATGGACGTCGCGGGAGTGGCTACGAGAAACGCGAGGACGGGCCCGAGCCTTGCGCCTTTTTTATAAAAACTTACGGCTATCGGCAGGCTGCCCCAGCAGCATACCGGCAGAAGCGCGCCCACCAGGGTGGAGGCGAGGATTGGGCGCATTCCTCCCGACCCCAGATATTTTATCACTTTCTCTTCCGGAATAAGTTCATGAACGAGCCCGCTGATGAAAAAACCTATGGCCAGGGCCGGGATTATCTCGACAAGATAGTGGACGAATATGTTTATAAAGTGCTCCATGGGCGCTTTTTTTACTTTGTTCCCGCGGATGAACTAGTCCCCGGCTACCGGCCTTTCTCTTAATGGTTTGGTGACGACGCCGGAATCCGCCCCCGGAAGCGTCTGGACCGGCTCGGTCAGGAAAAACTTTCCGTCCTTTATCCGGCTCTTCAGCTCTTCCGCTATCTCGACCGCCTTAACGTAACTGGAGAGCGACGAGGTGGGAACCTCTTTGCCTTTGACCGTTATCCTGCCGCTTTTCAATTGCTTATAATTTACCTCGCCGAGAGAATTGCCTTTCCCTTGCGGATAGTCCTCGCTGTAGTCGACGATCTGGGTCCAGAGGTCTTCGTCCTTAATCGCGGCGTATTTCAATATATCCTCATCGAGGACCGGTATCGGCATCCCCACTCCGACAAAGAGGCTCGCGCCGTATCCGAGGAATGAGGTGCCCCGGAGCCATTTCGCGCTCATCTGTTTCAGGTCGCCCATAAGGGCCAGCGTGCCCGCCGGCGCCTGAGGAACGCCGTTATCTTTGCGCTTTACGGACGGGTTATGCTGGGTTCCATGCCAATAGACATACCCCACCCCCCCGCCCAGAAATATCCTGGTTCCTATGCCTATCGTTTTGTAATACGGGTCTTTCAATAGCGGCGACAGCTGCCCCGCCGAACAGTAGTTTGCGTTGCCGAGGCCGGGTTTCAGCATGCCCATATATGTATAGATGGCTCTCGATTCCGAAAGGTTGACGGCGACGTTATAGTTCTGGTAGCAGTTCCTCGGATTTAAAAGGACCGCCTCATTGATATCTTTCAGGTTTATGTACGTCTTTATATGCTTGCGGGGATAGCAGTCGGTACCGTATGCCGAGCCTTCCAGGACGACATCCCTGCCGGCGACGAGATCCTCTATGACATGCCCTCCGCCGTACTTGAACTCGCCGGGGAAGACTTTATTCCTGGGGTCGTCGTCCGGTATGGCTGTGGCGCCTACGTATATGTCGACCGCGGCGAAGCCCGTGTAGGCGGGAATGCCGTTTAATGTAACCGTACCGCCGCCCAGCTTTATCTTCGGCTTGGAATGGCCTATGTTAAGGAGGGCGCCGGATGAGCACATCGGACCGAAAGTCCCGGTCGTGACCACGTCGACATGCCTTGCCGTCTCCTTGAGCCCTTTCCTGGCCGCCAGGTCGATGACCTCTTCGGCCGTAACTACTACGACGCTCCCGCGCTTTATCTTCTCGTTTATTTCCCTGATAGTCTTGGCCATTATCCCGCCATCTCCGGATCGCCGTTACGCGATTATCTTCAGGACGTCCTGTATCGGCTGGGCCGCGGATATCCCCATCTCTCCGGCCCTGCTCGTGCAATCGGCAACCTTCGCCTTCAAGGCCTCGTCTATCGTCGAGACCCCCGTTATCTTTACCGCGGCGTCGCCGAATTTTTCCGCCGCCTCAATATTGAGATAGCCGCACATGACGTAGCCGCGGCTTCCCCTCAGAACGATGAGGTTCCTGCCGTTCAGGCCGAACGAAACGGCCTCGATCTCGCGATCGCCTATTTTTATCTTGGTGTGTTCGAGCATTATTTTGCCAGCACGAATATCGCGTTGAGCGCCAAAAGGTTCGGCCAGATCTTCACTATTTTATCATCTCCCAGATAATAAGTATCCAGAATTTTTACGTCCCTTTCGGCGCAATACGACTTAAAGTCGCTTATGGTCAGGAAGTGGAGATTGGGGGTGTTATACCAGCGGTACGGAAGCGATGGCGTTATGGGGGTCTTTCCTTTGAAGAAGATGCTGATGCGGGCGTTCACGGAGCCGAAGTTCGGGAAACCGACGATCAGCTTCTTTCCTACGCGCAGCCCCTCCTGGATGACGAAGTCGGCCTTCTTCACCTGCTGCATGCTCTGGTTCAGGATGACGTAGTCGAACGACTTGTCGGGATATTCCTTCAGCCCGCTGTCTATGTCGCCGTGGAAGACGCTCAGGCCCTTGGCGACGCACTTATAGATCGCTTCGTCGTCGATCTCGATGCCCTGGACCCTGGCCGCTTTGTCTTTGGCCAAGAGATACATGAGCTCGCCGTCGCCGCAGCCGAGGTCGAGGACCCTCGAGCCCGGTTCGACTATTCCGTATATTATCCTGTGATCGATGCTTATCCGGTCAGATCTCATATTCCCTCACCACATCGTAGCCGTGAAAGGTCTTGTCGAGAAAATGCTTTATCAGGTGCGTCTCCTCGTCGACCTCAAGCAAAAAAGCGTCGTGGCCGTACGTGGACTTGACTTCGCAGTAGGTCGCGTCCTGCCCGGCTATCTTGAGCTGGCGGACTATCTCCTGCGACTGATAAGCAGGATAAAGCCAGTCGGATTTAAACGCTATCACAAGGAATCTTACGTCGACCTTCCTGTCCTTCGGGATAAGCCTCCCGTCCGAAAGATCGAAGTAGTCGAGCGCCTTCGTAAGATATAAATACGAGTTGGCGTCGAAACGTTTGACAAAATTATCCCCGCGATATCGCAGGTAACCCTCCACCTCAAAATCGGCCGTAAAGTCGAAGTTATAGTCCTTGTCCTTGAGACGGCGCGAGAACTTCTTCTCCATCGATTCGTCGCTCATATACGTGATATGGCCTATCATGCGCGCCACGGCCAGCCCGTTCTTCGGCTTGTCGGCCCTATCATAGTAATCCCCTTTATTCCACGCCGGATCGGCCATCACCGCCTGCCTTCCGACCTCGCTGAACGCTATCTGCTGCGGCGAGTGTTTCAGCGCCGTGGCTATAGGTATCGCGCTCTGGACGCGTTCGGGGTAAGAGGCGACCCATTGCAGGGCCTGCATTCCGCCCATAGACCCCCCCACGACGCAAAGTAGCTTCTTTATCCCCAGATGATCTATAAGAAATTTTTGAGCGTTGACCATATCCTCTATGGTGATTATCGGAAAATCGAGCCCGTAGGGCCGGCCTGTCGACGGATTCACGGACGCCGGGCCCGTCGATCCCCTGCAGCCGCCGATAGTGTTGGAACATATCACGAAATATTTTTTGGTATCCATCGCCTTGCCGGGGCCTATCAGGTCGTCCCACCATCCCGGCGCATCGTCGCCTTCGCGGCGGCCGGCCGCGTGGGCGTCGCCCGAAAGGGCGTGGCATACCAGTATCGCGTTCGTCTTTTCTTTGTTTAAGGTTCCGTATGCCTCGTAAGCGAGCGTGATCGGGCCCAGCTTCTTACCTGAAGCAAGCCGCAGCCCCTCCGGGTGTTCGGCAAAATTGAAGTACAGCGTCCCGGTTGCCCCGTCGGTATTTTTCATCCGAGAAACTCCTGAAATAACCATGTCGAAAGATATCTCTCGCCCGTGTCCGGCAAGATGACGACTATCGTCTTGCCTGCCGATTCTTTTCTCGCGGCCACCTCGAGCGCGGCGTACATCGCGGCGCCGCACGAGATACCGACGAAGATCCCCTCCTGACGGGCGAGTTTCCGCGCGATAGCCCCGGCGTCATCGTTCGATACTCTGATGATCTCGTCGATCACTTTCGTATTTAGGACCTTCGGGACGAATCCCGCGCCGATACCCTGGATCTTATGCGGTCCCGGCTTGCCGCCCGAAAGGACGGGTGAATCGGCCGGCTCGACGGCCACGATCTTGACCGCCGGATTGCGCTCTTTGAGTACCTCCCCGACGCCGGTGATGGTGCCGCCGGTCCCTACTCCGGCTATGAAGACATCGACATTACCATCGGTGTCGCGCCATATCTCCTCCGCCGTCGTCTTGCGGTGTATCGCCGGATTCGACGGATTGTTGAACTGCTGCGGAAGGAAGCTGTTCGGCGTCGCCTTCGCCAGCTCCTCCGCCTTCTCGACCGCGCCCCTCATCCCTTTCGCTCCTTCCGTCAGGACGATATCCGCGCCCAGGATCTTCAGAAGCTGTCTTCGCTCGAGCGACATCGTATCCGGCATCGTCAGGACGAGCTTATACCCCCTGGCCGCGCAGACGAACGCCAGCGCTATACCGGTGTTGCCGCTGGTCGGCTCTATAATCACCGCCCCTTTCTTCAACGCGCCACTGGCTTCGGCGGCATCTATCATGGCCACGCCTATCCTGTCCTTGACGCTCGACATGGGGTTGAAAGATTCGAGCTTCGCGAGCACTTCGGCCTTCGCGCCTTCCGTAAGCCTGTTTATCCTCACCAGCGGCGTATTGCCTACGGTCTTCGTTATATCGCTGAATATGCGCGCCATATCTCCTCCTATGACTTCTTAAGAGCCTGGTCTATATCGGCTATTATATCGTCTATATGCTCAAGGCCGATGGAAAGCCTTATGAAGTCGGGCGTAACGCCAGTCGATAACTGCTCCTGGCTGGACAGCTGCTGGTGTGTAGTGGTCGCCGGATGTATTGCCAGCGTCTTGGCATCGCCGACATTCGCAAGGTGCGACACGAGCTCGAGGGAGTCGATGAACTTTCTGCCCGCCTCAAGCCCGCCCTTTATGCCGAAGCCGAGGATGGCGCCGGCGCCCCTCGGCAGGTATTTCCTCACCCTCTCCTTCTCGGGACTGTCGTCGAGGCCGGGATAGTTGACCCAGACCACCCTGGGATGTTTCTTGAGGTGCTTGGCGACGGCGAGGGCGTTCTCGGAGTGGCGGGGCAGGCGCAAGTGCAGCGTCTCGAGCCCCTGGAGGAAGAGGAATGAGTTGAAAGGCGATACCGCGGGTCCGAGGTCTCTGAGCAGCGTAACCCTCGCCTTTATTATATAGGCGATATTGCCCAGGGGCTTCAGAGCCTCGACGAAGTTGATGCCGTGATAGCTCGGGTCGGGAGCGGCGATGAGCGGGAACTTATCGTTCTGCGCCCAGTCGAACTTGCCGCCGTCTACTATAACTCCGCCCAGAGACGTACCATGCCCGCCGATAAATTTCGTAGCCGAATACACCGCTATATCGACACCGTGGTCGATCGGCCGTAATAGGTACGGCGACACCGTATTATCGAGAACGAACGGTATGCCGTTCTTGTGAGCTACCTTAGATATCCCCTCGAGATCGGCCACGTCGAGCTTCGGGTTGCCGATCGACTCTGCGTATACGGCCTTCGTCTTCGGCGTAATAGCCTTCTGGATGGCGTCGAGGTCATTGGATTTTACGAACTTGACCGTCACGCCGAGGCGCGGGAATGTATAGTGAAAGAGATTGTACGTGCCGCCGTAAAGATTGTCGGCCGAGACGATCTCGTCGCCCGCCTGCGCTATATTAAGGAGTGCCAGCGTTATCGCCGACTGCCCGCTCGATACGGCGAGCGCCCCGACGCCGCCGTCGAGAAGCGCTATGCGCTTTTCGAATACATCGGTCGTGGGGTTCATGAGCCGCGTATAGATATTGCCGAATTCCTTCAGGCCGAAAAGATTGGCCGCGTGCTCGGTGCTCTTGAACTGGTACGATGTGGTCTGATATATCGGCACGGCGCGCGAACCCGTCGTCGGGTCGGGTTCCTGGCCGCCATGCAACGCCAGCGTCTCCGTCTTCAGTTTCTGGTCTATCTTGCTCATCTATCCCCTCTCTCTCTCCGGCTGATACCAGCCCGGTTTTATATGATATATTCGTAGTTTGAGCTTGAACTCAACTCTCTTTCTCTATACCTTAATATGAGCTCTTCAAACGTCAGCGTATCGATCACTATCGATATCGCCCCGGCTACCTCCTTCCATACGTTCCTTAAAACACATCCCTTAACGTCACGACAGCCCTGATACTCGTCATTCACGCAAGCTATCGGCTCCAATGGCCCCTCAACATATCTCAATACTTCGCCTATAGTTATTTCGCCGGGTTTTTTTGCCAGTATGAACCCGCCGCCAGAGCCGCGTCTTGACTTTACGAAGCCTCCCCTTACCAATGTAAGAAGTATCTGCTCCAGAAACTTCTTCGGCATGTCTCCGAACTTGGCTATCTCATTTATAGGAACGGTCTTTCTATCGTCCTGCTCGTATCTGATGGCCAGTTCGAGAAGAGCTTTGAGCGCGTAATCACCTTTATAGCTTATCTTCATGCTACTTTCTCCGATCATTGAATACGACTAATATGATTGACTTGATCATATTATACATTGCAAATAAGAATTGTCAATAACTTTTTTAAAAATTTTTCCTTATTGTTTAGCGCAGATATATTGGAGGACAACATCCGCCTGCTTGGCGGCTGCTATGCTGACGCGGGGAGAAAGGGCCGGTTTTGTTGAAATATCCGATTCCAGATCGCCTATCATGAGCAATGTATCTTTTATCCTGTGCACCCTTATGTCGTCGCTTGAGCCTATGCCGCCCAGCCCTGACGCGGTGACGGTGAATTTGCCGAGCTTCATCAGGTCTTCTACGAGCATGCGCTTTGCCTCCGCGCTGTCCAGGCATTCGACTACCGCGTCGCAGTCGCCGAAGAGCCCGGTCGCATCGCCTTGCGAGATCTTTTTGTTCACCATCCTGAGCTCGAGGCGCGGATTCACCCTGTAGAGGTTCGCTTTGAGGGCATCGACCTTGCGCATACCGACCTGGTTCTGAAAATAGAATTGCCTGTCCAGGTTTGAAGGGTCAACTGTGTCGAAGTCGATGATGGTGAGCTTTCGAAAACCCGACCTCACAAGACAGAGAGCGCAATTTGACCCGAGACCGCCTGCTCCGGCTATCCCTATCTTGGCACCTTCGACCTTTTTCAGGTTTTCCGCGCCCAGCTTATTCGCGAGATTGGCCTCAAACGCTCCATCGGTCATATGCGCATCCAGTCTTTAAGAACAGGTTGATATCCTTTTTCTTTCAGCATAGCCATGATATCCGCTACGCTCCTTTCATCCGATATTTCAAATTGCGGCGCTCCGGCGCCGCCGGCCGCTGTGTGGCCGCCGACGCATGTCATGGATCCGGCGGACATCCGGGTGATGCCGAGCGGGACCAGGTTGTCCCTTAACGATGATCTCTCCCGGGTGGAGACGCTGAGTGAAAGGCGCGGCAGGAATATCCTGAGCGCGAGGATGGCCTGCACGATGTTGGTGTCCGTGACCGTGACGGCGCCCGTGAATAACCCTTCGTGCGGTCTCATCCGCGGTATGGCGGCCCCTATATCGACGTCGGGGAACCGGTTTTGAAGATACCGCGCGTGGAGACCCGTCAGAAAGACCTCTTTGCGCCAATCGTCGAGGCCGAAGAGGGACCCGATGTTCACGCTCCTCATCCCGGCGCGGGCTCCGCGCTCGGGCGCGTCGAGCCTGAAGCGGTAATCGCTCTTAGGCCCGCGGCCGTGGAGGCGGGCATACAGAGCCTCGTCATATACCTCCTGATATATCGTGAGGCCGTCGACGCCTTCCTTAATAAGGGCGGAGTACTCCTCTTTTGCCAATGGGTAGACCTCTATGGATATCGACGAAAAATATCCGCGGAGCACTCTGACGCACTCTGCTATATAGGATACGGGGCTCATCTCGCGGGATTCGCCCGTCAGGACCAGGACATGGCGCAGGCCCGTCGACGCGAGGAACGCGGCCTCTTTCTCGACCTCGGCAGGGCTCAGCCGTTTTCTGTCGATAATGTTCGCGACATTGAATCCGCAATAGACGCACTCGTTGTCGCAATAGTTCGAGATGTAGAGCGGCGTGTAGAGCTGGATGGTCCTGCCGAAATGCTTCAATGTGAGGGCCTGGGCCCGAATTGCCATCGTCTCGAGATGCGCTTCGGCCCCGGCAGAGAGAAGCGCGGCGAACTGGCCCGGCGACGGATCTTCCGCAAGGACGGCCTTTTCAACGGCGGCGGCCGGAACACCGCTAGAGAGCTCGGACCATCTGCTGCCTGCCTGTTCTCGGAGGATATCGTAGAAGCTCATTGCCTGTGCGAGTCTTCGTGTAAAAAACCGGTAAGAGGAGAGGAGGCGCTTGCGCCCGTTCCGGCGGACGGCAGGCCCGAGCGGTACGCAAGCCTTCCGGCGGCGACCGCGTCGCTGAAGGCCTTTGCCATTCCCGCGGGGTCCTCCGCTATGGCGATAGCGGTATTTACTAGCACCGCGGAGCAGCCGAACTGCATGCATTCGCACGCGTCAGACGGCGCTCCTAGCCCGGCGTCCACAATGACCGGTATCTTTATCTCGCGGACGAGTATCTCTATGAGCTCCCTGGTCTTTACGCCGCGGTTGGAGCCTATAGGAGAGCCGAGCGGCATCACCGCGGCCGCGCCGGCGTCGACAAGCCTTCTCGCCATGGAAAGGTCGGGGCTCATATAAGGCAGGACCACAAAACCTTCCTTAGCCAGGATCTCGGTAGCCTTCACAGTCTCCAGATTGTCAGGGAGGAGGTATTTGTTATCCTGTATGACCTCTATCTTGATCCATTCGGTCGAACCGCTCGCCCTGGCGAGCCTGGCTATGCGCACGGCCTCGTCCGCGTTGCGCGCCCCCGACGTGTTCGGCATAACAATACAACCCTTCGGCACATAGTCCAGGATGTTCTCGGTGCCTGAGGAGCTGTCTACGCGCCTGAGCGCGACCGTCACCACTTCCGCGCGCGACTCTTCGAGCGCGCGCCTCATCACAGGGTAGCTCGCAAATTTCCCGGTTCCTATAAATAGCCTGTTGACTATCTTCCTCCCGCCTATTTCGAGCGTATCGGTCACTTCTACCCCCCTCCGACGAAACTTACGATCTCTATGCTGTCGTCTTCGCGCAGGATTATGCCCGCCCACTCTTCTTTGGGCACGATCCGGCGGTTATGCTCTATGACTATCCTGTCCGCGCAAAGCCCTTTACCGGAGACGAGCGCCTCGACGGTCGAGGGCCTGTCCAGCTTTTCGACCTTTCCGTTTATCTTTATATTCATATTTTGCCCGCCTCCGCGGGAGCCGGGCCGATCATCCTGCCCTTAAGTTCCCTGGCCATGGCCTCCGGGTCGCCGGCCTCCGTTATGCCGCGTATCAAGGCTATGTTGCGCCCTCCCCTGCCCAGAATTTCGTCGACGTTCGACAGCTCTATGCCGCCGATAAAGAAGACCGGCTTGCGGGCAAGGGCCGCCACCCTGGCGATATCCCCCGTGCCTATATTATAGTCCTTCGTCTTTGTCGGGAAGACCGGCCCGAATGCCGCATAGTCGATATCTTCGCCCATAGCTTTTTCAAATTGTCCGGGCGAGTGAGTTGAGAGACCTATTATCCTCTCGGGGCCTATCATTTCCCTGGCCATTTTTAAGGAGAAGCGCCTGATATCCTCCTGCCCAAGATGCACCCCGTCAGCGCCGACTATACGGACGAGCGCAGGATCGTCGTTCACGATGAACATCGCTCCTCCGCTCTTACAAATGCCCGAGAGGCCGTTGCCGAGCGCGACGAGCTCCCGCAACGACCTGTTCTTCTCCCTCATCTGCAAGATATCTACGCCGCCCGCGACGGCCGCCCTGGCGATCTCGAGCGGGCTTCTTCCCGCGCAGCATTCTTCGCTTATTATCAGGTAAAGGCTGCGGTCTTTGATCGTCCTCATAATTATATCCGTATCTTTTCCACCTCTTCGAGAGGCGCCGCTTTTACGGCAAGCTCCCGGCGCTCGTCCGTACCCGTCCGCCATACGAGCATCTTTAAAAATCCTTCGTCGCGAAATTTGGTATGCTGCGCCACGATCTCCGCGGCGTATTTTATCATGGCTTCGTCAGACGGACCGCGCAGGACGGAGAAAGGCCCCTGCCTGTCTTTAAGCCTGATGCAGACATCGCGGTCTTTGACGAGGCCTTCCAGCTCGTCGTTCTCTTCCCGGTCGCGGCCGATGACGAGCTTTGCCGAGTCGGATAAACGGAAATGCCTTCCCACCTTTAATAGCCGCAGGCTTACAAGGTTCAGATCGTTATGGGCTATTATGTCCCGGACCCGTTTTGTAAAACCCGGGTCTGTCAGAAGGCACCCTCCCGACGGCTGCGGGTACTCCTTTATGCCGTACTTCGCGGCGAGCTCCATTTGCGGCGTCCTGCCCCGGCCGCGTATATCGAGAAGCTTCTCTCTGTCGACTATGCCGGCTTCTTCGGCCAGGGTAGGCGCAAGGAGCTTCGCGGATAATGGCCTGAGCAGAATGCCGCGCACGCCCGCCTGTTTCTCGATGACATTGAGCGCGTCCCTCCGTTGGGACATAGGACGCTCGCCCAGGACCTCGCCCGTTACCAGGAAGGAGGCGCCGACCTCTTCCATGTAGGCCTTCGCCTTCTTGAGCATGAATATCTTACAATCGATGCACGGATTTATATTGGCGCCGTAACCGTGCTTCGGATTCTTGAAGATCTCGAGATACTCGGCCGTTATATCAAAGACCTTGAGCGGCACGCCGAGCATCCCGGCCGCCTTTATCGCTGCCGTCGGGCCTCCGCCGCATACCGCGAACTCTATGTAGTAGTTCACGCAGACCGCCTCGACCCCGAGCTCCATCATGAGCTTCGTCGCCAGTATAGAATCCAGCCCGCCCGATAATAGTATAACGGCTTTCTTGTTCATCTGCCTTCCCGTTATTTGCAGCCCGATAATATTACATCGACCACCGGCCGGTGCCGCTTTGACGGATTATTTATATAATATTCGATGACCGCTTTTATGATATCCGCCTTGCGGCAGTCGGGATATATGCTCTTTATCGTTACTCCGCCGTTGATCGCGGCCATCCCTTCAAGCGCGCCCGTTATGAACTGCGTGGCATAGCACATCCCGTTCTCGCCGCAGCTCATGAACTTCATTATCCCGCGGCCGTTCAGGTAGCCCTTGGTCTTGATCTCTTCTTCTATCCCTGTCTGCGCCGTACATGGCGCGGACAACAACATAACGATCGTGACGGCCGCCGCTATTGAAAATTTCATTTTATATACCTTCGCGCCTTATCCCTGATATCTTCCTCGGAAAGATGCGGGGATTTTATATTAAAACTCTTCCGCGCTTTGTTCAGAATGCGCGTAATGGGCCCGTTGCCTTCGGTATCTTTGGGCCCGGACCTGTCGATCGAAGAGAGCGCCATATAGAACAGCAGGGAGACGGCTATTATCACCGCCGCCTGTACAAGCAATCCCGTTATCGCCTTCTCCGGCCTGGGAGCCATACCCCGCCTACCCGTCTTTCTTTAGTTTTTCAAGCCATTCTTTGATCTTCGCTTCATAGCCCATCGTCGTGGGAATATAATATTTTTTATCCGACGGCTTATATTCCTGCTTTACGTAGTGATTTTTATGGTCGTGGGCATACTGGTATCCTTTGCCGTGGCCGAACGCCTCGCCGTCCAGGCTCGCGTCCTTGAGGTGGTCCGGCACTTCCAGCACCCTGCCTTCTTCCACGTCCTTTAGGGCCGCCTCTATGCCGAGATACGCGGCGTTCGACTTCGGGGCGCACGCGACGTATACGGCGGCCTGGGCGAGCGGGATCCTCGCCTCCGGCATTCCGACGAATTCCGACACCTGCAGGGCGGCGTTAGCCACTACTATGGCCTGCGGGTCGGCGTTTCCGACATCCTCGGCGGCACATATGACTATACGCCGGGCGATGAACCGCGGGTCCTCGCCGGCATATATCATCTTGGCCAGCCAGTAGAGCGCCGCGTCCGGATCCGAGCCCCGCATCGATTTTATGAACGCGGATATCGTATCATAATGGCCGTCCTCGTCCTTGTCATAAACGACGGCCTTCTTCTGTATCGACTCTTCGGCGGTCCCGATCGTAAATTTTATCTTCCTGTCCCTGCCGGATGGCGTCGACAACACGCCGACTTCAAGCGCCGACAGTGCGCGCCTGGCGTCGCCCTCGGAGACCTTAGCTATATGCCTCAGCGCCTCCTCGTCCGCCGACACGGACATGCCGCCAAGGCCGGCCTCTTTGTCCGCCAGGGCCCGTTTGAGTATGGAGAGTATGTCTTCGTCGTCAAGCTTTTTGAATTCGAATACCTGGGAGCGCGAGAGGAGCGCGGAATTGACGTAGAAGAAAGGGTTGTGGGTGGTGGTGCCGATCAGGACGGGGTTGCCTCCCTCGACGTCGGGCATAAGCACATCCTGCTGGGACTTGTTAAAACGGTGGATTTCGTCTATAAGAAGTATCGTGCGCTTGCCGCCTATCGAAGCGCGCTTCTTGGCGGCGTCTATTATCCTGCGCATATCCGCGACGTTATTTGACGCGGCGTTGATACGCTCGAAGTGCGACCCGGTCCTTTCGCTTATTATGAGGGCGAGCGTCGTCTTACCGCATCCGGGCGGGCCGTACAATATAAGCGACGATATCCTGTCCGTCTCTATTAGGCGCCGCAGCAGCCTGTCCGGTCCGAGGATCTCTCCCTGCCCTATAAAGTCGTCGAGCGTCCTCGGCCTGAGCCTCGACGCCAGCGGCTCGTAACCTTTAGTCTTCGCCTTCTCTTTTTCGAATAGATCCATAATGTCCCTGCCGCCCGAATGGCCCTACTCTCTACCATTGTGGCGGGTCCTGTCTCGGGCAGCCTTTCGTGCTCTCAAAAGGCGGCTCGTGATGGGGTTTACAATAAACTGTCAAACCGGGCGGGTATCTATCATGTCCGCTTTTCGTCCTTCGACAAGCTCAGGACGAATACCGAGCTTGCCGAGGTATCGCGGACTGGTATGCCCCATCCCATAAAAGCACTCGCCGCCTTTTTTCGAGCCCTCAAGGCTTGGCCCTCGCCACCCGCCCAGCAGTATTATCTGGGCCATTCGGGTGGCGCTCGCTACCCCTAGAAATTTTTCGCATTCGTGCTGTAGGCGGCCACCGAGGTTGTCGCTGACTTGCTCGAGATGCTAAAATTAAAAATCCCCGCATATGCCGTGTAGACTGAATTATCTTGATCCTGTTCTGTACAGGTGGGTGCCCTCGCCGGCGCGCCGAAACGCGCCGATCAGTTAGGCTCCCTTATTGTTGATATGGCTCAAGATTCTTCAACTAAAACACGCGCACTGCAGGGACGTCTAAAGTATATCATAAAAACAGGCAAAGGCAATAACGGGGTCCCCGGCGCGAAGCGGCTACCTCAGCCTGGCGCCCAGCTTCTCATCGAGATCGCGCAGCACCTTCGCGTGGACCTCGGCGACATGTTTCTCTTCGAGCGTCCTGGCGGGATCGCGATATTCCAGCCTGTAGGTGAGGCTCACCTTGTCTTCCGGTATCTGCTTTCCTTTATACCTGTCGACAAGCCTGGCCTCTTTGAGCGCGTCTCCGCCCGCCGCGCGTATGACCGATACCACTTCGGAATTCGAAATATCTTTACCGGCCACTATGGATATGTCTCTGAAGACGGACGGATACTTCGGCAGATCGGCAAACCTTCCGCCCAGGCTGGCGCCGGCGAAGATCGCTTCGGCGTCCGCCTCGAGCAGGCAGACCTTCTCTTTTATGTCGAAATTTTTAAGGACCGCGACGGACACCTCTCCCATGATCCCGACGACATTACCGGCGACCGATATCTCGGCGCAGGCCCCCGCGCAAAATCCGTCCCGGTTTGCGCGTCTGAACGAAACGTCTTTTACTCCCAGCTCGGCGAATAACGCCTCCGCGGCGCCCTTGAGCTCGAAGAAGTCTGCCGGTCTTGAGGCGCCCGTCCATGACTCAAAAGCCTGGCCGGTGAAACCGATGCAGAGATGCTTGCGCTCCGAGAAACCGCCGTCCGGGCCCTTCATATACACATTGCCGAGCTCGAATAGCTTCAGGTCCTTCGATTTCCTGTTTATGTTCCATAAGATGGCTCCCAGCATGCCCGGGACGAGGCTCGGTCTCATCGACTCCTGTTCGCTCGTCAGCGGATTCTTTATGTCTATGGTGCCGGCGGCGTTAAAACCGGCGGCGGCGACCGACTTCCTGCTCAAAAGGCTGTACGTCATTATCTCGTAAGCCCCCATAGCCGCTAGGCAGTCCCGGGTCTTTTGGCTGAAGACCATCTCCGGCTCCGTTCGCACAGGCTGCTCTACGATATCCGGAAGCGTCGCCGGTATATTATTGTACCCGTATACCCTGGCCACCTCTTCTATCACATCCACTTCCGCCTTGATGTCATGCCGGAATCCCGGCGCTCCCAGTTTCAAAGATTTGGCCGAGGCGGATTTTATCTTCATGCCGATAGACGTTACTATTTTCCTGACCTTTGCCGGAGGGATCTCCACCCCCAACAGATCATTGAGCCGGTTGAAGTTAAGTTCGACTGTACCGGCCTTTTTCGCCGGAGACTTGAGGTCTATGAAACGCCCTGCGGTACCGCCGCATATGTCCAGTATGAGCCCCAGCGCCCTTTCCGAAGCCGAAACGACATTGCTTATATCGACCCGTCTCTCGAACCTGTAGCTGGAGTCGGTCGATATGCCGAGCTTCCGCGCGGTCCTGCGCACCGATATGGGGTCGAAGTAAGCCGCTTCGAGCAATATGTTCGCGGTAGAAAAATTGACCTCCGTGCTTATACCGCCCATCACCCCGGCGACGGCTACCGGCTTTTTTTCGTCGGCTATCACCAGCATGGCGTCGTCCAGGGTCTTTTCGGAGCCGTCTATCAGCAATATCTTCTCGGACTTTTGGGCTCTTCTCACTATGACCGCGGAGCCGGATATCCTGTCGAGGTCGAACGCGTGCATCGGCTCCCCGGTCTCGAACAGGCAGAAGTTCGTAATATCGACGACGTTGTTCACGCTCCGCAGGCCCATGGCCTCTATGCGGGCCTTCAGCCAGTCCGGCGACGGCCCGACCTTTACGCCATATACCGCCCGGGCCGTATAACGCGGGCAGAGCTTCCTGTCTTCGACCTTTACTTTAAAAGGAGCTCCGGCGGATTTTTTTTGGGATCCCGCTTTTGACGGCGCGTGGACCTTAAGTCGCCCGCCGGTCAACGCCGCGACCTCCCTGGCAACGCCTGTAACGGATAACCAGTCGGGCCTGTTGGCAGTTATCTCTATCTCGAGAACGGAGTCGCCTCCGAGCTTAGAGACGGATTCGACGCTCAGCCCGGCCATCGTCAAGGTCTCGGCCAGCTTCTCCGGGGAGATCTTGACGTCGACGTATTCCTTTAGCCAATTATAAGATATCTTCATATTTTGATTAGAACTGCTTGAGAAACCTGATATCGTTTTCGAAGAACATTCTTATATCCGTTATGCCGTACTTGAGTATGGCTATCCTTTCGACTCCCATACCGAAGGCGAATCCCGTCACTTTGCCGGGATCGTATCCCACTTTTTCGAAAACTTTCGGATTCACCATCCCCGCGCCCATGATCTCGATCCACCCTTTTCCGCCGCACATGGAGCAGCGTCTGGCCTGCGCCGAAGGCGCGGGATTGCTTGAGCCGCCGCACAGTATGCAGGACATGTCCACCTCGGCGCTGGGCTCGGTGAACGGGAAGAAACTCGGGCGGAATCTCATGCGCGCGGATTTGCCGAACATCTGTTTGGCGAATATCTCGAGCGTTCCCTTGAGGTCCGAGAACCGGATTTTTTCGCCTACCACGAGGCCTTCGACCTGGTGGAACATGAAAGAATGCGACGCGTCCGTGGCGTCGGGCCTGAAGACCCTGCCCGGAACGACTATGGAAAACGGCGGCCTATTTTTTTCCATGAACCTCGCCTGGACGGGGGACGTATGGCTTCTGAGCAGCCGCCCCTCCTCCCAGGACAGATAGAACGTGTCGAAAGCGTCGCGGGAAGGATGTTCGAGCGGTATGTTCAACGCTTCGAAATTATAACGTTCGGTCTCGATCTCCGGGCCCTCCACCACTCTGAACCCGAGCGATACAAAGAGCTCGCATATCTCGTTAAGGGTCTTTGTCACGGGATGGATCCGGCCTATCCTCGCCGGGACCCCCGGCAGAGTGATATCGATCCTGTTTCCGGCGTCTTCCGATGGGCCCGACGCGCGGGAGATCTTTTCGTCGAGGGAGGTTGTGATGGTCTCTTTGAGGGAGTTGATGAGCGCGCCTATCCCGGCCTTCTCTTCCGGCGGGACTTCGCCTATCTTTTTGAAAAGTTCCGCGACGATCCCTTTGCGGCCGAGATACTTTATCCTTAAGGCCTCCAGAACGTCAGAGGCCCCCGGGGCGGATGCTATCTCCCTAAGAGCCTCTTCTTTGACGGCGTCTATTCTTTCTTTCATCTCGAACCGTGTCAGCCCTTGTTCTTTTTAAGCCTTCGCCGCTTCTATAAGCTTGGCGAACGCCTTGCTGTCGGAGACCGCGAGTTCGGCCAGGACTTTCCTGTCGAGAACGATCTTCGCCTTCTTAAGCCCCTGCATGAAGCGGGAATACGTAAGGTCATGCGCCCTGCACGCGGCGTTTATTCTGGCTATCCAAAGCGACCTGAAGTCCCGTTTCTTGGCCTTGCGGTGGCGGTAGCTGTACATCATGCCTTTGGCTACGGACTCTCTCGCCCTCTTTAAAAAGCGGCTCCGCCCGCCCCATTGGCCCTCGGCTGCATTCAACACTCTCTTCCTGCGCCGTCTGGCTGCGACGGCATGCGCGACTCTTGGCATGTAACCCTCCCGTTACTTGTTATCTACTCAAGTCTTTTTCCAGTTCAATCCTCTTCCTGTGGAAAAGGATGGCCGGGCATTTCAAGAGAAATGCCCAGGCCTACGCTCCGTAAGGAAGCATCTTATGGATGCTCTTCAATTCAACGCCCGATACCGCCCTGCCCCTGCGCGACAATCTTTTGCGCTTGTGCGGCTTTCCCGTCATAAGGTGGCTGCGGCCGGCGCCCAGATGCTTGGCCTGCCCGCTCTTTGTAACTCGGATGCGCTTTTTGGCGCTTCTGTTCGTCTTCAGTTTAGGCATGTTTCCTCTCTTTATCTATATTTTTTGCTTCGCTCGTAATCTTTTTTCGGGCTATTTCGCCCTGATGGTCATACCTATTATGCGCCCTTCAAGCCTCGGCGCCTCTTCTATCTCCCCTATCGCCGATATGTCGCTTGCCAGCCTGTCGAGTATCTTCCTGCCGAGGTCGACGTGGGCCATCTCCCTGCCCCTGAACATCATCGTCACCTTTACCTTGTCGCCGCGTTTCAGGAAATCCTCCAGATATCTGAGCTTGAACTGATAGTCGTGCTCGCCTATCTTCGGGCCGAGCCTGATCTCTTTTATATGGATGACCTTCTGTTTTTTGCGCGCCTCTTTTTCCCGCTTCTCCTGCTCGTATTTGTAACGGGAATAGTCTATTATCCTGCAGACCGGCGGCACCGCCGTAGGCGCCACTTCGACCAGATCGTACCCGGCGTCCTCGGCCCGTTTCAACGCCTCCGGTACGGTCATCACTCCGAGCTGTTCGCCTTCGACACCCACGACCCTTACTTCCCTTGCCCTTATCCTGCCGTTTATCCTAAGCTCTTGCCGTGCGATACTCGATCCCTCCTATTGATCACTTCACCTTTTCGCTTATCTCTTTCTTAAGCATCTGGATGAACTCATCCATAATAAACCGCCCCATCTCCCCCTGGGCCTTGGATCTTACCGAAAGCGAGTTCTCGCCCGCCTCTTTCTCGCCTATTATCGCCATGTACGGAACCTTGTCGACCTCGGCGTCGCGCACCTTCTTCTGGAGGCGCTCATTCCTGTAGTCAAGCTGCGCCCTTATGCCGTTCTCCTCCATCGTCTTCTCGACCTTTTTGGCGTAGCTCATCACCTTCTCGGATATGGGAATGATCGTAACCTGCGTCGGGGACAGCCACAGCGGCAGGGCGCCTCCGAAATGTTCTATCAGCGCGCCCGTGAAGCGCTCGAGAGATCCCAGTATGACCCTGTGAAGCATTATGGGCCTGTACTCCTTGCCGTCTTCGCCTATGTAGTGCAGGTCGAATCGCTCCGGAAGGGCGAAGTCGCACTGTATCGTCGCGCACTGCCATTCCCGCTTCAGAGCGTCCCTTAGCTTGATATCGATCTTCGGCCCGTAGAACGCGCCTTCGCCCTCATTTACGCTGTAGCGTATATATTTGCGCTTAAGCGCGTTCGAAAGCGCGTGATGAGCCGCTTCCCAGTCCTCGTCGTTTCCGATCGACTTCGCCGGCCTGGTGGATATCTCCACCGCGAAATCTTCGAAGCCGAATACGTTCAGCGTATCTATGACGAAATCGATGACTTTGATTATCTCCTCTTCGACCTGCTCTCTGAGGCAGAATATGTGGGCGTCGTCCTGCGTAAAGCCCCTGACCCTCAGAAGGCCGTGCAGGACGCCCGACTTCTCGTTGCGGTATACCGTGCCCAGCTCGAAATACCTAAGCGGCAGATCGCGGTAGCTTCTGGTCTTCGACTTGTATACCAGTATATGCCCGGGGCAGTTCATCGGCTTTATCGCGTACTCCTGCCCCTCTATCTTGAACATGTACATGTTCTCTTTGTAGTAGTCGTAATGCCCCGACCGTATCCATATATCGCTCTTCATGATGTGCGGCCCGACCACCAGCTGATAGCCCTTTTTAAGGTGTTGTTTTCGTATGTAATCCTCGACCAGATACCGAAGCATGGCCCCCTTGGGATGATAAAGCACCAGGCCGGGCCCCACCTCTTCGTTCATGCTGAAATACTCCAGCTGCTTTCCGAGGATGCGGTGATCCCGCTTCTTCGCCTCTTCCAGCATGGCAAGATAGTTCGTCAATTCCTCCTCGGTCTCGAACGCGGTCCCGTATATGCGCTGGAGCATGGGGTTGGTCTCGATGCCGTGCCAGTAGGCTCCGGCTATCGACAGCAGCTTGAACGCCTTGATCTTCCCGGTGGATTCCACGTGAGGGCCCCGGCATAGCTCCGTGAAGCCGCCGTCCTTGTAGATGGTGACCTTCTCTTCGGGGATGTCCTTTATGAGCTCCATCTTGTAGGTTTCGCCGAGTTTTTTAAATAATTTTAAGGCCTCTTCTTTCGTGATCTCCTGGCGCTCGAACTTGTAATTTGACCGGATGATGTCGCGCATCTTCTCTTCTATCCTGTCGAGATCTTCCGGAGAAAACGGGTCCGCCTTGTCGAAATCGTAATAGAACCCGTCTTCGATGGACGGTCCGATCCCGAGCTTGGCTCCGGGCCACAGCATCTTTACGGCCTGCGCCATTACGTGCGAAGTCGAATGTCTTAACGTGGATAAGTCCATGATACCCCGTTCCTACAAGCTTGTATGTCTATCTTGCCCTGCTTCGCTCTTCAATATGTAAATGAAGCTCTCCGGGCTAAAGCCCGGAGTTTCCATTCGCCTGTCGGCGGAATCCTCCGAAGCAGAAAACCCGTTGGCCGCATAATACTGCGGCTGCAGCCAGCGCATTCATCCCCGGGCTTAAAAGCCCGGGGTTTTCTGCGAAGGAGGATAACGGCAGAGCTTCGCAGGGACATTCCGCTTCCAGTCTGCTGTAATTCCTGCGAAGCCATATCCGGGTTCTACCCGTTGAATGGCGAAGCAGAATGGTGGGCGAGGAGGGACTTGAACCCTCAAGGCCTTGCGACCAACAGATTTTAAGTCTGTCGTGTATGCCATTCCACCACTCGCCCGACCATAATGGCATTGCTGCCGTTTCCCTCGTCGGGAGAGGCATTCGAAGTGAGGAGGCACGCCCTCTCCCAAT
>Ga0233425_10004379_pt1 | contig 23788 bp, 16 predicted proteins | sample Watercolumn_Towu_2_FD_181712 | JGI IMG/M metagenome (GOLD analysis project Ga0233425, IMG submission 181712) | Freshwater microbial communities from Lake Towuti, South Sulawesi, Indonesia - Watercolumn_Towuti2014_140_MG | ecosystem: Environmental > Aquatic > Freshwater > Lake | place... | reverse complement strand
ACAAGATCAAAAGGTTAAAGCGCATGGCTTACGGCTACAGAGACGTCAAATACTTCCTGCTCAAGATCCATCAGCACTGCGGTCTGCTCAGCCCAAGGCTTTCAACTTAAATGCGAAAGACAGTTATTTTCATGCCTTTTTCGAATCTCATAAGAGATCCCGAAATCCCCCTGATAACAAGAAATATCAAGGGCCAGATGACTGCAGTCAGAGACACTGTCAGCGATATGATCATGACCGTCTCGATACGTGCGTAACGTACCTGATCGGCATCAATCATCTTAGACAGACTGTTGGCAGGCGGCATGATGGCCTGCAGTTCGATGATCAGCCTGTCAATAGTTCTTTTTGTCTGAAAAAAGACCGGGGTTCGGTTATCCGACAGATCCCCTCTGTCATATTCGATCAGCTCACCGAAGAGCCTTCCGGCGTTTTCACAATTAAGATAAGCCTCATTGATCAGCTCTATCTCTTCCCTTTTCGTAAAGATTTTAAGCATCTCCTTAATATGGGCTCTCAGTGCTTCATGCTGGATAGTCCATTGCGTCTTCGGACGCTCCTCCCTGGAAAGCGCATATTCGTAGGCAAGGACGATAAGATTTGAGTTCATATCGGAAAAGGCATCAGTCATATCCCTTTTCACGTGGGCTCTGTCTGTTTCTACTGAGATGAGAAAAAGAATGGTGCCCGCAACCAGCAAGACAGTGACAGGCATGACCGCTATGGCGAGAAGTTTGGATCGAATCTTCATCCCGGGACCTTTCAGTAGACCAAAGTCACTGCGTCAGGCCTGAGCGTACGCAGAATTTCCGGATGAACAAAGTTCAGATAATTCGGGACGGTCTTCTTTTCTGTGAGGCGTCTCTGAATTGCCCAGTGGGCCTCATGTTCGAGCGCCAGGATCATCGGCTGCGAAAGGGTGACTCTCCATGCATAGTTGTTCCATATCTCTTTCATATCCCCTGTCTCAATCTTCAGCAGTTTTGAAGCCGATAAAATCGCACTTTCTGGATCTTTATGAACAAGCATCTCATTATCTGTCAGTGCAGCAAGAACTTTTTTGACTGTCCCGGGCCTCTCTTTTATGAATCTGTCAGTTGCTGAAATATGAAAAAATACATAGCAGAGTCCCGGGGAATTGAGTATGATCGCATCGCTGCCCAAGGTCTTAAGCGGCTTATTAACAAGGACCTCTGAGGCACAGAAGGCATCAATCTTCTTTTTTATGAATGCCTCTGAGACATCATCAGAAGTCTCTGCAAATATGATCTTTACATCACTGGCTGACAGTCTGTTTTTGGCAAGATATATATCAAGGAAGAAATGATTTGCAGAACCCTTATAGACCATAATCCGTTTGCCTTTCAGATCACCGGCATTCCTGATGCCGCTTTTTCTGTCTGCCAGGATCCGGGGTGAATCCTCTGAGGTTGCCAATGCAGCCAGTATCCTGAAATCCTGTCTTTTGAAGCTGTTCAGCACAACTGCTGTTTCGCTCGTAAGCGCCATTTCACATTCACCGGAAAGCATTTTATCAAAACCGACAGGCCCTGCCGGGGTTTTCACTATTTCGACATCGACTCCCCTTTTTGCAAAGAGTCCCTTCTCCTGGGCAAGCCATGCCGGTATGCCTGGCGCACCGCCAACGCAGATTTTTATCTTTTCGGCATTGCCGATGGATTCCTGTCTGTCCCCGCCTTTGCAGCCGATGACTGCCGTACCAAGAGCAAACAAACATGCAGATAAAAACAGGACAGAGGCTCTTTTATTTCTCATTGGCGTCCTCAACTTTCCGGTCTTCAAGCCCTGCGATCTGCTTTTTCAGTTCTGCCATTCTCAGTTCCCTGCCTACAAACATCTTGTTCATGCGCTCAAGCTCTATGTTCTTTTTTTCGAGTTCAATGGTGCGGCTCCTGACCTCTGCCTCAAGCCTGGCATGGTAAGTCTTGATTTCCTCCTCAACTCTCCTGCGCTCTGTCACATCTTCGCATACAATAAGTACTGATGATTTACTTCCGGACGCACGAAGCATCTGGACCGTTTCATAACCCCAGAGAATGCTTCCATCTTTGCGCCTCTTGCGGAATTCCCATCTGGCTATCTGTTGCGGCTCTTTAAGATACTCTTTGAACCTGTGCAGCACCCCCGCCCTGTCATCTTCGTGAAATACATTGACAACAGGTATGCCGATCAACTCCTGCTCAGCATACCCCAGCGTTTCAAGGCCTGCCCTGTTGACCGAAACAACTGTTCCCTCAGTGTCAACGGTGAGCAGCATAAGCGGGTTATTATCATAAAGACTTTTATAGTGCTCCCTGCTCAGGCCAAGCGCTTCCTCAGTCTGTTTGCGTTCCGTTAGATTTCTGAATATCCCCTGGATGATCGGTCGGCCACTGATGAATGTTGTGGTGGAGGTAATCTGCACCGGCACGCGATTCCCTGATTTTGTCATCACCTCTGCCTCGATGTCCATTCCTCCCTGTTTCGTATGTTTCATAAACAGCTGTCTGTGGTATTCCGCCAGCTCCTGAGGATGAAGCGTTGCCTGATGGCTTCCGATGATCTCGCTCCGGTCTTTTTCGAGCAGGGCCTCGGCAGCCCTGTTGCATCGGATGATCAGCCCGTTTGCAGGGTCTGCCCAGAAGATAGCGTCCTTTGCGTTTTCGAAGATAAGCCTGAACTCCTCCTCATTTTTGGCCAGCTCCTCTTCTGTGCGTTTTCGCTCTGTAATATCTTTTGCATAATGGACAGAGCCTGTAAGGCTACCTGCGGCATCGAAGATCGGGTATACCGAGACCATCAGATATTTATCAAGCACAGGTTCATAGAATTCCACGGTATGTTCCTTATGGTCTTTAAGCAGCATGCACTGCGGACATATTGAGAAGGGTTCTGAAGACTTATGCATATACTCATGACAGAGCTTTCCTGCTGCCTCCTCCACGGAAAGGCCGATCATACCAGCCATGGACTTATTGATACGGCGCATGTGGTGGTCTGTATCAAGGATCATTATAGGGTCGGACACTGCATCAAAGGTCCTCTCCCATTCTTCTTTTGCAAACAGGTTCTCTGCCTCTGCCTGTTTCCGGATAAGCGCCTCTTCTTCGAGTTCAGCCGTCCTTTCTCTTACCTGGTCCTCAAGACTGTCCATGTTCAGCTTCAGTTCTTTTTCTGCAGCAGTCCGTCTCGCCACCTCTGTTTTCAGTTCTTTGTTAATGCGTTCAAGCGAGAAAAATCTCCAGAGCGCCATAAGGACGATGACCGAAACGATAACAGCCGCAGCTGCGCCTGCAGTTTGTCTTGCAGTCCAGTAAGACTTCTGACTGCCGTACCACTTCATATAGATGGACTGGTATTCGGGACTTCCGACAAAACCGTTCAGCCCATCATTCAGTCTCAGAAGCAGCTCTTCATTATCTTTTCGCACCGCAATCGACCTTTTAAGCTCTGCAAGGGGCTTCCCGACAGTCTTGATCCTGTTTTCAAGTCCGGCATCCCGGGCAAGCCGCAGCAGCGTGGGCTCAGGGCAGCAGAAGGCATCTATCTCTCCGGAGAGAAGCGCAAGCATCCCCTCTGAAAAGCTGCCGAATGTCACAACCTTTACCCCTGATATCTTATTCAGCAGCTCTATAGACACGCTTCCCTTCACCCCGCCCGCAGTATGCCCGGCCTTCAGTTCAGTAATCGTATTGTTGGAAGCCCTCACAAATTTCACTATCGAAAAGGCATCAATCGGGCTGCTGAATGCAAGCGCTTTTGCCCGTTCATCGCTCATGCCCATGCCTGGTGCAACAGCTGCCCTGCCGTCTTTTATCATCTCCATGATCTCGGTCCAGCTCTTTGCAAAGACATAATTCACTTCCAACCCGGCCCGCTCAGCAACCCTGTTCATCACCTCTACTGAAAAACCTGCAGGCTGACCGGTCTTTGTGTCCTGAAAATAGGTTGGCGGCGAGTCAAAAGGGATTACCGCAGTCACCTCTGTGAGAGCCTTGTCTGGCGCGGCCTCTGCAGAGACATGAGGAAATAAAAATATACAACAGAGGATAAAAGCGATGGTCAGCCGCCGGGAACAGGTGATAAGGGAAACCCCTGTCTGTTCAGTTCTTTTGCCGGTTGCTGTTTTCATGCCGTTAGTCTGCATCATGCCTGCAGCTCGTCTTTTCCAGTTCATGAATCCGCTCTTTCAGCTCTATCATGCGCAACTCCCTGCCGACGAAAAGCCTGTTCATCTTTTCGAGCTCTTCGGTCTTTGCGGTCAGATCAGCAGTGCGCTGAAGCACTTCATCTTCAAGGTGCTTCCGGTGAAGCTCCAGCTCGTCCTGCATCTTTTTCTGCTCAGTGATGTCCTCGACCACCTCGATGAAACCTCCGGTCAGATCCCCTGCAGCTTGCAGCGGAAAGGCCATGATCTTCACGGTAAACCTGCTGCCGTCATCACGCACGCCCTCGGTGATCACCTCAGCAGGCCGGCCTTCTGCCATGGCCTTGATCCCGGGACAGTGGCCGCAGATCGCCTGTTTTTTTTCGAACTCCTGAAAACAGTATTTACCGGCGAAAGACTCAACCTGTCTATGAAACAGTTCTCCCTGCGCCTTATTAACTGCAACAATCCTGTGGTTTTTATCAATAAGCGTGATGCCGAGATCAATATTGTCGACGAGTGTCCTGTAACGCTCCTCTGACTCTCTGACAGCAGCTTCAGCCTTCTTCCGTTCGGTGATGTCGCGGAACACGCAGACGCCGCCCGTAATCCTGCCCTTGTCGAACAGGGGAGCAGCCACGAACTCGACATCCACGCGCCTTCCGTCCATAGTCCAGAAGACCTCGTTGTCGCTGCTCACCTCCCTGCCGGTTGCCAGTGATCGATAGAGGGGACATTCCTCCTTCGGATAGGAAGAACCGTCGGCTTTGGTGTGGTGGAAAAGCAGGTGCGAATCTCCGGTAATCGGCTCATCCTGAGCGAATCCGAGTATCTTCCTGGCTGCCGGGTTCATGGCGATGATGCGGCCGTCCCTGTCAGTGCTGTATATGCCCTCGCCTGCGGAGTTCAGGATCAGCTCGAACTTCCGGCTGAGCTGCTTCATGGCCTCTGCGGCAAGCACCGATTCCGTGATGTCCTGCACCGTCCCGACCGAGCGGAGCGGTCTTCCCTTCTGATCGTAGTGCGTCTCGCATCGCTCATGCACATGCTTTATCCTGCCGTCTGCAAAGAGAAGCCTGTGGTCTATGGCGTAGGGGGTGCGGTTCGCAACAGATGTTGTATAGGCGCGATCGACCGCCTCGCGGTCATCAGGGTGGACAGTCTCAAGGAACGCCTCGTACGAGGCGCCGAACTTCCCAGGATCGATCTCGAAGAGCCTGTAGATCTCGTCCGACCAGGTCAGCGCATTGTTGGCAAGGTCAAGCTCCCAGCTGCCGATATGCGTGATGCGCTGGGCATCGGAAAGCCTGTTCTCGCTTTCCTTCAGCGTCTCGTCATCCTGCATCTGCCTCAGGATGAACCGTCTGCCCCCGATGAAGACAAAAACGAGCATGCTCGATCCCAAAAGCCAGATGATGGCGTGGGACGTGAGCAGGACCTCGACGGTCTTCTTCTCCAGGCTGAAGTACGGGGCCATCGGCACATTGATGCCCATCCCGCCCCTTACATCTCCCACCTTGTAGCCCTGATGGGCATGGCACTTCAGGCAGCCCTCCTGGGTGATAAGCGGCTGCATCATTCTGAGGCTCTGCTCGCCTCCAAACTCGGTGATCTCGGAAACCTCTTTTTCTCCCCGCGCAAAAGCTGTCAATGCCTTCCACTCCCATGCATCAGGCTCATTCATCGGGTTGAGCGGCTTCAGGCTCGTGAGGCGGCCCTTGACGCCGTAGAGTTCTCCATATTCTGTCATCAGCTGTCTCAGCATGTAGGCCGGGTTCATCAGGGTGAGGCGTTTTCCTGAAGGCAGGGTTATGTCACGGTCCGGGATGTGGCTGAGATACGGGTTGGCAGGGGTCCGCTCTGTAAGAGGAACATAGACGCCCCCGTGTCTGGTGGCCCAGAGCCGGAAGGCGTAGTCCTTATTGAAAGTAGCTATCGCCTCTTTCTTTACAAGCGCAAGGGTATACTGCCGTTCATGGTGGATGTCCCAGTAGGCGGAGCCGGCAATCGCCAGCGTCCAGACAAGGGCGGCAGCCCCGATGGTCCGGTAGAAATACGTCAGGTTCGTATGTCTGCGATCCCTCATCTCAGCATACCTCCTATCGTCTCCTTGAGCGCTTCATACCGGTTTTGTCATTTTCCATCAGGCAGCTTCCTTATTCTTCCGAGCAGGTCGGCCATGACCACAGGCTTTTCGACATAGTCCCTGATGCCTGCGTTCATGGCCTCCTCCCTGTCTATCAGGCTGCTGTATCCTGTGCAGAGTATCACCGGCAGCTCAGGCCTGATCTGAAGCACCTTCTTCGCAAGCTCCTTCCCGTTCATTCCGGGCATGGTCATGTCCGTTATCAGTATGTCATAGGCCTTTGGGTCCTGCTCGAAAAAGATCAGCGCATCCCGTCCGTTGGCGCATATCTCGACCCTGTATCCATGTCCTGTCAGATAATCTTTTGCCATTGTCCGAATGCGCTCTTCGTCATCCACGAACAGGATAAGCTCATTCCTGTCTGTCTGGGAGATCTTTTCGCTGTCTGTGGGCTGCACTTCATGTCTGCCTTCAACGATCGGCAGATACACCTTGAAGGTAGAGCCTTTTCCCTGTTCACTGTATACAGTTATCTTTCCATGGTGCTCTTTTACTATGCCGTGCACAACGGCAAGACCGAGACCTGTACCCCTGCCCTTCTCCTTGGTCGTAAAATATGGCTCAAATATCTTTGTTAGAGTCTCCTTATCCATGCCGCAGCCCGTGTCACTGACCTCGAGAACTATGTACCTTCCCGGAGCAGTGTCCCCACCGATGGCCTGTCCACCGGTTATTGAGACCTCTTTCAGAGATACGGCAAGGACCCCGCCGGAAGTTTCCATGGCATGATAGGCGTTGGTGCAGAGGTTCATCACGATCTGGTGTATCTGGACAGGGTCTGCATATACCATGGCAGCAGTCTGTATCTCCTGTCTTATCTCGATCGAAGCAGGTATCGAGGACCTCAACAGTTTCAATGCCTCCTTAACTATGGATGATATCTGCAGCTGCATCTTCTGGAGTTCTGCCTTTCTGCTGAAGGTCAGTATCTGTCTCACCAGGCCTGTCGCCCTTGATGAGGCTTCAGAGATATATCCGAGATATTCGTTCAGCTTCGGGTCATCCTTTGCAAGCATCTGCGCCATCTCGGTATATCCCATTATGGGAGCAAGTATGTTGTTGAAATCATGGGCTATCCCTCCGGCAAGGGTCCCTATGGCCTCCATCTTCTGGGACTGTACAAGACGAGTTTCGAGTTCCTTGCGCTCCGACAGATCAATGCCCATTCCTATGACAAAGCGCCTGTTGTCCCTGATCAGCCTGAATCCGTTTATGTAAAAAGGTGTTTTCTGGCCGGATTTCGCAACTATTACAGCCTCCATGCTCGCCCTGCCTGTTTCCAGCACCTCTTTCAGCTTTTGCGCTGCCAGTTCCCTGTTGTCAGGTATCAGCTGCAGGACATTCATCCCTGACAGATCTTCAGAAGAATACCCTGTTGTCACAATCTCATTGTTGTTCCATCTCAGAAGCCTGCCGTTCTCATCTGTTATGAAGAATATGCCGGGCAGGCTGTCAACAATGGCATTTGAATAATCCTTTTCCTGGAGCAGGTCATTTTCCATCTTCTTTCTTTCTGTAATATCACGCCCCTCGGGTATAAGGAAAAGGACCTTGCCGTTTTCGTCCATCACAGGCTTGAGAGAAAAATCTATATAATGAAAACTTCCTGTACCTGAAGTATGGGTCGCCTCAAACCTGACGCTCTGGCCGGAAGATGCCCTGCTTATGGCTTCGCGGACTGTTGCCGCCATCTCAGTGGAATGACTCCACCATGGGGTTTCCCAGAACGGCCTGCCCACCACCGCAATGCGGTCAACCCCGGCAAATTCAAGTGCGGTATTATTGGCGTCGATAACAGTGCCGTCAGGGGAGAGCATCCCTATGAACTCTGATGTCTGGTCCAGAAGCGCCCTGATCTTCTTGTCGCTCTCCCGGCGTGATAACATCTCTTTCATCAGCTCAGCCTCGGCCCTTCTCTTCATCCTCAGCCTCATAAGGAGAGTGCCCGCGACAACCAGTCCTACTGCAATAACGACCCATCTTACAACATCGTATCTCGTGATGCCGTGCTCATAGCGGACAGAAAGCCATCTGCTCCTTATGGCATGCACCTCCTCATCGGTCATGGAAGCAAGTGCCCGGTCGAGCAATTGCGCAAGTTCCGGCCAGTCCTTTCTGACCCCCATTGCAAGGGCATCAGGACCGTAAGGCGTAGGAGCAGCGACCTTCATATTCACGTATCCCAGCTTCTCGATCAGATATGTCCCAAGCGCAAGATTGCCGACGTAAGCATCAGCTTTTCCTGTCGAAACCGCCTCAATGGCCTCTCTGCTCAGGATCGTCTCCCTCAGACTGACATCCGGAACGTCCCTCTTCAGCCATTCGCCGAAGATAAAACCGCGCTCCATTGCCACCGACTTTCCGGCCAGGTCTTTTATCCCGGAAATAAACGGGGCGTCTTTCCGTGTGAAGACAACAAGGGGGAAGGATATATAATCCCTTGTGAATTCGAGGAATCTGCTTCTGTCGGCAGTACGGGTGATCATGATAATGAGATCAACACCCTGCTTTGCCTCTATCCTGTCGAGAGACTCCTTCCATGTCAGACCGGAGACAGGCTCGAAGGTTATGCCAAGGCGTCTTCCGGCAGCCATAAGGTAGTCATATGCCATCCCCTGATAATGGCCGCCCTCGATAAACTCAAAGGGGGGATAATCAGGGCTGACCCGCACCTTTACAACTGGATGCTGCTTAACCCATTCGGCTTCCTGGGCTGAAAGCTGCAGATGCCGGCCGGCCGGCTCCGGTTCAGGTCCGCACTCGGCGCTTCCGCCAAACTGCAGCAGCAGAAGGCATGCAGCGATAAGGCACCGGCATGTTCTTATAATAGACTTGGAGCCCATTGTTCTCCGTTTCTGGTGGCGGTCAGAGGAGCTCCAGAAAGCCCTGTATCTCTGCTTCTTCGGTAAAGAGCCTGTTGCCTATTTCCTCAAGGTCCTCATTCGTCAGTCCAAGCTCAAGCAGTATGGCGTCATGCTCTTCGGTCCAGATACCGTCGTCTTCTATCTTGGGGCTGTACCTGCGCGAGAGGGCCTCGGCAAGGGATATGACAGAAACAAAATCCCTGAACTGGGGCGCTCCTGAAGGCGCATGATGATGCCTTATTGCAAGGACCTGCTCTTCAGGCAGCCTCGTCTTTACTGCAAACCAGCTGCCTGCCTCTGCATGGTCGCAGCCGAATGCAGATACCTCCATTTCGAGAATGTCATCAGTCCCGAGTATGGCCCTGTATCTGTCACGATAAAGCTTATAGAAGATGAGCCTTCCGAGGTCATGCAAAAGGCCGGCCATGAATATCTCCTGAGAGTTAAGCATTGTGGCGCTCTCCGCTATGTATGCGCTGATGAATGCCACCTCGTAACTGTGCGCCCAGAAGTTCCTGAGGTTGACATCCCCTTTTTTTGAGAACATTGAGATGACGCTGATGCTGAGGGAGAGATTTCGTATGCGGTCATATCCGAGAAGTATGATAGCCTGCTCCAGTTCGCCTATTTTTCCGGAGTATCCGAAAAAAGGAGAATTTGCGAGCTTGAGAACCTTCGATGACAGTGCCTGGTCTCTGCTGATTATCTTATAGAGCTCGTCAGGGTCTGACGACGGGTCTGCCGTAGCCCTGATCACCTGTGTAAGCACGACAGGGATCGTTGAGAGACTGTCGAGCTTCTCTATCGCCCTTCTGACCTCTGACGCATCCATCTTCATCCCATTATGCCCTTTTCATAAACATCCGGTTCATCGTTATCAGGATATCACAGAATTGCAGATCGCAGTCTCTGCATTTCATGGTCTCAGCCCGTTCAGTTTGTCCCACTCCATGGACTCCACTATTGATACAAGGCTTGACCGCTCAAGTCCGAGAGACTCAAGGCTCGGCATCAGCCTGTCCGTATCCTGAATGCCGAGTGAATGCTGCACAGAGAACCTGTAGAGCAGGCTGTCCGCAATATATACGATATGCGCAAGCCAGGGTTCGGTCCCTGCCTCTTCAGGTCTGTGGTGGCACCTGATAACCTCGCCAAGATTGCCGGGTATTGACCAGCATTGCGCCAGCATCGCACCGGCAGCTGAATGGCTTATGCCGAGTATCTCCTTCTCCGCATCTTCAATATTTATCCTGTCATCATATGTGCGCCTGTAAAAGAGCGGGTAACTCTTTGCAACAAAATGGTCGAGCACCACCTTGCCGATGTCATGAAGCAGTCCTGCAGTATAAGCGACTGAAGGATCGGCCTTTCCTGCGGCCTTCGCAATAATCTCCGATGCCATGGCAACGCCTATTGCATGGTGATAGAGCGTGCCGCGGCACCTTGAATATCCGTTCTCGAAGCCTGAATAAAAGAGCTCAAGTGATGCGGAGACGATAAGCCTCAGTATCTTCTTCTCGCCGAGTATCATCATCGCCTCATCAACGGAATCCACAGGCTCGCCCCAGCCTGTCATTGCAGAGTTCGTAAGCTGCAGCACCCTTGCGGTTATCACCTGGTCCCTCTTCACCTCTTCGGCAACCTCATGCATGTTGTAGGTGTCATTGTCCATCATCCTGATGATCCTGAGCGCAGCCTGCGGTATAGGCGGGAGGACTGATACCGCCTTCACTATCTCACTCTCCGCAGGCATTGTCCATTGGACGCTCATGTCCGAGCGTTCAGGCATAAGCATCTCTATCCTGCATTCCATACGGTCAAGGTAGAGGTTCATCGCCATATTGTTCAGCCCGCCGGTCTCGGACTGTTTTATTTTTATTCCCCTCGCCCCGAGTATGGCCGCAACAGCATCAACTGTCCTGCCTCCTATGTCAAGATCAAGGTCCTGTTCGGACACGGTCCCTATCAACGCGCCTCCTGCAATATATGCATCGAGCCTCTCGGGAAGAGCTCCAGCCCTGCAGATTTCATCAATGAAAACCGGCAGCCCTGTTGTTGCATATATTTCAGTGTTCCAGCCGCTTCCCGGCAGCGAAGGCTCAGGCAGTATTATGTGATGCATACCTCCAATGGACGAGTCCCTGTCTATCAGGACAACCCCGATGCAGCTGCCGAGCAGGGCCCTAAGGGTCAGATGTTCCCGTCCATGTATTTCCATGCAGCCTGATTCCACATACCTTATCACTCTTGTTTCCCCTCTCTCATCTCTGTTGTCCCCTTATTGCGATACAGATGCTACTGTATAGCTCCGGACGCTGCAACCAGTTCCCTGCTTTCATTTCTGCCGAGGAGTTTGTCGATGTTCAGAAGGATGATAAGCCTGTTCTCGAGCTTGGCTATCCCGTTTATGAACTCTGTGCTGATGCTGGTTGCCATCGGAGGAGGGGGTTCGACAGTGCCTGATGATATCCTGAGCACCTCAGAAACTCCGTCAACGACCATGCCGGTCGTTATCCCCTGTATGTCGAGTATCATTATCCTTGACTGTTCGTCGTTAGTCTTTGCAGGAAGTCTGAACCTTGCCCTCAGGCTCATCACCGGGATGACCTTTCCCCTGAGGTTTATCACTCCCTCGACATACGAAGGCGAGTTCGGCACAGGCGTTATCTCGACCATCCTGTTTATCTCCTGCACCTTCAGGATCTCTATCCCGTACTCTTCATTCCCGAGCCTGAATGTCACAAGCTGAAGGATCTCTCCGTCCATGATATTTCTCCTTTCAGTTCATTCCCTCATTATTTTCTGTGCGCCTCAGAGCATTCGCACTTGATCCTTTCGAGCAGTTCAATGATCTGCTTCGAAAGGCCCATCATCTCGTCATGCAGCCTGTTCGCCTTCTGCATGTCGCCTGCAGCCTTTGCAAGCACTGCCTCTTTTGCTATCTTATGAAACCGCTCATGAGGGGGCACGACAAGCGCATAACTTGACAGACTGCCGCATAGTTCTATTCCGTCGCGGTCATACCATTTTCCAAGCCTGCAGTTGTGGTGGTCAGGAAGTTTGGCAGCATCTATCTCGACCTGGCCCTTGATGCAGGAGTTGATCTTGTTCACAAAGTTCCTGTGGTCGTTCTTCGCAAGTTCAAGAAGGATTGCGGCTGACCCTGCGGTCTTGACCGTCTTTGTATTCTCCCTCAGGTCTTCTGTCACCTTCAGGAGAACACTCACCTCCTCAAGCATCTCCTCAGCCATCTTCTCGGTGTCCCTCGTAACATTTGCGGCCTTTTCGAGATTGTTCACAACATCTGCAGTGGTTGAGGACTGCTCATCAACAGCGGTTGCAATCCTTGTTATCTGATCTTTCACTTCCTGCACGGAACTAACTATTGAATCGAGCGCAGTGCCGACCTCCCTGATATATTCTGTTGACTTCGTGACCTTTTCAGATGCATCGGACATTGACCTTGATGTCAGTTCAGACTCTGACTGCACAGCCCCAATCTTCACGGATATCTCGTTGGTAGCTTTTATTGTGCGCTCTGCCAGCTTTCTGACCTCGTCAGCAACGACCGCAAAGCCCCGTCCCTGTTCTCCTGCGCGCGCAGCCTCTATTGCGGCATTGAGTGCGAGCAGGTTCGTCTGGTCAGCAATGTCCTTGATAACGGTCACAATGCCGCCTATCTCCATAACGCTGCTGTTAAGCTTCTCTATCATCGTTGCGAGTTCGACTGTGGCAACATATACGCTGTTTACGGTGTTTACCGCCCCGTCAGCAACCTGCTTGCCGTTCTCTGCCATATGCAGGGCCTCGTTGGAGGTCTCGGAGGCTGAGGACGCATTCTTCGCAATATCATTTATGGTCTGGCTCATCTCCTCTGCCGCAGTTGCCACATGCGTTATCTGGATGGTCTGGTTCTTCGAACCCTGGTCTATCCTCTCTGATATGTTCCTGAGCACATCGCTCTCGGGGACAATCCTGCTTGTAGATATTGCTATTGTGTCGATCATCTTCGAGAAGTAGCCTATGATTGTTCTGACATTGCTCGCAATATCGCCTATCTCGTCCTTCCCGCTGAAGGTAAGTTTGATCTCCATGTTGCCGCCGGCAAGTTCCTTTATGGCACCAATCAGTGAGAAGAGCGGCCTGTGAGTTATATTGAAGATGACGATAACAAGGACGGCAACCAGCACAATGCCTGTCAGTCCGAGCACTGCGAAAAGATACTGAAGTCCCCTTATCCTTCCGAAGGATTCTGACAGGGGTATCTTTATTGATATGGCACCGAGTACAGTGCCGTCTGCAACCTTATGGCATTCGAGGCAGTTCTTTCCCATGAAGCTTGCCTTTGCAACATAGGGATAAATGCCATGTATGAACTGGCCGTCAATATGGACCTTCTCTCTGCCTGCGCTTATCACCTCTTTTTCATCCGCATCAGCCGCATAGTCAGAAGACTGTCCCCTGCCAAAATCCCTGTCAAGTGATTCTGCCCTGATCACTCTTATATCCACTATCTGCTTCATCTGCTCGATAAAGGGCTTCTTCGAGTCCTTGTACTCTCCATCGATCATCAGGGTCGTAAGTGAGTTCAGCACTGTGTCCCTGTACCCTTTCAGCGCAGAACTCTTCACTTCCTCAATGACAATCCTCTCTGTTCTGATGCCTGTGACCAGAACGGTCACAACTATTCCGGCTGCAACAGCCAGTATTATCGGCAGCGCGGTCTTCCACTTTATCGAGATATTCCTTAACATTAAAATTCCCCTGTATTCTTACAGCCTGAACCAGCTCACCATGGTCTTGAGCTCCGTGGCAATGCGCGAAAGGTCATGGGAAGCAGACTGGATCTGCGCCGAAGCCGCCTCGGTATTTCTTGTAACATTTGCTATTGATTCCATGTTCGCGGAGACCTGCTCTGATGCTGCAGACTGCTGCTCTGCAGCAGCCGCTATTCGCTGGATCATGTCAGTGCTGTTGTTCGAGGCGCTCACTATCCTCTCCATTGCCGCCTGTGCCTCTTCAGCAAGCCTGACGCCCTTTTCCACCTCGGATATGCCTGACTCCATGCTCTCGACAGAGCGTTCGGTCTCGCCCTGTATCTTCTTTATCATCTCTCCTATCTCGCGCGTTGCCTTGCCTGTGCGCTCTGCCAGCTTTCTCACCTCGTCAGCAACAACCGCAAAGCCCCGTCCCTGCTCCCCTGCGCGCGCTGCTTCAATGGCTGCATTCAGCGCCAAAAGGTTGGTCTGATCAGCTATGTCATTGATGGTCCTTACGATATTGCCTATCTCCTGGCTCGATCTGCCAAGCTCCTGGATCGTGGATGCGGTCTCGCGCACAGTGTTGGCAATATGGTTCATGCCGTCCACCGTATTTTCGACCTTCTGCCTGCCTTCGTTCGCGATCTGGCTCGCCTCTTTTGAGGAGTTCGAAGCAGCGGATGCATTCTGCGCAACATCCATAACAGTCTGGGCAACCTCGGTGATAGCGGTTGCAGCCTGGTCTGTCTGGCGTGACTGCTCCTTTGCGCCTTCATTCAGCGAGTTAGTGGTCTGCGAAAGCTCTTCCGAGCTGGTGGCGAGCGTAGAGGTGCTGCCTGTTATCTGCGAGGCTATCTTCCTGAGATTAGCCATCATCTCATTAAAGCCCTTTGCCATATCGCCTATCTCGTCATTGCTTGTTACAGGCACATCGTTGGCAAGGTCGCCGCCGGAAACCTTCTGGACGACAGCAGCAACTCCGCGAACAGACTTAAGCACACCGCTAATTATCATGAAGCTCAGGAAGGCTGAAATGGCAACTACTATCAATGACGCCACAATCATTATAACAGCCATCCTCGATGCCTTTGCCTTTATCTCTTCTTTGCCTTTCTCAAAATTCTTCTCTGTGATCTTGTCCATTGCCTCAAGCGCCTCTTGCAGAGGCCTGTCAGCGCCCTTGACAGCCTTGTCAAGGGCTGATGCCTCATGAGTCTCTTTTGCAGCCTCAACAACCTTATCAATGGATGCAGCATACAGTTCAAAGGCCTCCCAGGTTTTCTTTACCGCCTGTTTCTCTTCTTCATCCTCAACCATGGCCTCCCATCCCTTTATCTCCTTGCTCATCTGCTCCACATTCTCTTTAAACTCTTTGACATACTTGTCGTCTCTTCGCAGGACATAGTTCTTGAACGCCTGTACTGCATGGCCAAGTTCTACCTGGGCATCCATACTCAGTTCTTCCTGCTTCCCGTCATCTTTCAAGAGCTCTTCGTATTCATCTGCAACACTCCTCATTAATACAAAAGACATGAAAGATATACCCAGTATCACCGCCATCATCAACCCTGCCACTCCGTACATCTTCTTTGCCAAAGTCAGTTTCATTGCTCTGCCCTCCGTAATATAGAATTATCTATCGATCATGACGCAGTTCTGAATCCTGCAGTCGAGTTCTTAAGGTCTTCTGCAACAACAGTCAGCCTGTTCACCTCTGACATCACTTCACCTGCAGATACCTCCATCTCTTTTGCAATTACAGAGGTCTGCTCTATATTGCGTGCGACATCCTCAGAGGCTGCGGACTGCTCGTCAACAGCAACAGCTATCCTCGTAATCTGGTCCTGCACCCTCTTCACGGAATCCACGATTATGTTCAGAGAGTGTCCTGCCTTTGAGATGAACTCCTTTGACTCGGAGACATCAGCAGATGTCCGGGACATGGTCTGGGCCGTCTCTTCAGACTCCTTCTGAACAGCTCCTATCTTTGCTGTTATCTCGCCTGTTGCCCTGATGGTCCGTTCTGCAAGCTTTCTCACCTCATCTGCCACCACTGCAAAACCCCTGCCCTGCTCGCCTGCACGCGCAGCCTCGATGGCAGCATTAAGGGCAAGCAGGTTCGTCTGGTCAGCAATGTCCTTGATCACGGTCGCTATATCGCCTATCTCAGAAACCCTGTTGTTCAGCCTGCCGACCATTGAGGAAAGTTCCTCTGTAGAGCTGAAGAGCAGGTCAACCTTTTTCAGTACCATCTCTGTCATGTCCTTGCCTGACTCGGCCATCTCCATCGCCTCGTTGGATGTCTCTGATGCGATCGATGCGTTCTTTGCTATGTCGGTTATGGTCTGACTCATCTCCTCTGCCGACGCCGCGATCTGCTGCGCCTGTGACGACTGGTTGCGCGCCCCCTCTGCAGACCTTCCTGCCTTGTCCCTCACCTGCCCGACCGCAGAATTGACCTGGCCAGACGCCGCAAGTATCCCGTGGAGCATGGCCTTCAGCGCCCTGACCATGGTGTCCATGTTCCCTGATAGCTCAGCAACCTCGTCTTTTCCCTTCTGGTCAAGCCTGACATCAAGGCTGCCCTGTGCTATCATCGCAACATTTTCGGAAAGTGCATCAAGCGGCCTCGTGATCGAGCGGTTCACATACCATATGATCACAAGCAAAACAGCCATAATCAGGACTGCGAAACCTGTGAACTTGTAAGCAGTTTTCTTGTACACTGCATTGACATCATCGATATATATTCCGGTTCCGATGACCCATCCCCAGGGTTCAAACCCTTTTACATAAGAAAGCTTCTCAGCCGGTTCTTTCGAGTCAGGCCTGGGCCAGAGGTATCTGACAAATCCTGCCTTCTGCTTCTTTACTGTCTCAACGAACTCAACAAATATCTTCTTGCCCTGAGGGTCTGCAAAACCTGACATGTCCTTACCCTCAAGCTCTGGCTTGATCGGATGCATCACTATCTTTGTATCCATCGCATTTATCCAGAAATACTCCTTCTCCTCATAGCGGAGGCTTCTCAGGTCCTCTGCCGCAGAACTCCTTGCCTCTTCAGAAGTGAGCTTCCCTTCCTTTTCGAGCCTGTGATAACGGTCTGCAATGCTGTATGCCGTCTCTACGAGATGCTTCGTCTTTACCTGCCTGCCCTCCATAAGCTGCCCCCTCAGAAATACAAGGGATTGGGATATGAATATCACCATCGCTATAAGAACGACAACCGCTATAAAGAGCAGCCTGAACTTGACCTTGAAATTACGCATAATAAAACCTTTCTCCCTCCGAAAACTAAACTGAATTTACCATCTCGCCGGCGATCTCCTCGACAGCCAGCACCTTGTCCGATATACCTGCATCCACAACAGCCTTCGGCATGCCGTAAACAACGCATGTCTCCTCGTTCTGCGCAAAGATGCGGGCGCCTGTCTGCTTCATTGCCCTCATACCGTTCACTCCGTCATTGCCCATGCCTGTCAGCATTACTCCGAGCGCCCTGCCCGGGAAGCATTCAGAGACAGACTGCATAAGCGCATCAACAGAGGGTCGGTAGATGAAATCCTCGATCGCGTTCGAAATGGATACAACCGTTTCGAGCGACCGCCTCCGCTGCACGCGCATGTGCCCCCCGCCAGGAGCAATGAGCACAAGCCCCGGCTTAAGAACATCTCCGTCCTTTGCTTCCTGAACAGTCACCTGGCTCAGCTCGTTAAGCCTCTGTGCAAAAGGCCCGGTGAATGTCGCAGGCATATGCTGTGCGATTATTATCGGCACAGGAAACTCCTTCGGGAGCTTCGGTATGATCTCCTGAAGCGCCTTGGGCCCTCCGGTCGACGAACCGATCGCAACAACGCTGATTCTCCGTTCTCCCGTGGTTCTGACCGGCATCTGAGGAGGGGCTGCCTCTGTCCTGCGCTGCAGAACAGGCCTTCTGCGGAGATGCGCCTTTTTGGCTATCTCCTTCACCTTTGCTATCAGTATCTCCTTTATCTTCACGATGTCTATGGAGAGATTAGTGAGGTTCTTCGGTATGAAATCAACAGCCCCGAGGTCGAGGGCATCGAGCGTCACCTTCGCATCATCCGTGGTGAGGGAACTGACCATGATGACAGGGACAGGGTTCCGCTCCATTATCTGCTTCAGTGCGCCAAGGCCGTCAAGCCTCGGCATTTCAACATCCATTGTCACGACATCCGGCTTCAGCTGAAGAACCTTTTCGACGCCGTCCTGCCCGTCCCGCGCAAGCCCGACGACCTGTATCTCAGGGTCGGACGAGAGCATGGACGACAGCGCATTGCGCATGAATGCTGAATCGTCAACAATCAGTACTCTGACCATAATTATTTATGTCCCCAATCTGTCAGTTAATGTTTGCATTCGCCCTTTATTGCATCGAGAAGGCTGCCTATCTCGGCAGATATTCCGTCAACTTCGCGGAAAAGCTCTTCAGCCTTCTGCCTGTTGCCTGAGTTGATGGCAGAGACCACATTCTTTGCTGCTGCATGTATCCTCGCATGCGGTTCCTCAACTGCCCTGAAGCTCGAAAGCGTGCCGCATCTTGCCTTTCCCTCGCTGTCATACCACTTCCCGAACCTGCAGTTATGGTGGTCTGGAAGCTGTGCAGCATCAAGCGTTACATCGCCCTTGAGGCATGATGCTATCTTACCCACAAAAAGCTTGTGGTCTGTCTTTGCAACATCAAGGATCATAAGTTCGCTGCCCTTGTCCTGAATCCGGCCGTAGCGTTCCTGAGCTCCTCTGCGATCTTTGTGAGGCTGTTCACCTCATGCATCACCCCATCGGCCATCCGTTCCATCTCCTTCGCAATGGCGGATGTCCGTTCTATGTTTCCTGCAACCTCCTCGGAGGCCGCAGACTGTTCGTCAACAGCCGTCGCGATCCTCGTGATCTCGTCCTGCACCTTCTTGACCGAGCCCACGATACCGTTAAGCGAATCGCCGGCCCTGGATATGAACTCCTTTGATTCACTCACATCAGCTGCTGTCTGAGACATTGTGCGTGCAGTCTGCTCAGACTCCTGCTGCACAGCGCCGATCTTGGAAGTTATCTGACCTGTGGCCCTTATCGTCCTCTCGGCAAGTTTCCTCACCTCGTCGGCGACCACTGCAAAACCGCGGCCCTGTTCTCCAGCCCGGGCAGCTTCTATCGCAGCATTGAGCGCAAGCAGATTGGTCTGGTCGGCGATATCCTTGATGACCGTGACTATCTCACCTATTTCCGAAACGCTGATGTTCAGCCTGTTAACCATTGAGGAGAGCTCCTCGGTAGATGTGAAGAGATGGTCAACCTTTGACAGCACCGTATCAGTTATCTCCTTGCCGGAATCTGCCATGGACATTGCCTCTGCAGCGCTGCCTGAGGCGGTCGAGGCATTCCGGGCAATATCCGTGATCGTCTGGCTCATCTCCTCGGCAGCCGTTGCTATCTGTGCTGCCTGGCCGGATTGGTTCTGTGCGCCTTCGGCAGTGGTCCTTGCCTGCCTCCGCAGGGTCTCAACCGTCGAGACAACGCTGTTTGCAGAGACAAGTATGCTGTTGATCGTCGTGTTGTATGATGAGACCATGCTTCCGAGATTCTTCGAGAGCGCTCCAATCTCGTCATTTGACGATGCAGTTATCTCGACCCTCAGGTCTCCGCCTGCAATGGGTTCCACATTGTCAGTCAAAACAGACAGCGGCGAGGCTATCTTTCTCTGGCTTACCAGCAGTATCACCACAAGGATTAGCAGATTGACAAAGAAAACGATGCCCTGGCTGATCTTCAGGACAGAAACCTTCTGCCCTGCGCTATCTGCGGAAATCGCAGTCACCTCACTGGCGATCTTCAGAATGACTTCGCTGTCATCGAGCAGTTCTTGCAGGAGTGCAGCGTCTTTTTCGGCCCGGCTGATAGTGTCCTTGAACTCTTCCCATGCATCTGCCATTTCCTTCATTTTGGCCAAGAACTTTGCATTATCAGCTTTTGGAAGGTTCCACTCTGAGTCACCGTTTACAAGACCCTTGACTATACGATCCATAAACGCTATTGACTTCGCTATCTCACCGGAATCATCAAGCCCCCTGTGTTTGGCAAAGACCAGCTTGGTTATTCGCTGGGAGACCATGCGCTGCTTTCCGGAGAAATCAACAACAGTTCCGTCAGTCCCCATCTTGCTCAGCTCGAAAAATACAATAGATATACTCAGGCATGCAAAAACAAAAAGCACTACTACAAACATCCTCAACTGGGAAACAATTTTCATAAAAACTCTCTCCTTGGAAATTTATGCATGAGCTCCTCTCCGTCATGCATATTTCTGTTCCCCAGTTCCCTGTTACAATAATTCTCCTTTATCACATCTGTATCCATGAATATCATAATTTCTTATTCAGACCCTAAACCATCCCGCCATTGAATTCAGCTCCGTAGCAAGCCTGGAAAGGTCGCTGGCAGACTTCTTGATCTCTTCAATCGATGCGCTTAGCTGACGCGTAACATTGGCAACACTCTCCATGCTCTGGGAGACCATGTCCGATGTGGACGACTGCTCATCGGTCGCGACCGCAATCCGCTGGATCATGTCTGCCACCTGCTGCACATTGCCGGTGATCTGGTCGATCTCTCCCATAGTGCCATTCACCTGTTTCAGAACCGCTTCGACCGCATCCTTCTCATGCTTCACCATCACCACCGTCTCGTCCACGTCGCCCTGCATCTTCTGTATCGTCCTGCCGATATCTTCGGTGGCGCCGGCTGTTCTTTCGGCAAGCTGCCGCACATTATCAGCAACTACAGCAAAGCCCCTGCCCTGGTCTCCGGCATGGGCAGCCTCAATAGCTGCATTCAGCGCAAGCAGGTTGGTCTGCTCAGCGATCTCCCTGATCAGGGAAACGATGTTGCTGATCTCCTGCGACTGCCTGCTGAGGGCCTCTATCTTGTCAGCAGCCTGCTTGAATGTGCCTGAGAATTTGACCAGTTCCTGGACAGTGGCGCCCATAGCCTGTTTGCCGTGCTCGGCAATCCGTTTCATCTGCATTGCCGATTCCGAGGTTGAGGAAGCATTCTTTGCCACATCGAGCGTTGTCTGGGACATCTCTGTCATGGCGGTCGCTGACTGCTCAACTTGAGAGGTCTGTTCACGCGACCCATTATCTATGATCGTGGCAGTAGCAGATAATTCCTCGGAACTGGAGGCCAACTGCGATGTAGAGACCGTTATCTTGCCTACGATATCCTTCAGGTTGCTCACCATTTTTGCCATGGACGTCTGTACAATGCCAATCTCATCAGAGCTGCTCTTTGGGATAGAATATGCAAGGTTGCCGCTTGAGACCTCATCAGCAACCTTCATGAGCTGGCTAAGGGGACGGGAAATGGACCTGTAAACCCATATGCCAAACAGGATGCCGAAAACTATGGCTCCTATGCTTATCGCAACTATCAGGATACTGCTGAACCTTACCATGCGGTTGACTGTGCCTATGGCTTTCTCCTGCTCACCCTGTGCCGTCGTTACGGTCTTTTTTCCCTGCTCAGCCTGCTTCAGCACAACATCGCGAAGCCTCTCAGTCGCCTCCTGAGCCTTATCCCTCATGGTTATCTGCTGCCTTATCTTTGCAATAACACCGTCAGAGGAAAAAAGAAGCGTCTTTATTGTCTTGAGTGAACCTTCAACGTCCTGAAGGAGTTTTAACGAATTATTGTCCTTCAGCTTGGTAAGTCCTTTTCTGAGGCCGGTGACTGCAACATCAGATTTATCGAAAGACCGTTTGAGCATGACATCTGCATTATCAACATCTTTAATGGCGCTGAGGGTGAACAGCCTTGTTGCAAGCCCTTCTATTGCAAGCCCGACTGCCACCAGCTGTGAATTATTCACAAGCACTGTCGTGGCAATATTGGACTGGGTCATCAGACTGCCCTGTTTTTCGGTCTCAAGCCCTGTCTTTTCCTTTGCAGCCGATGCCTCCTGTTCAAGGGTTATTATAAAGACTGAAAGCCTTTCATCAACATCTCTGCCTGTAGCCTCTGTTACCTTTGGATCAGAATCAGACGCCATCTTAAGCTTGATCAGCTCATCCAGCTTCTCACTGAACACCTTCAGATCTGCAGACATCTTCTTGCTCGTCCTGCTGTAGTCTTCCTGCACCAGTTTCGCAACAACCGCATTTACCTTGCCGCGGGCGATAACAAGCCCTTTTTTATCCTGAGCCCTATGCAGCTCAAAAAGCGCGATCTGCATATCCTTCAGAAGCGATTTGAATGTCTCTATATTTCTGAGCTGTGTCGAGATGCTTCCTGTATCTTCAACAGAGGTCATGAATTCTGCTGATCTGCTCAGCTGAATGGATTGGATCTGGGAGTCGAGCTGACTTAGCCTATCAGTGGCTGTCTTAATCTTCTGATTAATACTATCATGGGCAGCCTTTGCCTCCTGCTCAGAAGAAATGCGTTTATGGCTAACATCGACAATCTCATCTGAGATATTTTTAAGTTCACCAAAGGTTTCGATTGCTGCACCGCCTGAAAGCTCCTGCAGCAACCCCTGAGTCTTCCGGACCTCATCAAGTGACTTGGCAACTTCAGCTTCATTGACCTTGAAATCTTCTTCAGAACGGGCAGCATTGACCTTGACCAGATCAGCAGTCACGGCCTGTATGGCCCTCTGGAATTCCACTGTACGCATCTGAAATGGCGTAGAGCGTTCAGTCAGGTAAAACAGCCTTGCCTTGACAAACGCCATACCCACAAAGCTTGTTATTGTAACTGCCGCGATGATTGCAAGAACAATAACAATGTTCATAGTGAGCTTCGTTTTTATTGTCATAAACGCCTCCGAGTATGCATGAATACCCGACAGATTGATAAGAAAGCCCATGAGCTTGGCTCACAAAGGGGCATGAACATGGTATTGCCACAAATCCCTCCTAACCTCCCTTTGTCAAAGGGAGGAATTATACCCCTCTTTGACAAAGAGGGGTAAGGGGAGATTTTATGATTAATATATTCCTTCATTTTCGAGACAATGACAGAAAAATAGCCAAAAATTCTTTTTCAACAGCCTGATGGTTCACTTTATGCCTTTATTGTTCAGGAATGATGAATATTTTTTATCAAGCCCCATTATGTGTTTTGTGAGCCAGTCCTTAAGAAACGTCATCACCTCCACCGTCACCACCATATTGCCTGCATCGAGTCTGGCCTTGATGTCCATAACCTTTTGGGTCAGGTTGTCATGTTCAGCCTTTTGATTAAGGTAACCAGGGTACTGATTTGAACTCATCAGTTTTTCTTCTGCAGCGAAATGAAACTTGGTATAGTCCACCAGCCGGCCCAGTATCCCGCCTAAAATGTCCTTCCCTTTTCCTGTGGCCATGGCCTCGTGCAGCTCATTTATCATTGCCACAAGTTTTTTATGCTCCTTGTCCATCTCTGCAATATTAACGCTAAGATCATCACTCCAGTTAATCAATGCCATACAATCAACCTCCAGTTTGTATTATTCAGTCTAAAGGAAAGCCCTTCTTCTTCCAGTCTGGAATTCCTTCACGGTACCAGAGGATCTTTGTAAAGCCGAGGTTCTGCAGCATCAGGGCCATTGCAGGAGACCTCCAGCAGTGTATCCCGTTGCAGTAAAGAATATATTCCCTGGACTTGTCGAGCTTGTCAGCCATGGCGGGATTTTTGATTAAGTCATCTGCCAAAAACCACATGGAGCCTGGTATTTTTTCTGTCTCGTACTGGACCTTCACCCTGTTATCCAATGGAACCGCCTTCTTGCTGTCAATAAGCTTCTTCACCTCTTCAGTCGTCACATTTCTTATACCGGGAAGCGCTGCAGGCATATCTTTTTTCGCCTCGGCATCTG
>Ga0233425_10004378_pt1 | contig 23802 bp, 27 predicted proteins | sample Watercolumn_Towu_2_FD_181712 | JGI IMG/M metagenome (GOLD analysis project Ga0233425, IMG submission 181712) | Freshwater microbial communities from Lake Towuti, South Sulawesi, Indonesia - Watercolumn_Towuti2014_140_MG | ecosystem: Environmental > Aquatic > Freshwater > Lake | place... | reverse complement strand
CTCTGGCGGTTCCGGCCGCGGGCGGCGCGGGCGGGACCGGCGACGGAGCCGTCGGAGGGACGGCGCCGCAGCCCGCGCTTCACTGGGCCGGCGGCGGGGGCGGGGGCGGGGGCGCCGTCGCCTCGGGAACCGGTCATGCCGGCGGAGCGGGGGGCGGGGCCGGAGCGGGCGGCGGCGGCGGCGGGGCCGGCGTGGCGGCGGGAGGCGTCGGCGGCGCGGGCGCGGCCGGCCTGGTCTGGATCGCGGTTCTCGGATGACCCGCCGCCCGACAAGCCGTCGCGACCGAAGCGACCCCGGACTGCTGGACGAGGAGGCGTGGGACGCCCCCGCCCGGCTGACCGACGACGACCTGTTCACCCACGGCGGCGGCGACTGGCGTCGCGCCCCCTTCGACCTCGAGGACCCGGAGGATTTCCGATGACCGATCCTGAAAACGACAAGGCGACGTCGCCATTGGCCGAGAGCCGGTGGCTGTGGCGCCGGCTGTATGTGTTCGCCGTCAGCGGCGGGGCATGGCTGCTGCTGGACCGGCTGATCGCGATGACGCCGCGCGAGGCCGCGCCGCGGCTGGCGCAGGGGCTGATGGCGCTGCTGGCCCTGACGATGGTTCTGTATCTGGTCGCCCCGAGCGCCCAGCAGCTGATCGCCAGCCTGGCCATACTGCGGGAGCGCCGGCCATGAGCTTTCGGCTGTCCGAACGATCGCTCAGGCGGCTCGAGGGGGTGCATCCCCGGCTGGTCGCCCTGGTCAAGGAAGCCGCGGGCCTGACGCCCGTGGACTTCATGGTCACCGAAGGCCTGCGCACGCCCGAGCGGCAGGCCGCCCTGGTCCGGGCGGGGGCCAGCCGGACCCGCAAATCGCGCCACCTGACGGGACATGCGGTCGATGTGGCCGCCCTGGTCGACGGACAGGTGCGCTGGGACTGGCCGCTGTATCCCCGCATCGCCGCGGCCTTCAAGGCGGCCGCCGCCCGGCAGGGCACGGCGATCGTCTGGGGCGGCGACTGGACCTCACTGCGCGACGGCCCGCATTTCGAACTGGACCGCAGGGTGTTCCCGTGAAGCCGCTGGACGTCTTCCGGACGCTGACCCCGCCGGGCTGGGGGGTGGCCGCGGCCCTCGCGCTCGCCGCTGCGCTGGCGCTGGCGCTGGCGCTGGGTCAGGGACTGGGATTGCGCTGGGATCCGTTCGGTCTGGCCGGGCGCAGGCTCGCCGCCGCCCAGGCCCGGGCCGCGTCCGCAGAGTCCGACGCCGCCGCGCGGCGGCTCGAAGTCGAGGCCGCCGCCGATCAGGCCCGCCGCCTCGATCTCCATCATCAACAGGCCGTCTCCGTCGCCGTGGCGACCGACCGCGCCGAAACCGAAGCAAGGAGCGCCGATGACGCCTCTACCCCGCTGGACCCCGCTCGCGCCGCTCGTCTGCGCGAGCATGATCGCCGGCTGTGCGAGCTCGCCCCCGCCGTCTGCGGCGCCGCCCCGGATGATCCTGCCCGAGGCGGCGACGACTCCGTGCCGGCTCGACCGGTTGCCTGAAGCCGCGACCCGGGCCGACCTTGAGGCGTCCTACGCCGCCCGCGGCGCGGCCCTGGTGATGTGCGATTCCGCCCGCCGCCTGGCGGTCGACACCCTGCTGGCCGAACGCGCCCTGCTGGACCGGTGGAGCGAGCCGCCAGGACGCCGCCCGCCCTGGCCGCTCCGGTGACGGGCGCGGCACATGCTGCCGGGCCGGTGGGCGCCTTTTGCCGGGCGCCCGGCACATCCTGCCGGGTGCCGGACGTGCTTAACGAGAACTAACGCAGCAAATTCAACGACCGGCCCTCTGGCATGTCGGTCCGGCGACTGGTCCCGTCCTTGCTGCGATAGCTGCGAGCAAAATGCTCCCGGCAGCCAAAATGGCGTCGGACACCTTGAAACAAGGAATATCGTCATGGCGCTGAACAGCGTTAATACGAACGTGGGCGCAATGGTCGCCCTGCAGGCCCTGCAAGTCACGAACAACGAACTTGCCACGGTCCAGAACCGCATCAACACCGGCAAGAACGTCTCGTCCGCCAAGGACAACGGCGCCATCTTCGCCATCGCCACCGGCCAGCGCGCTGAAATCGGCGCCCTGAACGCCGTCAAGGACAGCCTGAACCGTGGCCAATCGGCCGTGGACGTCAGCCTGGCCGCCGGCGAATCGGTCTCCGATCTGCTGACCCAGCTGAAGGAAAAGGCCCTTGCCGCTACCGACAAGAGCCTGACCACCTCGGCCCGTTCGGCCCTGAACGAAGACTTCAAGGCCATCCGCGACCAGATCACCACCGTCGTGAACAACGCCAAGTTCAACGGTGTGAACCTGCTCGACAACTCGACCACGACCAATGGCTTCAAGGCCCTGTCCAACACGTCCGGTTCGACCATCAAGGTGGCGGGTGAAAACCTGTCGCTGGGCGGCACGAACGTGACGGTCACGGCTACGACCACCATCGGCACCTCGACGCTGGCCACGACCGCCCTCGGCCTGGTCAACGCCTCGATCGACAAGGTTTCGGCCTCCCTGGCTCGCCTGGGCACCGGCTCCAAGTCGTTCTCGACCCACCTGTCGTTCGTCGGCAAGCTCCAGGACGCCCTGGAAACCGGCGTGGGCAACCTGGTCGACGCCGATCTGGCCAAGGAAAGCGCCCGACTGCAGGCTCTGCAAACCAAGCAACAGCTGGGTGTGCAGGCGCTGTCGATCGCCAACTCCTCGACCTCCATCCTGCTCGGACTGTTCCGCTAAGGATCGACCGGAAGGGCGGGGTCCCGCGTGGATCCCGCCCGACCGCTCCAGTCCCTCAATAGGAAGCCGCGGCCCAGCCGTCGGACGGAGCCATGCAAACGAATGCGAAAATAGCTGCAGTAACCGCGTCCGCCATCCTGCCCGCCGCCGCCGCCGGTTCGACCGCTGGCGGCGACTTTCACGATTCCAGGGCGTCGCAGGACGCCGAGCGCGCCGCGCGCTATCGACTGGTGATCGAGGAAGGGCCGTCAGGATCGTTCATCTACAAGACGATGGACCGGGTCACCGGCGAGGTCGTCAAACAGCTGCCCCGCGAACAGGTCGTCGACCTGATGCATACCGGGGAATACAGCTCCGGCTCGGTCATCAACACCACCGCCTGACCGCGCCGCACAACCGATCCACCCGCCGCGCAGGAGCGATCCGCGCGGGTTTTTGGCATGGTTAGCGCGCGTTAACCATGTGTGCACGCTTGCCGCCTTAAGCCTTGGACGAAACCTCACAGGGCTGAGTCGGATGACGAATAGCGTCCACACCAACAACTCCGCGGCCATCGCGCTGCAGAACCTCACGCGGACCAATGACCGTCTCAGCGACGTCCAGGGGCGGATTTCCACGGGCCTGAAGGTTCAGGGAGCCAAGGACAACGCCGCCATCTGGGCCATCGCCCAGGGACAGCGAGCCGACATCGGCGCCCTGAGCGCGGTCAAGCAGAGCCTCGACCGCGCGACCTCGGTGGCGGATGTGGCCCTGTCGGCCGGCGAATCGGTCTCGGACCTGCTGAACCAGCTGAAGGAAAAGGTCGTCGCGGCCAAGGACGGCTCGCTGAAGACCCAGTCCCGCCAGCTGCTGGACAACGACTTCAAGGCCCTGCTGCGAGCCTTGGCCTCACAGGTCAGCAACGCCTCGTTCGACGGCGGCAACCTGCTGAACGGGTCGCTGACGAACGGCATCAAATTCCTCGCCAACGCCGACGCCACCAGCTTCGTCACCCTGACGGCCAAGGACCTGTCGCTGGGCGGCTCCATCATCGAACTGGCCCTGTCGGACAGCCTTCTGACCCTGACGGGCGCCACCCAGGCCCTGACCCGTCTCGACGATTCCATCACCCAGCTGAACGCCGCCCTCGGCTCGATCGGCGCCCAGGCCAAGCAGATCGAGGCGCACAACAGCTTCGTCACCAAGCTGATGGACACGCTGGAATCGGGGATCGGCAATCTGGTCGACGCCGATCTGGCCAAGGAGAGCGCGCGGCTTCAGGCCCTGCAGGTGCAGCAGCAGCTGGGCGCGCAGTCCCTGTCGATCGCCAACCAGGCGCCGCAGATCATCCTGTCGCTGTTCCGCGGCGGCTAGGCCGCGCGGCCGGGTCCGATGCGGATCGCGGCCGGCCTGCGGCGCAGGGCGGTCCGCGGCCCGAAGCCGTACAGGGAAAGCAGCGATTTCAGGGTGTTGACGAAGGCGGTCATCACGGCGTCCTCCTCATCCGGCGCTCGATGAACGGGCGCCGACAATCATTGTTCCCCGAGTCGCTCCCGGAGTCCCGCGCCTTGCCGTTTCGCGGCGCCCTCAAGCCCCCGCGTTAAGCCCTCGTTACGGTCAAAGCCTCACAGTGCGGGGCGGGAGCCGCGTGTGATCAACAACAGCTATCTTCTGGGACTGTTCGGCGGAACCGCCGTCGACACGACGTCGACGGCGACGACCGCGGCCTTGCAGCAGGCCGCGAAGAAACAGCCGACGCCGCCCTGGTCCTCGAGCGCCGTGGTTCCCAAGCAGGATGCGCTGGTCCGCGCCGCCCTGGCCGGGCGCAAACTGATCAACGAGGACGCCGCCCAGCTGGACATGAAGTCGGCGCCCGCCGACTACCGCAAACTGTTCGCCCTCTATCAGGGCCTGGACACGCTGAACGCCCTGACCAACCGCGCCGCGACCAAGGGCGTCGGGTCGCTGGAACTGACCCAGCTGAACCGGCGGTTCACCGCCGGCCTGGCCGAGGTGGGGTCGTGGCTGTCGTCTGCCGAGTTCGACGCCATCCGGATGGTGCAGGGCGCGACGAAGTCCGTCAGCAAGACGACCGCCGCCACCCCGCGCGACAGCGCCGTCTCGATCACCGGCCCGATCCACGAGGGCGCCATCGGCGCCCCCGTCGCCGCCTTCGCCGGCGATGTCCGCTTCAACATCACCATCAAGGTGCCGGTCGGCCTGACCGATTCCCAGACCACGGCCGTACCGATCGATCTGGCCGGCATGGGCGCCAAGCCCCGGACGCTGGACAACGTCCTGGAGTTCATCAACGGCCAGCTGCAGACCGCCGGCTTCGCGACGCGGATCGGCCGCGATCAGATCAAGGCCGAACCCAAGACGGTCCAGGTCAACGGCAAGCCGGTGACGCTGCCCGCGGGCCCCGACCAGTGGCGCCTGGCGATTCGGGGAAGTTCGACCGAGACGGTCGGCTTCACCGCCGCCGAGACCTCGGACGCCGTCTATGTCGTCCAGTCGGCAGGGACCGCCGGCGGGAACCAGCTGCTGAAATTCCAGAGCGACGGCGGCGCGGCGGCCGCGCCGACCGCAGGCGGCGTCGGCGAGACCCAGTGGGTCGACGGCCGCCTGTCGCAGAACGCCCTGCCGGACGGCGTCCGGAACGTCCGGGCCAGCGCCGTCGGCCCCGACGGTTCGCTGTGGATGGTCGCCGACGTCGCCGCCGGCCCCGACACCCAGCCGATCAAGGGCGTCCAGGACGTCGCCCTGATGCGGTACGACACCGCCGGACGTCTGGTTTCGACGCGCACCCTGGGCGCGGCCTCGACCGCCAGCGGCTACGCCATCGCCGTCGACACCAACGGCAATGTGGCCGTCGCGGGCTCGGTCACCGGATCCCTGAACACCTCGAAGACGGACGCCGGCAAGGAGGGCGAGGTGGCGGGCGTCGCCGACAGTTTCGTCACCATCTTCAACAAGGACGGCGAGGAGCAGTGGAGCCAGCGGCGCGGCGCCCGTGCGGCCGATGAAGCGACCTCGGTCAGCTTCGGTGCCGACGGCGCGGTCTATATCGCCGGGCGGGCGAAGTCGGCCGTCACCGGCGCGTCCCCCGTCGGCGGCTGGGACGGCTATGTGCAGGGGTTCAAGGCCGGCGAACCCTATCCGACCGCGGGCATCGTGGTGAAAACCACCGCGGCGGCCCAGTTCGGCACGGCCGGCGACGACAGCGTCGACGCCATGACCATCGACGGCTCCAGCCTCTACACCGCCGGGGTCGAGGACGGCCGCGCCGTGGTGCGCCGCTTCACCCTCGACGCCGCCGGCGTGCCGACCCTGGCGTCGACGCGGGATCTGGGCGTCATCAGCGGCGACATCGCGGGCGTCGCGGTGGCCGGCGGCAAGGTCATCCTGACCGGGACCAGCCGCGACAGCGGGCTGGCGGCGGGTACGACGACGACCGCCCATTCCGGCGGCAAGGACGTCTTCATCGCCGCCCTGTCGGCCGACCTGACCGCCGGGGCCGGCGACCGGCTGACCTGGTACGGCGGCGCGGGCGACGACACGGCCGCCGACGTCAAGGTCCACGACGGCAAGGTCTGGATCACGGGCGTCGAGAACCGCGACCCCGCCGCCAAGGCGACCGATCCGACCAGGGCCTATCTGGCCCGCATCGATCCGCTGGGCGGCGCGGTCGAATATGAGCGGAGCTGGTCCGGCGACAACGACCAGGCCAGGCCCTTGACGCTGGCGGTGGCCGCCGACGGCGCCAGCGTGCTGGACCGGCTGGGCCTGCCCAAGGGCGAGATCGACCAGAGCGATTCCAAACGGCTGATCGACGCGACCTCGCTCCGCGTCGGCGACCGTTTCTACATCAGTCCGCCCGACGGCGGCCGCGCCGTTTCGGTGACCATCGAGGCCAAGGACACCCTGGCCACCCTGGCCCGCAAGATCGAGATCGCTTCCGCCGGCAAGCTGAAGGCCTCCGTGGTCTCCGAGGGCGGCTCCGTGACGGGCAAGACCGGCGAGACGACGACCACCACGGGCGGCTTCCAGCGTCTGTCGATCACGGCCCGCGACGGCAAGGCCGGGGGCGTGCTGACAGCCGGAGAGACGGGACGCGACGCCCTGGCGGGACTGGGCCTGTCGCCGGGCTATATCGGCTCGTCCGTCGGCGACGACGTGGTCAAGACCTTCGGCCTGGCGCTGCCCTCCAACCTCAGCCTCGCGGACGCCGCCTCGGTCAAGACGGCCGGAGAGAAGCTTCAGGCGGCCATGAAGGCGGTGCGGGACGCCTATCGCGCGCTGGATCCGGCCACCACCGCCCCGGCGGCCAACGGGCCCGTGCCCGCCTATCTGACCAACCAGCTGGCCAACTATCAGGCCGCGCTCGCCCGCCTCGGCGGCTGACCTTCCGCCGACGAAGGCCGTTGACGGCGCGGGCTTCGGCGGCGTTATTGGGGGCTCCATCCGCGCGAGCCCTTCATGCCCCAGGACAATCGTCTTCTCATCGCGATCGGCGCCGGTCTGGCGATCGTCGCGGCCGTCGTGCTGGCCCTCGTCTTCAGCAGCGGCCGCCGCAACGATGGACCGCCGCCGGCCGCACAGGGCGGTCTGACCGTCGATGTGGCCGACGCGCCCGAGCTGAACACGACCCGCGAGCTGCGCTGTTTCGTCAACGGCCAGTTCATCGGCATGGCGACCCTGACCGATTGCGCGCGCCGGAACGGCCTGGCCACCGACGCCCTCGACGTGGGCATCGACGAGACCGGGGCCCTGGCCGCGGCGCCGACGGCGTCCCTGGCTCCGCCGCCCAGCCTGCCGCCCGTCGAACTGACCGAGGTCGAGCAGCCCGCGGCCGCGGAGGAGCCGGCCCAGCCCCAGCCGACGACCCAGGCCGCCTCCGGCAGCGCCTGCCTGCGCCACACGGGATCGGACTGGCGTTCGCTGTCCTCGAACATGAGCCTGAACGCCTGCGTCCAGGCGCTGTACGCCGGCACCTGCGTCCGCCCGGGCGAGGCCCTGTACGGCCGCTGGGGCGAGACCACGCTGCGCCTCGTGCCGCGCCGGGTCGAACAGTCGCCTGACAACAACCGCTTCCGCACCCTGGTCGAACAGGACCGGGCCTGCCAGTTCCCGGGTCTGCGCTGATGAAATACCTGACGATCGCCGCCCTGGGCGCCGGAGCCCTCGCCCTCGCGGCCTGCGAGAAGACCACCGAAGCGCCCTTCGACGCCGGCGTCTGCTACGCCGTCGAGATGAAGGCGGAGGGCGAGGCGCCCCAATTCAACAAGGTCGCGGACAACCAGCCGCAGATCGAATTCTGCGCCGCCCGCCTCGAGGAGATGCGCCTGCGCTTCCTGCGCATGGGCGGCAACCGCCGGGAAATCGTCGGATCGTACCAGGGGCAGTTCATCTTCATCGATCGCGCGGGCGTGTGGATCGGGCAGACGCTGGAAGGCTCGCGCTTCATCCTGCTGGCCCGGACCGGCGACGGGCGGCTGGCCATCCCCAGCGCCATCCAGCGCGCCATCGACGGCACCCCGGTCTCGGTCTCGGCCAATCCGGAACCGGCGCCGCCCGCGCCATAGAACTGGACGGCGCGGAACAAACGTGGAACAAAACGCGCCTGTGGATGATGGCCACAAACCTGACCTCCGGCTCACGGAAGCGCGCTAGTCAGGCCTGACAGATAATCCCGGCCCGAACGGCGCGAAGCGCGGCGGGCCCGAACGAAGAAGGAGCTCGGCGATGGCGGGCAGCGTCAACAAGGTCATTCTGGTCGGCAACCTGGGCAAGGACCCGGAGATCCGCACCCTGAACTCGGGCGAGCGGGTCGCGAACCTGTCGCTGGCGACCTCGGAACAGTGGCGCGACAAGGCCACCGGCGAGCGCAAGGAAAAGACCGAGTGGCACCGCGTCGTCATCTTCAACGAGAACATCGTCAAGGTGGCCGAGAACTATCTGAAGAAGGGCTCGACCGTTTACATCGAGGGCAGCCTGCAGACCCGCAAATACGAGCAGAACGGCGTCGAGAAATACACGACCGAAATCGTGCTGCAGAAATTCCGCGGCGAGCTGACCATGCTGGGCGGCCGTGACGGCGGCGCCGGCGGCGGGGCCTCGCGCGGCGGCGACGACGACTATTCCTCGGGCTTCTCGACCGGCGGCGCCAACAAGCCGAGCGGACCGAAGGAAAGCTACGACCTGAACGACGACATTCCGTTCTAGGCGGGCCGTTCCAGGGAACTCACGGGGACGGAGCGTTGGCGAAACGCTCCGTTACCCGCTTTGAGACCCCGGCGGCGAAGACCTGTGCCATAGCCGGGGTGTGACTGTTCCTGACAAACCCCACAGCCCGCTCTCGCTCGTCGAGGTTCTCGCCATCGTCGCGGTGGTGGTGATCTGGGGCGTCAACAACGCCGCGGCCAAGCTGGCCACCGAGACCATGCCGCCGCTGCTGGTGGGAGCGCTGAGATTCGCGATCGCCGCGGCCTGTCTGGTCCCGTTCGTGCGGCCGCCGTTCCCGAACTGGAAGAGCCTGGCGATCATCGTCGTCCTGGGCGGACCTATCCACTACAGCCTGATCTACCTGGCCTTCTGGCTGGCGCATGACGTCAGCCCCGTCTCGGTGGCGGCGCAGCTGTGGGTGCCGTTCACGGCCCTGTTCTCCTTCCTGCTGCTGCGCGAGAAGCTGTCCTGGCATGCGCTGGCCGGGATGGCGGTCGCCTTCGCCGGCGTGGCCTGGATGACGCTGGATCCGCACGCCATCGCCGACTGGAAGGGGATTGTGGTCGGCATCGCCGGGGCCTCGGCCTGGGCGCTGACGACGGTGATCGCGCGCCGCACCACCTCCATCCCGCCGCTGAAGATGCAGGGCCTGCTGGCCCTGGTCGCCCTGCCCACCATGGCCTTCGGTTCGGCCATGTTCGAGCGCGGCCAGTGGCAGGCGATCCAGCAGGCCGACGCCCTGATCTGGACCTGCGTCGTCTGGGCGGGGCTGGTCTCGTCGGTGATCGCCACCACCCTCGTGTTCTGGCTGGTGCAGAAGCGCGAGGCGGGGCGGGTGACGCCCTATCTGTTGGCCACCCCGGTCGTGTCGATACTGATCGGCTGGGGCTTCATGGGCGATGTGCTGACGGCGCAGATCCTGACCGGCGCGGCCCTGACCATGGGCGGCGTCGCCATCGTGGCCCTGGCCGAGCGCGGTCTGAGGGCCGGGGCGGCGAAGGCCTGACAAGCGAAAGGCCCGGACGCTTTCGCATCCGGGCCCCCTGTCCGATATCGGGTCGGGTCCTAGAGGCCCGGAAGCTTGAAGCCGGTGTCGCGGCGCTGCTGGATCACGATGCCGTTGCGGCCGCCGGTCAGTTCCTGCAGTCGCGCATATTCGGTGGCGGCGTCCACGGTGACGGCGCCTTCGGAGGTCTGGGTCGTGGTCGCGGCCTGGGTGGCGGGGTCGTCGCGGCGCCAGAACAGCAGGCGGTTGGCCCAGCCCTCTTCCTTGTGCGCCAGATCGCCGAACTCGTCGTCGACGACATAGCGGGCCAGGGGGTCGGCGCGATCGCCGCCGGCCTGGGCGACCAGCTGCTGCTCGCCGGGCGAGCGGGTGATGGCCTGACGCTGACCCAGCAGGATCTGGCGGGCGGCGGACTCTGGGGCCAGTTCCTGAGGACGCGGCTGGCCCGGCGCGGGCGGACGCAGGCCGTATTCCGGCGGCACGGTCAGGGGGGCGGTCGACACCGTCAGGAACTCGTCGGGCGTGATCTTGGTCAGGCCGATCCCCTGACGGACGCTCGAGCAGGCGCCGAGCGCGAGCATGGACGCGGTGAGGGTCAGGACGGCGACGGTACGAAGGCGCATGTATGTGATCTCGGTGCGAAGCGCCGGAGCGGGCGCGCGCGTAGGCCTTGAATGATGCGGCTGATTACGACTTTTCGGCGGCGAGGCCAACCTTGGCGGCCCGTTCGGACAGGAGGCTGTCCAGAATCAGCAGGATGACGCCGATGGTGATGGCGCTGTCGGCGATGTTGAACACCCAGGGGAAGACCCCGGTGCCCGAGAAATCGATGAAGTCGACGACGAAGCCGAAGCGGATGCGGTCGATGACGTTGCCGAGCGCGCCGCCCATGACCAGGCCGATGGCGGTGATCAGCAGCCGCCGGTCGGCCCGCAGGGCCCACCAGCCCAGGATGCCGGAGACGATGATCGAGAACAGGCTCAGCATCCAGCGGGCCGAGCCGTCGCCGAACAGGCCGAAGCTGACGCCGCGGTTCTCCACCCAGGTGAAGTTCAGGATCGGCGGCAGCAGGTTCACCCGCCCGACTTCGCGCAGATCGAGGCCCGACAGGACCCAGGCCTTGGTCAGCTGGTCGAGGACGACGACGATGAGGGCGAAGACAAAGGCCGTGACGGCGAGGCGTGGGATTTTCATACGGGCCGCTGAAATGTGGAGGCCGTTCGGTTAGCAGTCCGCGGCCCATGCGCGAAGGGGCAATCGTGTCACGGCCACTTCAGTGGCGCGTCGGCGGTTGTCTCGGAGAGGCCGGCGCCCCAAATGTAGCGCTTCCGACCCGAGGAAAGATCCGCCCGCACCGCAGGAGCGCCGATGCCGCATGCCGACAGCCTGATTCTCACCCTCGTCGGCGGCTTCGTGCTGGCGTTCGTGTTCGGCATGTTGGCCAACCGGCTGAAGCTGTCGCCCCTGGTCGGCTATCTGGTGGCGGGGATCGTCGTGGGCCCCCACACGGCCGGCTATGTCGCCGACGTCGAACTGGCCCCGCAGCTGGCCGAGATCGGGGTCATCCTGCTGATGTTCGGGGTCGGGCTGCATTTCTCCCTCGCCGACCTGATGAAGGTGCGCAGGATCGCCATTCCCGGCGCCCTGGTTCAGATCGCAGCCGCGACCGGACTGGGCTGGGCCCTCGGCCGGCTGCTGGGAATGAGCCATCTCGAGGCCACCCTGACCGGTTTCGCCCTGTCCGTGGCCTCGACCGTCGTGCTTCTGCGAGCGCTGGAGGAGCGCAAACAGGTCAAGGGTCCGGTCGGCCGCCTCGCCATGGGTTGGCTGATCGTCGAGGATCTGGTGATCGTCATCGCCCTGGTGATCCTGCCGCTGCTGGTCATCCAGCCGGGCCAGACCCTGAACGCGGCGGAGCTGGCCCGGTCGGTCGGCTGGACCCTGTTCAAGGTCGCCGGCTTCACGGCGGTCATGCTGGTCGTCGGCGCCCGGGTGCTGCCCTGGCTGCTGGTGCGGATCGCCCATACCCGGTCGCGCGAACTGTTCACCCTCGGCGTCCTGGCCATCGCCCTCGGCATCGCCTGGATCGCCTATGCGCTGTTCCATTCCTTCGCGCTCGGCGCCTTCCTCGCGGGTCTGGTGCTGAACAGCTCGCCGCTCGGCCACAACGCCGCCGAGCGGTCGCTGCCTCTGCGCGACGCCTTCGCCGTGCTGTTCTTCGTCTCGGTGGGCATGCTGTTCGACCCGACCATCCTCGTGCGCGAGCCCCTGGCCGTGCTGGGCGTGCTGGCCATCGTCATCGTCGGCAAGTCGATCGCGGCCCTGGCCATCACCACGGTCTTCAAGCTGGACAAGGCCACCAGCCTGACCGTGGCCGCGGCCCTGGCCCAGATCGGCGAGTTCTCCTTCATCCTCGCCGCCCTCAGCGTCCAGCTGGGCGGCATGCGGCAGGAGACGCACGACCTGATCCTGGCGGCGGCCCTGCTGTCCATCTCGCTGAACCCCTTCGTCTTCGCCCTGATCGACCGGATGGGCGCCCGGCCGAAGCCGCCGGCCAGCGGTTCCGTCGAGGGCATCGCGCTGGCGAAGGAAAAGGCCGCCGCGGTGAATCCCGCGACGGCCTGATCTGTCTGCGGTCAGACCGGCGTCAGAGCACGCCGATCATGCTGGCCACGAGCGGGTGACGGACGATGTCCTGTTCAGCCAGCTTCACCACGGCGATGTTCGGCACGGGCAGCAGGCGCTCCGCAATGTCCGACAGGCCCGAAATCCCCGGCAGGAGGTCGGACTGCTGCGGGTCGCCGGTGACCACCATGGTCGAATGCCAGCCCAGCCGGGTCAGCAGCATCTTCAGCTGGACGTAGGTGCAGTTCTGGGCCTCGTCCACGACGATGAAGGCGTTGTTCAGGGTGCGGCCGCGCATATAGCCGATGGGGGCGATCTCGATCAGCCCCTCGGCCATCAGCGCCTTGACCCGCTTCATGCTCAGCCGGTCGGACAGGGCGTCGTAGAGCGGCCGCAGATAGGGAGCCAGCTTGTCCTCCATGTCCCCGGGCAGGAAGCCGATCGATTCCCCGGCCTCGACGGCGGGACGGCTCAGGACGATGCGGCCGATCTTGCCCGCCTCCAGCGCCTCGACGGCCTTGGCGACGGCCAGATAGGTCTTGCCCGTGCCTGCCGGCCCGAGGGCCAGGACCATGTTGTGATGGTCGATGGCGGCCATCAGCTCGGCCTGGCCGTCCGACTTGGGCTTCAGCGTCTTCAGATAGGCCTGGTCGCGATCGTCGTTGGAGGGATAGGGCGACCAGCCGGCGTGGGTCGGCAGACGACGTACCTTGGAATCCTCCATGAACTGACGGGAATCGAGCACGCCGTGCTCACGCGACGTCTCGCGGGTCTGGCGTTTGATGGCTGCACGCTTGGTCATGGACGCCTCCAGGGCATGAAAAAAGGCGACGCCGTAAAAGCATCGCCTCGAACGAAGGTAGGGAGGGGAGAAGAGGATGCGACGCATCCGCCCGGATCGGAGGAGGGCCCTTTCAGGGGCCGGGAAACTCCCAGCGGCGCAAGCCGCCGAACCGAACGCACCACGCACGTCCCCCGAGGTCTGACCGGACCGGGCTTGATCCGGCTTCCGATCCGGGGCCGAAATGGCGGCCTCGAATCGCATCAACACAATGATGCTAGCTTGGTTTACGAAGGCTTAAAGCCAAGAAATCGCTCAAGATAAGGTAATGATTTCATGACGATTTATGCGTTGGCTGACAAGAAACCACAGCTTCCGCCAGAGGGCGAATACTGGGTGGCGCCGAACGCGATCCTGACAGGAGACGTGATTCTCAAACCGGGCGCCAGCGTCTGGTTCGGGGCCGTCGTGCGGGGCGACAACGACCCCATCACCATCGGCCGGGACACCAATATCCAGGACGGAAGCGTGCTGCATTCCGACCCCGGCGAGCCGCTGACCATCGGCGACGGTGTCACCGTGGGGCACATGGTCATGCTCCACAGCTGCGAGATCGGCGACAACACCCTGATCGGCATCGGGGCGGTGGTGCTGGGCCGGGCGAAGATCGGGAAGAACTGCCTGATCGGCGCCAACACCCTGATCACCGAGGGCAAGGTCATTCCCGACGGTTCGCTGGTCATGGGCCAGCCGGGCAGGGTGGTGCGTCAGCTGGAGCCGGGACAGATCGAGGCGCTGAAGGCCTCTGCGGCGCATTATGTGCAGAACTGGAAGCGGTACCGCAGGGACCTCGCCGGGATCTAGGCCAGACGCCGGCCGTGCGCCGCCGCAAGGCTGAGCGGCGGACGGGCGGGTTCGCCGACGCCGATCGAAACCCGGGCGGTCAGCAGGCGCGACTCGTCCTTCGCCAGCGCCAGGGTGGCGGCGGGGGCGTACAATCCCAGGACCCGGTCAGGCTCGCCCGACGGGCCGCGCAGGGGGGCCAGGGTGATCTCGATCTGGGCGGCGGCGGCGCCGGCCAGGCCCACCACGACCACCGGTCGGGCTTCCCGCAGGGCCTGGGTCATGGCGGCCGCCACCAGGGGCCTCGACTCCGGGCGCCACAGCGACAGCAGCGGCTGATCCTTCAGGTGTTCGCCGTGGAAAGCCTCGATCCAGCCGCCCGCCAGCCGCACCACGGCGTCCTCGCCGGGCCGGTCCGCCATGAAGACGCGGGGCAGGCGCAGGCCCAGGGCCGCCGGGTCGACGGCCGCGCGGGCGGGAATGCCGGCGCGCGCCTCGGCGCGGCGCGACAGGCCGGTCCAGTGGTCGATCAGAAACTGCGTATCAGGATGAAACATGGGCGTGGCCTCTGTCGCTTCAGCCGCAAGAGGCGGGCCGGACCGAAGGCAACGGAAATGAAAGGCTTTCCGGCGTCTGATGGAGGCTGGAGCGGCCCGCGCCTTGCAGGGCCGCGCAAGATTTTGACGTGGAGGGTCGGCCCATGCGGGTGCGGATCATGAACTGGATGCTGGCGCTGGGGGGCTTCATGGCCCTGATGGCGTTCGCCGATCCGGCGGCCGCCCAGTGCGGCCCGCCCTGCGAGCCGCCGCCTCCGCCTTGCTGCGAGCCCCCGCCGCCCCCGCCTCCACCGCCGCCCTGCTGCGAACTGCCTCCGCCCCCGCCGTGCTGCGGCGGCGGCGGCAACCTGAACGTCAATGTGAACGTCAACGCCAACGCCAACGCCAACTCCAGCGCGGCGGCGAGGGCGGGCCTGAACGCCCGCGCCGGCGGCAGCGTCTTCGTCGGCGGCGGCGGCTCGGCCTATGTGACGGTCGAACAGCCCTATCCCACCACCATCAACGGCCTGAACGTCGAGGGCGCGCGCGTGCGCAGGACCATCCGCGTCCCCTACGAAGCGCGCCGGCGATGGGAGAAGCGGGTGGTCATCCGGGCCTTCTGCATCGACGACCGCAATGTGCCGCATCCGGCGTCCCAGGTCCGTCCCGACCGCGAGGTCGACGGCAGCTATGAAGGCGAGCTGTACCGCTGCCTGGCGGGCACCTGGCTGCAGATCACCTGGGCCGAATACCAGGGGAGCACCGATTTCGATCATGGCGAGACCATGAACTGCCGCAAGGGCGAGGCCCTGTGGCACGGCCGCGGCGGCCAGATCGAGTGCAAGCGCCAGCGCGACGAGCGCGACTGCAACGAGCGCTCGCTGCTGCGCCGCTATGGCGCCGGCGTGAAGATCGTCAGCTGGGTCCGCGAGGAGACCTACACCGAATACCGCGAAGAGGTGATCGAGGAGGCCGGCATGGCTGTGTCGGGCGCGATGATCACCCTGGACGGCGGCGTCGGCGGACGGGTTTTCTGACGCCAGCATGAACACCGGCGTTCAGCCGCGGGTCAGCCGCGGACGCCTAGAACGGTCATTGTCGACTCCGTCGACATCCTGAGAAGCAAACTGGCCCCGATCCGAAAGGACCGGGGCCATTTTTCGTCTAGCGGGCCGGAGCGGGGGCGGCGGCGGGCGCCGCGGGGTTGTCCGAAGTGATCGTCAGACGCCAGGCGGTCTGCGGAACCAGATACTGGCGCGCCAGACGCTGGAGATCGGCGGGCGTCGCCGCCTCGTAGTCCGCCACGTGCGAGCGAATCTCGTCGAACGTCTCGGGCTTGCGGCCTGCGTCGGCCAGCTGGCTGACCCAGTATCCGTTGTCGGCCTGGCTGCGGCGCAGGGATTCGACCACCGGCGCCCGGGCGCGAAGCAGTTCATCGTCGCTGATGGGCGTGTCCCGCAGGCTGGCGGCGATGGAATCGAACGCCGCGAACAGGTCCGGCAGGCTCTCGGGCCGGGTCTCCGCCAGCATCATGACGTAGCCGTAGTCCTGGAAGACCGAGGACGACGACGCCGACGATCCGGGCGAATAGGCGATGCCGAGCCTTTCGCGAACTTCCTCGTTCAGCCGCAGCTGGATTACGGCGTTGAGGAGCGACAGCTGCCGGGCTTCGTTTCGGTCGCCGATGGCGTCGGTGGTCGGCCATGCGACGAGGCCGATGGCCTGTTCCCCCGGACCCTCGTGCTTCAGCTGGACCGGTTCAGCCGAGGGCGCCGGGAAGCGGCGGACATCCGACCCCGGCAGCGGCGCAGCCTGGGGGCCGCGGTCGGGCAGGGCGCCGAAGGTGGTCGCCACGCTGGCGATGGCGGCGTCCACGGTGACATCGCCCACCATGACGATATCGATCGGCCCGCGGGCGCGGCCCTCGGTCACGCCGGCGCGGATTTCGTCCAGCGACATGGCGGCGACCTCCTCGGCCGTCGGTGTCACGTCGCGCTTGTCGCCGGAGGCCAACAGGCCGTTCAGATCGCGCCCCAGCACGCCGCCGGGCGTCGCACGGAGTTGGGCAAGCTGGGCGGGATACTGGCTGCGCGCCAGTTCGAACGGGGCGGCCCGCAAGCCCGGATCCACCAGATAGGCTGTCAGCACCTGCATCTCGAGCTGAAGATCGTCGGGCTTGGTGGAGCCGCTGAGAGTATAGGCGTCGGTGTTAATGGCGGCGTTCACGCTGTAGGTCTTGCCGCTGAGCACGCGGTTCAGCTGGTCGACGGTCAGTTTCGAGGTGCCGCCCGGGCCCATGACCGAGCCGGCCATGGCCATGGAGGTGACCCGATCGGTCGGCAGGGCCAGTTCGCCGATGCCTGTGCGGACATTGATCAGGATCTGGTTGTCACGGAAGTCGGTCGGCTTGACGAACAGCCTGACGCCGTTGGGGAAGTCGACGCGCGTGACGCCCAGGTCGGCGATCTCCGTGCGGGCGCTCGGCTCCGTCGGCGTTCCAAACCCGGTGTAGGGCCACTCCATCTCGGCGTCGTCGGCGCGGGCCGTGACGGCCGTCGCGCGCGAGGCCTCCAGCGCCGCGGTGACAGCGGCTTCGCCGCCCTCGATCTCCACCGGGGTGGTGACCAGAACGACCGGACCCTGACCCTCGAAGACGGGGCGGACTGCGGCGGTGACCTCGGCGGCGGTCAGGCCTTCGACGGCGGCGTTGAACAGTTCCAGATTGGTGGCCGGCGAGGAAAAGACGTTATCGCCATTGACCGCGCTGACCAGACCGTTGGCCAGTGCGGAGGTCGTCCGGGTCGCCGCGGCCGTCACGGCGTTCTGCAGGCTGGTGCGCGTGTCGGTGATCTCGCGCTGAAGCTCTGCGTCGGCGATCCCGAACTGGACCAGACGGCGCTGTTCCTGTTCGATCGTCTCCAGCGCCCTCTTCAGACCGCCTGGATTGAAGGCGGCGGCCAGGGTGCCGATCGACAGACTGTCGGCCACGGTGCTGTTCGACGCGAAGGCGCCCAGGAACGGCGGATTGTCGCTCCGCGCGATCTCGCCCAGCCGGCGGTTCAGCACCGACAGGCCGAGGTTGCGGATCAGGTTCTCGCGGCGTTCGGCGACGGTGTCGGGATCGAGATCCGGGTTGCGGACATAGTTGATCTGCACCAGCGACTGTGTGCCGGGCTCGACCAACACCCTGGTCTCCGGACCGCGCTGGGCGACGACGCCCAGATCCGGCTCGGGACCCTCGGCGCCGTCCGGCTGCCAGCTCTCGAAGGCGCTCCGGATCCTGGCCTCCATCGCATCGACGTCGAAATCTCCGACGGCGACCAGCGTGGCCCGGGAGGGGCGGTAGTAGGCTTGATAGAATTCCACGAACCGTTCGCGCGGCGCATTGCGAATGATCTCAAGATCGCCGATCGGGAAGCGGTTGGACAGGCGCTGGCCCGGCGCGATCAGCCCCAGCTGGGCTTTCTGGACACGTAATTGCGGCGTGTTGCGGGTCCGCTCCTCGCCTTCGATCACGCCGCGCTCGGCGTCGACGGCGTCTGAGGCCATCAGGGCCTCGGACACCTGTTCGCGCATGATGCGCAGGCTGGCGTCGACCGTCTCGTCGTTCGTGCGCGGCAGCTCCAGCATATAGATGGTCTGGTCGAAGCCGGTGGAGGCGTTGGTGTCCGCGCCGAAGGCCAGACCCAGACGCTCCAGGATTCGCAGCAGCTCGTTCTCGGGGATGTTGGTCGTCCCGTTGAAGGCCATGTGCTCCATGAAGTGGGCCAGGCCGAGCTGATCCTCGTTTTCCATCAGCGAACCGGCGTCGATTCGCAGACGCAGCGAGGCCTGGCCCGCCGGCGTGGCGTTGCGAAGGACCGCGTACTGCATGCCGTTGGGCAGGACGCCGAAGCGGACGTTGGAATCGGCGGGAATGTCGCTGGCCGCCTGGGCCCAGGGATCGGAGGGCGCGACCTGCGCCTGCGCAAGAGCCGGCGACGCGGCGATCAGGACGGTGGCGGAAGCCGCGACGAGGAGCAGCAGGCGACGGGCGGAACGCATTCGCGGTGTCTTTCCGAAAGGCGCTATGGGCCCGGATCGGGCCGCGCCGTAAAAAGGGGTCAGGGACCGACGACGCGGATCGCCGCCGTCCCGATGCAACCTTTCAGCGACCGGCCGGGCCGGCTCAAGTTACCGAAGATTAATGTGACGGCCTTGAGACGTAGAAGTTGGCGGAGTTGCCGACCGCCGTCGCGCCGGTGATGACCGCCCGGCCCGATCCGTAGACGGCAGTGTTGGCCACGGCGGAGACGTCGCCGTTGTTGGTCTGGACGTTGGTCGCATCCAGGGTCGCCTGGCATTCCGAGCAGGCGTAGCCGGTGACGCTGTTGCCGACGGCTTCCGCCCCGACATAGACGTCATAGCCGTTCGTGCCCGAGAAGGTGGCTGTGACGTCCACCCCGCCCGAGTTGAACTGGGTGTTGTCGATCTCGACGAAGATGTCGTTGTTGCCGACCGACAGCTCGTTGGCGACGCCGCGGGCCTGGGCTTCCACCTGGCCATAGTCATAGGCTGTGGTCAGGGCAGAGGCCCGGATGAAGGCGCTGTTGTCCTGATCCGACTCGGTCACGACGGATCCGCCCTCATTGTAGAGGACGGCCTGGTTGCCGCTGGCTCGGGCGCGGGCCGCCAGGTCCCAGGCGTTGCCGGCGTTGGAGCTGGCCTCGGCCTCGACGAAATCGCCGGTCGAGCGCTGGGTGATCGACAGGTTCTGGCCCGAGGTGGCGTTGCTGTTGACCGCGACGGCGTTGACGATGGCCTCGCTGGTCACGCTTCCGGTGGAGGGGATGTACTGGCTCTGGATGCGGCCGAACGAGCGGACCACGGCCGAGGACGACTGGTCGATCGTTCCCTGCAGGAACGACGCCTGACCGGCGAGGGCGGTGGTGTTGGAGATGGCCGAGGCGTTGACCGCCACCCCGCCGTGCAAACGGGCGTCGCTGTCGCCGACCTCGGTGGTGGCGCTGACCAGATCGCCCGTGTTGGACTGGGTCGCATCGACGGTCAGGTCTGCGTTGTAGGCGCTGACGGCCAGATAGTTGCCGCCGGCCTGGCTGGTGGCGTTGACCTCGCCCCAGGTATCGCCTCCGAGAATGACGTCGGTGCGGGCGACCGAGTCGCCGCGCATGTCCTGGTTCGACTGGACCGTGATGGCGCCGTTCTCGACCGCGCCCGAGGCGGAGTTGCCCTGGGCCGAGGTCTCGACGGTCACCTGATCCTGGGCGTCGACCACGTTCAGCGTCTGGCCGGCGAAGACATCGCCCAGCTGGAGCTGTTCGTTCAGGACGATCGCGCCGTCCTGGGGCGGTGTCTGGGCGGCGGCCTCAGTAGCGGTTGCCGCGCACAGCACCGTCGCGGCCATCGTGCCAGCGAGACGGATCCGCACGTGTAGCGCCATTGTTCGTGTCCGTGTTGGGGTAGGCGGCGTAATAGCCGCCGGTCGGGCCGACGGTGCCGCCGAGAGGGTCGGGACCGGCGTTCAGGCAGACTTCGGGGCCGGGCGCGCCGTAGAGATTTGCCATGAACTCGACGGTGGCGCGCTCGATCAGGGCGCGGACGGCCAGCTGCACCGGCTCCAGCCCGCCTTCGCCGGCCGAGATGTCGAAGACGTTGCCGTTCAGGAAGTCGAACACCCCGGCCGAGATTTCGCGGCCGATGATCTGCTTCTGATAGGAGACGACGTCGACGACCTCCATGGTCGTGGTCTGGACCAGACGCAGGTCGATGGCGATGTTCATCACATAGGCCTTGCCCGCGAACGCCGTCGACAGGGGCGTCTGGCTGCTGGCCTGGCCCGCGGCCATGTCGAAGCCGCCGGACCGGATGTTGTAGTTCACCTCGGTGATGCCGCCGACGATGTAGAAGTCCGAGCCGGGCACCTGGCCGGCCAGGATGCGGCGGTACTGGGTGTCGCCCGGACCGCCTGGGCCCTGGTCGCCGATCAGCCGGTTGTTGGCGTAGCGAAGCTCGAGCTCGGAGACCGAGGTGTCATAGCGTTCGACGATATGGGCGCCGGCCTTGGCCAGGGCCGTATTGGCCATCAGCGAGGCCCCGCCGGTCACCTGGCGGCCGCCGTCGGCCGAAACCGTGCCGGTGTAGTCGCTGATCCGGCCGACCGCGATGCGCGGCGAAGGCAGGCTGTAGCGGCGGGCGTAGTCGGCCATGCAGTAGAGGGCGGCGGAGTAGGGGGTCGGATTGGCCGTCACGGGCGCGTCGCCGATCGGCGAGGCGTACTGCCCGTTCGGACCGGCCGAGGCCGAGATACAGCCGCTGAGCAGCGCCGCGGCCGCACAGGCTGCGCCCGCGGATCGCAGTCGGCGGGAAGGGAAGCCGACGCTCATGGAAGCCTCAAGGTGCCGTTCAGGGTGGTTCCGGCGGTGACCGCGCCGTTATTGACCTGGGTGGAGTTGACGATGACCGTGTTGTGATTGCCCTGAACGACGACGTTCAGATTGTTGCCGATGGCGGTCGAGCCGCCGATGGCGCCGTTGCCGCCCGCGCCCGAGAAGCTGGAGGAAACGCCGCCGCTGGCGCTGGAGTAGCTGCTGGCGCCGGCCTGGATGATTCCGTCGATGATCAGCCGGTTGCCGTTGGCGTCCCGCGTCGATCCCGTCTGCGGGCGCGCCGTGGTGTAGCGCGAGCCGCCGTATCCGGCCTGATAGGTTCCCATGCTCGACGAACCGGCCGACTGGGCCGAGGCGGCGACGGGCGCGGCCAGGACGACGGCAAGGGCAAACGCAGGCACGAGCTTGATGCAGCTGTTCATGGCGACCACCTCTCACGCGGACAAAGTCAACGGACCGGTAAGGGTCCTTCGTCCCACTCTGGGTCATGGTTATTAAGAAGCGCTTGCCATGATGGCCTCAGACAACCGATTGGTTTGTCTTTCTGAATCCCGGGAGTCTTCATCCTGAACGCGCAACCGTCCGAACGTGTGTTCAACGCCCCGCCGGTTGCGGTCGGCGTCGCCGCGTCGATGCCGATTCTCTACTGGCTGCAGACGCGCCTGCCGGACGGCGGCGTGTCGCTGGCCTTCCGCCCGTCTTCATTGTGGGACGGCGGCTGGTGGCCGGGGGTGCTGACGTCGATGTTCGTCCACGGCGGCTGGCCCCATGTGGCGATGAACGCCGTCCTGGGGCTGGCGTTCGGGACCCCCGTGGCGCGGCTGATGCCGGGCGCCAAGGGCGCCGCGGGGTTTCTCGCCTTCTATATAGCGTGCGGCCTGCTCGCGACCGCGGGATACGGACTGGCGCATCCGGGCAGCTATGACGCCCTGGTCGGGGCGTCCGGGGCGGTGTTCGGCCTGATGGGCGCGGCCCTGCGTCTGCTCGGACGCAGATCCGGCAAGCTGAGATCCCTGACCGACCAACGCTTCCTGACGCCGGCCGCGGCGATCATGGCCGTCAATGTCGTCGTCGGCCTGCTGGGCTTCGCGCCGGGGATGGAGGGCGCCCGCATCGCCTGGGAGGCCCATGCCTTCGGATTCGTCGCCGGAGCCCTGCTGATCGGTCCGTGGGCCAGCGTATTTTGCGCGCGGCCGGAAGCATTTGATTCGCCGCCCGATCTGCGCGACCCTGAGGCCTGAAGCGGTCCATCCGCGGCCGCGCTCTATATAGAGAGGGAGGAGCCGCGATGCTGGTCGCCGAAATTCTCAAGGACAAGGGCGACGCGGTCTACGCCATCGGCCCCGATCTGACGGTCGGCGAGGCCTGCGCGGAGCTGGATCGGCGCCGCGTCGGCGCCCTGATGGTCTGCAGGAACGACAGGGTGGTGGGCGTGCTGTCCGAGCGCGACGTGGTCAGGGCGGTGGCCCGCGACGGTCAGGCCGCTCTGGATCAGCCGGTTTCGGCCGTCATGACATCCGAGGTGGTGTTCGCGGCGCCCGGGGAGACGGTGGCGATTCTGATGGGACGGATGACCGACCGCAGAATCCGCCATCTGCCCGTGCTGCGCGACGGCCGGCTGGCCGGCGTCATCTCGATCGGCGACGTGGTGAAATGCCAGATCGCCGAGGCCACCCAGGAAGCGGAATCGCTGCGCACCTATATAGCGGCGGGCTGAAGGCCAGGCGGAGCGGGCCCTGTCGGGGACCGCCCCGAAAAGGCCCGGGTCCGCCGACCGCGACTCCGCGAGAAAGTTCGCAAAACTGTCGGAATCGGCTTGCGGACAAAAGGGCCGCTGCGTATATCGCCGCCTCGCTCGGAAACGGGCCGGCCGCCGGGGCCGCGGAGACGAAAGCCTCCACGGTTCCTCGGGAAGAAATCCGCCAAGTCGGGTTGCTTTCTTAAAGGTGTTCGGTTAGGTTCCGCGCTCCAATCGAATCGTCGGTAACGAAACAGAGGCAAGCCTCTCGGGCTTTCCAGACGGTTTTTTGCGGCCTGAAGTCCTTCGGATTTCTCCTCCGCGAAATGGCTGAAAAAGCCCGGTTGACACGGAGATTGGCCTTCCTTAGAAGGCCGCCTCCACCGGCTCCCGGGCCGGTTCGCAGACAGAGGTTCTTCTTTAAAAAGAACCACTTGACGCGGAAAATCGAGGCGCTAAACAGCGCCTCCCTCGTCTCCGGACGGGGCGGACGGAAAGAGGTTCTTCTTCGGAATAACCGCTTGACACGGAATACCGAGGCGACTACATCGCCGCCTCCGCCGCAACCGGGCGCTAAACGGTGGGTCCGGTTCTCCGGTTCCCTCGGTCTTTGAAATCGTTGATCTGGAAAGAGAAACGCAGGCGGCGGTGTCCTAGCGACGGTTCTTCGGAACTGTCTCGACACTGACAACTGCGGTCTTTTTGAAAAGACACCATGACCTCGCTCTTCGGAGAGGGGTTCGTGGGATCTCGTCAAGAATACGTAGAACTAATGCCAGACGGTCTTCGGATCGTCAGCTTAGGTCAGAAGTCAACTCAACCTGAGAGTTTGATCCTGGCTCAGAGCGAACGCTGGCGGCAGGCCTAACACATGCAAGTCGAACGAACTCTTCGGAGTTAGTGGCGGACGGGTGAGTAACACGT
>Ga0233425_10004376_pt1 | contig 23804 bp, 18 predicted proteins | sample Watercolumn_Towu_2_FD_181712 | JGI IMG/M metagenome (GOLD analysis project Ga0233425, IMG submission 181712) | Freshwater microbial communities from Lake Towuti, South Sulawesi, Indonesia - Watercolumn_Towuti2014_140_MG | ecosystem: Environmental > Aquatic > Freshwater > Lake | place... | reverse complement strand
TCGCACTTCCTGACCGGCGTCTTGACGTAGCTGCAGTAGTAGTCGCCGGCGCGGCCCTCGTAGCCGTTCATGGGACGGTCGAAGGTGTAGGTCTCGGAGAAGAACTCCTTGCCGCGCCCGCCGGCCTCGGCAGAGGTGCCCGACAGAAGCGGAGCGAGGGCGGCAACCATCAAGAGGAAGCCAAGTGCCGCAGTCTTCAACGTGGTGTGGGTCATGGGATTGTCTCCTCCATCGTAGGCGCCCCGCGAGGGCTCGCCTGCCTGTCTCGTGAAGGAAATCTACCCTCCCTACGTCCGCCGCGCTGTTCCGGCCGGAACAGAGGAGCAAATCCGCCGGAAAAATCCCAGTTCGTCAGCCGCCCGATAACGACTGCATGACGTAGATGTGCGTGCCGGCCTCGACGCCATCGGAGAGCCCGCTCCGGTCGCGGATCAGCCGGCCATCGATGAAGATCACCATATGCTTTCTGAGCGCGCCCTGATCGTCGAGAATGTAGCCGCGTGCCCGCGGATTGGCGCTGAGCGCCCCCTCCAGCACCTCGCGCACGCTCGACCCCGCGGCCTCGGCCGGCGGGCAGACGACATGGCGTTGCAGAGCGGGCGCAAACACGATGCGGGCCATCGGCATTTCTCCTCTCGCGTCCGGCAATTTCGCCGTTGCAACGGCGAAGCGCAAGGTTCACTCTCGACTGTGCCGGGCAGGCGCCGTTCCTGTACTTGAGCCCGCCCGGCAAGGAGCAGGAACGAAGCATGCGCATCGCCACGAGACGCTTCGTGCTGCGCGACTTCGAGGAAGCCGATCGCGCGGCTTTCCGCTCCTATGCCCGCGACCCGCGCTATCTCGCGTTCTACGGCCCCGAGGACCGTGATCCCGAGCATGCCGAGTCGCTCCTCGATGCCTATGCCAAGAGCGCGGCAGCGGTGCCCCGCGTCGACTACCACCTCGCGATCGTCACGCGCGCGCCCCCGGGGTTCCTTGCCGGCTGCTGCCGGCTGGTGCGCACCGGAAAACCCGAAGGCACGGCCGAGCTCGGACTCGAGCTGGCGGCGATCCACTGGGGACGCTACACCTACGCCATGGAAATCTCGCGCGCACTCCTCGCCTTCGCGTTCGGGGAGCTGGGGCTCGACGAGATCACCGGAGTGACGTCGAGCGCCAATGTGCCCGTCCGCCGGCTCGCCTTGTGGTTCGGCGCCGAGCAGATCGGCGAGGAGACCGGCCCGGCATGGATGAGCGCCCACGGCTGGAGCGAGCAGGTCTGGCACATCACACGCGAGGCCTGGCAGCAGAGCCTGCCCACCGGCAGCAGCGCGGCCTGAAGTCGGGTGCGCGCGGCTCGTGCGTCGGGTGGGCAGGGTTGCCCGGCTTCGCCAGCAGCCCGCTCGTCACCAGCGGCCGCTTCGCCCCCAAGGTCGAGGCTGGCCGGGCGATGTGAGGGGCCACAGCGGAAAATCGGTCACTCACTGCGACCGTGGAGGCTACCCATGTTGCCGTTCGCCGCGCTCCGGGCATGTGCTGTGCGATTGGTCGATCAACGCTGAGGCGAATTTGATCGGCCAGCTCTGCGTCACGACGCCCGCTGACCCCACCGCACAGCGCATCGTGACCCGCGCGTGGACGAGATTCGTTACTGGGGAACAATGAGCCGACGTTGATCGAGCAAGCCTGAGCCTCACTCGAGCAGTCCGGCCTTGATGAGGTTCACGCGCAAGTGCTCGCGGTCCGCGGCCTCCTTGTAGAGGCCGAGGAAGCCGAGGGCGATGGCGGAGAGCGAGACATTCGGGTCCAACGCGCGAGCTCTTGCGGTCGCAGCCTCCGCTCGCGTTATGTCATCAACAGCAGCATAGCATGCCGCGAGATAAAGGTAATTGACCGTCATCTCCACCGTCTGCGCGCGCTCGAGCGCGGTGATCGCCTCCTTGTAGAGTCGTGCGTCGAAATAGACTTGCCCCACCGCGGCAAGCCACCAATCGGGATAGTGCGGATTGAGCTGCATCGCCTTGTGCACGGCCGCGACCGCATCGTTGGGGCGTCCGGAGAGGCTGAGGCACAGGCCGAAATCGTTCATGATGTCGGGATCGTTCGGATTGAGCTCGAGCGCCCGCCGGTAGCCGGCGATCGCGCGGTCGTGCTGACCGACGAACAAGCTGTAGTAGCCTATTGCCCAGTGGCCCCAGGCCTCGTCGTCGTCGTGTGTGATCGCGAGCGTGGCGTATTTCTGGGCCTCGGAGAGCGAGTGGGCCGCGTCGTCGCTCCATCCCAGCAAAGCATCCAGAGTGTGGGAAAATGCGATCTTCGCGTAGGCCTTGCCGAAGGCCGGATCAAGCTCGATGGCCCTGAAAAAGTGCTCCCGCGCCTTGGGCATGCATCCGCGAACCCAGTCGTCGAAGATGTCGAGCCCGGCCAGAAAATGATCATAGGCTCTGAGCCTCTTGGGAGGGCCACTGTCGGCCTGTCCGCGCCAGGCCTTGCCCACGCGACCGCTGTAGGGTGAGCCCAGTCGGCCGACGATGTGCTCCGTGACCTCGTCGAGAACGGCGAGGAGGTCGCCGTAAGATCGATCGAAGCGCTCCGCCCAGAGGTGAGCTCCCGCGCCCCCATCTATGAGCTGGGCGGTGATGGTCACCCGCTCCTTCGACTTCTGCACGCTGCCTTCGAGCACGAACCTGACGCCAAGCTCGCGTGCAATCTCGGGAATCCTTCTCCCCTTGCTCTTGTAGGAGAAAACCGAGTGGCTGGCAGCGACGGCCAGATCGCGGAAGCGCGACAAGGCGGTGATGATGTTCTCGGTGATGGCATCGCTGAGATAGTCGTCCGCGCGCTTTGCACTCATGTTGACAAACGGAAGCACCGCGATCGAAGGCCTCGTTCCTATGGACGCCGTCGGGGGCGGCAACCTCGTCGCGTCCGTCCCGGCGTCCGGCAGCGCATCGTTCGCAAGGAGCGGCTCGAGCGAGACCGCCTCGCGGAACTCGATAACCGGCGCATAGCTGCCCTTGGGAAGGTCGATACGGATGGCATCGTGTGCGCCCTCGCTCGCATAGTACGCACGGAGCTTGTCACGCAGACGGCCGGCCTCGATGCGCACGACCGGGTCCGCCGCTGGGTCGAATGACGTCTCGCGGTCGAAGACCTCGATGGCCACCGTATAGCCCTTGAGCCGCTCGCCACGCCCGGCAAGCGTCTCCCCCACAATGTAGCTCAGGAACGTTCGCCGCCGCTGCGACTGAGCGAAGGCATCACTCTTGAGAATGCGATCGACCTCATCGCGGATGGCGCGCTGCTCGCTCTCGCTCCAAACATGCACAACTGCGCTCACGCCCAAGACCCGGAACTTTCAATACGTTGACCTCTGCTTCACATTGGCACTGTCCGTCTCCTTGATCAATCGCGACCGGAGGCTGCACGCTTTCTAGCCTAAGCCAGCAACATTCATTCCACGAAGCCAGATGGACTTCAGGCCCGGCTCGAGGAAAAAATCGACGGACACATTCGGCCAATCCGCTCTGACGATTGCTGCCTCGGCGCGCGCGTTGTCAGCGTGCCCGCACACGCCATATGTAACGGCCAATTGATAGTGGCATGTAATGAAGCACGGATTGATCTCGATGCCCCGCCGGAAGGCCGCCATTGCACGCTCGTAGTCGCCGAGCGCGAAATGGCAGCAACCGAGGACATCGAAGTAACAGGCCGACGGATGCGGCTGCAAGAGCATCGCCGTCTCGATATTGTGCAATCCCTCTTCTCCGTGGCCCGTCGCTGCCAAAATGCATGCAAGGTACAGCTTCGCCTCGGCGGAGGTGGGATCCAGCGCACACGCACGCCGGCCTTCGGTAATGGCCGTCTCGCCATCCTTTTGCTCAAGCAGGGCCCATCCCAGAATGGAATGTGCCAATGGCAATCGGTCGTCGATCTCGACCGCCCGCTGGGCGTGGCGAATGGCCGTCACTATTGCCCACTTGGCATCGGCAGCCCAGTTGACCGAGGCCTGGAATACGTGCGTGCGGGCGAACCAAGCGTGTGCTGTGGCGTACTCATCATCAAGAGCTATCGCTTGCGAAAAGTGCTGTTGGGCCTCGGCGCAGGCCTCGCGCGTGTAGAGCCAGTACCGCTCCAGACCGCGCAGCACCTCTAGATGTGCATCGCGGCTGCATGTGCCGAGCTGGCCAACTCGATCAGCTTCCAACGGCGTCAGGTTTACACGGAGCGCGCGCACGACACTTCGGCACACTTCGTCCTGAACGGCGAACAGATCATGGGTGCTCCTCTCATAGCGTTCCGCCCATAGGCTGAAATCCGAAGCCGTATCGATGAGGCTGGCTGAAATGCGCATGCGCTCATTTTCGACGTGCACGCTTCCCTCGATCAGATAGCGAACGCTTAGTGCCGAGGCGATCTCATGCAACCTCTGTCCCGCATCGCGATGTGCAAACGAAGACTGTCGTGAAACAACGCGCAGACCCGAAATCTTGGCGAGCTCGGTTATGAGCGTGTCTGCAAGACCGTCGGTCAGATAGGTGTTCCCGGAGTGGGCGCTCATGTTGACGAATGGCAGGACGGCGATTGAGAGCCGGCCATCGAATGGTGATTCGGTCAGCGCAGCATGCCGCCGGCCATTTCGCGAGGGGCCGGTGGTCGCCTCCGGAGCGGGATCGGGGACCACCGCTTTGCGAAACTCGACGTGCGGCACGTACGAGCCCTTCGGAAGAACGATGTGCAAAGCGTCGTCACGACCGTCGGTTTCGTAGTACTCGCGGAGCTTCGCACGCACGCGAGCCGCCTCGATACGCACCACTGGGTCCGACACCGGATCGAATGTCTCGGGACGATCGAAAACCTCCAAGGCGATGCTATAGCCTTTCAGACGGTCAGCCCTGCCCGCGAGCGTCTCGTTGACGATGAACTCGAGAAAACGCTTCCTGCGCGCGGACTGTGCGAAGGGACGGCTTTCGATGATGCGTTCAAGCTGCTGTCTGACCGCGGACTGATCAGACCCGCCGATATGATGTATCAGAGGCACGGTCATGCAGCGTCTCCGGGACGTCAGCCGCGGCATGCGAGGGCGGCACCTTTTTGAATTGCTGATACTGTAACATACTGGGACTGCAAACGCACTCCTGTCATTATTGGACTGCCGCGGACGTTGTCGAGATCGAGGGCCGTCCGAAGGCTCGAAGGAGACGCGCCAAAGCGCTTGGATGTAGGAGGGTAACATGCCGAAATTTGCCACTGCCGGGCTCGACCTCTTTGAGACTGCTCCGTCCAGCGGCCGGTCCACCGGATACGCGGGAACCGCGCATGGGATGCTTCCAAGGTTTTGCGTGCCCTTGATGTTTCTGATAGTCGCCCCTTGCGCCGCGATGGCTGGCGACACGATCAGCGAGACGGGCGCTCTCGCCTGCGTTACCGACAAGTGGGACGAGAAGGAGCCGGAGAAGGGGCACAAGCTGGTCGACTACGCCAGCCGATGCATCATCATTCCCGACGATGCCGCCTCGCCCAAGGTGACCGAGAGCTGCGCGGGCAAGTTCGAGTACATGCCGGATGAAAGCTGGAAGGGGAGCGGGAGCTGCACCGATACCTATAAGTCTGGAGACACCAAGACCATCACCTGGGAGGAAGGCTCGCACCTCAAGGAATACAGCTACAAGGTCACCGGCGGCACCGGCAAATTCGAGGGCGCCACGGGAGGTGGAAGCTACATGTACGAAAATCTGACGGACACGCTCTCGGGTGGCCGGCAGAAAGGGCAGGTCAAGCTCCGATAGGCTTGATCGAAGAAATGGCGGTCCCATCCCGGCTTTCGGCCAAGTGCCGGGGACCGGACAACAATCTCTTCCTTAGCTCTTGATGCGCCGGCTCGCCGGGTCATGAGGCGCGTCCAGGAACACCGTTGCCGGGACGCGCTCGGTCGCCACCTCGAGCTCGTAGTCTCCGGCGAGGACCCTGTCGCGGTCGACGCCCAACTCCGGATCCCGGACGTAGCCGTAGCCGATGGAACGGCCGATGGTGTAGCCATAACCGCCGCTCGACAGCCATCCCACGCGCTTTCCATTGCGGTAGATGGTCTCCCGGCCGAGAAGCACGACGCCGGGATCGGCCATGAACCCGGCAAAGAGCCGCGGCAACGGCTTCTTCATCTGCGCTTCGATCGCCTCCCGTCCCAGGAATGGGCGGCCGGAATTCATCTTCATCGTCCAGCCGAGCCCGGCGACAAGCGGCGAATGATCGGGGCCGATGTCGGCGCCCCAGGCCCTGTAGCCCTTCTCGAGCCTAAGACTTTCGATGGCACGGTAGCCGGCGTTGACAATGCCATGCTCCCTTCCGGCCTCCATGAGGGCGTCGTACACGGTGGCAACGAACTCGATGGGGATATGCAGCTCCCATCCGAGCTCACCCACATAGGTGACGCGCAGTGCCAGCACGGGTGCGCCGGCGACCGAGATTCGCCGGATGCGGCCGAACGGGAAGCCGACGTTGGAAACGTCCTCGTCCGAGAGCCGGGAGAGCACTTGGCGCGACGCCGGTCCCATGAGCGAGAGTACGCCGTAGGCCGAGGTCACGTCGACGAGGCGCGCATCGCTACCCGCCGGGATCGAGCGGCTGATCCAGTCGAAATCATGCGTCGCGAAGCCGGTTCCAGTGACGATGTAGTATTCGTGCGCGGACAACCGGCCGACGGTGAGGTCGCATTCGATGCCCCCACGGGTGTTGAGCATCGGCGTATAGACCAGATGGCCCGGCGGCCTCGAGACATCGCCTGCCGCGATCCATGACAGAGCGGCCTCGCTGTCCCGCCCGATCATCTTGAACTTCGCAAACGAGGTCTGATCGATGACGACGGCGCGCTCGCGGCAGGCCCTGTGCTCGCGTCCGACGGCGTCGAACCAGTTCTGGCGCCCAAAGCTATAGTGATCCTCGGCCCTTTCGCCGCGACCCGTGTCCGCAAACCAGTTGGGCCGCTCCCACCCGAGCTTCTCGCCGAAGCACGCGCCCTGTGCCTTGAGGCGATCATAGAGCGGCGAGCGGCGCAGCGGCCGTCCCGAATGGTGCTCCTCGAAGGGCCACGCCATCGTGTAGTGCTTCGCGTAGGCTTCGAGGGTGCGCGTGCGCACCCAGCCCGTGTCGAGATGGTTCTGTCCGAAGCGGCGGATATCCACCGGCCAGAGGTCGTAAGGCGGCTCTCCCTTGGCCACCCACTCGGCGAGCGCCATTCCCGCCCCCCCGCCGGCGGCGATCCCGAACGCATTGAACCCCGCGCCGACAAAGATGCCTTTCATCCCGGGCGCCTCGCCCAGAATGAAATTGCCGTCGGGCGTGAAGCTCTCGGGCCCGTTGATGAATTCCTTGATGCCGGCCGTCTCCATCGCCGGCACGCGGCCGGCGGCGAGCTCCAGGAGAGGCTCGAAGTGCGTGAGGTCGCTTTCGAGAAGCTGGAACTCGAAATTCTCCGGCAATCCCTCGAGCGCCCAGGGCTTGGGATCGGGCTCGTAGCCGCCCATGACCAGGCCGCCAACCTCCTCCTTCCAGTACGTGAGCCGGTCCGGATCGCGCAGCGTGGGCAGGCCCGGCGTAACTCCGTCGATCCTATCTGTGATGAGATACTGGTGCTGCACCGGGACGAGGGGAATGTTGACGCCTGCCATGCGCCCGAGATCGCGCGACCACTGCCCGGCGCAAAGAACGAGCTTCTCGCAGGCAATCCGTCCCTTGTCGGTCACGACGGCACGGACACGCTCACCGTCCGTCTCGACCCCAGTGACCCTTACACCTTCCTCGATCGTCACCCCGCCCATGCGCGCGCCCTTGGCGAGCGACATGGCAATGTCGGAAGGCGAGGCCTGACCGTCGGTCGGCAGGAACGCGGCACCGACAACATCGTCGACCTGCATCAGCGGCCACAAAGCCAGTGCCTCCTTGGGACTGAGGAGGTGCATCTCGAGGCCGAAAGAGGTCGCGGTCGTCGCCTGGCGCTTGACCTCGGTCCAGCGCTCCTTGTTGCATGCCAGCCGCAAGCCGCCGTTGCGCTTCCAGCCGGTCGCGAGTCCCGTTTCCTTCTCGAGCTTGTCGTAGAGCGCAACGGAGTAGCCGAGGAGCTGCGTGATGTTGGCACTCGTGCGCAGCTGCCCCACCAGGCCGGCCGCGTGCCATGTCGAGCCTGACGTGAGCTTGCCGCGCTCCAGAAGTATCACGTCGGTCAATCCCATCTTGCCGAGGTGGTAGGCCACGGAGCAGCCGACGATCCCTCCGCCGACGATGACGATCCGGGCCGAGCCGGGAAGCGCGCTCATGGCAACATACCTTCTTGAAAGCGGGTGTAGGCGGCCTCGAAGCGCTCGAGGTTCTCGGCCGTATAGGCGCCGTAGTCGAAATCGACCGTTGAATGGATTTCGGACACCATGCTCCACATCGTCTCGCGCAGCAGCGAGGCCGCGGTCATTGCCGCCGCACGCCGTTTGAGACCGTCGTCGGGCAGCGCACCGAAATAGAGCTCGAGCACGCGCTCCGTCTGTTCTCGCGCGAGCTCGCTGTTCGAGGCCAATCCGCCGAGATCGAACAACGGCGAATTGAACCCGGCGTACTCCCAGTCGAGCAGCCAGAGCTGCTTGCCGTCATCGAGGAAGTTGGCCGCCAGCAAGTCGTTGTGCCCGAAAACGACGTCGATCGGGCCGACCGCCCGCTCGAGCAGGCCCGCGCGCTCGATGAGGGACCCGAGTAGAGGAATGTGCCGGCTGCCCGCCTCGTGCAACGTGTGTGCATAATCCCGCACGACGTGGAACACCCAGAACATCGCTGCGGGTCCGCGCAGATGCTTCGGGATGTCGTGGTGACAACGCCTTATCATTTCAACGAGCCGCCCGAGGTTGGCGGGATTGCGCACGTCCTCGGGCGTCATCGTGCGCCCCTCGATGAAGTCCAAGACCAGGATGCCGGGCTCGGCGTAAACGACTCGGGGGCTCAAGCCGGCGGCATGGGCCGCGCGGCTCGCGGCCAGCTCGTTCGCCCTCACCACGCCGTGGACGAGGATGTCGCCGCCGACGCGCACGACGTAGCGCCTGCCGCGATCCTCGACGGTAAAATTGTGGTTGGTGATGCCCCCGGCGAGCGGCTTCGCATCGACCCGGCCGAACCAGATCGGCAAGCCGGCGACGCGCCTCGCTGCTTCCGCCCTCCTCTGCTCCGGCTCAACGTCCAAAATGGATCACTCCTCGCTGTCGCGCCATCCGGCCAGCTGCGGCCGCCTATCAAAAAAGCTCGTGCTGAAGATTCAGCTCTTGGTCCCAGGCCACCCTTTTCATCGCCATAACAGGCCTTCTCGTGCTGCGGAAATCGAATCCACTTCCCCCCTCTATCTGGGCAGCGCCCAGCGCGGAAATTATCCAGCCTTCCCCTCCAGCCTCGCCAGAGCGCGAGCGCGACCGATAAAGGGGAGGAAGGCTTTGAGCTCGGGGCCGCTTTCGCGACCGGTGAGCGCCAGCCTCAAGGGATGGAACAGAGCGCGGCCCTTGGTTCCGGTCGCCGCCTTCACCGCTTCGGTCCAGCGGCTCCAGGTGGTCTCGTCCCACGGCTCGGCGGGAAGCAGCGCCGCCGCCCGCCGGGTGAAAGCCGCGTCCTCGATCAGAGGCCGCGTCTCCGAGCGGGCGATGCTCCACCAGCCGGACGTCTCGCTCAACACCGTGACATTGCCTCTGACCGCCTCCCAGAAGGCGGCACCGCCGCCGATCCCCAGACGGGCGAGCGCGCCCGAGACTTTGTCGAACGGCATCTTGTGCAGAAGCCTGGCGTTGAGGGCTTTCAGATCCTCGACATCGAAGCGGCCTGGCGCCATCGAGATCTTTGCAGGATCAAAGAGGCGCGCCAGCTCGTCCATCTCGATGTACGGCTCGATGGCATCGGACGTGCCGATCAGCGCCGCGTGGCAGACGACCGCCATCGGCTCGAGCCCCAGAGTGCGGAAGCTTTCGACCGACAACGCCCCGAGCCGCTTCGAGAGCGCGTGCCCGTCCGCCCCAATCAGGAGACTGTGATGCCCGAAAACGGGCGGCTCGGCGCCCATCGCCTCGAAGATCTGGATCTGCACGCCCGTATTGGTGACGTGATCCTCGCCCCGGATGATGTGCGAGATGACGAAATCGATGTCGTCCACCACGCTCGTAAAGGTGTAGAGAAAGGTGCCGTCGGCGCGGATCAGCACCGGGTCCGACAGCGAGCCCGCGTCCACCGTCTGATCGCCGCGCACCATGTCGTTCCAGGTGACGATGGTCGGCTGCGGCACGAGCCCCGTTTCGTGCTCCGTATTGGCGAGCCGGAAGCGCCAGTGCGGCTTGCGGCCCTCGGCTTCGAGCTTCGCGCGCTCGTCTTTGCTGAGCCTCAAGCCCGACCGGTCGTAGACCGGCGGCCGGCCCTGGGCGAGCTGGCGCTTGCGCCGGCGGGTGAGCTCGTCCTCGGTCTCGTAGCAGGGGTAGAGCCGGCCGAGCTTGACGAGCGCTTCGGCTACCTCCGCATAACGCTCGGTGCGGGCCGACTGGCGCTGCTCGCGGTCCCATTCGAAACCGAGCCAGGCGAGATCCTGGCGGATGCCGTCTGCGAATGCCTCGGTCGAGCGCTCGCGGTCGGTGTCGTCGAGGCGCAGGATGAAGCGCCCGCCGTGCTTCAGCGCGAACAGGTAGTTCAAGACCGCGGTGCGCACATTGCCGATGTGCAGGCGGCCCGTGGGGCTCGGCGCAAAGCGGACGGTGGGAGGAGAGGTCATCGGGAAAGACTGTTGGGGGGCACACTCGTCGCTATTTCCTAACATTTCGAGCATCCAGCTAGCCAGCTGATAGCAATGAGCGAAGCTCCGACCCGCTGGAACCACGCTCGCACGTCATCCCCACGAAGGTCGGGACCCGGACAAGCGTCTGTTCATGAATGAGAGTTGTTCTGGGTGCCGGCCTTCGCCGGAATGACGCCAAGAGAGAGAAACGAGTTGAAACTTTCGCATCCCGACATGACGTCCCAAGTTTCCTGATTTTACTCCACAAGCTTCAAAGACTTATGCATCTCCCGTGCCCCCTTCCGCGCGGGGACGAACGAGCTTGGGCGTGGCGGGCCTGGCAGGGGGCTGCTCGGGCGAAGCGGCGCCTTTCACCTCGACCGCCTCGCGGAACCAGTTGGTGATCGGATAGCGCCGGTCGCGCCCGAAGCTCCGCTCAGAGATCTTGACGCCCGGCGCGGCCTGCCGGCGCTTGTACTCGGCGAGGTAGAGAAGCCGCTCCACCTTCCTCACGGTCGCGGCGTCGTGGCCGCGCGCAATGATGTCAGCCAGCGGCATCTCGTTCTCGACCAGACATTCGAGGATTTCGTCGAGCACCGGATAGGGCGGAAGGGAATCCTGGTCCTTCTGATTTTCCTTGAGCTCCGCGGTCGGCGCCTTGACGAGGATGTTCCCGGGAATGACCACTCCATGGGGCCCCTTGCCTCCCTTCGGCACATGCGCGTTGCGCCAGCGGGCCAGCGCATAGACCTGCATCTTGTAGAGGTCCTTGATGGGATTGAAGCCGCCGTTCATGTCCCCGTAGAGTGTGGCGTAGCCAACCGACATCTCGCTTTTGTTGCCGGTCGTCAGCACCATGCTTCCAAGCTTGTTGGAGATGGCCATCAGGATGACGCCGCGGGCGCGCGACTGGATGTTCTCCTCGGTCGTGTCCGCCGCCTTGCCTTTGAAGAGGCTCGCTAGAGCGTGCCCGAACCCTTCGACCGCCTCGCCGATCGGCACCGTTACGAGCCCAATGCCGAGCGCCTTGGCGCACGCCGCCGCGTCGTCGAGGCTCTCCTTCGACGTGTAGCGGTAGGGCAGCATCACGGCCTCTACGCGCGAGGCGCCCAGCGCATCGACGGCGATGGCGGCGACGAGTGCGCTATCGATGCCGCCCGAGAGGCCCAGCACGACGCCCGGAAAGCCGTTCTTCCCGACGTAATCCCTGAGGCCTAGCACGCAGGCGTGGTAGGCGGCCGCCTCGCCTTCCTCGATGGGCGAGAGCGCCGACCTGGCGCAGACCCAACGGCCGTTCGCTTTGCTCCAGGTGGTGAGGTGAAGCGCCTCCTCCCAGGCCGGCATCTGCACGGCGAGGCTCCGGTCGGCATTGAGCACGAACGAGCCGCCATCGAACACGAGCTCGTCCTGCCCGCCCACCTGGTTGAGATAGACGAGCGGCAGGCCCGTCTCCGTCACGCGGCTGACCGCGACGTTCATGCGCCGGTCGGGCTTCGGCCAGTCGAACGGCGAGCCGTTGGGCGAAATCAGGATCTCGGCTCCGCACTCGGCGAGGCACTCGGAGACCTCCTCTTTCCAGATGTCCTCGCAAATGGGCACGCCGAGGCGCACGCCATTGAAGGAGATGGGTCCCGGCAGCGGGCCCGGAGCGAACACGCGTTTTTCGTCGAACACCCCGTAGTTCGGCAGCTCGACCTTGAAGCGGACCGCCTCGATTCGACCGCCGTTCACCAGCGCAACCGCATTGTAAAGCTTGCCGCCCTCGACCCAGATGGTCCCGGTCAGCACAGCAGGGCCCGTCTGCGTGGCTGCCGCCAGAGCCTCGAGTGCCTCGCGAGCCGCACGCTGGAATGCAGGCTTCAAGACGAGATCCTCGGGCGGGTAGCCGGTGACGAACAGCTCCGGAAAGACGACGAGGTCCGCGCCGAGATCAGCGGCCCCCGTCCGCGCCGATGCAATCTTTGCGACATTCCCGGTAATGTCGCCGACGACGGGATCGAGCTGCGCCAGCGCAATCCTGAGTGAAGGAGCGTTATCTGTCATTGGCCAAATCTACGGGGCCCGGCGCCCGAGGTCGAGACCTCATGCGCTGGTTCTCGCGGCGAGACCCGGAGAAACAGCCGATCCCGTGGAATGGGGCACTCGTTGCGCTGGAAATCGGCGTCAGTTCCCTTATAAAGGCGCCTTCAGGGTCTCCTAGCTCAAAGGATAGAGCATCGCGCTTCGAACGCGAGGGTTGCAGGTTCGAGTCCTGCGGAGACCGCCAATCGCCGAACAGAATGCCAAGGCGCCGGACGCCTCAGTATGTCAGCACCTTGGTGTCCCCTTCCATGATCTCCTCGATCAGAAAGGCGCCGCCCACGATGCGGTCGCACTCTGGGATCAGGTCGGTCTTCTGCAGATCGAACATGTCGAGCACCGGCGAGCAGCACAGAAACTTGACGCCAGCCGCGTGCGCCTCCTTGATGAGACCGTAGACGCTCGATCCGCTGCCCGGTTTGACATAGAGCTTCTCGGCAACACCCTTTTTCATGAGCCGGCCGGCCGTGCCCGTGCACATCACCTCGACCTGATAGCCCATTGCGGCCGCGAGAGAGGCCTGAAAGATCGGCGCGCCCAGCTCCTCCCCGTTGCGCGGATCGCTGTTGGCCATCACGACGACGAGCTTCCTGGACATCGCGCGACCCTCTCTTCTCACAACCCCTTTCGCGGTATGAACCGGCGATAGAGCGAAATCGTGGCCGGCAGAATGACGAGCTGAGCGATGAGCGAGGCGAACAGGCAGACGCCAGTCAGCTCGCCGAACAGCCGCAGCGAGGGAAGATTGGACAGCATGGTGACGCCGAGACCCAGCGCCAGGACGATGGTGGTCAGAACGACGGCCGGCCCGATATGATGCGCCGTTTGCTGCAAGGCCCTGAGCGCCGTGCCTGGCGCGCCACCTAGTCTCTCCTCCTCGAGCCGGAAGCGGTTCAGGAAGTGGATGGTGCTGTCGATGGCGAGCGAGAAGGCGACCGTGATGGCAATGATCGAGGCGAACTGCAGCCCCTGCCCGTACCACCACAACAATGCCCCCGTGGAGAAGATCGGGAACAGCGAGGGCAGAATGCTCGACACGCCGGCGAGGATCGAGCGCAGCGCAATGCCTAGGAAGATGAACACCAGGAAGATGTCGCCGACGAGACCCCAATTGAGCTCGCCGATCAGCTTGGCTGAGTTTCTGGCGGCGATCGCGGGCAGCCCCGTCACCGAAATCTCATAGCCCGAATGCTCCTTGCGAACGGAATCGAGCGCCCGGTCGATCTTCTCGACGATCGGCAGAATCTGGCTCGCATCGATATCGGGGAGGCGGGCCGTGACGAGGACGGCATCCTCCTTATCCGTGATGAAGCGGCGCACCAGATGCTCGGGCAGGATGCCGACGTACCTCTTGATGGTCTCAATCGACGGATCGCCCGCCTCCGCGAGCCAGCGGCGAAGACTGTCGAGCGACCACACGTTGCCGAGACCGGCCTCCTTCTCCAACACCTCGTGCGCGCGTGCGATGACGGACAGCGTCCCCACGTCGTAGAGCGAGATGCCCTGACCCTCGGGCTGGTCCTTGCCCCCCTTCCACTGGATCATGACGTGGACCGGATTTGCGCCGGTGAGCTTCTGGTCGAGCTTGCCGGTTGCCGCCAGCGCCTGCTCCTTGTCGGGCACCTGGTCGGCGAGCCGGTACATGGGCACGAGCGACGTGTAGGCCCGGCCGGTGTAGACGACCGAAGCCACGCCCAGCACGAAAAAGATCAGCGGCCAGCGCGCCACGCCTCCGATCACGGCATCCGTGAAAAGCTGGAGAATGCCGACGCCGCCGGTGTCGTGCTCCTCGATGTCGGGGATGGCGTGGTCCTCCTTCTGAATGAGGAGCGCGGCCAGCGTCGGCACCACGACTGCGACGGCCGTGTAGGAGATCGTCACGGCCATCAGCGCCGCCACGCCGAATGTGCGGATGAGCGCGCTCTCGGCAAAGGCGAACGAAAAGATCGAGAGTGCCTGCATCATGGCCGTCAAGAGACAGGCCGGCGCCACGTCGCGCACGGCATGGCGCGCCGCCTCGATGCGCGGCACGCCACGCAGGATATCGCGCCGGATCGCGAACACGAGGTGCATGGAATCCGAAAGCCCCGACACCAGGATCAAAGGCGTGATCACGTTGATGAAGAGGTTGAGGCGGAAGTCGAGCCCGCCCAGCGCGCCGAGCGTCCATAGAATGGCGATGGTCGGGCCGATGAGGGTGATGATGGTCAGCGACAGGCGGCGGAAGAAGAGGAAGGCCACGATCATCGCCGCGACGGCGCCGAGCCCATTGTAGACGAGTCGGTCGCGCTCGACCGCATTGCGGATTTCGAGCTGCATCACGGGTGCGCCCGTGAGCTTGGCTGTGAGGCCGGTATCTTTGAGCTGCTCATCGACGACCTGCTGAATGCCGCCGATCACCGTGCGCGCCGTGCGCTCCTCGACCAACGCACGGTCGAGCGCGATCACGGCAAGCGCGAGCGTGCCGTCGTCGGACAGGAATTTGCCCTTGACGACATCATTCGACTTCAAGTGCTCGATGATGGTGCCATAGGTTGCCGGATCGTCAGGCAGGTCGTCGGGCACGACGGGCGGGGCGTAACCCGAGGCATCGGGCTTATCGCGCGCCGACAGCATGGACACCAGACCACCGACACCATCGGTGAGCTGCAGCTCGACGATCAACCGGCTGAAGACCTCGAGCTGCGGCTTGGCCAACAGCTCCTGCCCCTCGACCACGACCAGCACGTCGTACTCGCTCGAGGGAAACCGCCGGTCGATCTCCTCGTACTGGCGGAACTCCTCAGTATCGGTGCGGAACAGCTCCGAAAGGGAATCGTCCACCCGCAGCCGGGAGATGCCGAGGACGGCGAGGGCCGTGACGAGGAGAATGAGTGTCACCGAAACGTAAGGCGCCTCCAGCGCCAGGAGCCCAAGCTTGTCGAGGCCAAATGCGAACACGAACGAGCGGCGCGGCGCGTCGTTGCTGGTCATCAGGCCCCCTCCCTCCTGGCGGCCGTGATGGCCCGCCACAGGACTCCCTCAATTCCCCCGAGTTCACGCAAGACCGCAAGGGAATCGCGCAGTCCCGAAGGTTGCATCGGCGGCCTTGCGGGCGCAAGGGGTCCCTGAAATCGCTCCGCTCCCCATTGCGGCAGGGACGTGCGCCCCGGTTGAGCCCGGTCCAGCGTTGGATTATGGCGTTCGGGTGAACCGCGAATGGCTGAAAGGGAGCTGCCTGTCATGGCCGATCTCACACTCGATACCAGCGGCCTCAACTGCCCCTTGCCCATCCTCAAGACCAAGAAGGCGCTTTCGTCGGTGCCGGTCGGGGGCACGCTGGAGGTCCTCGCCACCGACCCCGGGGCCGAGGCCGATTTCGTGGCCTTTTGCCAAGCGACCGGGAATGTGCTCGTCGAATCCGGCTCCGCGGGAAGCACGACGCGCTTTCTGATCCGCCGCACATCCTGACGCCGCGCCGCACGATGACGGCCGGGCCTGAGCGGGGCTCGGAGACTTGACCCGCCCCGCCTTCTCAGGGAGCATCATCCGCATGATCGAGATCGAGACCTCCGACACGCCTCGAGAGTCGGCCCGCCCGGTCGTGCGGTCCATCCGGCGCGGCTGGCATCAGGTCTGCCCGGCCTGCGGCGGCGGGCGCCTCTATCGCGCCTATCTCAAAGTCGAGGATGCCTGCCCCACCTGTCGCGAGGCGCTCTACCACCATCGCGCCGACGACGCGCCGCCCTATTTCACCATTCTCATCGTGGCTCACATCGTCGTCGGTGGCCTCTTGCTCATGGAGCAGGCCCTTGCGCCGCCGACGTGGCTGCACCTCGCCATCTGGCTGCCGTTGACGGTGCTGCTCAGCCTCTTGCTGTTGCCGCGGATCAAGGGCGCGCTCATCGGACTGCAGTGGGCGCTCCGGATGCATGGCTTCGCCGAAGCGGACGAAAAGCCCGCCGATCCCACCGCGCAGAAGATAACCTAGCCCGACCTATGGCACGGCACGCGCAACGCAGGAAGCCTGTCGTTCTCTTGACCGGCTTCGGACCGTTTCCCGGCGTTCCTGACAACATCTCGGGCGCTTTTGCTCGATCGCTCGCGCGGCGCGCGCGTCCGCTGTTTCCCGCCTACCGCGTCGTCAGCACCATCCTGCCTGTGGCCTGGGAGGAGGCCCCTCGACAGCTTCGCCGGCTTCTCGAATGCCATCTTCCGGCGCTCGCGCTCCACTTCGGCGTCTCTCCCCACGCGCAGGGCCTGGTGGTGGAGACGCGTGCTGTCGATGTCTGCGGCGACTGCCCCGACGGCCGGGGACTCCGCCCGGCCCGAAGCGGCCCCGGGCGGGCCCGCGGCGGCGAGCGGCATGTGACCATACCAGCCCCGCAGATCGTCCGCCGTCTCGTGCGGCTCGGGCTCCCAGCGAGGCTTTCGGACGATGCCGGGGCTTACCTCTGCAACGCCGTGCTCTACCACTCCCTCAGCGCCCGCTGCGGTACCGCCGGGCATGCGCGCTTCCGGCACCGGTCGGGCTTCGTTCATCTTCCGGTCACCTCGGCCCCCGATCGCGGGACACGGGCCGGCCGGAACGGCGATGCTCGGCCAGGCTGGAACGAGCTCATCCTCGGCGGGCTCGAGCTCGTGCGCTCGTCTCTTGCTGCGCTGCCGAGAAGATGAGGCTCTGCTCGTTATTGCTGTTGCGGCTGCTTCGTCCGCCGGAGGGGCTCGCCGCCGATCCTCATGGCGACCCTTTGGCTTCGCTCGAGCAGAAGCGGCCTTCTCTCCGGTCCCCCTCCCCTCGATGTCAGGGGTGGGGTGAGCATGCAAGCGGACCATCGCAGTAAAGGACGATGCCGCCTCGGCAGTCATCGCAGGGAGCGCCGATCCGCAGGGCATGTCCCCCACCCCCGACACATCCCAGCGAGGTGGAGGGGAGCCGCGGCAACAACACTCGCGAGCAGAGCTAAAGATAAACCGGTTTTAACCGCTCCTCGCGTATCCTGGCGGCACCAGTGTTGGCGCGACGAGCACTCGAGAAGGTCGTGCCGCCGCACCTCCCCGTGACCGTGCCCCAGCCTCCATGTCCCTCGACCGCCGACATCTCCTTGCGACAGGCCTTGCCGTGCCAGCACTTGTGGCTGCGGCCAGCGCGGGTCCTCGCCTTGCCGCGCCCGGGAAGGATCAGCCCGAAAAGGCGAGACGAACCGCACACGCCACCGGGCTCGTTACCGGCTCCGCGGAGGATCAGACCTCGACGCTGCAGGCCCTCATCGACGAAGCGGCAAACCGCGGCGCTCCCCTCGAGCTGCCGGCCGGGCGCTTCCGGACCGGCCATCTCACCCTGCGTCCCGGAACGCGGCTCATAGGCGCGAGCGGAATGACCGTGCTCGAATTCGCGGGCGGACCGGCGTTCCTTACCGGCGAGAACGCCGACGGCATTCTGCTCTCTGGCCTCACGCTTGACGGAGCCCGGCTGGCGCTCGATCCGGACCGTACCGACGCGCTCGTGTCATTCCGCGATTGTGCCGGGCTCGAGGTCCGCCATTCGTCCTTCGTGCGAAGCCTGCTCAACGGACTGTCTCTCACGCGCTCTTCCGGCGTGGTGACGGATTCGAGCTTTGCGGGCCATGCTGAGGCGGCGATCCGCTCTCTCGATGCGGCGGGGCTCGACGTCCTCCACAATCGCATCTCCGGCGCATCGAACAATGGCATCCAGATCTGGCGCCAGCAGGCGGGCGAGGACGGCACAATAGTTACCCTGAACCGCATCGACGACATTGGGGCGAAGTCCGGCGGCTCGGGTGAGAACGGCAATGGCGTCAACGTGTTTCGCGCCGAGGGCGTGCTCGTGACCGGCAACCGGATCACGGATTGCGCCTATAGCGCGGTGCGGGCGAATTCCGCCTCGAACGTCACGATCACGGGCAACAGTTGCGCGCGCCTCGGAGAGGTGGCGCTCTATGCCGAGTTTGCGTTCGAGGGAGCCATTCTCTCCTCGAACCTCGTCGAGGAGGCCGCGAGCGGCATCGAGGTGACGAATTTCGACGAGGGCGGCCGCCTGGCGGTCGTCCAGGGCAACCTCATTCGCAAGCTGAAGCGGCGCGAGCACGAAGCCGTCGACAAGCGCGGTGACGGCATCAGCGTCGAAGCCGACAGTCTCGTGACCGGCAATGTCATCGAGGACGCGCCCAATGCGGGCATCGTCGTTGGCTGGGGCAGGTATCTTCGCCACTGCCATGTGACCAACAATCTCGTGCGCAAGGCGCGCTATGGGATCTTGATCAGCGCGGACAAAGAGGCTGGTGCTTGTCTCGTCACGGGCAACATGATCGCAGGCGCGAGCGACGGCGCCATTCGCCTCATGAACCACGGCACGGCCGAAGGTCCGGACCTCGCGCAAGCCGTGCCGATGAGCGGGCGCCTCGCCATCTCGGGAAATGTCCGCGTCTAATGACCACCCCTGCGCCGGCCCCTTGTGAGCGCGTGCAGGGTTCGGCTCAGCGTTCCGCTTTGGCGGGCTGGCCTTTCTGCTTGCGCATCTCGTTGACGAAGCGCGTGAAGAGGTAGTGGCTGTCCTGAGGACCGGGCGAGGCTTCGGGATGGTGCTGCACGGAGAACACCGGGCGGCCCTCGATTGCGATGCCGCAGTTCGTGCCGTCGAACAGCGAGACATGCGTCTCGACCACGCCCTTGGGTAGCGTGTCGCGATCGACCGTGAAGCCGTGGTTCATCGACACGATCTCGACCTTGTTGGTCGTGAAGTCCTTGACGGGATGGTTGGCGCCGTGATGCCCCTGATGCATCTTCTTGGTGGTGGCACCGAGCGCGAGCCCCAGCATCTGATGACCGAGGCAGATGCCGAACACAGGAAGCCCGCTCGCGACGAGCTTCTGGATCTCGGGCACCGCATATTTGCCCGTCGCTGCCGGATCGCCCGGTCCGTTCGAGAGGAACACGCCATCGGGCCTGCGGGCAAGCACGTCCTCGGCGCTCGCGGTTGCGGGAACGACCGTCACCTTGCACCCCGCACTTGCGAGGCAGCGCAGGATGTTGCGCTTCAAGCCATAGTCGATGGCGACGACATGGAACTCTGGATGCTCGTTGCGCCCATATCCCTTGTTCCAGACCCAGCGTGTCTCGTCCCAGGTGTAGCTCTGTCCGCTGGTCACGTCCGGCACGAGGTCGAGGCCCAGGAGGCCCGGCCACGCCTTGGCATCGGCTTTGAGCTTTGCAATGTCGAACTGCCCCGAGGGCTCGTGCGCGATCACTCCGTTCGGCATGCCTTTCTCGCGGATGCGGGCCGTCAACGCGCGCGTGTCGACGTTGGTGAGGGCGATGATGCCGCGCGCTCTCAGCCACTGGTCGAGATGCTCCGCCGCGCGATAGCTCGACGGGTTGGTGACGTCCGCGCGCAAGACGCAGCCCCTGACCCCCGAGCGAGCGGCAAGGTTCGAGGTCTCCGTGTCCTCGGCGTTGGCGCCGACGTTGCCGATGTGCGGGAAGGTGAAGGTGATGATCTGCCCAGCGTAGGACGGGTCCGTCAGAATCTCCTGGTAGCCCGTGATCGCCGTATTGAAGCACACCTCACCCACCGCCGAGCCGGTGGCACCGAGCCCGACGCCCGCAATCACGGTGCCGTCGTCGAGCACGAGACGCGCGGTCTCGAGCGTGTCGGTCCAGGGTGCGGGATTGGCGAGGCTCATGATTAACTCCGGGGGGATGACCCGCGGCCTGCAACCGCCGTTCCCGCAGCCCGTATTGCGCGCGCAGGAGAGCCAGTGATGACCACGGTCAGAATTGGCGCGGAACCTAGGGGATGGGGGGACAGAGGTCAACGCAACGCCAAGCGATTCCGGCCCCTAATTCGCCAACCACGTTGCACACTCTGCCGCAGGTCCCTAAATGCGAGACCGGTTTTTGAGGGAGAGCCCCATGCGCGAGCGGATCAAGAACGACATGAAAACGGCCATGAAATCCGGCGACAAGCCCAGATTGGGCGTCTTGCGCCTCGTCGCGGCCGCCGTCCAGGCCTGGGAGATCGAGGCCAAGCGTGAGCCCAAGGACGCGGACGTGCTGGCCGTCATGACCAAGATGGTGAAGCAGCGCCGTGATTCGATCGAGCAGTACACCAAGGGCGGCCGCCCCGAGCTTGCGGCGGCCGAGCAAGCCGAGATCGCCGTCATCGAGAGCTACCTGCCGAAGCAGATGGACGAGGCGGCCGCCAAGGCTGCTGTCGGCGCCCTCGTCACGGAGCTCGGCGCCGTCGGCCCCAAGGACATGGGCAAGGTGATGGGGGCCTTGAAAGAGCGCTTCGCCGGCCAGATGGACATGGCCAAGGCGAGCGGGTGGGTGAAGGAGGCACTGAAATAGGTAGGGGCTAGGTTCTAGGTGCTAGGTTTTAGGGATGAGGGATGAAATGCGAGAGACTTGCCGCCGGGCGTGACGGCGACGACCAATGCACGTTCCTACGGCTTACTGCTTACTGCTTACTGCTTACTGCTTACTGCCTACTGCCTACGCCCATACCCCTCATCCCCAGAACCTAATCCCTAATCCCTAATCCCTCACTCCTCCTCCTGTGGAAAACGGGCACCGTTCTGCCTCCTGCGTCCGCCCGGCCGCGAATCACTTAGCCTGCCACCCGAATCGGCTACGAGCAGGCCCATGCGCTATCCGCCACACATTCTCGACGACATCCGGGCCCGTTTGCCCGTCTCCTCGGTCGTCGGCCGCAGGGTCGCGCTCAAGAAGCGCGGGCGCGAATGGGCCGGGCTGTCGCCGTTCAAGGTGGAGAGGACGCCGTCGTTCTTCGTCAACGACCAGAAAGGCTTCTACCACTGCTTCGCGTCGGGCGAGCACGGCGACATCTTCAAGTTTCTGATGTTGACCGAGGGGCTCTCCTTCCCCGAGGCGGTCGAGCGGCTCGCGGGCGAGGCCGGCGTGGCACTCCCCAAGCCCGAGGCTCGCGACGCCGAGCGCGAGGATGCGCGCCAGCGCCTCTACGCTCTGCTCGAGGCCGCTTCCCGGTTCTTCGAGCAATGCCTCAGCGCGGGCACCGGCATCGAGGCGCGCCGCTATCTCGAGCGGCGCGGCTTGAAGCGCGAGACGGTTGCCGAGTTCCGGCTCGGCTTTGCGCCGGCTGCGCGCCACGCGCTCCAGGACCACCTGGCCAAGGCGGGCTTCACGCAGGGCGAGATGGCCACATCGGGTATGCTGATCGCAGGCGACGACATCCCCGAGCCCTACGATCGCTTCCGCAACCGCGTGATGTTCCCGATCCAGGACCCCAAAGGCCGCATCATCGCCTTCGGCGGACGCGCGCTCGATCCGGCGGCCCCGGCGAAGTATCTGAACTCGCCGGAGACGCCGCTCTTTCACAAGAGCCACGTGCTCTACAACGCCCACCGCGCCCGCTCGCACGCCCACGACAAGGGACGCGTAATCGCCGTTGAGGGCTACATGGATGCCGTGGCCCTCTCGGAGGCCGGCCTCGGCGAGGCCGTCGCCCCCCTCGGCACGGCCTTGACCGAGGATCAGGTGAAGCTCCTCTGGCGCATGGCACCCGAGCCGGTGCTGTGCTTCGATGGCGACAGCGCGGGGCGCAAAGCGGCCTTCCGGGCGGTCGACACCGTGCTGCCCCTCCTCGAGCCGGGCCGGAGCGTCGCCTTTGCGTTTCTGCCCGACGGCCTCGATCCGGACGACCTTATTCGTCAGCAGGGCCCGGCCGCCATGGAGGCCGCGCTCAAACACACCCGGCCGCTCATCGACGTGTTGTTCGAGCGCGAGTTCAGCCAGGGGGACTGGTCGACGCCCGAGCGCCGGGCCCGGCTAGAAAAGCAACTGCGCGACCTCGTGCAGCGGATCGGCGACGGAGCCATCCGGGGGCATTACCAGGCCGCCCTCGTGGACAAGCTGGCTGCGGCCTGGGGCCGCGATCCCTATCGAAACCGCCGCCCGGGCCCCCCAAGAGAGAGCTACGGGGGCCGCGGGCCTTGGACCGGTCAGGGCTACCCGCCCCATCCGGGTGATCGCCGACCCGGAGCACCGGGCCGCGGCCCGTCCTGGGGTCCGTCCTTGCGCCCTAACCCCTCGTCAAGCCTCAGGAAAAGCGCCCTCGCGATGAGCGAGGCCCTGGCCGTTCCCTACCGGGAGGCCCTGCTCCTCAAGACCCTCCTGAACCACCCCTGGCTGGCCCTCGACCACGCCGAGCGGGTTGTGGGCCTGACATTCAAGTCCCCGGCCCTGGCCCGGCTGCGCGACGCCATTTTGTCGGAATTGACCCTCGACAATGGGCTTGACAGCGCGGGGCTCCGCTCCCACTTGAGCAGATCGGGCGCCGGCCGGTCCCTCGACCTCGTCGAGCGCTCCATAACGCACAAGTGCGACAGGTTCGCGGAACCCGATGCCGACCGTGCCGAGGTGGAGGATGGCTGGCGCCATGCCCTCGAGCTGCACGACAGGCACGTTGGATTGCGACAGTCGCTCGAAGTCGCCGAGCGTGCCTGGCACGAGGATCGCAGTGAGGAGGCGTTTGCCCGCATTCGCGAGATTCAGGGCCTGCTTGCCCGCATGAGCACGCCGGAGGCACTCGACACCGCCGCCGAGGATATCTGAAGACCCATGACCCAAACGTGCGCCAGCCACACCGTGTCCGGCTTCCATCCCCCGCTTCTTGCGGACGTCCCTCACCCCCGGGAGAGGGACGTTTTTCCACCACCCTGTGAGGAAGGCCGAAAATTTCCGTCTGCCTCCTCCGTTCTGTGATCGGGCCGCACCCCTTCGCCGGGATGCTCCGAGGCTCGAAGCTCCAACTCCATTCGAAACGGTTCCGCTCATGGCAAGCCCCAAGACAGCAAGCGCGAAGACCGAGGAACAGGCCACGACAGACGCGCCCGAGCGCGACAGCCCGCTTCTCGACATGTCCGACGCCGCGGTGAAGCGCCTCTTGAAGACGGCGAAGGCGCGCGGCTACGTCACCTACGAGCAGTTG